>Ga0187809_10001700_pt1 | contig 9978 bp, 10 predicted proteins | sample NC_wetland_sal_i_8_FD_132415 | JGI IMG/M metagenome (GOLD analysis project Ga0187809, IMG submission 132415) | Wetland sediment microbial communities from Neuse River Estuary, North Carolina, USA - ASW_4 | ecosystem: Environmental > Aquatic > Freshwater > Wetlands > Sediment | place: USA: North... | reverse complement strand
TCCACCCAGGTGCCGAGTTCAGTGACCGGCGACGGGGACAATCACCTGCCGGCATTGACCGGTTTCAAACCGGAGGACGTAACCCTGCATGCGGCGTTTCTTGGCGGCGGTTTCGGCAGGAGGCTTTACCTGGATTTTATGGTGGAAGCCGTTCACATTGCCCGGCAGATCGATCAACCCGTCAAGGTGATCTGGACCCGGGAGGATACGACCCAGTTCGGGCCCTTCCGGCCCATGACGTTCTCGAGCCTGAAAGGCACCGTGTCCCCGGCCGGAAAATTACTTTCCTTCGAACATAAAGTGATCAGTCCCTCCCTTCATGACGCGGCTTCGGATCACTTCGACAAAACCAAAATTGACGGGTCGATGGTAGAGGGGATTGGATCCCAGGAGTACGAAATTCCCGTCCTGAACACCTCTTATGTTCGTGCGGACTACCACGTACCCATATGTGCCTGGCGATCGGTGACCAGTTCCACGCTGGCCTTTGCACATGAATGTTTTCTCGACGAGCTCGCCATCGGGGCCCGCAAGGATCCCTATGATTTCCGGATGTCGCTCCTTACCAAACCTTCGGATACCCGCAGGGTGTTGGAGCGGCTGCGGATCGAATCGGACTGGGACCGGCCCCTGCCTGCCGGGCGCGGACGCGGCGTTGCACAATGGTTATTTTTCGCAGGACTTTGCGGGCAGGTCGCCGAGGTCAGTTATTCCGCGGGCAGGATCCGGGTGGAGCGCGTGACCGCGGTGATCGACCTGGGAACGGTCGTCAACCCCGACACAGTCCGGGCACAGGTGGAGGGCGCCATTATTATGGCCCTCACGGCGGCCTCCAAACCTGGCATCACCCTTGCAGGCGGGAAGGTGGAACAAGCCAATTTCGATACCGCCCCGGTACTGCGGATGAATGAAGCGCCGCCCGAGATCAAGGTGATCGTTCTTGCGGAAGGCGGTGACAAGATAAAGGGCGTTGGAGAGCCCGGCCTGCCGCCGTTTGCACCGGCCCTTGCCAATGCCATTTTCGCGGCCAGCGGTAAACGGTTGCGGCGGTTGCCAATAGACCTCTCCCAGGTATGACCACCCGGCGTGAAGCACCTGCGGAAACGGAAACAGGGATTCCCTGGGACTAACCCCCTTGCACGTATGGCAGCTATTTTCATTACGGGGTCATCGGGAGGACTGGGACAACTGGCGGCGGCTGCACTGATCACCGGAGGCCACCGCGTTTTCCTGCACGCACGAAACACCGAAAGCGCACACAGGGCGGTGGAAGCAACACCCGGTGCCGCCGGGATCTTCACGGCGGACCTGACCGATCCCGACGCCGTGAAAAATATGGCGATGCATGCGAACCGGGTGCAGCGTTATGATGCGGTGATCCATAATGCCGGCGTTTACCGGGGATCCCCGCAGGAAATATTTAAGGTCAACACGCTGGCACCCTACCTGCTTACCTGCCTCATGGAAAGGCCGCAACGACTGGTTTATCTCAGTTCGGGCCTTCATTTCCAGGGAACGGCGCCCCGGGAAGGGATGGGTACGGGGCGCATACCGGTGACCTATGCGGATTCAAAATTGTTCATCGTAATGTTTTGCAGGTACCTTGCCCGGAAATGGCCCGCGGTTTACGCCAATGCGGTGGATCCTGGTTGGGTACCTACGCGGATGGGGGGACGTAATGCGCCGGACGATCTCCGGCAGGGATACGAGACGCAGGTTTGGCTGGCCTCCGGTCAGCAGGACGCTGCCGGGGTAACGGGACAGTATTTTCATCACCGGCAAAAGCGGCGATATCTTCCACTGGCAGACGATAACTCGCTGCAGGACTTACTGGTCGGAATGTGTGCGAAGGTGTCGGGCGTACCGTTTCCTTCGTGAACAGGACGATCCGTTCTTCATCATGGACCGGCATACAACAGCCACCACTAAAATCACTTTATATGCAAATCACCAGGACAGGTTCTCAACCCTCGGTAAAAGGGCCCGGAGAATGGTTCACCGGTTCGGTTCGTATCGATCCTCTCTTCGAGCCAAATGAATCCAGGCGGGCCGCCTCCGCATGGGTCACCTTTGAACCGGGCGCCCGGACCGCATGGCACACCCACCCACTGGGACAGACGCTCCTCATCACGTCGGGATGCGGATGGGCACAGAAGGAAGGAGGGCCTGTCGAGGAGATCCGCCCCGGGGACATCGTGTGGTTCGCGGCAGGCGAAAAGCACTGGCACGGCGCCACGGCCACCACCGGAATGTCCCATATCGCGATCCAGGAGAGCCTGGACGGCAAGGTGGCGGACTGGCTGGAAAAGGTTCCTGACCCGGATTACCACCGGTAATATTGGGCGAATTCCCTCCCGGACTTTTAACCCTGCGGGGAACTCCGGGCCAACCTGGCAAGGATCGCGGCTTTTATGGCCAGGGATCACCGGACAAGAATGTTCACAGGCATCCAAATGAGCTGTGCCGCCGATTGGAAAGGGCGACCCGCTCCTGAATTTGTTACCGAAGCCATCGCCCAAGCGTACCCGATATGCACCAGCAAACCGATCACTATTTAACGACAGCACCCGGTAGCACCCGGACTTCGATCAGCAACCTTCCGTCATTCGACCTGCCCTCCCGCAACCGCCCGTTGAACATCCTGGTAGTGGGCGGCGGCATTGCGGGGCTGTCGGCGGCGTTAATGCTGGAACGATCCGGTCACCAAACGGAAATCATCGAACAATCGGATCGCTGGCAGTCGTTCGGGGGTGGTATCACCCTCATGTGCAACGGGATGACGCTGCTCGACCGGCTGGGCCTTGGGGACCCTGTACGCTCCGGGGGACGCATCATCCAGTCGATCAGGATCGCCGATGCCCGGGACCAGACGTTGTCCCGGTTCAACGTGCATCAATACGCCGGGACCCTGGCCCCCACGGTCACCATCCACCGTCATGACCTGCACGTCGCGTTGCGTGCCCGGCTGAGGTTTTCGAACGTACGGTTCGCAATGACCGTGCGCTCACTGGAACGACTCGGTGACCAGATGAGGGCGGTGTTCTCCGACGGGACCTCCCGCTGTTACGACCTGGTGGTCGGCAGCGACGGATTGCATTCTTCCGTCCGGGAATTCGTTTCACCCAGCCGGGTTCGTTATGCCGGTTATGTTTGCTGGCGGTTCATCTGTTCTGGGGACGGTCTGCCCTTCGAACGGGACGGCCTCGTGGAGATGTGGGGGGTTGGGAAACGGTTTGGCATCGTCCCTTTGAGCCAGGACCGGATCCACTGTTTTGCAGCGGTGAACGCCGGTAGGCCGGAGACCCTCCGTTCAACCGCGGTCGGTGACTTCAGGCTTCTTTTCCGGGAATTCGGGGGCATGGTTCCGCAATTGCTGGAACGGCTGCCGGGTCCGGGGCAGCTCTGGTTCGCGCCGATCGAGGAAGTGAAGGTTACCGGGTGGGTAAGGGACCGGGTGGTCCTGATCGGCGATGCGGCCCACGGGATGACGCCCAACCTCACGCAGGGAGCTTCCCTGGCGATCGAGGATGCCGAGTGTCTCAGCCGGGTCATAGACGCCGCGGGCTGTCTCGACGAAGGATTACGGGCCTACCGTGAAGAGCGCTGGAAGCGGGTGGGAGCGATCCGGCGCAGGTCTGCCTTACTGGGTAGGGTCGGTCAATGGCAGTCGCCGGTCCTGGCGGGTCTCCGGAATTTTTGCTGGAAGAAAATGCCCGACCGCTGGCTGCAAAAAGATTTTGAGAACATTTTAATACCGGGTTATGAGCAACGCCGCTGAACATGAATATTCAGTCATCCCGGTAACCGGGCGCGCCACGCGGAAAATGTTTGCTTCGGTGGCACGGGCGATCTACCGGGACGATCCGCACTGGATTTGCCCGCTCGACCGGCAGATCGAGCAGGTTTTCGATCCCCGCAGCAATCCGTGCTTTGAAGCCGGGGAGGCGGCACGATGGATCCTGAAAGACCGCTGGGGCAGGCCCGCCGGCAGAATCGCCGCCTTTGTCAATTACGGGAAAGTGTCCCGTCAGCCCGTGCCTTCCGGCGGGATCGGGTTCTTTGAATGCGTGGAAAGCGCACCCGCGGCCCGGATCCTGTTTGACACTGCGATCGCGTGGCTCAGGGCCCGGGACATGAAAGCAGCAGAGGGTCCCGTGAACTTCGGGGAAAATGATCGCTACTGGGGCCTGCTGGTGGAAGGGTTCACGGCGCCCCCCTTTACGACCAACTACAACCGTCCCTATTACCGCAGTCTTTTCGAGGCGTATGGTTTCCGCGTGACCTATGAGATGTTCACCAGCGAGATCGATCTTTCGCGTGCACTGGACGAACGGTTTGCCAGGATCGCTTCCCGCCTCGGGCAGCGGAATGATATCGAGGTGCGCCATGCATCGCGGGATCACCTGCCGGAATTTGCCGCCTATTTCCGCGAGATCTATAATGATGCCTGGCGGTTTCACGATGGGTTTACACCGCTTTCCACGGGGCAGGCCGAACGTTTCGCCCGGGAGATGCGCTACCTGGTCATCGATCGCTTTTGCCCGTTTGCCTTCGTCGACGGCGAACCCGCAGGCTGCATCATCGCCGCTCCGGACCTGAACCAGATCTTCAGAAAGTTCAGGGGACGGCCGGGCTGGCTTCAAGGGATGCTGTTCAACCGCCGGCGGAAAAACGATTTCAAGTGGTACCGGGATCGCGGGATCCTGACGAGGGCCCATGCCATCGCGATCGGTGTCCGGCCCCGGTTCCAGCAACGTGGCATCGAGTCAGCGATGATCATGTCCTCGATCGGGACGCTGACCAACCTGGGTTTTACCAGGATAGAACTGCGATGGGCCGGCGACTTCAATCCGAAGATCATCCGGTTACACGCGGCGGTAGGCGCCTATCGCATCCGAAAGCACGTGGTCATGAAGGTTATGTTCAACCGCGGGGAAGCCGTGACGGCGCCCACGCCCATACCACCCGGCAAAATCCTGGAAAAATGACATCCCGGTGGCCGAGGACACAGAATTTTCGCCGAAACGAATACTTCGCCCGGTGCCGGATGACGGAACTCCTTATCTTTAACGACAAAAAAACTCCATGAAACGGATCAAACGTACAGGGCTTCTTTGCCTGGTATTGGCAATCGCAGGTCTCACCCCCGCCCATGCACAGACAGCCGATAATATTATCGACCGGTACCTCGACTCCACCGGGGGGAAACAGGCGCTCGGCCAGGTTACCTCTGTCCACACGGTTGCCTCGGCTTCCATGATGGGGACGGACAATCCCATTGAAATTACCATCCTGAACGGGAAAGGATACCGGAGCGAAACGCAGTTCAACGGCCAGACACTGGTAAGGGTGTATACCGACAAGGGTGGCTGGGCCATCAACCCGTTTGAAGGCGGCGGCAATGCGCAGGCGATGACCGATGCAGAATACAAATCTGTAAAGGACGATATCTATGTCGGCGGCTCGCTGTATAATTATGCGGTCAATCACGCGGGAAAGGCAGCGCTCGAAGGAACGGACGGCAATGCCTACAAGATCGTCTACACCTCCCCCGACAGTGTTACCGCTACCTATTATATCGATACCACTTCCTTTCTTTTGACGAAGATGGTGCGCACCGGGCAGATACAGGGACAGCAAGTGGATGTGACCTCCACGCTTTCGGATTATAAGAAAATCGATGGTGGCATCGAGGTGCCCTTCACCGTCAATATCGACTTCGGCGGCCAGTTTTCGCTGGCGACGACGATCAAATCCGTTGACGTGAACAAACCCGTTGACCCGGCCATATTCGAGATGCCGAAATAATCCGCCCTTATGAATATGACTTCCCCGGACCTGTACACCAGGATCGTGTCGGCAAAGCTGTTCATGGATGAACATTTTGAACAGGCGATGGATCTGGGAATGATCGCACGAAAGGCCTGCATGTCCAAGTTTCATTTCCATCGCCTGTTCAAATCGGTGTACAAAAAGACGCCCCATGCCTACGTCACCCTGCTCCGGCTGGAGCGTGCCCGGCAATTACTGCAATCCGGAACGGTACGCGTCGGAGCGGTTTGCCACCAGGTGGGTTTCGAAAGCCCGGCGTCTTTCAGCCTGCTCTTTAAAAGACAGTATGGCACGCCGCCCCAATGCTTCCGGCGCATGTCAGTTTTGAAAAATAAACGGGCCTTGGATCAACCGGCTCTTTTTATACCGCGATGTTTTGTGAACACGTATGCGCTGACATGCCTGGAAAAGCAGGACACCGTAGCATAAAAGCAATTTTCAATAAGAATTTGCCGGGGAACCGCGGTAGTTTCACGCCGAAAACGATCCATTATGATCACGAAACTTTCACACGCCTCCCTGTTCGTATCCGACCTGGACAGGGCATATGATTTTTACGTAAACAAGCTCGGCTTCAGGGTGCATACGGATGTTGCCATGGACAACGGCTTTCGGTGGCTGACCCTGACGCCGCCCGACCAGCCGGACCTGGAAATACCCCTGCTGCAGCCGCTCCATCCGGGCATGCAGCAAAGCGATGAAGTGCGGGAGGCCTTCAGGGTGCTGCTGGAAAACAATGCCCTGGGCGCCGGAGTCCTCTATACGCCGGACTGCCGCGCCACTTATGAAGAACTCCGTCAGAAGGGCGTGCAGTTCAAGGGCGAACCCAGGGAGCAATTCTATGGCATCGAGGCCATCATCCTGGACGGTTGTGGCAACTGGTTCAGCATGACCGAGCCGAAATCGCACTGACCGGCACTGTTCCCCTGTTGCGGCGCACCGGTAACGTTTGCGTAAATAATTGAACCATCCCTTTTTTTATCCTTCATTATTTCGTACCCTTGCCTTGCAGGCTTCCTGCGCACGAAATATATGAATGCAGCCGCCCTGTTTGACTTGACCGGGAAAGTTGCCCTCGTCACGGGTTGTGACAAGGGGATCGGCAGGGCGATGGCCGTCGCCCTGTCGGAGGCGGGGGCGGACATCATCGGCGCCTCGCGGACCATGACCCGTGGTTCGGAAGTGGAGCGCGCCGTGCGGGAGTCCGGGAGGGTCTTCCACCCATACTCCGTGGATCTGGCCGACCGGGATTCCCTGTACCATTTTATATCGGAAGTAAAAAAAGCCCACCCGGTTTTGGATATCCTGGTCAACAATGCCGGTACCATCCAGCGCAGTCCTGCTGCCGAGCATCCCGATGCCTACTGGGATACCGTGCTCGCCGTGAACCTGGACGCGCCCTTCATCCTGGCAAGGGAATTCGGAAGTGATATGATCTCGCGGGGGCGGGGAAAAGTGGTCTTTACCTGTTCGATGCTTTCCTACCAGGGCGGTATCAATGTTCCGGGGTATACAGCCAGCAAATCCGCCGTGGCGGGGGTCGTCCGCGCGCTCGCGAATGAATGGTCCTCCCGGGGTGTGAATGTGAACGGGATCGCACCGGGATATATTGCAACGGACAATACGCGTGCGCTACGGGACGACCCGGTCCGCAGCCGGGCGATCCTGGAACGGATCCCGGCGGGACGATGGGGCACACCGGATGACCTGAAAGGAGCCATTATATTTTTATGTTCCGCGGCCGCCGACTACGTCCACGGTACGATCCTGGACGTCGACGGCGGATGGATGGCCCGCTGATCGCCGGATCAACTCAATACCAACATGATGGACATACGATTTGAGCACAGCGCCGCAGAAACGGCAAAAATGACCACCGGTGCATTACGGGCGGCCTTCCTCACCGGCTGCCTGATGGTGGATGACGAAATCCAGCTGTGCTATAGCCACTATGACCGCATGATCACGGGCGGTGCCAGGCCGGTTCAGCGGCGCTTGCACCTGGAGCCGCCTGCCGAGTTGCGTGCCACCGGTTTTTTGGAACGCCGCGAGCTGGGTGTGATCAACGTGGGCGGCAGCGGCCAGGTATGCGCCGGCAACGACTGCTTTTCCCTGGAGCGTCTTGACGGATTGTACCTCGGACGGGGTTTACCGGAGGTCACCTTCCAAAGTGACGACGCGTCCGATCCGGCCTGCTTTTATTTGCTTTCCGCCCCTGCGCACCAGTCCTATCCTTCAAGAAAAGTGACCCGCGCGGAAGCGCAGCCCACGGAGACGGGGAGCAGTGAGACGGCCAACGCACGAACGATCTACAAGTACATACACGACCAGGGGCCGCAAAGTTGTCAACTGGTGATGGGCCTTACGATCCTGCGCAACGGAAGTGTCTGGAATACGATGCCCGCCCATACCCATACGCGGCGAACGGAAGTCTATTACTATTTTAACCTGGAGCCGGACCAGCGCGTTTTTCATTTTATGGGAGCGCCGCAGGAAACCCGGCACCTGGTGGTGGCCAACCACCAGGCTGTTATTTCACCGCCGTGGTCGATCCACGCCGGCTGTGGCACCAGCCATTACGGTTTTATCTGGGGAATGGCCGGAGAAAATTATACGTATACCGATATGGATGTCGTCCAGACAGGAGACCTTCTTTGAACGGATCAATGACCCAAAAGATGATACGAACATTCATGCTGTTGATGCTAGGTTCGCTGGAATGCCTGGCGGCTTGCGGGCAGCGGTTGCCTGTGCGGCAGGTGATGACCGATGCCGCCCGGCAACTGGGCCTGACCCTCGAGGAAGTGAATCGCGCTGCACAATCGGATACGTCGGTCGTGGCGGCACGTTCCCTGGAAGATGGCCGCCCCCGCCTGGTATCTTCCGATGACTGGACAGCAGGGTTCTTTGCGGGCGAACTGTGGCTGATGTATGAGTACTCGCATATAAATAGCTGGAGAACGGCGGCCGAAAAATATACGGCGCGGATGCGGCGGGAACAATGGAACGCCACCACCCATGATATGGGATTCAAGATGCTTCCCGGCTACGGTAACGGTTACCTGCTGACCCGCAACCCCGATTACAGGAAGGTCCTCATCCAGTCCGCCAGGACACTGAGCAGTCGGTTCAACCCGGTAGTGGGCTGCATCCGCTCCTGGGACCATACCCAAAAAAACTGGGAATACCCGGTGATCATCGATAACCTCATGAACCTCGAGTTGCTTTTTGCCGCGACCCGGCTGACGGGAGACTCTTCCTTTTATCATATAGCCGTAACCCACGCCAACACCACCCTGGCCAACCAGTACCGGCCCGATTACAGCTGCTATCATGTACTTGATTATGATACCACCACAGGTAAGGTACTGCACCGCACCACCCAGCAGGGATATAGTGATGCTTCCGCATGGGCGCGTGGCCAGTCCTGGGGATTGTATGGATTTACCATGTGCTACCGGTATACCGGCGATGAAAGATATTTGCGGCAGGCCGAGCACATTGCAACATTCCTGCTGCATCATCCCCGCCTGCCTGCGGACAAGGTGCCCTGCTGGGACTATGATGCCCCGGGCATTCCCCATGAACCGAGGGATGCATCTGCGGCCGCCATCATGGCGGCGGCGTTGTACGAACTGTCTTCCTATAGCGTTCACCGGGAAGCCTACCGATCCGCAGCCGATACGATCCTCGCCAGCCTGACCGATCATTACCGGTCACCGGTGGGAAAAAATGGCGGCTTTATCCTGTTGCACAGCACCGGGTCGTTCCCGGACCACAGCGAGATCGACGTGCCCCTGATCTATGCGGACTATTATTACCTGCAGGCGCTGCTGGAAAAGGAGCACCTGGATCGCTCCGGTGCTGCCGGTATAAAAAATTATTAAAACTGAAAAAGTGTTGAGCATATGAAAAAGACCATTCTTTTTTCCGCCATCGTGGTGATCGCGTGCGGTTTCCGGGGCAGCGCGCAGAGCCACTGGACGCCTGCCAGCGCCCGGCAGTGGTTCAATGGAAGAACCTGGCTCGGTGGCCTGCACATGAAGCCCGATCCCCATATCATTGCCGTAACGTTTGCCGGGCAATATCACCGCAACCGAAAGTACTGGGAAGAGGCATTTGCCTTTTTGCGCGATCACGACCTTG
>Ga0187809_10001699_pt1 | contig 9978 bp, 11 predicted proteins | sample NC_wetland_sal_i_8_FD_132415 | JGI IMG/M metagenome (GOLD analysis project Ga0187809, IMG submission 132415) | Wetland sediment microbial communities from Neuse River Estuary, North Carolina, USA - ASW_4 | ecosystem: Environmental > Aquatic > Freshwater > Wetlands > Sediment | place: USA: North... | reverse complement strand
CGGTGACGATGACGCCGCAGGAGGTGCGGCGCGCCATCTCAGCAGGCCTGCGCGTTGAAGCGGGTGGAGGGTGTCACGAACTCATCCTGGGCCGCCACGGTGAGGATTTCCCGCGCTCCGGCCTCCGCCGTGCGGCGCAGCAATCCGTGCACCGAGGAGCCGGCCAGTTCAAGCGCCGCCACCGGGTCGCCGGTCCGCAGCCGGTGCAACAGGAACAGCGCGGCGATGGCGTCGCCGGCACCGTTCACCGCCACCGGCAGGCGCGGCGTGCGCAGCAGGTGGAATTTTCCGGCCTCTCCCACCAGCAGGTCCAGGTGGTCGCCCGGCGTGTCGGCGCTGTCCAGGCTGGTCAGCAGCACGCAGCGCAGCCCGTCCGGGCGCAGCATGCCGGCCAGCCGGGTCACCGCCTGCTTCGCCTGCTCCAGAGAGCCACAGGGCAGCCCGGTCAGCCGTTCCAGCTCGAAGCGGTTGGGCGTGGCGATGTCGGCCTGCGGCAGGGCGTGGTCGCGCAGGAATTCCTCGATCCCGGGGCGGACATAGACGCCTTCCTCCACGTCGCCGATTACCGGGTCGCAGCAATATACCGCGCGCGGGTTCTCCGCCCGGACACGGGAGACGGCATGCAGGATCGCCTCGCCGATCGCCGCGTCGCCCATGTAGCCGGACAGCACCGCGTCGCAATGGCGCAGCACGTCGCGCGCGGCGATGCCGTCCACCAGCGCGCGCACCGCCTCGCCGGTGAACACCTGGCCGGTCCAGTCGCCGTAGCCGGTATGGTTGGAGAACTGCACCGTGTTGATGGTCCAGACCTCCGCGCCGAGCCGCTGGAGGGGAAACACGGCGCTGGCGTTACCGACATGGCCGTAGGCGACCCAGGACTGGATGGACAGTATGTTCATTTACGCGGTTTGTGACAGGCGCGTGGCCGTGTCAAAGCCAGCGACCACCGCTATCCGACGGCTCCGCCACGGCCGCGGTGCCTTCGGACGAAGCCCGGGCAAAGGAGGTTTCCTATCGCTCGATCTGGCCCAGGCGAACGGAAGCGGCCGCGCCCTTAACGCTTCCTCAAGGTTTTCATGGGTAACCTGCTCCGTTTCAGGCGCCAGGACGGCGCAGCCATTGAGGCCGTCCTGCCATGCCAAACGAACGCAGCGTCAGCGCCGTCGCCGCCGTCGGCGGAGCCAGCGAGAACCCGGCGGAACCGAATGAAGAGCCCTTCACGCCTCCCTCGCCCGCCCCGCCGGTGCGGCCGGCGTCGCCGATCCCCAATCCACAGGTGCGCCTCGATCCGGCGCTCGGCCTCGTGGTGATCGAGTTTCGCGACACCAGCGGCGCGGTCACGATCTCGATCCCCAGCCCGCACCAACTGAGCGCCTATCGGATGTGGGAACAGAACCGCCCACTTCCCGTCGGTCCCCATCAAGTGCTGCAGCTTGGAGTACATAAGCCGGCCGCATAGCCGGCCACGGCAAAGCCATGAAGCCGCGGAAGGCGGGAGCATGCCGGATGCATTGAAGGTGTATTCGGCAACTCAATGTGTATTCGGTGACTGAAGATGTACTCGTTCCGATAGTCCGCACCGCACTGCGCCGCGCCTGGCGAGGACCGGCTGCGCGTGCCGTTGCGTCCGATAGTCCGGCGCGCGGGGAAGCGCCGGCTGAATGCCGGATCGTGGACCACGTCCGGAATTGCGCACGCGCTCCTGCCGCCTTGCCAACCGCGCCGCGAAATGCATCGCTATCCGCTCGTTCGTCTGGATAGCAGGCTTCATGCTCCCGTTCGCCGACTCAACCGATCTCATCGCCGACGGCCCCGCGCTCGCTGCGCGCATGCGCCGCGACGGCTACCTGTTCCTGCGCGGCCTGCTTCCCACCGAGCCGCTGCGTATCCTGCAACGCCAGATCGGCGAGATCGTCCGCGACGCCGGCTGGCTGCGCCGCGATGCTCCGGTGGAAAGCGCGATCGCGGATCCGTCCGGCTTCTGTGTCGATCCCGATCCGACCTACCTCACCGCCCTCCGCCGCATCAACCACCTGGAAGAGTACCACGCCCTCAAGCACCACCCTGCCCTGCTTGGCCTGTTCGAGCGCATGCTCGACGGCCCGGTGTTCCCGCATCCGCGCGTGCTGATGCGCAACATCTTCCCCGCCCGCGAGGAATATACCACCAAGGCGCACCAGGATTTCCCCAACGTGCAGGGCACCACGGAAGTGTTCACCGCCTGGCTGCCGCTGACCGACTGCCCGATGGAACTCGGCCCGCTGCAGATTGCTGCCGGGACGCACACCGGGACAGTGTACGAGTTCGACATCGGCGCCGGCGCCGGCGGCATCGAGATCACCGATCCCTTCGAGGGCCGCTGGGTCTCAGGCCCTTTCACCCTCGGCGACGTGCTGATCTTCCACAGCCTCGCAGTGCACAAGGGCGTGCCGAACCACAGCGACCGGCTGCGCATGTCGATGGACGTGCGCTACCAGCGTGTCAGCGAGCCATTCAACCCGGACAACGCCAACCTCGACGGCCAGCCGCTGTCGTGGGAGGAGGTGTACGCCGGCTGGCAATCCGACGCGCTGCAATATTACTGGCGGCGACTGCCGCTCACCGAAATACCCTTCGACCGCACCTGGTTCGACAAACGCGACAACCGCGCCTTCGAACTCGGTGAGGCCGGCGACCCACGCGCCCGCTCCGTGCTGCAACGCATCGTCGCGCGCGACCCTGACCCGGCAAAGCGTGCCCGGGCACAGCGCCTGTTGGACAGATTGGAGCCCGCATCGTGACTGCACCCAGCCTGACCGATTTCCGCGCGCTCAGCTTCGACTGCTACGGCACGCTGATCGACTGGGAGACCGGCATCCTCGCCGGATTGCAACCGCTGCTGGCACAGACCTCCGGCATCAGCCGCGACGCCGCCCTGAAAGCCTATGCCCGGCACGAGCAGCGTCTGCAAACCGAACACCCAGGGATGCTGTACCGCGACGTGCTCGCGGCGGTGCATGCAGGCCTGGCACAGGACTGGCATTGTCCAGGCGATCCAGCCGCCGACCGGCGCTTCGCCGCTTCCATCGCCGACTGGCCGCCCTTCCCCGACACGGTGGAGGCGCTGCGCTACCTCAGGCAGCACTACCGGCTGGCGATCCTGTCCAACGTGGACCGCGACAGTTTCCGCGCCACCAACGACCGGCTTGGCGTCAGCTTCGACCTGATCTGCACCGCGCAGGACATCGGCTCCTACAAGCCCGATTTCGCCAACTTCCGCTACCTGATCGCGCGCCTCGGCGAGCAGGGCGTCGCCCGGCACGAAATTCTGCACGTGGCGGAAAGCCTGTACCACGACCACGCTCCGGCCAATCGCATCGGCCTGGCGTCCGCCTGGATCCACCGCCGGCACGCCGAAAGCGGCTGGGGCGCCACGGCTGCGCCGCCCGACGGCGTGCGCTACGATTTCCGCTTCACCAGCCTGGAAGCGCTGGCGGCCGCACACCGCCAAGCACCCAAACCGGCTGGCTGATGCAGGATCTGCGCGTCCTGCTGCTACTCGGCATCGCCAATTTCGCCCCGATCCTTGCCACGCGCCTGCTCGGTGGGCGGCTTGCCACGCCACTGGATGGCGGGGCAAGCATGCCGGACGGACGGCCGGTGTTCGGCGCCGGCAAGACCCTGCGCGGTGTGCTGCTTTCGATCCTGTGCACCGCCAGCGCGGCGCCGCTCGTCTCGCTCAACCCGTTGCTCGGGGCCGGCCTGGCGGCAGGTGCCATGGCCGGCGACCTGTTCGCCAGCTTCTGCAAACGTCGCCTTGGTCTGCCGCCGCATGCCCGCGCCTTCGGGCTGGATCAGATTCCCGAGGTGCTGTTGCCGCTGCTGCTCATGCAACCCTGGCTCGGGTTGCGCTGGCGGGAGGTCGCCATCGTCGTGGTGGTGTTCGTGCTGCTCGACATCGTGTTGTCGCGCGTGCTGTACCACCTGAGCATCCGCGAACGGCCGTACTAGTACTGCGATTCGTACCACGTCGTGGCGGGCGCGGGCCCGCCACCCACGACTGGCTGGGAGAGACTCATCGTCGCAAGCTGCCTTGGGAGTTTCCCAAAGCCATTCGTGGATGCCGGGCCTGCGCCCGCCACGACGAGGTGCCAGCACCGCCGCTCTCTCTCCTTCATTCGGATCGCCAGTTCGCGAACGGCCGTACTAGGCGCGGCGCAGCACGAACAGCCCCTGCTCGCCGAACAGGTTCGCCAGCCGCGGGAACCGCCGCCAGGGCGCGCGGCGGCCGGCGACATCCGCCGCCAGCCACTGCTCCACCACGTAGCCGTCCTGCTCGCACAGCGCGAAGAAGTCGCGGATCGTGCAGGGATGGATGTTCGGCGTCTCGTACCAGGGCCGGTCCCAGGTCGGCGTCATCGGCATCCGGCCGGTGCTGAACAACTGCCAGCGCACCAGCCAATGGCCGAAGTTCGGGAAACTGACGACGGCGCGGGTGCCGATGCGCAGCATCTGGCGCAGCACCATGCGCGGCTGCTCCACCGCCTGCAGCGTGCGCGACAGCACGACGTAGTCGAACCCGCCATCCGGATAATACGCCAGGTCCACGTCGGCATCGCCGTGCATCACCGGCAGGCCGTGCGTGACCGCGCGGGTGACCTCCGCCATGTCGATCTCGATGCCGCGGGCGTCGCAGCCCTTGGTCTGGAACAGGTGGTCGATCAGCGCGCCGTCGCCGCAGCCGATGTCCAGCACGCGCGCGCCGGGCGCGATCACGCCGGAGATCAGCCGCAGATCGACCCGCATGTTCTTCGCAACGAAACGGACGGGGTCGTGCGTGCTCATCTGCGCCGGGCCTCTGCGGAAGGTGCTGATTAGAGGGCGAACCCTCATCTGGGCAAGCCGGTCCTCCCAGGGAGGAAACGCGAGGAAGCGGATCGAGCCATGCCGTCGCCCGGGACGGGGCCTCGTGGGACCGCTTGCCCGGGTGTTGGAGGATTGCTTGTATTCGTGGCGGGTTCCCCCAACTGACCCTGAATCTCTCCGCTCCAGGGGAGGGAGAGGCAATGTGGTATCGGGCGGAGCGGTCCTGGCGTCAGGGAGATGAACATGCAGGCAGTGGTGAACGGCAAGCAGGTCGCCGAAAGCGACGACATCGTCGAGGCAGGCGGCTATCAGTATTTTCCGCGCAGTGCGGTACGGATGGACTGGCTGGAGAAGGCGCCGAAGACCGAGTCCGACCTGCGCTGCCCGCACGGCGTGCAGTTCTATGATGTGGTAATCGACGGCACACGCCATTCCCGCGCCGCCTGGTCGTACGAGGCGCCGCAGCCCGCCATGGCCCGCGTCGCCCAACGCATGGGCTTCTGGGAAGACGTGGAAGTCCGCTGAACCCGGCCCACCCCGCTGGCAATTCCGGAGACGGAAGGGTCACGGTAACGAGGGGAACCGCGGCCGCCGGCCACCCCACCTCATCCTGACCCGCTCCGCCGCCCTAGCGGCGGAGGTGGAAATGTCGGCGGCCCACATCGCAGCCAGCACCGGCAGGACCACGGCGGCAAACACCCCCAGCCGCTCCAGTCCCGCCATTATCCAGAGCATCCGGCCGCCGGCCGGCAGCGGCAGCAGCGATCCTCCGAGTACGCCCGCCACGACGACGCCCAGCACCAGCGCACCCGCGCGCAGCGGCCGCAGCGGACCGCTATCCAGGGCCCGGCCGTTCACCGACAGTGCGTAGGGCATCGTGAGCAGATGCGCAGCCAGCCATACCAGCGTGGCGCTCAGCGCATGGACCGGCTGCACCAGCACCACGCCGGCCAGCGCGGCGCCGGTCGAAAGCAGGCTGCCGACGAACTGCCGCGTGGTATCGCCGCGCGCCACCAGCGCCACGCTGGACGGAAACATCAGCGTCAGCAGCGCCATCAGCGCGATCAGCGGCGCGCCCGCCCGGCCGACGGAATCCCAGGCCGGTCCCAGCACCAAGTGAACCATGGCGGGCAGCACCAGCGCCATCGCACCACAGAGCGGCAGCATGATCCGGCCGGACAGGGCGAGCATCCGGTCGCACGCCGCGCGCAACGCGGCCTGATCGTGCTGCCTGTCGACCAGCAACGGCAGCATCAGCCGCCATTGTGCGGTGAAGGCCAGTTCGCGCACGGTCTCCACCAGCCGGAATGCCATATGGACCTCGCCGAGCACCCGGGCGCCGGCCGTGCCGCCGATGAGGATGGCGAACAGGCGGTAGCGGCAGGCCAATACCAGCGTGCTGGCGGTCAGCGGCACACCGACCCCCAGCAGCCCGCACAGGATGCGCCATTGCAGAATCGCACGCGGCCGCTCCCCGGCGCCGATCAGCAGCGCGAGGGCCCCGACCGAGGACACCACCAGTTGCTGCAGCACCGGTGCCCAGGCTCCGGCGTGCAGGCAAGCCGCGGCAATGCCGGTGATGCTGCCCAGGCCCTGGCCCGCCAGCGTCCGCCATGCCAACCGGCGATAGTCCCGCCGCAGGGTCAGCATGCCTTGCATTACGCCCCCTGCCCCGACCAGCGGCAGTGGCACCGCCAGCAACAGGCACATCGGCCGCAGTCTCTCATCACCCAGCCAGGCGGCCAGCGGCCAACCGGCGGCCGCCTGCAGCAGCGCAGCCAGCACGCCAACACCGGCCGAAGCCCAGACGGCGGTGGACAGCGTGGCAATGTCGGCCGATCGGCGCTGCACCATGGCATCGGCGAACAGCCCGTTCACCGCCACCCAGAGCAGCACGTGTGTCGCCACCGCGGCGGCGCCGATACCAAGCTCCGCCGGCCCGATCAGGCGTGCCACCACGAATACCGAGACGAAGGACAGCGCGCCGGAGACCGCCGCCTCGGTGGCGGACCAGAGCACGTTGCGAGCGGTCTCGCGCCTCACGCAAGCCGCCTGTCGCGCAGCATGGCGGCACCACCGAGCACGGCGACCAAGGGCGGCAGCAGCATCACCCGGCTTTGGTAGCGGTCGTGCGGCGCGGACAGGCCTCCGGCGATGCCGGCGTTGAACACCAGCGCCAGCAGCACGGCGGCGGCGAAGCCGGCGGCGGGGTGCGGTTGCAGCATGCCGGCGGCGACCAGGCCAAGGCATGCGGCGACCCCAAGCAGGGCGCCGGCGGCATGCAGCGACTGCATCCATCCAGGCACGGCCAGGCGGTTCCGGGTTTGCAGGGAACTGGCATAGGCGGCCTGCTCGAATCCGGGAAAATCGCGTGCGATGGAACGGCCGACGGTGTCCGGCCAGGACTGCAGCCCGTCGCCCGTGGCGAATTCCCCAAGCTGCCGGCGCAGGTTGCGCAGAAACGCCGCCGCCTCCGCCGCGGGCTCCTGGCGTAGCGCCGCGCCGATGATTGCGTCGGCTTCCGCCGACAATACGCGGTGGCCGCCGGCCAGCACCGCCGGACTGTCCGGCCGCCAGAGGAAATCGTCAGACGTGGCGGGCAGGCGGTCGCGCCACAGGCAGAGCCGCCAGCCCGCCTGTGGGCAGGCGCGTTGCAGGGTGCGTTGACCGGGGCCGTCATAGATGACCCGGGCGAGCAGGAACACGTTGCCGTAGGGCGACACGGACGGCCGGCCGCGTGCCGCCAGGTTGACCGTCACCAGCGCCAGCGCCGCCAGCAGCGGTGGCGCAGCGAGCCGAAGCCAGTCCCGCCGCCGCACCGCCCGGCGCTGGAATGCAAGGCTCAGCAGCGGCAACGCCGGCAGCAGCAACAACGCCAGCGGCAGGCTGGAGTGCTGCGTCGCGATCATGAAAGCGGCGAACGCCACCAGGCAGCGGCGTTCCCAGGCCTGAAACCGCGCCGGCACGAAGGCCAGCGATGCCAGCACCAGTACCAACAGCGGCGTGAACACGTCCGGCATCAACTGGGCGGCGAACCACGGCAGGGCCGTCGCCACGGCCGCACCTGCCGTCAGCGGCACCAGCCACAGCGGCGAACAGCCCGGCAACAGCGCGCGTTGCACCAGGTGCAACGTGCAGGCGGTCAGCAGCGCCTGGCCGCCGATCGCCGGCCAGGTGGTCAGCGTCAGGTGCAGCGGCAACAGGAAAAGGCTGTAGAAGACCGGCCGGTCCCAGCCCAGGTAGCGCTCGATCGCCTGCGACAGGTAGGTGCCGGAATCGGCGAACACCAGCGGGTAACCGTTGTACAGTGCAGGCCACAGCAGCAGTGCGGCGGCAAGCAGCACCGCGGCCGCCCGGGCTGCGGGTCCCTCCGCGCTGCAGCCGTCCGCCTGCGGCACGGCGCGGCACGCGGCGTCCCAAACGGGCGCGTCAGGTCGGGAAGGAGCTCGCTGGCGCATGTCGGGACGATGCGTCCGAGCTGATGAAGGAAGTGCTTAAGCCGCACGCTGGCGTGTTCGGCTGTTCGGGATGAGATTGACCCTATGCGTATGATCCGGACCGCCCTGCCCTGCGCCTTTTGGTTCGAGGTTTTCCTGGCTTTCGCGGCACCGCCTCCATGACCGAGGCCATCAACGTTTTCCTGCTGGCCTTCCCGGCCCTGTTCTCCATCGTCAACCCGGTGAGCGGTGCGCTGATCTTCGCCGAGGTGACCGCGGGACGCGCCAACCGCGCCGAGTTGGCGCGGCAGGTCGCGCTGTACTCGCTGCTGGTGATGGTGGGCGCGCTGTGGGCCGGCTCCTTCGTGCTGGCCTTCTTCGGCATCACGCTGGCCGCGCTGCGGGTGGCCGGCGGCTTGGTGGTGGCGCTGACCGGCTGGAACCTGCTGAACGCGCCGGAACGCCAGGAAGCCCGCAAGCAGGAGCAGAAGCCGACCGGGCAAGGCGACGACATCGCATTGTTCCCGCTGACCATCCCGATCACCACTGGGCCGGGCACGATCTCGGTCGCGGTCGCCCTCGGCGCCGGCCACCCGCGGTTGTTCCAGGGGCTCGGCTGGTTCTTCCTCGGCGCGACCGCGGCGGCGGCGGCGCTGGCGGCGGTGGTCTGGATCACCTACCGTTCGGCGGATCGGGTCGTACGCCGCCTCGGGCCGCGCGGCAGCCGCACCATTACCCGGCTTGCCGCCTTCCTGCTGCTCTGCATCGGCGTGCAGATCCTGATCACCGGGGTGCAGGATGTGCTGGGCCCATTGCTGGCCCCGCACTGATCGCCCCTGGCGGCGGCGGCGCAACACGTAACGGAGGAAACGATGTCACTGACGATGTTCCAGGCGTGCGTTCCGGTGGTAAGCCAGCTGCTCAGCGGCCTGTCCACCGTGGTGGACAAGGCGGCGGCGCACTGCGCGGAGAAGAAGATCGACGAGGCGGCGCTGCTGACGGACCGGCTGTTCCCTGACATGTTTACCCTGGCGCGGCAGATCCGCCAGGCGACGGATTTCGGCCGCAACGCACCCGGCCGGCTGGCCGGCGTGGCGCTGCCGGAGTTCCCCGCCGTCGATGACGCCAGCTTCGCCGATGCCAAGGCGCGCATCGAGAAGTCGCTCGACTTCGTCAAAGGCTTCACCCCGGCGCAGCTCGACGGCACCGAGGAGAAGGACATCACCTGGATGGCCGGCGGCAACCAGCGCAGCATGAAGGGTCGCGCCTATCTGCTGCACTTCTGCTTCCCGCACTTCTTCTTCCACGTCACGACGGCGTACAACGTCATCCGCCACAACGGCGTGGAAGTCGGCAAGCGCGACTACCTGGGCACGTTCTAAGCCAAGGCGATCTGCGGGAGCTAGTACGGCGTTCACGAATTGCCGACTCAAATGCGCATCACGTCATGGCCGGCGAAGGCCGGCCATCCACGATTTGCTGTGGGAGATTCGGATTTACCAAGTGCCGCCGTGAGTGGAGGCTCCGCCCGCCACGACGCCCCGGTTCTGATCGGCACTTCCGAATCGCAGTACTAGGGCCTGTCGTCAATTCGGTCACGGGTCAGACTGAGTCGGAAATGCAACACTTTCGGGGAATCGGTGAAGGGAGGCCATTTCGCGGATTCCGGCGCGGCGCATTCTTCGATTCGTAGGCG
>Ga0187809_10001698_pt1 | contig 9979 bp, 14 predicted proteins | sample NC_wetland_sal_i_8_FD_132415 | JGI IMG/M metagenome (GOLD analysis project Ga0187809, IMG submission 132415) | Wetland sediment microbial communities from Neuse River Estuary, North Carolina, USA - ASW_4 | ecosystem: Environmental > Aquatic > Freshwater > Wetlands > Sediment | place: USA: North... | reverse complement strand
CGGCGTTTTGCGTCGGCCAAGACTTGCGCGAGCACGCCGCCGCGCTCGCCCACGACGCCACCGCCGCTTGGGACACCGTGCGCGATCACTACAACCCGATCACCACGGCGCTCGCGACCATGCCGAAGCCGGTGATCGCCGCGGTCAACGGCGTGGCGGCCGGCGCGGGAGCGTCGTTCGCGTTCGCCTGCGACCTGCGGCTGGTCGCGGCCAGCGCGGTCTTTCAGCTGGCGTTCGGCGGCATCGGGCTGTCCGTCGACTCGGGCATGTCGTGGACGCTGCCCCGGCTCGTCGGCTACGGCCGCGCGGTCGAGCTGCTGCTTCGATCCCGGCCGATCAGCGCCTCGGCCGCGCTCGAGCTCGGCTTGGCGACCGAGGTGGTGCCGGACGACGCGTTGGCGGCGCGCGCCGCCGAGCTTGCCGCGGAGCTCGCGGCCGGCCCCACCATCGCCTTCGGCGCGGCCAAGCAGGCGCTGGCGTATTCGGCCGCGCACGGCATTTCCGACGCGCTGGAGGTGGAGGCGGCGATGCAAACGCTGGCCGGCACCACCGAAGACCACGTCAACGCGGTGCAGGCCTTTCTGGCGAAGCAGCGGCCGCGTTTCGAGGGTCGCTGACCCGGTCCGGCCGTCAGGGGCAGTGCGGCCGGGCCACGCAATCGCGCAGGTGGTCATTGACCATGCCGGTCGCCTGCATGTGCGCGTACGCGGTGGTCGGGCCGACGAAGCGAAAACCCTTGCTCTTCAGGGCTTTTGCCAGCGCCGTTGACTCCGGCGTCACGGCCGGGACGTCGGCGAGCGTCTTCGGCGCTTTGCGTCGTCCGGTGGGCGCGAACGACCACACAAACGCCGACAAGCCGTCAGGCAATTCCGCGGCCGCCCGGGCGTTCGCGATCGCGGCCTCGATTTTCGCGCGGTTGCGGACGATGCCGGGATCAGCGAGCAACCGCTCGACGTCACGGCCCGCAAAGGCGGCGACCTGGTCGATCGAGAAGCCGGCGAACGCGGCCCGGAAGTTCTCCCGTTTGCGCAAGATGGTGATCCACGACAGCCCGGATTGGAACGCCTCAAGCACGACGCGCTCGAAAACCGCGTCGTCGCCGCGGACTTCGCGGCCCCACTCGTTGTCGTGGTAGTCGATGTACTCGGGCGCGCTGTGCGCCCAGTCGCAGCGCCGCACGCCGTCGGGCCCGACGCTCACCGGTCGGTTGCCTCTACGAGTTTCGCCAAGCGACGCAAGGAAATCCGCAAGAACACCGCGGCGACCGGTTTGACCGCGAGCCAGCCGACGTCGCCGAGCAGGCCGAACGGCAGCCGCACCCACTCTGACCACACCACGCGCGAACCGGTGGCGGTCTCCTCCACCTCGAACGCGCCGGCGCCCCGGACGATTCGCCCCATGTGCGCGACTTCGCAGCGCGCCACCGGCGCGGGTGGCGGCTGCCAGGCGGTGATGGTCATCGGGTCTTGGAAAGCGACCGGCCCGATCCCGGTGACGCCGACGATCCCGGCCCCCACCCCCTCGCGATCCTCCGTCGTCGACTCGACTTTGGTGAGCACCATCCACTGGCGGTGGGTGGGCCAGTCGACGAGCTTGTCCCAGACCGCCTTCGGCGGCGCCGCGACGTCAACCCGAGCGACGACTTCAGCCATGGTCGGGCTGCTCGGGCGCCGGCTCAAACTGCTCGGTCACTGGCTCAAACTGCTCGGTTGCCGGCTCCGGCGAACTCGCTGGCTCCGCCGAACTCGCTGGGTCCGCCGAACTCGCTGACTCCGTCGAAGGCGCTGGCTCCTCCGGCGGCGTCTCGTAGGGGCGACCGGTGAGCTGCTCGATCCGAGCGTCGCGCTGGGCGATCTCCGTCGACAGCCGATCGAGCGCCTCATCGACCTCGCTCATGCGGTAACCGCGAAACGCGATGCTGAAGCGCAGGTGGGTGACGTCGTCCGAGCGAATGGTGCGGTCTTCGGGCAACCGCCGGCCGGGCCAGTCGGGCGCGAAGTGGGTGATAGAACCGCCATAGCCCATGGCGACGGCCGCGACGACGAACACCACGGCGGCCGCGACGACAATCTCCAGCACCAGCACGCCCCCGATCGTATGGCAGGAGAGGCCGCATGAGTTTCCGACTCGGCGCGCGCGAATTCCGCGACCACGAGTTCGCCGTCATGGCCATCGTCAACCGCACGCCAGACTCGTTCTTCGACCAGGGAGCGACCTTCGACGTCGCCCCCGCGTTGGAGCGGGTCGACCAGGTGATTGCGGAGGGCGCCGACATCGTCGACATCGGCGGCGTGAAGGCCGGTCCGGGGCCCGAGGTCGACGAGGCCGAGGAGATCCGCCGAGTGCGCGATTTCGTCGCGCTGGTGCGTGCGCGGCATCCCCACGTCGTCATCAGCGTCGACACCTGGCGAGCGTCGGTCGGCTCGGCGGTGGTCGAGGCGGGCGCCGACCTGCTGAACGACGCGTGGGGCGGTCACGACCCCGAGCTGGCGGTCGTCGCCGCGCAGACCGGTGCCGGGTTGGTGTGCTCGCACGCCGGCGGGTTGCCACCGCGCACCGACCCGCACCGGGTCGCGTACGCCGACGTCGTCGCGTCGGTCACCTCGACGCTGGTCGGGCTGGCCGAGCGCGCGGTGGCGTTAGGCGTGCGGCGAGACGGCATCCTCATCGACCCGGCGCACGACTTTGCCAAGAACACCAGGCATTCGTTGGAGGTCAGCCGCCGGCTTGACGAGCTGGTCGCGACCGGATGGCCGGTGTTGGTCGCGCTGTCGAACAAGAAGTTCATCGGCGAGACGCTCGACGCGCCGACCGGCGCCCGGCTCAACGGCACGATCGCCGCGACGGCGGTCGCGGCCTGGCAGGGCGCGCGGGTGTTTCGCGCGCACAACGTCCGGGAGACCCGAGAGGCGCTCGACGTGGTGGCGTCGATCCTGGGCTGGCGGCAGCCCGCCGTCTCCCGCCGCGCGCTCGCCTAACGCGCGCACACCACCGACTTCGCGCAGCTGTAGTAAGACTTTCCGGGTTCCATCAGGTCGCGCATCGAGAAGCGATACGTGATGCCGTTGCTGGCGTGCGTCACCGTGACGATGTAAGGCACGTCGACCTTCCACCCGCCGTCGAACTGCAAGATGAACGCGTCGTTCGCGCCGTCGGTGTAACCCTTCGCGTAGGCGTCTTTGGCCGACTTCGCGTCGGCCGGCAGCAACGACTGACTCCCTTGGTAGAGCCGTCCTTGCTCCACACCGGCGATCTGACCGTCGGTGTAGCCCGCGAGGTAGCCACCGGAGCGGGTGGGCGCGGTCAGCCGTCCGGCGAAGAAACAACCGACACCCGCCGCGGCGATCGCCACCCCAATCCCGGCGACCCGCCACGACGTCCTACTCATCACCGACGCGCTCATGCCGCTCAATGTAGACACCGGTGACGCCCGGATTTACCGCGCTCGAACAATTCGCCAACGCCGCCGTCACGCGCCGGTTCGAACATCAAGACGTCAACGCTCATACCGGGGAGGGAACCATGAACGCGAAATTGATTGGTTGGACGGCGGCCGGGTTGGCCGGCGTCGGCGTGTTCGCCGGGGTCGCCAACGCGGCGGTCGACAGCAGCACCCCGTCAGGCGCCTCGTCGGCCGCCTCGTCAGCCGTGCCGGCCGTCGCCAGCGTGCCGGCGGCGGCTCACCCGCAGGTCTCGCAGAAGCTCATCGCCCGCGTCGAGCGCCGATTGGTCGCCGGGGCCGCGCGCGGTGAGATCGTGCTCGACACCAAGAAAGGCGTGCAGACGGTCGACTTCCAGCGCGGGACCACCAGCGGCGCGTCGAGCACCTGGGTGACCGTCACCGACAAGACCGGCGTCGCGCAAGAGTGGACGGTGTCGGCAACGACAAAGATCCGCGAGCGCGGCACGTCGTCGCCGCAACTAGCGGACGGCGAGAACGTCGTGGTGGTCGGCCTTAAGTCGGACAACACGCTCACCGCGCGGCTGATCCTCGTCGTGCCGGCCAAGCCGACCGCGCCGGCCAAACCGACCGCGCCGACCAGCGATCAGTCGACGACCTGAGCCAACTCGTCGAGCACCTCGGCGCGTGGGGCGGCGGCGAGCAAAGCGCCTGGCAGCACGAGCTTCGACCGCCGAACGCCGCTGCCGATGACGACGTCGCCGCCCTCGACGACCCGACGGTCGACGAGCAACGGCCAGCCGGACGGCAGGCCGATCGGAGTGATGCCGCCGTACTCCATGCCGGACTCCGACACCGCGACATCCATTGCGGCGAAGGAAATTTTGCGGACGTCGAGATGCCTGCGCACCCGCGAGTTCACGTCGGCCCGGGTCGTGGCGAGCACCACGCAAGCGGCGAGCGTGGTGACGTCCCCGCGTCGTCCGGCGACAATCACGCAGTTGGCGGACTCGGCGAGCTGCACGCCGTAGCGCTCGCAAAACGCGGCGGTGTCGGCCAAATCCGGGTCGATCTCGGTCACCAGCACCTCGTCGCCGTGCGGCCATTTCTGCAACGCGTCGACCACGGGGGCGGCGAGCAACTCGGGCCGCGACAACGCTGGGACGGCGGAAAGCCGTTCGCTCAGGGGGCTCACGGCTCTGCCTCCAGCACCTCGGCGGCGGTCGGAAGCATTCGCGGAACGCTGGCTTCGAGCGCGTCGAACGCGCCGCCGACCGACGTCGTCCAGACGATCGAATCGCGGATGGCGGGACGCGCGAACCCACGCAGCACGAGATCGTCGATTTGCGCGCGCAGCAACTCGTAAACCCCGTCAGGGTCGAGGACGACGAGCGGTTTGTCGTGCATGCCCAATGATCGGGAAACCCAGATTTCAAACACTTCTTCGAGGGTGCCGATGCCGCCGGGCAACGCGAGGAAGGCTTCGCAGCGGCGGTCCATCTCGCCTTTGCGCTCTCGCATGTCGCGGGTGACGATGAGCTCGTCGGCGTCGGCGTCTGCGACTTCCATGTCGACCAACGCCTTCGGGATCACGCCGATCGTGTACGCGCCGCCGAGCCGCGCCGCTTTCGCGACCGCGCCCATGCACGACACCGAACCGCCGCCGGTGACCAGGCTGTGGCCGCGGCGGGCGAGTTCAGCGCCCACGACGGCCGCTAGCTCGATGTACTTCGGATCGATGCGCTCGCTGGAAGCGCAGTAGACGCAGATTGCCGACACGCTATTCAGCCGCCTGGTATCGGTTGGCCTCGAAGCGCTCGATGATGTCGACGATCTCGTCGATGTCGTCGGTGACGTGGATCAAGTCGATGTCGGACGGCGAGATGTTGCCTGCGCCGACGAGGGTCTCCCGGATCCAGCTCAGCAGCCCGCTCCAGTACGCGGTGTCGTACAAGATGACCGGGAACGAGGTGACCTTGTGCGTCTGCACAAGGGTCAGCGCCTCGAACAGCTCGTCGAGAGTGCCGAATCCACCGGGAAAGACCACGAAGCCTTGCGCGTACTTCAGGAACATCGTCTTGCGCGCGAAGAAATAGCGGAACTGGATGCCGATGTCGACCCAGTCGTTTAGCCGCTGCTCGAACGGCAACTCGATGCCGAGGCCGACCGAGACGCCGCCGGCCTCGCTGGTGCCCTTGTTGACGGCCTCCATGATGCCTGGGCCGCCACCGGTGATGACGGCGTAGCCCGCGCGGGCCAGCGCGGCGCCGAGCTTCTCCGCCGCCAGGTAGTTGGGTTCGTCCGGTCGGGTGCGGGCCGAGCCGAAGACCGAGATCGCGGCGCCAAGCTCGGAGAGCAGCCCGAATCCCTCAACGAACTCGGACTGGATGCGCAGCACCCGCCACGGGTCGGTGTGCACCCAGTCGGACGGCCCGCGGCTGTCGAGCAGCCGCTGGTCAGTGGTCGTGGTCTGCACCTGCGAGCGGCGCAGCGTCACCGGGCCCCGCCGCTTCTCGGCCGGTGGGGTGCGCGGGTGCTGGCGCGGGGCGTCAGCGCTCGGGTCACTCATGGTCATGAAGGCTATCTGGCCTTGATGATCGACGCCCGGGCCTTCGGCGACAGCATCACCACCGCGACGATCGCGGGCGGGCAGAAGATGACGCCGCCGATGCCGCTGTTCGTGGCCAAGAAGGCGACGATCGGCGTGACGCCGGCGACGAACAAGACCGCGACGGCCAGCCAGTAGCCGAGGGTGCTGCGGCGGACCAGCTGCCACACCGCGACGCCGCTCACGGCGGCAAACGCGAGCAGGCCGCCGCCCAACGCGGGGTCCGGCGCGACGGCGAGTAGGCCACCGAAGAGAGCCAGCAGCCCCGACAGCACCAGCAGGATGACCGCGTAAAAGTACACCGAAGGACGCGAGGGCGCCGGCGATGGCGCAGGTCGCCACTGCACGCCGCCGCGGACGGCGCGCTTGAGCTGGCGTCGACCAGGTGGGTCGAACATGCCCGGCGGTGGTTGTCTCAGGGTTGGCTCACCGCGACAAGAACGCCAGTAGCGCGCGTTCGCATTCGACGATCTGCCGGACGTCGACGTGCTCGTCGCGCTTGTGCGCGAGATTGGGGTCGCCCGGGCCGAAGTTGACGCCGGGAATGCCAAGTTCGGCGAAACGTGCGACGTCGGTCCAGCCGAACTTGGCCACCGGCGTCGACCCGGTCGCGCGGACGAACTCGGCGGCGGCCGGGGCGGCCAGCCCGGGGAGCGCGCCGCCGGCGACGTCCACGATCTCGACCGCGTGACCGTCGAAGATGGAACGGACGTGGTCGGCGGCCTGTTCGGGGCTGCGATCAGGTGCGAACCGGAAGTTGACCGTGACGACGCACTCGTCGGGGAGCACGTTGCCCGCGACGCCGCCCTCGACGCGGACGGCGTTGAGGCCCTCGCGGTACTCGCAACCGTCGATCGTGACGCGACGAGGTTGGTATTCGCGCAGTCTTCGAAGCACCTCTTCAGCCTGATGGATCGCGTTGACGCCGAGCCAGGCGCGCGCGCTGTGCGCCCGCACTCCGGTAACGGTCACGGTCGCGCGCAAGGTTCCCTGGCAGCCCGCTTCGACGATGGCGCCGCTGGGTTCGAGCACGATGGCGAAGTCTGCGTCGAGCGCGGCGGGGCGTTGGCGCGCGACCCGGCCGAGGCCGTTGCGCTCGGCCTCGATCTCCTCGCAGTCATAGAAGACGAAGGTCAGGTCGTGCTTGGGATCGGTCAGCTGGGCGGCCAGCTTCAACATCACCGCGTCGCCGGACTTCATGTCGCAAGACCCGCAGCCGTAAAGCAGATCACCGTCGCGGCGCGAGGGGACGTTGTCGGCGATCGGCACGGTGTCGAGGTGTCCGGCGAGCGCAATCCGCTCCGCGCGCCCAAGATCGGTGCGCGCGAGTACGACGTTGCCATCGCGTTCGACGCGCAGGTGGGCGAGCGGTCGCAGCGCCGCCTCGACGGCGTCGGCCAGCACCGCCTCGTCGCCGCTGACCGAAGGGACGTCGATCAGCGACGCCGCGAGTGCGACGACGTCAGCGTCGAGGTCGAGCCGCATGCCAGCGTCTTTACTCGGCCACGCCGTGCTCGCGCAGGACGTCGTTCAGCGCGAGCTTGTTGTGGGTCTCACCCTCGGTCAACCGGCGCAGGACGAGCAGACACGGCATGCCGAAATCCCCGCCAGGGAAGGACTTCACCCGGGTGGAGCCGACGCAGACCGACCACGCGGGAGCTTCGCCGCGCGGCAGCTCCTCACCTGTCTCGGCGTCGAAAACCCGGGTGGAGGCGGTCAGGATCGCGCCGGCGCCGAGCTTCGCGCCACGGCGCACCCGCGCGCCCTCGACCACCATGCAGCGGGAGCCGATGAACGCGTCGTCCTCGACGACGACCGGCTTGGCGCTCGGGGGCTCGAGCACGCCGCCGAGGCCAACGCCACCTGAGAGGTGCACCCGCTTGCCGACCTGGGCGCACGACCCGACGGTCGCCCAGGTGTCGACCATGCTGCCCTCGTCGACGTAGCCGCCGATGTTGACGAAGCTCGGCATGAGCACCACGCCGGGGGCGATGTGGGAACCCCAGCGAAGCACCGCGCCGGGCACCACGCGAACGCCGTCGAGGGTGGTCTTGAGGGGAATGCGGTCGTGATAACGAAAGTCGCCGGACGACGACTCGCTCATGGCCAGCACCTTGAAGGACAGCAAGATCGCCCGCTTGGCCCGCTCGTCGACGACGACCTGGTCGGTCGCCGGGTCGACGAACGCCACCCTGGCCTTTCCGACGTCCAGCTCGTCTACGGCCGCGACAACAAGCGATCGGGCGTCGGCGTCGTTAGGGTTGAGGTCGGTCCGACGCTCCCACAACTCGTCGATCTCTGTTGGCAGCGAACTCACGAACTGCGCGCTTAGGAAAGGCTGGTCCATGGCCGCTGACATTACCGACGTCAGGGCCGATGACTGACGTCGCCTCGCCTCCGCTGACCCGGCGACGTCGGCGGCGGCGTGCCCGGCTGGCCGCGACGGTCGCGGTGCTGTTGCTGATCGGAATCGGGTGGGGCGCCTACCGGGTCTACAACGCGGTCTTCGGCAAGCACGCCGTCGTGACATCGTGCCGCGTTGTCGGGGTCTCGACCGGCAATGTGTACTCGATGGACCCCGACCAGTTGCTCAACGCCTCGATCATCGCGGACGTCGCGATGCAGCGCGTGCTTCCGCAACGGGCGGTGATTGTGGCGTTGGCGACAGCGCTGCAGGAGTCGAAGCTGCGCAACCTGAACTACGGCGACGCGGATTCGTTGGGGCTGTTTCAGCAGCGCCCGTCGCAAGGGTGGGGCACCGCGGCGCAGATCATGACCCCGACGTACGCGGCTGGCAAGTTCTACGACGCGTTGGTGAAAGTGCCTAGCTGGCAGACAATCCCATTGACGCAAGCGGCCGACGCGGTGCAGCGAAGCGCGTTCCCCGACGCGTATCGCGATTGGGAGCCGCGGGCGACCGCGTTGGCCGGTGCGTTGACCGGGACGACGAACGGTCAGCTCAGCTGCCGGCTCGCGCATCCCGGCACGACGTCCACCATCGACGCCGCAAGCAGCGCGATCGCAGCGGAACTGCGCACCGATTTGGCGGTCACCTCACCTGCGGTCGCTGCTGTCAACGCCAAGGTCGCAACGGTCACGGTGAGCGGTCTTGGCACGACCGGTGCAGGCGACGACAGCGTTTCGAGGCGTCGCGACGCGACCGTCGCGGCATGGGCGGTGGCGCATTCCGCGACGCATGGCATCACGTCGGTGACGATCGGGAGTCGCGAGTGGCGGGCTGACCGCGATGGCTGGCACGACGCGAAGAAACCAGCCCCCGCCGGTTCAGTGGTGATGACCGTGACGTCGACTGCCGCCAATCCCTAGCGTCACAGCCAGAATGCGGCGCCATCGGGCGCGGCTGGCGCCGGGAACGGCCGGGTGTGGTCGTACTCCTCGTACATCTCGACCTTCGCGCCGTTGGCGTCGATGCCGTAGAGGGCCCAGTCACCTGGGCGGCCGACCCAGCACCAATACGCGCGTGCGGAGTCGGGTTCCTCGCGGAACGCGTGCGCCGCCGGCATGTTGACCGTGCCGTCGCTCGCGGGCGGCCCGCCGCCTGACCTGCGGACGTCGCCGATCGTCGTCCGGCTCGCGCTTCCGACGTTCGACGCGCCAAAGACATGGGAGCAGGCGTGCATGGCCGCGGGCGAACTCCGATCAGCGCGCGCGACCGAACTCCGACTTCCGGCGGCGCCAAGCCCGGTCGTCGTCGCGGCCGCGGTCGCCACCGCAACGACCGCAACCAGGAGGCTCGCCACCGTCGACCCTCTACGCATGCCCGCCTCCGCGTCTGGCCGCGCCGTAGCTGCCCGCCTCCGCGTCCGCGCGCCGCCACGTTTTGGACGCGGCAGATCACCCCACCGTTTCGCCGGTCACCAGGTTTCCCATTGGTTGTGGGCGTGCTCGATGTACACCCGGCCGGTCGGGGACGTCCAGGTGCACAACCCGTCGGGGGACAGCTCGAGGTG
>Ga0187809_10001696_pt1 | contig 9980 bp, 11 predicted proteins | sample NC_wetland_sal_i_8_FD_132415 | JGI IMG/M metagenome (GOLD analysis project Ga0187809, IMG submission 132415) | Wetland sediment microbial communities from Neuse River Estuary, North Carolina, USA - ASW_4 | ecosystem: Environmental > Aquatic > Freshwater > Wetlands > Sediment | place: USA: North... | reverse complement strand
GAGGCGGGCCTGCGCGGCGGGCCGCCGGGCGATCTCTATATCTTCCTGTCGCTGGCCCCGCACGAGTTCTTCCAGCGCGACGGCGCCGACTTGCACTGCCGGGTGCCGATCTCGATGGTGACCGCGGCGCTCGGTGGCGATTTCGAGGTGCCGGCGATCGACGGCAGCAAGGCAAAGGTCAAGGTTCCGCCCGGAACCCAGACCGGACGCCGTTTCCGCTTGAGCAGCAAGGGTATGCCGGTCCTCCGATCGAAACAAACGGGCGATATGTACGTTCAGGTTTCGGTGGAAACGCCGCAGAACCTGAGCAAGCGCCAGCGCGAATTGCTGGCGGAATTTGCCAAGCTTTCGTCTGACGAAACCCAGCCGGAGTCGGCCGGGTTCTTCGGGCGCGTGAAGGATTTCCTTGATGGATTGGGGACTCGGGGCAGCCATTCCGAGTAGCCGTCTTGACCGCGTCCACAGGCCCCTCTACCCATGACGCTCGGATGACAGCGTCAGGCCCGCAAAGGCGTAAACGTGTAAAAATGCCGTCGCCTTCCATCGCCCGCGTTGCCAAGAAACCGCTTCGTCTCGACGACGAGCTGCAATTCATTCGCTCATGGATCGACAAGCCGCTGCGCACCGGCGCGGTGATGCCGTCGTCCAAGGGTCTGGCGCGTGCGATGGCCCGCGCGGTCGATCCGGAGGCGCCCGGTCCCGTCATCGAGCTCGGGCCGGGCACCGGACCTGTGACGGCGGCCCTGGTGGACCGCGGCATCGACCCGTCGCGGCTCGTTCTCGTCGAGTTCAATCCCGATTTCTGCCGCCTGCTGCGCACGCGTTACCCGACCGCCACGGTGATCCAGGGCGACGCCTACCGGCTGCGCCGTCTGGTCGAGACCACGCTGAAGGAGCCGGCGGCGGCGATCGTCTCCGGCTTGCCGCTCTTGACCAAGCCGCTGCGCACGCGTCTGCGCCTTCTGGCCGACGCGGTTGCCGTCATGAAGCCGGGCGCGCCGCTGGTGCAATTCACGTACGGCATGGTGCCGCCGATCCCGAAGACGCTCGCCGGCGTATCCGCCGAGCCGTCGAACCTCGTCTGGCTCAACATCCCGCCGGCCCGCATCTGGGTCTATCGCGCCCGCTGACGTCGCGCGCGACCCCGCCAAATTCGCCATGTCCGGGCATGAGCCCGTCGTAGACGCGTAAACGCCCTTACGCGCGGGCCTCCACGTCTTTAGGGTACGCCGGATTGAAGACGTGGATGGCCGGGACAAGCCCGGCCATGACGGAAACGCCCGATGGCCTCACCGAAGATCCTGGTCCTGCCCGGCTCGCTGCGCACCGGCTCGCACAACGTGCGGCTGGCGGCCCTGGCCACCAAGGAATTGACGCTGCTCGACGCAGATGTGACGCGCATCTCGCTCGCCGACTATCCGTTGCCGCTCTACGACGCCGATCTCGACGCGCGTTCCGGCCAGCCGGAGAGCGCCGTGAAGCTCAAGCAGATGATCGCGGCGCACCACGGCATCTTCATCGCCAGCCCGGAATACTCCGCGTCCGTGACGCCGCTCCTGAAGAACGCGATCGACTGGGTGTCGCGCGTGCGCGAGAAGGGCGATCCGACCTACGCCGCCTTCAAGAACCGCGCCTTCGCAATCGCCTCCGCTTCGCCGGGACGGGCGGGGGGACTGCGCTCGCTGATGGCTCTGCGGCAGATCCTCGAACTCGGTTGCGGCGCGCTGGTGGTGCCGGAGCAGGTCGCCATTCCGGACGCGGAGCGCGCTTTCGACGACATGGACAATCTTCTGGAAATGGGTCTCGCCAACCTGCTGCGGGCCGAACTCATGCGCCTCGTCGAGATGGCGCGGCTGATGATGTGAAGGAGCAATCGCAAGTGCTGGATGCGCGTGAACGCCTGATCGTGGCCCTGGATTTGCCGAGCGTCGCCGACGCGGAGAGCATGGTCGCGCGTCTCGGCGATGCCGTGTGGTTCTACAAGATCGGCTATCAGCTCGGCTTCGCCGGCGGCGTGTCCTTCGCCAGCCGTCTGATCGCTGATGGCAAACAGGTCTTCCTCGATTTCAAATTGCACGACATCGGAAACACCGTGCAGAAGGGCGTCGAGAGCGTCGCGAAGCTCGGCGCCACGTTCCTCACCGTGCACGCCTATCCGCAGACGATGAAGGCGGCCGTCGAGGGCAAGCACGGCTCGCCGCTGCGCATCCTCGCCGTGACGGTGCTCACGTCGTACGACGACAGCGATCTCGCTGCCGCGGGCTACGACATGAGCGTCGGCGAGCTTGCCGCGGCGCGCGCGGCACAGGCGCGCGACATCGGCATCGACGGGCTCGTCTGCTCGGCGGAAGAAGTGACGAAGCTGCGCGATATCGCCGGCCCCGGTATGGCGCTGGTGACGCCGGGCATCCGCCCGGCCGGCAGCGCGGTCGGCGACCAGAAGCGCATCATGACGCCGGCCCGCGCCATCGAAGCCGGCGCCGACTATCTCGTCGTCGGCCGGCCGATCGTCGACGCGCACGATCCCAGGGCCGCCGCCGAGGCGATCGTTTCCGAGATCGCGCAGGCGTCCGGCAAGTAGGGAGAAAAGGGTATGGCGAAGGCCTACTGGATCGCGCACGTCGATGTGGCCGACATGGAAGGCTACAAGCCCTATGCCGCCGCCAATCCCGGCATCTTCAAGAAATTCGGCGGGCGTTTCGTCGTGCGCGGCGGCAAGTTCGAGGTGCCGGAGGGCGCTGCCCGGTCCCGCGTGGTAGTGATCGAGTTTCCGGACTATGCCGCCGCGCTCGCCTGCTACAATTCGCCCGAGTACCAGGCCAACATCAAGGTGCGGCAGCCGCACGCGACCGCCGACATCATGATCGTCGAAGGCTACGACGGCCCGCAGCCGTAGACCGCGACCCTCATCCTGAGGAGCGGGCGTAGCCCGCGTCTCGAAGGATGAGGCCGAGGTGTTTGCTGCCCCATCCTTCGAGACGCGGTCCTGCGGACCGCTCCTCAGGATGAGGCTCACTTTTCATGGCATGGCTTGCCCGCTATACCCACCGCCGTAGTTCGGGAGCAGGAACCGATGTCCGACATGCGGCTGATCGTGGCGGGGGCCGGCGGGCGCATGGGGCGCACGCTGGTGAAGGCCATTGCCGAAACCAAGGGCCTCGTCCTCGCAGGCGCCACGGAAGGCGCCGGCTCGCCGCTGATCGGCAAGGATGCGGGCGAGCTCGCGGGGATCGGCGCCAACGGCATCAAGCTCACCGCCGACGCCGCGGCGCTGCTCGACAAGGCCGACGGCGTCATCGACTTCACCGTGCCGGCCGCGACCGTTGCCCTGGCCGCGCTCGCAGCGAAGGCCGGCAAGGTGCACGTCATCGGCACCACCGGCTGCTCGGCTGCCGACGGCACGCAGATCGCCGAAGCCGCGAAGAGCGCGGTCATCGTCAAGTCCGGCAACATGAGCCTCGGCGTCAACCTGTTGGCGGCGCTGACCAGGCGCGTGGCGAAGACGCTCGACACGTCCTTCGACATCGAGGTGCTGGAAATGCACCACAACCAGAAGATCGACGCGCCCTCGGGCACGGCGCTGCTGCTCGGCCAGGCGGCGGCCGACGGCCGCGGCGTCGACCTCAAGACGCACGAAGTGATGAGCCGCGTCGGTCACACCGGCGCGCGCAAGCCGGGGGACATCGGCTTCGCCACGTTGCGCGGCGGCACGGTCGTCGGCGAGCACACCGTGATGTTTGCCGGTCCGGCGGAGCGCATCGAGCTGACGCACATCGCCGCCGACCGCATGATCTTCGCGCGTGGCGCGTTGCACGCGGCGCTGTGGGCCGCGAAGCAGAAGCCCGGCCTCTATTCGATGATGGACGTGCTCGGGCTGAAGGATTTCTAGAGTCGTCATTCCGGGGGCGCGCGCTTTGCGCGCGAACCCGGAATCCAGCCACGTAGTCATGGGATTGCCTCTGGATTCCGGATCGCCGCTTCGCGGCGTCCGGAATGACAAAGTGCTACCCCTGCATCAGCGACGTGCCGGTCATCTCCGCGGGCTTCGGCAAGCCCATCAGTTCGAGCAGCGTCGGCGCGATATCGGCGAGCCGTCCTTCCTTGACGACGACGCGGTTGCCCGCGCCCACCAGGATCAGCGGCACCGGATTGAGCGTGTGCGCCGTATGCGGAGCGCCCGTCTCCGGATCGACCATCAATTCGGCGTTGCCGTGGTCCGCGGTGACGAGCAGCGCGCCGCCCATCTGTTCGATCGCATTGGCGATCTTGCCCAGGCCGGTGTCGACCGTCTCCACCGCCTTGATCGCCGCCGGAATGCTGCCGGTGTGGCCAACCATGTCGGCGTTCGCGAAGTTGAGCACGATCATGTCGTACTTGCCGGACTTGATCGCGGCCACGGCCTTGTCGGTCAATTCCGGCGCTGACATCTCAGGCTGCAGGTCGTAGGTCGCGACCTTCGGCGAAGGCACCATGATGCGGTCCTCGCCGTCGAACGGCTCCTCGCGGCCGCCGTTGAGGAAATACGTGACGTGCGGATATTTCTCGGTCTCCGCCATGCGCAGCTGCGTGCGATGCGCATTGGCGACGACCTCGCCGAGGATGTTGGGAAAGCTCTGCGGCGGGAAGATCGTCGCCATCAGCTTGTCGAGCTCTTCGCTGTACTGCGCCATGCCGACAGCGGCGGCGACCTTCACCGTGCGGTTGCGCGCAAACCCGGAGAACGCCGGATCAAGCATCGCCCCGAGGATTTCTCGTACGCGGTCGGCGCGGAAGTTGAAGCACAGCACGCCGTCGCCATCCTTCATGCCCGCATAGTCGCCGATCACAGCCGGGACGATGAATTCGTCGTACTGCTTGTTGCCGTAGGCATTGGCGATCGCCGCCTGCGGGTCGGCGAAATGCGCGCCCTCGGCCGCGACGATCGCGTCGTAGGCCTTCGCCACGCGGTCCCAGCGCTTGTCGCGGTCCATGGCGTAATAGCGCCCGATCACCGTGACCACCTTGACCGACGACGGCAGCGCCGCCGTGAAGGTCTTGAGATAGCCGGCGGCCGCTTGCGGCGGCGTGTCGCGTCCGTCGGTGAGCGCATGCACGACGGTGGGGATCTTCGCGTCAGCGAGGATCTTCGCCAGCGCCACCGCGTGGTTCTGGTGCGAATGCACGCCGCCAGGCGAAACGAGGCCCAGCAGGTGACAGGTGCCGCCGGTCTGCCTGAGCTTGGCGATGAGGCTGGCGACCGCCGGCGCCTCGGCGATCTCGCCCGAGGCGATCGCGTCGTCGATGCGCGGCAAATCCTGCATCACCACGCGCCCGGCGCCGATGTTGAGGTGGCCGACTTCGGAATTGCCCATCTGACCCGGCGGCAGGCCGACGTCCTTGCCGGAGGTGCGCAGGAAGCCGTGCGGGCAACTGGCCCAGAGCCGGTCGAAGGTCGGCGTCTTCGCCTGCCGCACGGCGTTGTTGGCGCCGTCCTCGCGCCAGCCCCAGCCGTCCAGTACCACCAGCATCACAGGACGGCGCTTCTGCATGCGGACAATTCCCGTTGTCGGACCAATTCGGCCGGTTTTTGGAGGATCGGCCCGACATCGTCAACTCGCCGGCGGACCGGCGGGTTGCAGTCGTCATCCGCGACAAGTCAGTCGGCTAAGCCCGCCTGCCCGGCCTCCCAGCCGAGCATCGCGCGCTTGCGTGTGATCCCCCAATGGTAGCCGGTGAGCTCGCCGCTCTTGCCCACGACGCGGTGACAGGGGACCACAAAGCAGATCGGGTTCTTGCCGACGGCGGCGCCGACCGCGCGCGCGGCCTTCGGGTTACCGGCCTGCGCGGCGAGGTCGGAATAGGTGGTCAGCCGGCCCATCGGGATGGTGAGCAGCTTCTCCCACACGCGCACCTCGAAGTCGGTGCCGATGAGCACGACGCGCAACGGCTGCTCCTTGCGCCACAGTGACGAATCGAAGATGCGGCGCGCCGTCGGCGCGGTGGCGGCGAAATCCTCGACGTATTTCGCCTTCGGCCAGCGCGCGCGCATGTCGCGCAGCGCGGCGCGTTCCTTGCCGGCGTCGGCGAGCGCGAGCCCGGCCAGCCCGCGCGGCGTCGTCATCACCAGCGCCGTGCCGAACGGCGAGGGGTGGAAGCCGTAGCTCATCGTCAGGCCCTCGCCGCCGGCCTTCCACTCGCCCGGCGACATCGCCTCGTGCGTGACGAACAGGTCGTGCAGCCGCCCCGGGCCGGACAGGCCGACCTCATAGGCGGTATCGAGCACGCTGGCCGACGCGCGCAGCAGTTCGCGCGCCGAGTGGAGCGTCAGAGCCTGCAGGAAGGCCTTCGGCGTCAGCCCGCACCAGCGGCGGAACAGGTGGTGCAGCTCGGTGGCGGTCACGCCGGCGGCGTGGGCGATGGTCTCGATTTCCGGCTGGGCGCGCCAGTTGCCGCGGATGTGCGCGATCGCGCGACGCACCACGTCATAGTCGGCCGCCGCGGTCGCCAGCGGCGCGAACTCGGGCAGGCGGAGCGCCGGCGCCATGTCGTCGATGGTGATGTTCATGACGGCGAATCTAGGCCCGCCGGCCCCCGGCCACCACCCGGTTTCTGCCTAGGGCAGTACCGTTCGCGTCACGCCGCGCTTGGCCTCGTTGAGGGCGTTGGTCAGCGCGGCGGCGAAATCGGCCTTCTCGTTCGGCCCGAGGAAACCGGCCACCGTGAGGTTCTTGCCGCGCGAGACGAGGAACAGACGCTCGATCCCGTATTCCTCGTGCGTGACGCGCTCCAGCCGCACCCACAGCGGGTTGAGCAGCCATTCGCGCACGGCGCCGCGGTGGCTGACCTTGCGCACGGTCAGCGCCGACGGCGTGATCTTGAATTCCTCGTAGGCGGCGGCGCGGGCGTAGTTCACGCGGAAGGCCCAGTACAGCAGCAGCACGTCGAGGCCCATGAAGCCGAACACCGGCCAGGCGCCCATCAGCCAAAAGCCGATGCCGGCGGCGAAGCTGACCGCGCCATAAATCGTCATCAGCACGATAAAGCCGACGCTGTGCAGCGAGCGGTGCGGCGTCAGCACGGCCGAAAAGATCGTGGGTTCGAGGTCGTCGGCGTTGTCGGTCATCCTGCGCACCACTATACCGGGACCATGGCGAAGAAATCGAGCCGCAAGGCGCTCCGCAAGCCCGCTCGCAAGGCCGTCAAGGCGGCCGCCAAAGCGCACAAGCCCAAGGCGCAGAAGGCCAAGCCGGCCAGGGTCAAGCCGAAGCCGCAGCGCGCAAAGGCGGACATCAAGGCGGCGCATGGCGCCCTGCCGCAATGGACCAATGCCGAGATCGAGGAGGCGTTCCGCCGCTTCCAGGCCGGCAATCCCGAGCCGAAGGGCGAGCTGCAGCACGTCAATCCGTTCACGCTGCTGGTCGCGGTGGTGCTGTCGGCGCAGGCGACCGACGCCGGCGTCAACAAGGCGACGCCCGCTTTGTTCGCCGCCGCCGATACGCCGGAAAAGATGGTCGCGCTCGGCGAAGACCGGGTGCGCGATCTGGTCAAGACCATCGGCCTGTTCCGCACCAAGGCGAAGAACGTGGTCGAACTGTCGCGCCGGCTCGTGGCCGAGCATGGCGGCGAGGTGCCGCGCTCGCGCGAGGCGCTGGAGGCGCTGCCCGGCGTCGGCCGCAAGACGGCGAACGTGGTGCTGAACATCGCCTTCGGCGAGCCGACCATCGCCGTCGATACGCATATCTTCCGCGTCGGCAACCGCACGGGGCTGGCCACCGGCAAGACGCCGCTGGAGGTCGAAGAGAAGCTCGAGCGCGTGGTGCCGGACACCTACAAGCGCCATGCGCACCACTGGCTCATCCTACACGGCCGCTACACCTGCGTCGCGCGCAAGCCGCGCTGCGAGGTCTGCCTCATCGCCGACCTGTGCAAATGGCCGGGGAAGACGACGGCCTGACGTCGTCCCCGCCTTCGCGGCGACGCCAGCTCACGCCCGCTCGACCAGTTCCACCCGCTTGCCCGCGATGCGCTTGTGGACGTGTACCATGAACGCCATGGCGAAGACCGGCGTCGCCAGATTGAGGATCGGCACCGACACGAATAGCGCGATCACCATTCCGGCGATGAAGACATAGCCGGCATTGCGCCGGCGCAGCGCCTTCGCCTCCCACGGCGGATAAAAGCGCATGGCCGCCAGCTCGAAGAAGTTTCGGCCGAGGAGGTAGCTGTTGGCGACGAACAGGATCAGCACGCCGAAGCCGGCGAACAGCACGAACGGCAGAGCCACCAGATAGACGATCAGCGACAGCAGCGCGAACTTCGCGCCTTCGACGACGGCGGTGACGATCGACAGCGCGCGGCCCGGCGGCTCGGCCGGGTAGTGCCAGCGCTCGACCTCGTCGGCGACGTCGTCGACGAAGAAGCTGCCGACGAAGGCGGTGACCGCCGGCATCAGGAACACCGCCCCGGTGATGATGCCGACGCCGGCCAGGATGGACAGGAACCAGGCGATCGCCGCCCACGCCGCGTGCGGCGCGAAGCCCGAGGTCTGCTCCGCCCAGGTGGCGCCGTTGTCGGCGAGCGACGACAGGACGCGCTCGAGCACGATGCCGATGACCGCGATCAGCGCCAGCGCGAGCAAAATGGATTTGACCAGCACCGAGCGCAGCGGCGGCCGGAGCATGTCGGAAAGGGCCTTGAATGCGGCATCGAGCATGGGAGAGAGGTAGGCGGGGAAGCGAGGGAACACAAGCGGCGGCTTGGCTCATGTCATCACCGGGCCGGCGCGCAGCGCCGAGTCCCGGTGATCCCGACAAGGCTGGCACCGTCTCTCCTAAGCGGGATGGCCGGGACAAGCCCGGCCATGACAAGGCCAACTCAGATGACTGCCGACAATTCCTCTTCCGGCGCGACGTCCGGTACCAGGGGCGCCGCGTCCGCCAGATCCGCCCAGGCCATCGCCTTGTAGTCGAAGCCGTTGCGCACGGTCGGCTTCACCACCTCGAAATAGGGCGAGATGTCGAAGTCGCGCGGCGCGTAGAGCGATGAATGCCGGATTTCGAGGATCTCCTCGCGCGCCGCATCGCTTTCCGCGCGCGCCACCTTGGGCAGGATCGGATAGCGCACCGTCTCGAAGGCCTGCGCGATCAGCGCCGAGCAGATGATGCGCGTCGGGTGCCCCGAGCCGAGCGCGATCATGCGCCGCCGCCAGCGCTGCGGCACCGGAAGCGGCAGCAGATACCGCATCAGGTCGAGGATGTTCTTGAGATCGTAGTCGAAGCCGATGCGTTCCGCCGCATAGGCGCAGACGCGCGCGCAGTCGTCGTCGGTCAAGCCGACGGGCCGGCAGATGCGCGTGTGGAAATGCGCGTATTTCGACAGCGGCGCGGCGACGACGCCCTGACCGATGTTGGCCTCGACCAACACCAGCGGCTCGCCCGCGGCGGTGACGCGGTCGCCGATCGGGCCGACGTAAAGCGCGGCATGCGACCAGGTCGACTGCGTGAGATACTTGATGACGCCCGAGATGCGGTTGTTGCCTTCGACGAGCAGCACGTCGCCGGGCTTGAGGGTGTGGCGCAGCGCGCCGGCATCGCTCGGCGTGAAGGGCTGATAGCCCGCCGCCGGCTCCTCCAGATAGCGCGCGATGACGCGGCCGATCCCCTCGACGATGATTCCCATGACGGTCATCCCGGCGTCTGGACCGCGACGCCGAAGCGGCACTCCCCAACGGCGCGCAATGCGCGCGCGTTCGTATTCCTCGCGAACAGATCTAAGCGAGACTCATTGCAATTTGGTTCATCGTCGCCCGATCCGTTAATCGGCGTTAGCCATGGAAATTGCGCGCTGACGCGCATTCGTGCATTCTGACCGCCCGCCCGGAAACCATTCGGACACCATGCCGCCGCTCAACAGGTCCCTGTCATTCCGGACGCCGCGAAGCGGCGATCCGGAGTCCAGCACTCTGCCCAGCGGCATAACGGATACCGACTTCGCGGCTCGCG
>Ga0187809_10001695_pt1 | contig 9985 bp, 7 predicted proteins | sample NC_wetland_sal_i_8_FD_132415 | JGI IMG/M metagenome (GOLD analysis project Ga0187809, IMG submission 132415) | Wetland sediment microbial communities from Neuse River Estuary, North Carolina, USA - ASW_4 | ecosystem: Environmental > Aquatic > Freshwater > Wetlands > Sediment | place: USA: North... | reverse complement strand
CCGCAGCGCGCCGGCGTGTCCGGACCGCGCCAGCGATGCTCTAGATGCGCAAATGGGCGCCATAATGCTCATTGAAATGGCGCTGCCGAGCCTATTGCCGGGGGTATTGAGAGGTGCCGCCACCGACTTGAGCGCGAGCAAAAAATAACGACTTGTGCCATTAATAGTATCCTCGCATGATGCTGCGGTACTGGCGACAGGGGACGCTATGATGATCAGGGTATTGAGCCGTTTGTCCAAAGCCGCGGTGCTTGCAACGTCAGTCGCGGCGCTCGTCGCTCTTATGGCGCCGCAGGCGGCGTCAGCGCAGACGAGCGGGCCGTATCCCAACCGGCCGGTGAAAGTAATCGTGCCGTTCGCGCCCGGCGGCGTCGTCGACATCATGGGGCGCCTGCTGTCGCAGCGGCTGTCGCAGGCGCTCGGACAGAATTTCTACATCGAGAACGTCGGCGGCGCCGGCGGCAATATCGGCGTCGCCAAGGCCGCCGGTTCACGTCCCGACGGCTACACGTTGCTGATGACAAGCTCGAGCTTCGTCGTGAATCCCAGCCTGCACAAGACGATCCCCTACGATCCCTACAAGAGCTTCGAGCCGGTCACGATCGCGGCGGCGTCGCCGAACATCCTGGTCGTCAATCCGGGCGAGCCGGCCAAAAGCGTCAAGGACCTCATCGCGGCGGTCAAGGCGCGTCCGGGGACCTACAATTTCGCCTCGCCCGGGACCGGGACGACGCCGCATTTGTCGGGCGAACTGTTCCGCCTTTCATTTGGCCTCGACATGGTGCACGTGCCGTTCTCGGGAGCCGGTCCGGCGCTGGAATCGACTGTCGGCGGTCACACGCGCATTGCATTCTCCAGCCTGCCGGCGGCGGTGCCGCTGGTGAAGGGCGGGTCGTTGCGGGCGCTCGCCGTGACCAGCCCGACGCGTGTCGGCGCGCTCCCCGACGTGCCGACGATGGCGGAAGCGGGCGCACCGGGACAGGAGGCGGAGACGCTGTTGTTCGTGATGTTCCCGGCGGGCACGTCGGCGGACATCGTGAAGACTGCCTATCAGGCGATCGAGAAGATCGTGCAGGAGAAGGACATTATCGCCCACTTCGACTCGCTCGGCTTCCGCCCCATGCATACGACCCCGGCCGAATCGGAGGCGCGCATCAAGCAGGAAGTCGCCAAGTGGGCTAAAGTCATTCACGACGCAAAGATCAAGCAGCGCTAGCCGCGTCCGAGGTCGAGCCTTCGCCCCGCGAGCGGGCGTGTGTTTTTAAATGGAGAGCCCATGGGCCTGAACACGACCCTTGCCGCGTCGAACAAGGCGACCGCCGCCAAACAGGATCTGCGCGCCTGGCTGGCGATGATGGAGGCCGCGGGCGAGGTCACCCATGTGGCCGGAGCCGAACGCGAGCGTGAAATCGGCGGCATCGTCGACATCTTCCAGCGCAAGATCGGCAACCCGCTGGTGTTGTTCGATGACATTCCAGGGTTTCCGAAGGGCCACCGCATCCTCGCGAATCTGCTCACCTCGGTGCGGCGCATCAACATGACGGTCGGCAATGCGCCGGACGCCAGCGAGATCGATCTCGTGCAGTATTGGCGGCGCTACATGAAGGAGGCGAAGACCATCGCCCCCGTCGAGGTCGCGAGCGGTCCGGTCAAGGACAACTTCGCCACGGGCGATGACATCGACCTGTTCAGGATTCCGGTGCCGCGCTGGCACGAGCACGACGGAGGCTACTATATCGGCACCGGCGACATGGTCATCATGCGAGACCCCGACACCGGCTGGATCAACTACGGGGCCTATCGCGTGCAGGCGCACGACAGGAACGTCGCCACCGTGATGTGCTCGAAGGGCAAGCACGGCGACATGATCCAGCGCAAGTACCACGAACGCGGTCAGCCGTGCCCGGTCGCCGTCGTCTGCGGCATGCATCCAGCCCTGTTCATGATCGCGGGTCTCGAGATCCCGCACGGCAAGAACGAGTACGACGCGGCGGGCGGCCTGATCGGCGAGCCGGTGCAGGTGATCCGTGGGCCGAAGACCGGGCTGCCGATCCCTGCTTATGCCGAGATCGCGTTCGAGGGCTTCATCCATCCGAACGACAAGATCGACGAGGGGCCGCTTGGCGAGTGGACCGGCTATTACGCTGGCGGCCTGAAGAAGGAGCCGAGGATCCGCGTCGAGACGATGATGTATCGCAACGACCCGATCCTGCTCGGCGCCATTCCGGGCATCCCGCCGGACGACGACTCCTTCTATCGCGGGTCCTATCGGTCCGGTGCGGTGTGGAATCAGCTCGAGGCTGCCGGCGTTCCCGAGGTGAAGGGGGTGTGGTCACATGCGGCCGGCGGCAGCCGCCTGTGGCTGACCGTTGCGATCAAGCAGCAATATGGCGGCCACGCCAAGCAGGCCGGCTTGATCGCCTCGCAGTGCCACGCGGGCGCCTACGTCAACCGCTTCGTCGTGGTCGTGGACGACGACATCGATCCGGCCGACATGGACAAGGTGGTGTGGGCGATGTGCACGCGCTTCGACCCGCGCGAAGACATGGAGCTCCTGCGCGGCTGCTGGTCGTCAGCGCTGGATCCGATGGCCTATTCCGAGCGCGATCCGCGCAACGCGCGCATCGTCATCGATGCGTGCAAGCCGTTCGGTCGCCGCGACACGTTCCCGATCGTCGTGCGGGCGAGCGACGAGGTGGAGGCGCTGGTGCGCGGCAAGTTCGGCGCGCTGTTGCCGAAATAGGGAGCCCCACTCGTCCCGAGTCCGTGGTCGCCGACCGAGACACGCATCGCCATGATCGATCACGGCAAGCGCAGCAACGCCTACATCGGCAGCCCGGTGGAGCGGGTCGAAGACCGCCGCTTCGTGCGCGGGCAGGGCACCTACATCGCCGATCTGCACAAACCGGGGCAATGGCATGCGGCGTTCCTCCGCAGCCCGATCGCGCATGGTGTCATCCGGCGCATCGATACGGCGCAAGCCTTGCAGACAAAAGGCGTGCATGCCGTTCTCACCGGCCGCGACCTCGCCGGGCCGATCCCGACCATTCCGTTCCGGCGGCCCAATCCGACCATCGCCCCGTTCGCGCAGCCGGTCATTGCCGTCGATAGGGTCCGCTACGTCGGCGAGCCCGTGGCAATGGTGCTCGCCGAGACGCCTGAGATCGCCGAGGACGCGCTGCAGCTGATCGACCTCGACATCGAGTCGCTGCCGCCGGTCGTCGACGCCGGCGCCTCGCGGAGCGGCGAGGTTCGTCTGTTCGCCGGCACGTCGTCCAACGTCGCGTCGACATTCACCGCCCATGTCGGCGACACCGACGCTGCGTTTGGCGACGCCCATTACGTTCGTCGCGAGACGTTCAAGGTGCAGCGTCTGACGGCGCTGCCGATGGAGACACGCGGGCTCCTCGCTGACTGGAACGCGGCAGCCGGCCGGATCGCCGTCTACGGCGCGGCGAAACTTCCTTTCTTCAACCGCCGCGCACTGGCGAAAATGATGGGCCTCGACGAGACCGCGGTGGACTATCTCGAACTGGATGTCGGCGGCGGCTTCGGCGCGCGCGGCGAGTTTTATCCGGAGGATTTCCTAGTCGCGCACGCGGCGCGCGCCTTTCGCCATCCGGTCAAATGGATCGAGGATCGCCGCGAGCATTTCATGACGATCGCGCATGCGCGCGAGATGACCGCCGACGTCGAGATCGCATGCAGCGCCGCCGGCGACATTCTCGGTGTGCGCGGCACGATCGATGTCGATATCGGCGCCTACGTTCGGCCGAACGGCATGACACCGGTGCGCAACGTCGTGCAGTTCCTCGCCGGGCCGTACCGCGTGGCGAATATCCACCTGGAAGCGCGCGCGGTCCTCACAAACAAGACGCCGGCCGGTACCTATCGCGGGCCGGGCCGCTTTGAGGGCTGTTTCTTCTGCGAACGATTGCTCGACATGGCCGCGCGCGATCTGGGCCTCGACCGCATGGAGATCCGCCGCCGCAACGTGCTGGTCGCCGACGACATGCCCTACGCCTTGCCGCCGGTCCTGCCCGAAGACGGTTTCGGCGCCACGGCCTGCGATAGCGGCGATTATCGCGTGACGCTCGACCGCTGCGTCCAGGATTTCGACTGGCCGCGCAAGCGCGCCCTTGCCGGCAAGCTGATCGAGGGCCGCTATCATGGCGTTGCCATCGGCTGCTTCATCGAGGGGGGCGGCTCCGGCCCGCGCGAACACGCGCGTATGGTCGGGCGTCTCGATGGCGGCGTGGACGTGTATGTCGGATCCTCGGCCATCGGCCAGGGCGTCGAGACGATCATGGCGCAGATCGCGGCCGACGCGCTCGGCCTGCCGATGGAGCGCGTCAGCGTGATGCACGGTTCGACCAGCTATCTGCGCGAGGGGTTCGGCTCGTACGGGTCGCGCGGCACGGTGATGGGGGGATCAGCCGTCGTGGTCACGGCGAAAGCCTTTCTCGACGACTTCCGTGCCGCGGCGGCGGCACGGCTTTCGGCTGAGCCTGCCGATCTTACGATTGCCGACGGTGTCGCACGCACTGCGGATGGCCGTTCCGTTTCGCTCGGCGACGTCGCGGCGGCGGAGGCCTTGTGGGTCGACGCGAGCTTCGACAATTCGAAGCAGACGTATACCTACGGCGCGGCGGCGGCGCACGTGGCCGTGGATCCGGCGTCGGGAGCGGTCGCCGTGCTCGACTGCATCGTCGTCGACGACGTCGGCCGCATCATCAATCCGGAGACGCTGCACGGCCAGATCACGGGCGCCATCGTGCAGGGGCTCGGAACAGTGTTCGGCGAGCATCTCAAATACAGCGACGACGGTCAGTTGCTGGTGGGCACGCTCGCCGACTACCTCGTTCCGATTGCCTGCGAGTACCCGCACATTCGTGCGATGTCCCTAGAGCAGTATCCCTCGCCGAACAACCCGCTCGGCGCCAAGGGCGCGGGCGAAGGCGGCATCATCCCGGTCGGCGGGGTGCTGGCGAACGCCGTCGCTTCGGCTCTGGCGGGTTTCGCGGTGGAGCCGCGTGAATTGCCGTTGACGCCCTGCGCGGTTTGGGAGCTGGTTCAGCGCTCGCCGGGGCGTACGGGCGCCGCGCCCTAACGCGTTCCGTACATCCGGTCGCCGACGTCGCCGAGACCGGGGCGGATGAATCCGCTCTCGGTGATTTCCTCGTCGATCGCCGCGGTCCAGATGTGAACGTCGGGATGATGGCCGCGCAGGTTGTCGATCGCCTGCGGCGTCGCCAGCAGGCAGACAATGCGGATCGTCTTGGCGCCGCTTTCCTTCAGGCGATCGACGGCGGCCACGGCGGAGTTTCCGGTGGCGAGCATCGGATGGAGCACCAGAGTCAGCCGATCGGCGATGTCCTCCGGCGCCTTGAAGAAATATTCGACCGCCACCAGCGTCCGCGGATCGCGGTAGACGCCGACATGAGCCACGCGTGCGGACGGCACGAGGTTGAGCATGCCGTCGAGAAAGCCGTTGCCGGCGCGCCCGACCGGCGCCAGCACCAGCTTCTTGCCTGCAAGCAGCGGCGACTTCATCGTCGCGAGCGGCGTCTCGATGTCGAGCATTTCGAGCGGCAGGTCACGCGTCACCTCATAACAGAGGAGCGTGCCGATCTCGTTGAACAGCTCACGGAACACCTTGGTCGAACGCGTCTTGTCACGCAGCAGCGTCAACTTGTGCTGCACCAGGGGATGTTCGATCACAGTGACGCCGCGCATGGCGAACCTCTTCGATCAGAAAACCGTACCGTCGCTGACGACCGTGAGCGGCGGACCGCCCCCGGCACGCTTCTCCCGGGCAAGCTTGCGTCCGGCCGCCCATGTGCCGCCTTCGAGCAGCGAGCCGAGCGGAAAATCGGCGGCGCTCACGCCGAGGCGTGCGCGCACGAGGGGCAGCAGTGCGTCGAGCAGCGCGACGGTGAGGGCGCGCCATTCGACCACGAGTTCGCAATCGACCGGGAGGCGCGCGTCGGCCTGCGCGGAGTTGCGCAGCGTCAGCACGCCCGCATCGATGAACAGGCCGCCGTTGCGATATTCGGCGAGCCCGGTGAGGCCGTCCACATCGGTCACGCCGATGCCCGTGCGCTGCAACGGCTCGATCAGCGAGTAGCTCAGCCACTGCGACAGCTTGTGCAGCGGCACGAGGCCATCCGTCGCGTCGCCGTGCTTGATGGCCGAATGTCGCCAGGTGTCGCCGAGCGCCACGCCGTCTATCGTCAAGCGGTTCTGCCAGATGCCGCCGAGGTGCGTGAGCAGTGCGCGCAGGATGTCGGGCGCGGGCAGGGCGGCAGCGGAGGCGCTCTCGCACAGATGATCGAACAGGCCGCCGGGCCGGGCCTTGTCCTGCGTGGCGAAAGTCGTGGCGTTCTCGCCGGCGACCCGGCCGAGCCGTTGCAACAGCGCGGCGCGGCCGTCGAGACCGGCGAGCGGGTTGCTGGCGTCGGCCTGGAAGCCGCGCGACAGATCGCCGGCCGTCAGCGCCATGAGCCGCGTGGCATCGGCGCGCAACGGATCGCTGGCGTCGGCCGAGAACAGGCCGGCCGCGAACATGCGCAGGCTGGCGAGCGCCAGTCCTTCCGAGCGTCCGATCGTCAGGCCCGTCGCCGCGTCGGCATAGCGCCAGTCCGCGCCGGCGCCGGCATCGAGCAGCACGGAGACGATCGCCAGGTCGAACTCGGCGCGCGCCCGCGCCTTCGCGTCGCGCCAGTTCGCTTGCGCGGCGATCTCCGCCCACAGGTCGCGGCCGTCGAAGACGAAATGCCGCCAGCGCGCATGCAGCGGCACGCGCAGGTCGGGGTAATTGACGCGGATGACGCCGGCGACGTAATCGGCAACGGCCGGAAGCTTCGTCTCGTCCACGCGCAAGTGCGCCAAGGCGCCGGCGCGGCCGAGCGCCAGCATCGCCTGCGCGCGCTCGCGCACGGCGCGCGCCGACAACAGCGACAACGCTTCGTTGCGCCCGGAAACGGGCGTATGCGTCAGCGTCGGAATGGTCAGAACTCGTTGAGGTCGCGGCCGACCACGGTTTTCAGCTCGTCGCTCGTCGGCACCGCGTCCGGCGTGTAATAGCCGGCGGCCTTCTTGGCTTCGAGCTCCACCTGCGCGTCCGGCGGCACCAGCCCGTCGGGAATCGGCACGCGCTCGCCGATCGAGATGCCGGTTTCCGCGATGGCGTCGTACTTCATGTTCGACATCGACACGAAGCGGTCGATGCGGGTGATGCCGAGCCAGTTCAGCACGTCCGGCATCAACTGCTGGAAGCGCGCGTCCTGCACGCCGGCGACGCATTCGGTGCGCTCGAAATAGGTCGCCGCCTGGTCGCCGCCTTCCTGCCGCTTGCGGGCGTTGTACACGAGGAACTTGGTGACCTCGCCCAGCGCGCGGCCTTCCTTGCGATTGTAGACGATCAGCCCCGCGCCACCGGCCTGCGCTTCCTTCACGCATTCGGCGATGCCGTGGATGAGGTAGGGGCGGCAGGTGCAGATGTCGGAGCCGAATACATCCGAGCCGTTGCACTCGTCGTGCACCCGGCAGGTGAGCCGGCGCTTCGGGTCGGCGATCGCGGACGGATCGCCGAAGATGTAGAGCGTGATGCCGCCGATCGGCGGCAGGAACACCTGCAGGTCGGGGCGGGTGACGAGCTCGGGATAGATGCCGCCGGTCTGCTCGAAAAGAGTGCGCCGGAGCTTGTCTTCACTGACGTCGAAGCGTTCGGCGATGCCGGGCAGATACCAGACGGGATCGACGGCCGCTTTGGTCACGGCGATGTCGCCGCCCTCGCGGACGATGTCGCCGTCGACCTTGACGCCCCATGCCGGGTCGGTGAATTCCGGAATGGTGAGCCGCGCCTTGGTCACCGCGATCGTCGGCCGGATGTCGATGCCCTCGGCGATGTCGCGGGCGAAATCCTGCGCGACGCGATGGCCCCACGGATCGAGCGAGACGATTCGGCCGGGGTCGCTCCATTGCGGAAACGGACCGATGTCGACGACAGGGGCGGTGTTCGTGAGATCCGGACGGACGATCGGGTTGAGTGCGCCGGACGACACCGCGAGCGCCCGGTAGACGGCGTAGGAGCCGCCATGTGCACCGATCGCATTGCGGTCGGCCGGGTTGGTGACGGTGCCGATGATCGGCCCGCGCTCGCGCGCGGACGGTGCGCCCCAGGTGATCGGATAACGGCCGGGTGCGCGGTGGCCGGGATGAGACGTCAGGCGGATATGGCCAGTCTTATTCGTGGACATCAGCTTGCCCCACAAAAGCAAAAAGCCGCCTCCGGCAAATGCCGAACAGTGGCTTCAAAAAAACAATATATAGCAAGGTCTCGGGCTGCTCAAGTAGGAAGCGCGTGCGATCTATGCCTTAATTCGCGGCACGAAACAGTCCTCGACACGTTCGGCGGTAATTCCGCCCTGCCGGCCGCCGCGAGGATGCTCCGCCGCCCGCCACAGGACGATGTAGAACCGGCCGTGCAGGGGCGCGCACGGGAGCCGTTTCGGCACGTCTCGCCGGCCGATGTCAAAACCCTGGCTTGCCCGTCGGGGCGGGACATGAGGACAATGCCCGCCCGCGCCACCCGAAAGATGCTGGGGACGCCGGCGCGAGTGGGATGACGATGGCATGTGACTTGCTAAGAAGTTCGCTTACCGCGCAGTCTGGCGGCCCGGGCCGGATGGCCAGGGTGGCTTGCTCATGAGCCGGGTACCGAAGACGATGGAGGTGAGGATGCCAATGAGAAGAGGGAAGCTTCTTCATGTGTTCGCGGCCGCGATCTCGATCGCTGCCGTTTGCGCGGCGCACGCTGCGGACGCTCCGAAGAATGTGAAGTTCGTCGTCGACTGGGCGTACCAGGGCAACCACGCCTTCTGGTCAAAGCCGATCGCCGACGGAACGTTCAAGAAGCTCGGGCTGAACGTCACCATGGACCGCGGCTACGGGTCCGGCGACACGATCATCAAGATCGCCGCCGGTACGTATGATATCGGCTTTGCCGACATCAACGCGATGATCAAATTCGACGCCGACCACCCCGATCAGAGGCTGATCGCCGTCTATCAGGTGTTCGATCGCACGCCGAACGCCGTCATCACGCTCAAGAAATCCGGCATCACCAAGCCGCAGGACCTCGTCGGCAAGACGCTGGGTGCGCCCGTGGCCGATTCGAGCCGGCTGATGTTCCCGGTGTTCGCCAAGCTCAACCACATCGATCTCAATTCGGTGCACTGGCAGACGGTCGCTCCCAATCTCCGGGAAGCCGTCCTGGTCAAAGGCCAGGTCGACGCCATCACCGGGTTCACGACCACGTCGATTTTCAACCTGATCGCGGCCGGCGTGCCGCGCGAGAACATCGTCGCGATGCCGTTCGCCAAATACGGCGTCAATCCCTACGGCAGCGTCGTGCTCGTCAGGCCGGACTTCATGAAGGCCCACCCGGATATCGTCAAAGCTTTCGTCAAGGGGACGATCGAGGGCGAAATCTCCAGCATCAAGGATCCCATCCCGGCGCTCGAAACGCTGAAGGCACGCGACGCGTTCTTCAACGTGAAGTTGGAGAAGGATCGTCTGTCGATGCTGCTCGAGGACGATGTTCTGACACCCGAGGTGAAGGCGAACGGTCTCGGCTACGTGGACCCTGCGCGGATGAAGCAGACGATCGAGGCGAACGCGGAGGTGTACGGCTTCAAGACGGTGCCGACAGTCGACGAGGTCTCGACCAGCCAGTTCCTGCCCCCGAAGTCGGAGCGCATGCCTCCCGCATGGAAGCCCTGATGCCGGTCTTGTGACGCTCGCGGCCGTTGCCGCCGCGGGCGTCACAGGCCGGGGTTGGCTGCGTGTGGTGCCATCGGCATAAAGGAGATCGGGTTTGGTGACGCGGCAACTGCTGCGCAACGCGCGTGTTTACGACCACGACGAAATCGTCGACGTTCCGGCCGTGCAGGATGTTTTGATCGAAGGCGACACCATCCTG
>Ga0187809_10001693_pt1 | contig 9992 bp, 9 predicted proteins | sample NC_wetland_sal_i_8_FD_132415 | JGI IMG/M metagenome (GOLD analysis project Ga0187809, IMG submission 132415) | Wetland sediment microbial communities from Neuse River Estuary, North Carolina, USA - ASW_4 | ecosystem: Environmental > Aquatic > Freshwater > Wetlands > Sediment | place: USA: North... | reverse complement strand
GGTGGCGCCGTCGGCGGTCGCGGCGAAAGGCCAGATGTACACCGACGCAGAGGGCATGAAGGACTTCGTCACGCCGAAGGCGATGAGCGAAGCGGACCTGAAGCACGCGATCGGCGAATACACGAAAGCCGCGACCAATGCCGTCGCCGCCGGCTTCGACGGCATCGAACTGCACGCCGCCAACGGCTATCTGCTGGAGCAGTTCATCCGGCCGAACACCAACACGCGCACCGACACATACGGAGGTTCGATCGAGAACCGGGCCCGCTTCGTGCTTGAGGTCGTCGCGGCGACCACCGCCGCCATCGGCAAGGACAAGGTCGGCATCCGCCTGTCGCCGTTCGGCGTGTTCAACGACATGCCCGACTATCCTGAGATGCTCGCCGACTACACCTACCTCGCCCGCGCGCTCGACGAGACCGGCCTGCTCTACGTCCATCTCGTCGACCATAGCGCCAGCGGCGCGCCGCCGGTGCCGGACGAGATCAAGGTCACCTACCGCAAGAGCTTCCGGCGCACCTTGATCCTCTCGGGCGGCTACGACGCCGCGCGGGCGGAGGCCGATCTCGCGGCCGGCAAGGCCGACCTGATCGCCGTCGGCCGGCCGTTCCTCGCCAACCCCGATCTGGTCGAGCGGTGGAAAAAGGACGCGCCGGTCAACGAGCCGGACATGAGCACGTTCTATACGCCCGGCCCGAAAGGCTACACCGACTATCCGGCGCTGAACGGCTGATCGAACCCGTCGTGCCCGGCCTCACGCCGGGCACGACGGTGTTACAACGTCTTCGTGAAATGAAAGCGGCGGATGCCGCCACCGATCGTCTTGTTGCTGGCGTCGTCGGCAAACTCTTCACGCGTCTCGCGGTAGCCGGCTGCGCGGTAGAGCGCGAGCGCCTCATTCTGAATCTCGGACGTGCTCAGCACCATGTCGCGCGCACCCATGGAGCGCGCTTCGTCCTCGGCGAAGGCGAGCATTTTGCGCGCAATGCCCTGACGGCGGGCGTCGGGATCGACGTACATGCGGCGCAATTCCACCGCGCCCTCTCCTGCCGCCTCGAGCCCAAAAATGCCCATGAGCCTGCCGCCGGCGCGCGCGACGAAGAACGCGCCCTGCCGCGCGCCGTAATAGACCGGGATAACGTCGATCTCCTCGGCGAGCGAGAGTGCGATGTAGGCCTCGAAAGCCTCTGCGAGATGCGGCGGCGCCAGGAGCCGATTGACGCGCACGAACAGCGCGCGCACCTCGGCCGCGTCGGCCGGCGCGTACCGTCGAATGTTGATCGGAGCGCTCACCGCGGGCTTATTTCGGGCGTTGCATGAAGATCCAGACGCCGCCGTCCGACGCCGACTGGATACGCACCCGCATCTCGCGCTGGCGGTCGGCGAAGTCGCCGACCCAGGAAAACGCGATGTCGAGCGTCCCGCGCGCCCGCGCCGCCTCGATGCGGCCGCGGAAGCCCTCGTCGGCCATGCACGGCGCGATATCGGTGAAGAAGACCTTGCCGATCGTCGGCCGTGCGCCATAGCCGGACAATTCGCGCTCAGCCCTGCTGAAGAACGTCACGGCGCCCTTGTCGTCGAGGCGGATGGCGCCGAACGGCAGGGCGTCGATCTCGGCCTCGTCGAGCGTCTCGACCTGTTTCGCCAGATCACGGGCGTCAAATTGCAGCATCGCTTCCCACCACGTCATTGTCTTCGATGATGACCGCGCCGCCGACATGCGACACGGCCTGGCCGGCGTCGAACAGCGGCACCACGACCCGTTCAAACGACACCGAGTCGCCACCGCCGAAATTGAATTGGACCGATTCGTAAGCCGGCAATTGATGCTCGACGCAGCTCCGATAGGCTGCCTTCAGCGAACCGAAGCGCTCCGGAGTATCGTCGGGTATGAGGCGGCCTTCGAGCGATTCGCCAAGCCACGCCGCGAGCCGGTCGCCGAAGAATACGAAGCGAAAGCCGTCCGGCTCGACCGCGGCGGTGAAGCTCATCGGCGCCAGATCGCCGGGATCGAACGTGCCGATACTCGGCAAACCTTCGCCGCCGACGAGAATCTCGCGCCAGCGACGATAGAACGTGCGCAGCGCGGGATTCTTGATCCGTTCAGCGAGCGTGGGCGATGCCAAGGTTCCTGTCCGTGCCGCAACCGGCGGCTGGCACGCCGTATACATTCAATTCAACGGCACCGCCAGCATCTCAAATCACGGATAGAACTGATAGAGCCAGGTTTCGCTCAGCGTCTCATCACCGAGGCGAAGATAGCAGCGCATGTCGACCGGTTCCCGGTCCGCGAGCGCGATGTCGAAGAAGCCGCGCCAGCGGTCGGTGCCGACGACCTTCACGACATACGGCCTGTGCACGTCTCCGCGCGACAGCGTCACCACCGGCTTGACGTCATAGCGTGGCGCCATCGCCGCCAGCGGGCCGCCCTGGAAATCGATGACGAATTTCCAGCGATCCTTCGGTACCGGCTGCCCCGGCACGCCGCCACGGCCGATGCGTGTCGCCACGACGCGCGCGAGATCGGTCGGATGCGGCTCGTCGTCCTGCCAGTAGAGGCGATAGTCGAGCGTGAAGCGGTCGCCGGCCTTTACCGCATTTTTCGGCGTCCAATAGGCGACGATGTTGTCGTGGATTTCGTCGTCGGTCGGAATCTCGACGAGTTGCACGGCGCCCTCGCCCCACTTGCCGAGCGGCTCGACCCAGACGCTCGGGCGCTTGTCGTAAAAGGCGCCGTCGTCCTGGTAGTCGTCGAACGTATGATCGCGCTGCAACAGGCCGAAGCCCTTCGGGTCGGTGTCGACGAACGAGTTGGTCAGCACGGAAGGTGGATTGATCAGCGGCCGCCATATCCGCTCGCCGCGTCCGGTCCACATTGCGAGCCCGTCGCAGTCGTGCACCTCGGGACGCCAGTCGATCGCGGAGCGGCGGTTGTTCTCGCCGTACCAGAACATGCTGGTCAGCGGCGCCAGCCCCAGCCGCGTCACGTCCGTGCGCGCGAACAGTTCGGCGTGCACGGTCATGACGATGGTCTTGCCGCGCGCGGCCTCGAAGCGGTAGGCGCCGGTGACGCTTTGCCCTTCGAGCAGGGCGAAGATGGTCACCGTGTCGAGCGCGTCATGCGATTCGGCCAGCCAGAATTGCGAGAAGCGAGGAAATTCCTCAGGCTGCGGCAGCGCGGTGTCGATAGCGACGCCGCGCGCCGAGGTGCCGTATTGGCCGCGCGGCCCGCAACTCCTGAAATAGCTCGCGCCCTGGAAGGCGAGCCAGTCGACATCGCTGTCGCGGCTGTTCATGACGCGGAAGCCGGAAAATCCCAGATTGTCCGGCAGCTGCGCCGCGAGCGCCGGGTCGCCGTAGACGAAGGCTTGCTTGTCGAACAGCACCGGACGCGCCTCGCCGTTCGCAACGACATGCATGGCGACCGGCGCGCCGTTGAATTTGTCGACGTGGAAGAAGCGCACGGGCAGCGGCGCGTCCTTGAACAGGGCGCTGTCGGGACGGAATTTGATCTTCTGGATGGCGTCAAAGTCGATCGACTGCACCACCGGCGCCGGTTTCGGCGGCGGGACGTATGGCTCGGCCGCACGCTTGCGCGCGACATCCCTCAGGGCGTCGTAGGTAAATGGCTGCGCTGCGCCGAAGCGAAGCCCGCTTTCGGCGGCGCATGCGCCGCGGCCGGCCGCAAGCGCGACCAGACCGGCGGCAAGCTCCAGGAAATGTCGACGATCGATGGGAATGGCCGATCCCCCGTGCACGCCCCCGACGGGGCGGAAAAGCACGCACCGCGCATATGGTTCCAGCGCGGCTGATGGCAGCGGTATTGCGCGCCCTCGCCAAATCGCCACAGACATCTTATCTGATGCCTCGAGGGCGCCTTCTTCGGAGCAAATCAGCCAATGGATCCAGCCATTTCGTCCCTGATCGACCGCGCCGGCCTCGACACGGGCAAGGTGCGCCAGGTGCTCGGCCGGGGCCTCGAGGGCGCCGACGACGGCGAACTGTTCCTCGAATACAAGCAGTCGGAAGGGCTGGTGTTCGACAATGGGCGCTTGAAGCAGGCGACCTACGACACCACGCAAGGCTTCGGCCTGCGCGCCGTGAAGGGCGAGGCGGTCGGCTATGCGCACGCCTCCGACATGTCGGAAGCGGCGCTGGCGCGCGCGGCCGAAGCGGTCCGCGCGGTCAAGAGCGGCCACTCCGGCGCATACGCGGACGCTCCCGGCCGCACCAACCGCAAGCTCTATGGCGACGAGAATCCGCTGGCCGCCCCCGCCTTCGACGCCAAGGTGAAGCTGCTCGAGGAGATCGACGCCTATGCCCGCGCCAAGGACCCGCGCGTGCGGCAGGTGACGGCGAGCATCGCCGCGACCTGGCAGGTGGTCGAGATCCTGCGCGCCGACGGCCAGACCTATCGCGACATCCGACCGCTGGTGCGGCTCAATGTCTCCGTCGTGACGGGCGACGGCGACCGGCAGGAGACCGGCTCGTTCGGCTTCGGCGGCCGCGAGGGCTATGAGCGCTTCATCACCACGCATTCCTGGCAGCATGCGGTCGACGAAGCCGTGCGACAGGCGCTGGTCAATCTCGACGCTGTCGCCGCGCCCGCCGGCGAGATGGACGTCGTGCTCGGCGCCGGCTGGCCCGGCGTGATGCTGCACGAGGCCGTCGGCCACGGCCTCGAGGGCGACTTCAACCGCAAGAAGACCTCCGCCTTCGCCGGTCTCATGGGCAAACAGGTCGCCGCCAAGGGCGTCACCGTCGTCGACGACGGGACGATGCAGGATCGCCGCGGCTCGCTCTCGATCGACGACGAAGGCACTCCGACCAACCGCACCGTGCTGATCGAGGACGGCATCCTCGTCGGCTACATGCAGGACCGGCAGAACGCGCGCCTCATGGGCATGAAGCCGACCGGCAACGGCCGCCGCGAGAGCCACGCGCACGTGCCGATGCCGCGCATGACCAACACCTACATGCTCGCCGGGCAGCACGATCCGAAGGAGATGATCGCCTCGGTGAAGAACGGCCTCTATGCCGTGAACTTCGGCGGCGGTCAGGTCGACATCACCTCCGGCAAGTACGTGTTCCAGTGCACCGAGGCCTACAGGATCGAGAACGGCAAGGTCACCGCGCCGGTGAAGGGCGCAATGCTGATCGGCAACGGCCCGACCGACCTCAACCGGATCACCATGATCGGCAACGATTTCGCGCTCGACCCCGGCATCGGCACCTGCGGCAAGAACGGCCAGGGCGTGCCGGTCGGCGTCGGCCAGCCCTCGCTGCGCATGGACAAGATCACCGTCGGGGGGACCGCCTGATGGCGACCACGGATGAGCGCGCGCCGGCCGCGCGCGTGCGCGGCTGGGCGAAGAGCATCGTCGACATCGTCGCCATCGTCGCCATCGTCATGGCCGCGAAGACGGCGATCGCCGAGCCGTTCTACGTGCCGTCGGGCTCGATGGAGCCGACCTTGCAGATCGGCGACGAACTGCTCGCCACCAAATATCCTTACGGCTACTCGACCGCGTCCCTCCCCGGCTTCTTCACGCTGCCGCAGAGCGGCCGCGTGTTCGGCGACCTGCCGAAGCACGGCGACGTCGTCGTATTTCGCTGGCCGGGCGACCGCTCGCAGGTCTGGGTCAAGCGCGTCATCGGCCTGCCCGGCGACCGCATCGCGCTGCGCGACGGCCGCGTCATCATCAACGGCACGCCGGTCGGCCTCAAAGCCGACGGCAGCGGGCAATCGGAAAACGAAAACGGCGGCCGCACGTCAGCCGCGCGCTACATCGAGACGCTCCCGGGCGGCAAGCAGCACGTCATCTTCAAGCTGACCCCATCGGAGCCGCTCGACAACATGGCCGAGGTCACGGTGCCGCCACGCTACCTTTTCGTCATGGGCGACAACCGCGACAACTCCGCCGACAGCCGCGTGCCCCTGCGCGACGGCGGCGTCGGGCTGCTGCCGGTCAGCGATCTGGTCGGCCGCGTCGATGCGTTGGTCGGCTCGTGGGACCTCGGCATGAAGAGCCAGCCGATCTGGACCTGGCCGTCGGGCTTGAGGCTGTCGCGGTTTTTTACCGCGGTGAATTAGCGCTGCACAGCGCGGGTGATGACCTCGACAACCCACCGCCGCCACGACTTCAGGCTGTCTCCGAGGAGATCGATGCCGAGGAAAGCCGACAAGGTGTGGCGGTTCGAGACATAGAAATAGTTCAGCGCCAGAATCGACAGATAGAGTTCGAACGGCTTGACGCCTTTGCGAAAGACGCCCTGTTCGACACCGGCGCTATAGATTCGCGACATGAGATCGAGCGCCGGCGATGACAGCGCCTTGAGCTGCTTCGAGCGCGACACGTATTTGCCCTCGTGCAGATTCTCATTGTTGAGGATCGTCAGCATCTCCGGATGGGCCAGGTAGTGGTCCATCGTGAAATTGACGACCTGCGCCAAGGCCGCCACAGGATCGCTCAGGTCGAGAGCGAGCGCGCTCTCGGCGTCCCACATGTCGCGATAGACTTTTTCGAGCACCTCGATGAAGAGGCGCTCCTTGCTGCCGAAATAATAGTAGATCATGCGGTCGTTCGACCGCGCCGCGCGCGAGATCAGATTGATTCGCCCGCCACCGAGTCCCCGTTCGGCGAAAACCTTCGTCGCCGCGCGCAGGATGTTGTCGCGCGTGTCCACCGCGGCGGCCTTGTCCTTCGGCGGACGACCGAGCCGCTTGCCCCGGCCTACGACTTTGCTTCGCCGGCGGCGCGGCGTTGCTGATGCTGGCACGTCTGGACTACCCGGTTGCGCCTGGAATCATCGCTACATGATTGAGCTTGCTCTTGTATGCCGCCCGCCCGCGCGGCGCACAAGCCGGGTTCCGCCAGCGCGGCGCCTGCCCGTGCCATAAGCGCGCTGCCCTCCAATTGCGCTTGCCAACGCGACCGGCCGTCCGTTAGCATGCAAATGAATTAAGTACATACTACATTATTGAGCCAAGGCGGGGAGGCCGATATGGGCGGCTTTGTCAGAAACGCTTGGTACCCGGCCGCGTGGTCGCGCGACGTCAGCCGCAGTCTGGAGCACCGCAAAATCCTGGGCGACCAGGTCGTGCTCTACCGGCTCGAAAACGGCGCGGTCGCCGCCCTCGAAGACATCTGCCCGCACCGTCTGGCCCCGCTCTCCATGGGAAAGCTCAAGGGCGACGCCATCGAGTGCGGCTATCACGGCATGACATTCGATTGCAGCGGCCGCTGCGTCCGCATCCCCGGGCAAGAGATTATCCCGGCGACCGCCAAGGTCCGTTCCTACCCGATCCGCGAGAGCATGGGGCTGGCCTGGATATGGATGGGAGTGCCCGAACTCGCAGCCAAGACGCCCGTCTACGATCTGCCCGAATATCACGATCCCCGATGGAGCGCGGTCGAGGGCGATGCCCTGGCGATCGGATGTCACTATCTCTCGCTCGCCGACAATCTCTGCGATCCGGCGCATGTAAGCTTCGTTCATCTGTCGACGCTGGGCAGCGCCGCCAGCGAAGACATTCCCGTTCAGTTCGAGAAAAAGGGCGACGATCGTCTGCTGACCTGGCGCTGGATCATGGACTCGCCGGCCATTCCGCTGTTCCAGAAGTTCGGCAAGTTCACCGGCAACGTCGACCGCTGGCATTACTATCACTATCACGCGCCCAGCATCGCCGTGATCGACTTCGGCAGCGCGCCGACCGGCACCGGCGCGCCGGATGGCCGCCGCGACAATTGCGTCCAGATCTTCGCTTGCCACTTCATCACGCCGGTCGACGAAAGGTCGTGCATCGATCACTGGCTCTACGTGAAGAATTTTGCCTCGGACGACGCGACGAATAAGGCGATGTCAGATCAGTTCCGCCTTGCGTTCAACGAGGACAAGGAGATCCTCGAAGCTATCCAGAAGAACGAAGAAGATGCACCCGGACGACGGCCGATCCGGCTGGCGATCGATGCCTCGCCCGTCAACATGCGGCGGATGATCGACCGCATGATCGAAGCCGAAACATCGAATTCGGGCGTAACCGCCGCCTGACAACAGCGCGCAACGCGCAACCAGAGGGGAGAGCAATGATCGGACATCGGACGTTCATGTTGATTTCATGCGCCGTCGTGCTCGGACTGTCGCCGGCGTCGGCACAGGACACGATCAAGATCGGCGACCTCAACAGCTACAAGGCGATGGCGAGCGGCACTGTGCACTACAAGCGTGGGGCCGAGCTCGCGATCGAGCAGATCAATGCCGCCGGAGGTGTCCTCGGCCGCAAGCTGGAACTCGTGTCCCGCGAGGACAATGCCAATCCTGGCGACGCCGTCCGCGCCGCCGAGGAACTGGTCGCCCGCGACAAGGTGGCGCTGTTGAGCGGCACGGTGCTCTCCAATGTCGGGCTGGCCGTCACCGATTTCGCAAAGCAGCGCAAGGTGTTCTTCCTGGCGTCCGCGCCGTTGACCGACAAGATCGTCTATCAGGACGGAAACCGTTACACGTTCCGCCTGCGCGCCTCGACATACTCGCACGCGGCCGCGCTCGTCCCAATCGCTGCCAAACTCGGCAAGAAGCGGTGGGCCTTCGTCTATCCCAATTACGAATACGGCCAGTCGGCCGTGGAGACATTCAAGGACCTGCTGAAGAAGGCCCAGCCCGACGTCGAGTTCGTCGCCGACATGGCGACGCCCCTTGGCAAGATCGACGCCGGCGCGGTGGCCCAGGCCGTCGCCGACGCCAAGCCCGACGCGATCTTCAACGTGCTGTTCGGCTCGGACCTCGCCAAGTTCGTGCGCGAAGGCGAGAGCCGCGAGCTCTTCAAAGGCCGGGAAGTCGTCAGCCTCCTTACCGGCGAGCCGGAATATCTCGACCCGCTCGGGGCCGATGCGCCGAAGAACTGGCTGGTGACCGGATATCCCTGGTACGCGATCCACACGCCGGCGCACGACGCATTCCTCACGGCGTATCAGAAGAAATTCAACGACTACCCGCGGATCGCATCATTGGTCGGCTATGACAGCTTCAAGGCGATCGCCGCGGGCATCGCGAAGGCGGGCTCCGTCGATTCGGAGAAGCTGGCGGAGGCATTCAAGGGCCTGACCTTCGATACGCCGGCGGGCCCCTTGATGTTCCGGCCACAGGATCACCAGTCGACTTTCGGTCTCTATGTCGGCCGGCTCGGAGTCAAGGATGGCAAGGGCTATATGAAAGACTTCAGGTACGTCGACGGAGCGACCTTGCAGCCGCCGGACGCCACCGTGAAGAAATGGCGTCCAGGGAGCTGAACGCCGCCGATCTCGGTACGAACACCTTGGGCGCGCGGGCGACCGCGCGCTCTTCGTACGCTACGGCTTCAGCAAAATCTTCCCGAAGTGCTTGTTGGCACGCATGTACTCCTGCGCGGCCTTCGCCTCTGCGAGCGGAAACACCTTGTCGATCGGCAGCGACAGCTTCTTCGCCTTCACCGCACCGGCGAGATCGGCCCACATGGCCCGCGTCTCCTCGCGCAATTCGTCGACCGAACGCGTGCGGTGCGTGACGCCGATATAGGCGATGCGCCGGTTGGCGTGCATGTCGAAATCGAATTCCGCCTTGCCGCCGCCGAGCCGGCCGACATTCACGATGCGGCCGAGGATCGCGGTCGCGCGCATGCTGGCGTTGATCAGGCTGCCCGAGACCTGATCGATCATCAAATTCACGCCGGCGCCGCCGGTCGCTTCGAGCACCTGGTCTGGCCATTTCGGATCGGTCGTGTCGATGGCGAGATCGGCGCCGAACTCCTTCAGTCGCGCGCGACGCTCGGCATTGGTCGACGTCCCGATGACGAGCTTGGCACCGAGCAGCTTGGCGATCTGCAACGCCATCAGGCCGACGCCCGAGCTCGCGCCCTGGATCAGCACGCTCTCGCCGCGCTTCAGGCGGCCATTGGTGACGAGCGCATCGTGCATCGTGCCGAGCGCGACCGGCAGGGTCGCCGCGTCCTCGAAGCT
>Ga0187809_10001692_pt1 | contig 9998 bp, 7 predicted proteins | sample NC_wetland_sal_i_8_FD_132415 | JGI IMG/M metagenome (GOLD analysis project Ga0187809, IMG submission 132415) | Wetland sediment microbial communities from Neuse River Estuary, North Carolina, USA - ASW_4 | ecosystem: Environmental > Aquatic > Freshwater > Wetlands > Sediment | place: USA: North... | reverse complement strand
GCAGCATGCGGCTGGCCTTCGCCGAGGTCACGAGCAGCGCCTCGCGGCGGCGCAGGGACTCGTTGATCTGGCTCAGCTCCTCCGTGCAGGGACCGGTGCCCGGGAAGGACTCCAGGCGCGGCAGCACGGCGTCGACCACGGTAACGCTCATTGGACGGGCTCTCTAGCGGGAAATCGAGGCCGCAGTGTACCTCGGCAGGGGGGCGGTCTCCCAACCACCGCCCAGCGCATTATTGACGGCGATCAAGCTCGTGGCGGCGGCCGTGCGGCTGCGGGCGAGGGCGTCCTCGGCCTGCAGCTCGGTTCGCTCGGCGTCCAGCACCGACAGGAAGTCCACCATGCCGCCCTGGTAGCGGATCCGGGCCAGCCGGGCGGCGGTGGCGCTGGCGCGCGCCGCGTCCTCGGCGTGCAGCAGCTGGTCACGGTCGCGGGCGTGGGTCACCAGGGCGTCCTCGGTCTCCTCGAGCGCGTTGAGGACGGTCCCGCGGTACTGGTCCAGCGCCATGACGGCGCCGGCCCGGGCGCCGGCGATCTGCGCCCGCACGCGGCCCAGGTCGAACGCCGCCCAGGTGATGCCGGGTCCGATCAGATAGCTGCGCGAGCCCGAGCTGCCGAAGCCGGCCGGCTCCGCCGCGGCGTAGCTGAAGCTGCCCGTGAAGGTCACCTTGGGGAAGAGATTCGACACCGCCACGCCCACGAGCGCGGTGGAGGCCGCCAGGTTGCGCTCCGCGGCGCGGATGTCGGGCCGGCGGCGCAGCAGCTCTTCCGGGGTGCCGACCGGAATGATGGCCGGCAGCGGCGGTAGATCGTGCGGCGCGCTCAAGACGCTCATCAGCGCGTCAGGCTGACGGCCGGTGAGCACGCTCAAACGGTGGATCGAGCGCGATACAGCGGCCTCCAGAGGACCCATGGTGGAGAGCGTCGTATCGAGCTGTGACTGCGCGCGCGCGACGTCGAGGTCCGTGCCGCTGCCGGCCTCGAGCTGCGCCTGAGCGAGGCCGAGCACCTGCCGCTGGTTCCTGACGTTGGCGCGCGCCACGGCGAGCTCGGTCTGCTCGCCCCGCAGCTCGAAGTAGTTGCGGGCGACTTCCGCGATGACGGAGACCTGCGCGTCGTGGAGGTTCGCGACTTCGCGATCGAGCTCGGCATCGCGCGCCTGGATGCCCCGACGGACGCCACCGAAGAAGTCGAGTTCCCAGGTGGCATCGAAGCCGGCATCGTACAGCCTGGTGAGGTAGGGGCCGCCGAACGGATCCTGCACCGCGGGCACGCGCTGCCTGGTGTAGCCGGCGGTGGCGGTCACGGTCGGCGCCAGATCGAACTCCGACTCGTTGCGCAGCGCACGCGCCTGCACGAGGCGGTCGACGGCGATGCGCAGATCGTAGTCCGCCGTCAGCGCGTCGTGAATCATGCCGTCGAGCACCGGATCGTCGAACTGCTTCCAGAACTCGCCCTGCGCCCGATCGCTGGAGTAGATGTTCCGGGATGACGTCGGCTGCCGCGCGCTGCGCGCCGTGGCGCCGGACGGCGGGAACTGCTGTGCGACATCGGTCTTGGGACGGACGTAGTTCGGGCCAACAGCGCAGCCCGAGAGGAGCACTGTCAGGGCGCCGAGCGCGATGAGAACGTTGGATTTACGCATGGGAGGTATCCACGGAAAGCGGTCCGTCCGAGGTCACCGCCTCTTCGCGGGCCGTGACTCTCCTGATGAGGACGTAGAACACGGGGGTGAGCAGCAGGCCGAAGAAGGTGACGCCGAGCATGCCGGCGAACACGACGGTGCCCAGGGCGTGGCGGATCTCGGCGCCGGCGCCGCTCGCCAGCATCAACGGCACGACCCCCATTATGAAGGCGAAGGAAGTCATCAGGATCGGCCGCAGACGCAGGCGAGCGGCTTGCAACACGGCGGTGACGGCGTCATGCCCCTGCTCCTCCTGCAGGTGCTTGGCGAACTCCACGATGAGGATCGCGTTCTTGCAGGCCAGGCCGACGAGGACGAAGAGCCCCACCTGGGTGAACACGTTGTTGGTGCCGTGATCGAGCAGCACGCCCGTGATCGCCGCGAGCAGGCACATCGGCACGATCAGGAGGATCGCGAGCGGCAGCGTCAGGCTCTCGTACTGCGCGGCGAGCACCAGGAAGACGAAGAGCACGCAGAGCGGAAAGACGATCGCCGCCGTGTTGCCGGAGATGAGCTGCTGGTAGGAGAGATCCGTCCACTCGAACGACATGCCGGGCGGCAGCGTGTCGTGGAGGATCCGGCTCATCGCCGCCTGCGCCGCGCCGGAAGAGTACCCGGGCTCCGGGCCACCGTTGATGTCCGCGGCCGCGTAGCCGTTGTAGCGCTGGACGATATCGGGGCCGAAGGTGGGACTCACCGACAGGAAGGCGCCGAGCGGGATCATCCGCCCGTCGGCGTTGCGCGTCTGCAGGGTTGGTATGTCCTCCACGTGCGAGCGGAAGGGCGCGTCCGCCTGCGCGATGACCTCGTAGGTGCGGCCGAAGCGGTTGAAGTCATTGACGTATAGGGAGCCAAGGTAGACCTGCAGTGTCTGGAAGACGTCATCCAGGCTGACGTGGTCCTGCATCACCTTGACGCGATCGACGTTCACGTCGAGCTGCGGTACGTTCACCTGATAGCTGCTGAAGAGGCCGGCGAGCGCGGGATTGCGGTAACCCTCCCCGAGCGACTTCTGCACCGCAGCGTAGAGGGCGTCGGGCCCGGCGTCCTCGCGGTCCTCGACCTCGAGCTTGAAGCCGCCCAGGGTGCCGAGACCCATGACGGGCGGCGGCGGGAACACCACCACCATGCCGCCCTGGATGGCGGCGAGCTTGCGGTTGAGCGCCGCGGCGATGGCGTCGGCCGAGAGGGCGGCGGAGCCGCGCTGCGCGAAGGGCTTCAGGCCGAAGAACACCAGACCCGCGCTCGAGCTCGGCACGAAGCCGTTGACCGACATGCCGGCGAACTGCACCGCGTGCTCGACGCCGGGCTGGTGCATGCCGATGGCGCCGATCTCCTTGATCACGCGCTCGGTCCGGCCGAGCGAGGCGGCCGGCGGCAGCTGCGCGATGGCGACCAGGTACTGCTTGTCCTGCTGCGGGATGAATCCGTGGGGCACGCTGGCGAAGCCGAGCCAGGCGAGCGCGATGAGGCCGGCGTACACCGCGAGCGCGATGCCGGCGCGCCGGACCGAGCCGAGAACGGCGCGCTGGTAGGCGCCGCCGGCGCGGTCGAAGCCGTGATTGAAGCGGCGGAAGAAGCGACCGAAGAGGCGGTCCATGATCCGCGTCAGGCCATCGGGCCGCGCGCCGTGGGGCTTCAGCAACACGGCGGCGAGCGCCGGGGACAGCGTCAGGGAGTTGAAGGCGGAGATCACCGTCGAGATGGCGATCGTCAGCGCGAACTGCCGGTAGAACTCGCCCGTCAGGCCGCTGACGAAGGCGACCGGCACGAACACCGCGCAGAGCACCAGGGTGATCGCGATGATCGGCCGGCTGACCTCGCTCATGGCGGCCTTGGCCGCCTCGCGCGGTGTCTGGCCGTTCTGGATGTGGCGCTCGACGTTCTCCACGACGACGATGGCGTCGTCGACCACGATGCCGATCGCCAACACCAATCCGAAGAGCGACAGGGTGTTGATGGAGAAGCCACAGGCGAGCAGCACCGCGAAGGTGCCGATGATGGACACCGGCACCGCGATCAGCGGGATGACCGAGGCGCGCCAGGTCTGCAGGAAGAGGATCACCACCAGGACGACGAGCAGCACAGCCTCGAGCAGGGTGTGCACGACAGCGTCGATGGATTGGCGCACGAACACCGTCGGGTCATAGACGATGGCGTACTTCATCCCCTGCGGAAAGCTCTTGGAGAGCTGCGCCATCGTGGCGCGCACCTCATCGGAGAGCTGCAGCGCGTTGGAGCCGGGTGCCTGGAAGACCGGGATCGCCACCGCGCTCTGGTTGTCGAGGTAGCTCTGGATGCCGTAGGCCTGGGCGCCCATGTTGATGCGGGCTACATCGCCCAGGCGCACGACCTGGCCGTCGGCGCCGCTCTTGAGCACGATGCGCCGGAACTGTTCCGGGGTCTGCAAGCGGCCCATGGCATTGAGCGCCAGCTGGAAGTCGGCGCCCGGATCCGGCGGCGCGCCGATCTGGCCGGCGGCGACCTGGATGTTCTGCGAGCGGATCGCGCTGATGACGTCGCCGGCGGTCAGGCGGAGCGCGGCCAGCTTCTGCGGGTCGAGCCAGACGCGCATGGCGTAATCGCCGCCGCCGAAGATCTGCACGTCGCCCATGCCGGGCAGCCGCGCCAGGACGTCCCTGACGTTGCGCACCGCGTAGTTGCGCAGGTACAGCGTGTCGTAGCGGTTGTCCGGGGAATAAAGGTGCACCACCATCGTCAGGTTCGGCGAGCTTTTGGTGGTGGTGACGCCGAGGTTGCGGACCTCGCTCGGCAGGCGTGGCAAGGCCTGGGAGACGCGGTTCTGCACGAGCACCTGCGCGCGGTCGATGTCCGTGCCGACGCGGAAGGTAATGGTAAGTGTGAGGGAGCCGTCCATGGTGGACGTCGAGGACATGTAGAGCATGTTCTCGACGCCCACGATCGACTGCTCGAGCGGCGCGGCGACCGTCGCCGCCACCACCTTCGGGTTGGCGCCCGGATAGGAGGCGCGCACGATGACGGACGGTGGCACGACCTCCGGGTACTCGCTGATCGGCAGCTGTGTCATCGCGATCGCGCCCGCGATCGTGATGAAGGCCGAGAGGACCGCCGCGAAGATCGGCCGGTCGATGAAGAAGTGCGACAGCTTCACCGGCTCATCCCCTTGGCGTTGTGCCGCGCAGCATCGGCGACGCGGGCGATGGCGTGCCCAGCGCCCTGTGCGGCGGCCGGCGTGGTGGCGACGGTCCGGTCGGCGGCAGTGGCGGCGAGCATGGCGTCGTAGGTCGCATCACGGTTGCCCATGGCGACGAGCTGGGGAGTCACCTGCATGCCGGGGTGGACGCGCATGAGGCCATCTACCACGACGGTGTCGCCGCGATGGAGTCCGCTGCGCACGACCCGCAGGCCGTCGACGATGGGCCCCAGCTCGACCGGCCGGTACTGGATGTGGTCAGTGGGATCGACGACGAGGACATACCGGACCGTCTGATCGGTGCCGATCGCGCTGTCGCTGACGAGCACGGCCTGATAGCGGTGGTTGCCGACGAGCTTGACGCGCGCGAAGAGGCCCGGCACGAAGGTGCCGGTCGGGTTGGCGAGCAGCGCGCGGGCGCGGATGGTGCCCGTGCCCGGGTCGAGGGCGTTGTCCATGAAGACGAGGTGGCCCTCGTGCGGGTAACCGCTCTCGTCCTCGAGCCCGACGTACACGGCGTTGCCGAGGCCTCGGGCGGCTGCGGGCGCCCGAGAGGCGGCGCGCTGCTCGGCGCCGGCGGCCGGCGCGTGCTGCTCGAACTTGAGGTACGCCTGCTCGTCGGCATCGAAGCTGACATAGATGGGGTCGAGCGAGACGACCGTCGTCAGCAGCGTCTGCCCGCTGGTGACGAGATTGCCGGCCGTCACGATCGCGCGGCTGACGCGGCCGCTGATGGGTGCCTTGACACGCGTGAAGCTCAGGTTGAGCGCCGCCTGGTCGAGGGCCGCACGGGCGGACTCCACGTCCGCCGCGGCCTGCGTGGCGTTGGCGTCGCGGGTGTCGAGCTCCTCGCGCGAGATGGCGTGGGCCGCAAAGAGCTTCACCGCGCGCGTCCGATCCGACTGCGCCAGGGCCAGGCGCGAGCGCGCCTGGGCAAGCTGTGCCGCCGCCTGCTGATAGACGGCCTGATAGGGCCGCGGATCGATCACGAACAGCACCTGGCCCCGGCGGACCACGCTGCCGTCGGTGAAGTTGACGGAGGAGATGTAGCCCGTGACCCGCGGGCGGATGTTGACGTGATCCACGGCCTCGAACCGGCCGGTGAAGGTCTGCGAGTCGGTCACGGAGCGGGTGATGACACGCGCCACCCGCACTTGAGGGGGCGGCGGCGCCGCGGCGCGCTCCGCCGCCTGGTCGCGTGAGCAGCCGGATACCGTCAGCGCGGTCATCGCGACCGCGAGGGGGATCAGCGAATGAACGAGGATCGAGCGGATGCGCACGATGAGACTCCCTTGATGTTCCCTGAGGCTGGCCGTGCGCGAGGTGCGCGGTTCGACAGCTCCGGGCGGGAATTCTCGGGGTTGACAAGCCATACCGGAATGGCTCGCGCGGAGGGGACGCGCGCTGTCCGGCGGCGGGTGGCAGCCTCTACCTTAGGAGGGAGAGCTCGGGATCGAGGTGCCGCGGGCGGTCAGGCGCCGCGGCGGGCGGGGATCGGCACCGCACGGGATTTTCAGGCCCGCGCGGCCGCTGAGCCCAACTACAGAGTAGCGGAGTGCACGCCGCCCACGAGCGGCGGTGGCTGGATGCCCGGGCGGCGGATCTCCTGACGCAGCGACGGCCGCCGCCGGCGCTGCGCCAGCTCCGGCGCCACCCACCTGCCGGTCTCGATGCTGCGGTTCAACGCCTCGATGACGCGCAGGTCGGCGAGGCCTTCCTCGCCCGAGGGCTCCGGCTCGCAGTCGTTGAGGATGCAATCGGAGAAGTAGAGGAGCTCCGGCGCGAACTGGTCGCTCTTGCCGTAAGTCTTACGCCGCGTGCGCTTGCCGAGGCGGAGCACGTACTCGACGCCCTGGGCGTACTCGAAGGCCGGATCGAGCGTGATGCTGCCCTTGGTGCCGACGATCTCGTAGGCCGAGCGATCCGCTGCCCCGAAGCTGCAGGTAAACGAGGCGACCCGCTCCTGCGGGAATTTCATGGTCACCGCCACCGTCTCCGGGATCTCCTTGAAGCGGTGGTCACGCCGCGTCAGGGCCGTGGCGAACACCTCCACCGGCTCCGCTGCGAACGCCGCGCGGGCGGCGTTGATGCAGTAGATGCCGATGTCGTAGAGCGGGCCGCCCCCGAGCTTGCGGCTGCTGCGGAAGTTCTCCGGCGCCACCTGCATGGAGAAGTTGGAGCTGAAGAAGCGCAGGTCCCCCAGCGTCCCGGAATGCGCCATCTCCGCCGCCTCCAGGTTCGCGCGCTCGAAGTGCAGCCGGTAGGCGATCATCAGCTTGACGCCGTGCTCGCGCGTCACCGCGATCATCCGCTCCCCGTCCGCCGAGGTGACCGCCATTGGCTTCTCGCAGAGCACGTGCAGGCCGGCCCGGGCCGCCCGCTCGGTGAACTCGCGATGCATCGCATTCGGCAGGGTGATGTAGACCGCGTCGATCTCGCCGCTCTCGAAGAGCTCATCGGCATCGTCGTAGCCGCAGACGCGGCGGACGCCATAGCGACGGGCCAGCTTGCGCAGCTTCTGCGGATCGTCGGAGACCAGCGCCGCCAGGGTGCTGTTCTGGGCCTGCGCGAAGGCGGGCAGGATCGCGATCTGCGCAATGTGGCCCAGGCCGACGACGGCATAGCGGATCTTCGGCCTGGCCTCGACCCGCTCGGGCGCGCGGCGAGTGGAACCGCGGCGGCGGCCCTTGCGGCTCGCCGGGGCCACGCTCTCGTCATTGGCGGCGGCGAGGGGCAGAGGAATGGCCCGTTCGGCTCTGCCGTAGCGGACCTTCGGGTCGCGTGAGCGGCCCGCGGAGGCGGATTTACGGGTGGGGGCGCGGCGGGGCGTGGGGGATCGGCTAGCCATGCCGCCGAGCGGAGCAAGCGTAGTGCCGGCAAGGGGCCCAGCGTCGCCCGGGAGGCGAACGGAATGCTTCCCCGAATCAAAGGCTTAGGCTCGAGATTGCTTGACGGACGCCGCGGCTCCCGGTCTAATACGCGGCCCTCCCCGACGGCGGCCAGGTAGCTCAGTTGGTAGAGCAGCGGACTGAAAATCCGCGTGTCGGTGGTTCGATTCCGCCCCTGGCCACCACTAACCTACGGTACTTCCAGCAGCTTTTCATCGGACGGTCGGTTCGTGCTGGCGCATGGATGAGACGTACATTCAGACTCGGCCCAAGACGGGCTACCTCTATCGTGCCGTCGACAAGCAGGCAAAGACCGTCGAGTCGCTATTCCAGACCCAGCGCGGAATCAAGGGCCGATGCCGGCCCATGCTGGGCTTCAAGTCCTATCGGACCGCCGCGGTGACGCTGGCCGGCATCGAGCTCGCGCGTCGCATTCGCAAGCGCCAGTTCAGGTTCGGGCCCGGTCGGTGGATCTGCTGGTCGCGGAAGAAACAGTGGGATAAAGCCCTGGCGTGAACTCGGCGATTCCTTGATCCACGTCGAACGCGCCAAGATCCACTAACGCACCAGATCCGCTGCGGATCACGCCAGATCTCCCGGCGCAGCCATTGCGCCGCAACACGTGCTCACGGAGAGATGGGTGGTTTCTGAACGCTGGAGCTTCGGCGCGCTTCGGTCGAGAGGTATGGTAAAGGCGAAGCGGGCTCCGCACGGCAGATGGTCTTCGACCCATATCCGACCGCCATGTTCTTTTACGATCTCGCGGCAGATGAACAGGCCCAGCCCCGCCGCGCCAGGCTTACCGCCTGCCTGGAAATGCCGCCCGAAGATGCGCTCCCGGTCGCCGGCGGGCACGCCGGGTCCTCGATCAGCGACGTGGCACAGCGCTGTCGATCGGTGCGTGGTCACGACGACGTCTATAGAGCTGCCCTTGGGCGAATGGCGAATCCCATTCGCCAGAAGATTCGATATCACCCGACCGAGGCGGATGCGATCGCCTCGGACAGAAACCGCAGCATCGGTATGGAGACTCACCTGGATGCCGGCACTCTCGACGATCGGCTGCATCGCATCGGTAGTCTCGCGTGCAACTTCGTCGAGCCGTACCGCCGCAATGGAGACTCGTCGCTCCGCCGCCGGCGCCCCGGGCGTCACTCGGGAAGACTCGATCAAGTCGAGCACCGCCCGGGTGTTGCGCTCGATCTGACTCAGAAGTAACCCGAGGTCGACTTGCCGGCCCCGTCGGGTGCCTAAACGCGCGGCCGCAGTGCTCAACAGAATGGCGTTCAGACACGAGCGCAGATCATGCGCAAGTGCCGCCCACTCGTTGGCCCCGGCGAGCCGCGCGACCTGCGAGGCCCCTCCAGGGGAGGGCGGTATTCTTGATTCCGCATGCGGGCAGAACACGCCTGCGCCCGGCAGCGGGATCATTCGGCAACGGCAGCTCACACTATGGCGACTCATCGGAATCTCCCCCGGGGATGCGACACTGCGCAGGCTACGGGCCAGGCAGGTCCTCGCAAATCCCCAAAGGGCGGAGACTCGAGTACCGGTTTTCCATTAGAGGGCGCGTCGCCGGGCTCAGAGCGGGGCGATTCCCTCGCGGATTGCGTACTTGGTCAGCTCGGCAATAGTGTGCAGGCCCAGCTTACGCATGATGTTGCGGCGGTGGACCTCCACAGTGCTCACGGAGATGTGCAGCTCGTCGCCGATCGCCTGCGAGCGCATGCCTTGGGCGATCATGCGGAGGACCTCGCGTTCGCGCCGGGCGAGGCGGGGCGCTACCCCTTCGGGATTCGAGCCGCGAACCTCCGCGGCAAGGGCTCCCGCGATCTCGGGGCAGAAATAGTTCTGACCGGCCATTACGGCGTGGATGGCGCGAACCAGTTCGGTGCCGGCCGCGGCTTTGATCACGTAGGCCGAGGCGCCGGACCGCAGCATCTCAGTGACGAAGCGCTTGTCCGCATAGGCCGAGAGGGCGACGACCTTGATCCTGGTGTCGGCATCGCGCAGTCGAGCGGTGAGCTCCATTCCGTTCAGATCCGGCAGGCCGATATCGATCACGGCGACGTCCGGTTTGAGCGTGCTGGACTGCTCTATCGCCGTCCGCCCATCGCCCGCTTCGCCGACGACCTCGATGTCGGGCATCCTCTCCAGCGCTTCGCGCAGAGCCTCGCGCACCAAGCGGTGGTCATCGACGAGTAAGACTCGAATCGTCATGCAGCAGGCTCCGGCATGGCGGCATCCCTGCGGG
>Ga0187809_10001691_pt1 | contig 9998 bp, 6 predicted proteins | sample NC_wetland_sal_i_8_FD_132415 | JGI IMG/M metagenome (GOLD analysis project Ga0187809, IMG submission 132415) | Wetland sediment microbial communities from Neuse River Estuary, North Carolina, USA - ASW_4 | ecosystem: Environmental > Aquatic > Freshwater > Wetlands > Sediment | place: USA: North... | reverse complement strand
GATCGCTTTTGCCGTCGTGGAGAAAGTCCAGTTGCCCGCTCCAGCGCGTGGCGATGACGGGACATTCGCAGGCCAGCGCCTCCATGTAGGGAATGCCCCATCCCTCTCCGCGGCTGGGCAGGACGAAGCAGTGGGCGGCGGCATAGAGCGAGGCCATCGCCGGCTCCGGCAGTTTGCCGCGCAGCAGCAGGATGGGCGGACTCTCCTCCAGATTCAGGCCCAGCTCCCGCTCGATGAAATAGAAGAGGCGGTCTTCGATGGAGAAGCTGCGATCGACGTTTTGCGACACCTTCAGGATCAGGCTGACGTCGTCATCGCGGCGGAACTCGCGCAGGAAGGCTTCGAGCAACAGCTCCGGCGCCTTGCGGTCATGCCAGTCGAAGACGGAGAGGAAGCGGAAGCCGCGCGCATGGGGTAGCGGCATCGGCTTCACACCGGGGCAAAACGTCCCGGCATCGATCCCGATCGGTAGAATGCGAATCCGGCTGGCGGGTATGCCGCCGGCTTCAAATACGTCGGCGTTGAAGCGCGACGACACCCAGATCTCATCCATCTCGAGGCAGCGCTGCCGCCAACCCTCGGGCAGCCGGTCGGTCTCGAAGGTGGCGCGGCCGATGCGGATGCGCGCCTGCGTCTTCAGATCGAAGTCGGGCGGCGAGCAGGCCTGGAAATAGAGACTTTCGTGCACCGGCAACTGTGCGGTGCGGGCGGCGGCGATGCGCGCGCGCAGATGGGCCGGCATCGCCGCATCGGCGGCCAGGCGATTCAGCGGACGCAGTTCGACGGGAATGTGGGCGGGAATCGACAGCAACTCTCCCTCGGCCTCGGCGGAGAGGCCGGTGGCGCCGCCCAGAAAGGCGCGAAAGATGACTCCGCTGCAGCGCGACACGCTATCCTCGCTCCCCGTCGAACAGTTCATGAAATTTTTCGGCCCAGAGTTTGGCCATGATGCGCCAGTCCCACTTCTGCTCCATATCGGCGCGGGCCTTGGCGGCGCGTCGCCGGGCCTCCTCCTGATGGGAGAAGACGCGGCGCATGAGCTGGCGGAGATGATCGACGCTCGGTTCCGCCCAGCGATGGCCGAAGTACACCTCGCGATCGCTGTCGGCCGGCACCGGCACCATGCCTTCAATGTCGATCAGGTACGCGTTGGTATCATCGAGGTAGTCCACCGGGCCGCCCCAACGCGGCGCCAGAACCGGCCGCTGGCAGGCGGCGGCCTCCATGTACGGGCGTCCCCATCCCTCGCCGCGGCTGGGAACCACGAAGGCGTCGCCGGTGGCGTACAGGCGCGGCATCTCCGCCGCCGGCAGCAGACCCGACAGGACGATGACCGGAGCGCAATCTTCGAGCCGCAGCCGCAGCGTCTGCTCGATGAAATGCAGCAGGCGGGCTTCGAGCAGCGCGGAGGGATCGTCGAATTTATGGACCTTGAGAATCAGCGTGACGTCTTCATCCGGCTTGAACTCGGTCAGGTAGGCGCGCAGCAGAATATCGGCGCCCTTGCGGTCGATCCAGTCGAAGACGGAAAGGAAGTTGAAGCTGCGCCGGCCGGGCACCGGCAGCGGTTCGAGTCCGGGGCGGTACACCTGGGTATCCAGACCCTCCGGCATCACCACCAGCCTGGATTCCTTCACTCCGGCGTAGGTAAAGCTCTCACGGTTTTGCCGGCAGGGCACCCAGATCTGATCGAGGGCATTGCATTTTTCCCGCCAGCCCTCGGGCAGCCGGTCGGTTTCAAAGGTCGTGCGCCCGATGCGAATCCGGGCCTCGGTGACGGTGTCGAAATCGATGGCCGGGCAGCACTGGTAGTACACCCCGCGCGCGAGATCGACGCGGATCTTCTGCAAGGCCTCCAGCCGGCTGCGCAGCTCCACCGGCATGAGCTTCTTTTTGTCGCTCTGCTCGCCCATGGGAACGACTTGCAGAGGAAAGCCCTCCTGCATCAGGCCGGCGAGAATCGACAGGCTGCCATCGGCGTAGCCGCTGCCGCCATAAATCGAAGAGCGAAACAGAATGCCCGGTGCAGACACGGGCGTCGAGCCAGCAGAATCAACGGAGTCGGCGGGCGATGAAGGCAGCATGCGAATGAACAGCCAGACCTTTCATGAGCAGTGATGTTGCGGTGCGGTCGCACGGCGGCATGGTTCAATGGCAGTGGCGGACCACCATGCACTGTCCATTGATGAGGGCCAGCGGGCACTCCGGCCGGTCCCGGAAAAATTCATCGACGGCGGCGCGCGCACCGGGGCAGGACGCCAGTCCGTAATCGTCGAACACCATGATGCCGCCCGGCACCAGCCGCGGATAAATGAAGGCACAGCAGTCGAGGATGGGCTGATACAGGTCCACATCCACGTGGGCGAAGCGGATGCGCGTGTCCTCCAGGCCGGCAAAGGTTGCAGGAATCCATCCTTTGCGGAAGTCGATCCAGTCTTCCTTGCCGACGGTCTCGATGACCTGCTCCAGTCCGGTATCGCCAAACTCTCCGCCATGGTGCAGATCGAGCGGATGACTCGTCTCGGGCAGCCCCTCGAAGCTGTCAAACAGGCGAAGTTGCGTCGGCGCCGCCTGCGCCGTTCGGGTATGCGTATCCTCGATGAGATACTTCAGCAGAGTCGCCGAGCCGCCCTGATAGACTCCGGTCTCCCAAACCTCGCCCGGCAGGGATTCGGTTTGCCGGAATGCGCTCAGCAGGGTCCATGCGCGATCCACATCAACCAGCGAGATGACGCCCCGCTGCTTCATCCGGTTGATCATCGCCGCAATGAAGGGATCCTTGTGCCAGGGCGCAAACGTCGCCCAGCCCCGCACGAACGGCCGGTAGAGTTCATGATCGGGAATCGACTGTTCCGGCCAGCGAACCTTGGCCGTCAGAATTCCATGCTCTCCCAATTCCCGGAAAATCTGCTCGATCGTTTCTGCCGTGATCAGCTTGTTCATGCGGTTCTCCTGTCTGAGCCGAATTCTGACGCGAGCCTTCGCTGTGGCAACGGGGAAATGGAATCGAAATGATCGGTCCGGGCCGCAACTCCGGCTAGCATCCGAGCCATTGCGATTTCAGGTGATTCTGCAGGAAGTGAATATTGCCACCCGCCCGAAAAATCAATTCATAGCCCCGGACTGAAAGGAAGGCGTTCAGCGGTTTCGCGTCTTCCGCGGTATTGGCTTCCACGCAGATCAACTTCGGGGCGCTGCGGCTGAAGTCGATCGATTGCAGAATCGAGAGGTCCAGCCCTTCGACGTCCAGACTCAAGAAGTCGGGAAACATGCCGTTGCAGAACTGGTTGAGGATGTCGGTGACCGTCACGACCGGGATGTCGATGATTTCGGAGATCTGAAACGACGGATACATCCGCACGAACTCCTCGGCGCTCTCCTTGTTGAACGTGTTTCGTCCCGACCACTTGTCGATCATGTAGAACTTCAGCGTCCCGCTCTCGCCGGCAACGCCGACATTCAGATTCACATCCTCAGGCCGGTGCCGGTAGAACTCCTCGATCAGATTGGGATTGGCTTCCACGTTGATGCCCCGCGATCCCAGCCGGTAGAGCAGCGCGGTGTTGCTGATGCGGAAGGGATGATGCGCGCCGATGTCGAGGTAGCTGGGCCGCTCGATGCCAATCGTGCGAAAGATATTGAGCGCCACGAGGTCATCACCGTGCTGGGCCCATGTGTACCCGCCGAACCACTGGTCCGGATGGTTCACGCCCGGCACCGACTCTCCCTGTGCCGAACGTCCTGACATCGATGTATTGATCTTCGACTCGATGTTGATCAGGCGATCACGAAGTTCTGCGAGCTTCCCGTCGAGGGATTCCCCATTCATCCATGCCATACCATTCTCCTCAACCTCGATGCGCGAGGCCGCTCCGGTCAGCGGTCCGGTCAGCGACGAAGATACTCGCACGAGGCGCACAACGGGTTCGTCACCGTGCCGCTGGCAAATTCCCGGCGCAGCGCCTGCATCTTCTCGCCGTTCCAGATCTCCTGCAGCGACTGCGAGGCCAGATTGCCCAAGGCATATTTCGCGTTGTAATCGTGGCAGCAGGGCACGAGGTCGCCGGTCCAGGTGACGACCATTTTGCGCCATGGCCAGTCGCACGTCACCTTAAATGCATCCCGATGGGCCTGCACGGTGGCGTCGGCTGTAGTCAGCGAGCGCAGCGAAACAATCTCCGACGCATCGCCGTTCCATGTCGTAAACGGCTTCCAGAGAAATCCATCCACGCCCGGCTGCGTGCGCCAGAAGGCTTCAACCTCCTGCCGTCCGGGGTCGTCGCGGTTGCCGTTCAAGGCGAAGTCGACCACCGACATCTCGACGCGGATTCGGCTGTTTCGTTCGACCTTGCGGCGCAGAAACTCCAGCAGGTTCGCCTGCGACTTTTCGTAGGCATGGGGAAGGCCGCGAATCTTTTCGAAAGAGTCGTCATCCCGCCCGTCCAGACACACCAGCAGCATCACCGGTTCGGCGTCGAACAGGTCCGACATCACCTTCTCCGACAGCATGAGCGGATTGATCGACATGCGCGTGCCGATGCCCCGGCTGCGCGCATAGCGAATGCACTCCGCCAGGTGCGGATAGGTCAGGCTCTCGCCGAAGTGGTGCAGCCAGATCGGCTCTTCCATCTCGCCGTACCGCGGATTCATCGCCACCAACTGATCGATCACGCTGCGGAACAGCGATACCTCCATGTTGCCCTGCTCGCGCGTCATGTGATGCGTGCGCGGACACATGACGCAGCGAAACGGGCAGCGGTTGGTCAGCTCGACCTGAAAGATCTTCAGTTGATGGTGAACCACGGCCGGGCGGGCTTCCGCCTTCCACGCCACCGGGTCGCGCGGGGAGGCGGTCAGCAGTCCGGGAAGAAGTTTGTTCCGCAAACCGTCGAGGTTGGGATTGGACAGAAACTTGGAGGCCGCCTCGTCGGATCCCGCGATGATGCGGAACACCTCTGCCGTCGGCATGCCTTCCTCGATCATGCGCAGGAAGTTGGTGAAGCCCTCCGGATCGGGGTTCCGGTTGACCAGGGCGTCGTAAATCAGGACCAGTTCCCGGGCTGCGGCCCGAGAGTTTTCCGGGCTTCCTTGATGAGTCGGCGAAGCCGGCATAAAGAATCCCCCAGTCGTCCTTAGTGATGGATCACGTGCCGCATGCGATCCAGGTGCAGCCCCGCGATTCTGGCCCAGTTATGCGTCTTCAGCACGCTTTCGGCGCCTTTGCGCCCACGTGCTGCCGCTTCATCGCGATGTTCGTAGACATGCCGCATGATTGCGGCAAGATCCTCCACATCGTACTCAAACCAGGTAAACTCGCCCGACAACCGCTCCAGCCACTGCTCTTCCGGCGGAACCGTCGCCACCTCGGCGGGCACGAAATAGCCGCAATCGGGCGGACAAATCTCGACCGCAGGACCCAGCGACGGTGCAATCACCGGTTTGCCGCAAGCCAGCGACTCAAGGATGGGGAACCCGAAGCCTTCCGCCCGGTAGGGCAGCACGAAGGCGTCACAGCCCCGGTACAGCCCGGCAATCTGCTGGTCGTCGATCGAGTTGCCGTGAATCAGCAGGTGCGGATTGTTGGGGTTCTCGGCAAACTCCGCCAACTGCCCGATCATCGAGCAGCCGCGCGTGTAGTTCTTCCACCCGGAGTCGTGAATCAGCAGGGTGACGTCATCGTCGGGCGAGAAGGCCAGATTGTAGGCCTCGACCAGCACGTCCGGCGCCTTGCGCGTCACCAGGCTGCTGAGGAACAGGAAGACGAAACTCTTGCAGCCGGGCGGCCGCCACGATGGACCCTCAGGCGTGAACACGGCGGGATTGAATCCGAGGGGGATGGTGACCACCTTCTCCGGCGACACGCCTCCGCGCACGTACACGCTGCGGACGAACTCGGAGGGCACCCACACCTCGTCCACGTTCTTTTCCATTCCCTCGATCCATTCCACGGAAACGGCGCCATATTCGCACGGCGCCATCCAGACCAGTTTGCCCGCCGGCGGCCGTTCAAACTGATAGGGCCAGTAATGCCGAATGGTCAGATCGAGGCGGGCCGGATGCCGGCTCATGCCTTCCTTCAGCAAGTCACTGTAGGGAAACAATTCAGCGCGGTCGGTCCACAAACGCCACGACTCGATGCGCCCATCCATATCCGGAGCCTGCAGGATGGCGTTGGCGAGTTCCCGCGCCGGCCGGCTATAGCTCTGGTGGGTGAAGAACAGGCTGGTCAGTACAACTCCGGCGCGCTCCCCGGGCTTGCGCTCGCGGGGCAGGTACAGGGCCTCGGTCGTCCCGATGCGCTGCAACCAGTCTTCCCGAACGGCTTCGGCGAGGTCAATGCTCGTCAGCAGCCGCCGGGCGATGGCAAATCTTCGTTGGGCGATGAGCTTTTCCAGCACCAGATCGAGGTACCGGGGCTCCTTCCGCACCAGTTGGCAGAGGACGTACTGGTGCGTGTTCATCTCCTCCAGACCGTGCGGCGCATTCAGGAAGGCCCGGACGGATGGCTCATAGGCCGGCACCGACGACAGTCCATGGGTATACAGGCTGACCGCCATCTCATAGTTCCCGATCGACTCCGCCACCTTTCCCAGCAGCAGGCCTGCGCGATACGACTGCTGCCCGCCGCTGCCGATCGACGGATATTCGGGAAACTGACCCGCCCGCAATAGCTCCGGCACCGCCTCCGATGGCCGCCCGCGTTCAATGCGGAGCCAGCCCAACAGAAACCGGAATTCCGCATCGGAAGGGAACAGCCGGGTTGCTTCGCGCAGCACCTCCTCCGCAGGCTCCCAGTGCTCCAGCCGCATCAGCAGGACGGCGAGATTCCTCAAAATCAGCGCCTGCAGGACAGGCTGATGAGCCACCGCCGGCAACAGGCCCCGCAGTTCGACGATCGCATCGGTGGGACGGGACACGCCCTGGTGCAGCACCAGCAGCAGCCGCGCCCACGGCTCGGGATTGGCGGCGAGAAACGCGGTGAACTCCGCCGAGCCGGCGCCGGCCTGGATGTGCAACTCCAGATCGATCTTGTCTTCGCGCGCGGCGGCTCCAATCACCCGCGGCGCCAGCCCGACCAGATCCAGTTCCGGAACACATGGGAAATGAATCGGTACGAACCAGCGTACGTGGGGATGCTTCAACTGCTGGCGCAGACGCTCGGCATCACCCTGCAGCAGCGTCTCACCGGCCATCCAAAGCAGCGCGCCGTCGCCGGCCTCGGCTGCGCGCACATCAACTCCGGCGGCAAGTGGAGTGACGGAGGTTGCGCCGATCACTGCGGAGACTTCTGCAGGAATTTGCGAAAGATCTGCCGTGTCTGAAACCAGTTCGACCTTCGGTGTGCGCGCGACGCTGTCCACGGCCTTCCATGCGCCGATACGGCCGTCCTCTGCTCGTTTGGGTTGGATCTTGAAAATCGCCATAACTCTGCCCGACCATCTTCGGGAAAAGGCCGCTCTATACCTTCGCCAGCATCCGGCGCGTCACCTCGCCAAGCGTGACCGAAAAATCCCGTGATGCGATCATGTGGGCTCTGGCCGCCTGGCTCATCGTTGCCAGTGCCTGTTGGTCGGTGAGGGCTCGCCGCATCTGTGCTCGCAGATGATCCACGCTGGGCTCTGCCCATTGCTGCCCGTGCAAGTTCTCTTCGTCGAGATCGGGCGGAGTTGGCGCCATCCTCTCGACGTCAATCCACCAGGCGGTGTCGTCCGTGAAGATCTCCTGCGGTGCTCCATGCCGGATGGCAAGCACCGGCAGGCCGCTCGCCGCCGCTTCCATGCACGCCTCGCCGTAGGCGGCGCAGCGGTGAGGATAGACGAAGCACTGCGCCGTCGCGTAAAGCCGCACCCGCTCTTCCGGCAGCGGCAAGTGGTCGACGAGCAAAACGGATGGAGCGTCTTCAACGGATTTCCCGATGCGCCGCTCGATCATCCGCCAGATCTCTGCAAGAACGTTGGGTTGGCCGCGCCGGGCCATCACCGACACGATCAGGCTGACGTCGTCCTCGCGCGTGAATTCACGCAGATAGGCTTCCAGCAGAACGTTGTAGCCATCCCGCAAGTACCATTCGGAAACGGCAAGAAAATTGAAAGCCCGCAGTCCCGGCAGTGCGAGCGGTTGCGCCCCCGGGCGGAAAATGCTGCTGTCAACACCACCGGGCACGACTTTCAACCGCTCTTCCGCTACGCCGCCGGCGACGAACGACTGCCGCGAAAACGGCCCGGGCACCCATATCTCATCCAGCAATTCGGTGCGCTTCAGCCACTCTTCCGGAATCTGCGGAACATCCAGCCAGGTGCGCCCAATCTGCCAGCGATCCAGACGAAAGCGGTCCAGGTGATAGGGCACCCGATTCTGCAGGTGAACGCCTCCGTGCGCTCCGACTGGTTCGCGCGAGAGTTGCTCCATCTCCTTCACGAATTCCGGGCTGCTGGTCCGCTTGATCTGGGGATCGTCGTCCGTCATGCGCAGTTCAACCGGCGCGCCGGTTGCTTGCAGCGCGCGCAGCAAAAAGCGATCTTCCGCCGCCTGCGCAGTACCATGAAAAACGGGGCCGATCAGGGTAACGCCCGGAGTCGTGCTGCGGATATGCACAAATGGGCGGACGATCAAGTCCTGCACCGGTGGGTTTGTTTTCGTCCCTCCGGCTTCCGGAGCATCCGTTGCGGCTTCTCCTTGTGCCCGTGTCGGCTCCGGAACCCGCAGCGCCTGCGCCAGAGCCGCTTCGGCGGAACGGTTCGACCAGTCGCTGCGCACACGCGGCAGCAGCGCCGTGGCGGCTGCCGCGCGTCCGTCATCCTGCCAGAGCTTGCGCCACCCCTGCGCATCTTCTTGCGGAAGAAGCGGAATCTGCGAGCCGTTCAGGATTTCCACCGACTCCGGCGTGCAGCCGATCACCGGCTTGCCCAGCGCGGCCATCTCGAGGATCTCCAGGCCGGGGTGTCCGTAGGCGCGCGGCGCCGCTACCAGCGCATCGCAATCGACATAGAGGCGGATCCAGTCTTCTTCGGTGAGCACACGGTCGATCACGACCACCTGGGCGCGCCGGCCCTCCGCGTGGTCAACCTCCCGGAGGAGTTTCTGCATTTCCAACTTGAGATCGCGCGGCAGGGCGCCGGCGCCACGGAACGGCTGGCTCGTGAGGACGAGCGCGGCCTCATCGGAGTACGAAAAACTGCGGAACCAGGAGCGCAGAATTGGCTTCAGGGGCGTACTTTCGTCAAGAAAGCAGAGAAAGCGGAATTCTTTGACCCAGGGACCGAAGTTAAATGACGGGACCGGGTGCCGCCACATCACGTCCCGCGGACGCAGGTAGGCATCCACGACGCGAACCTTCTCCCCAGGGTAGCCGGCTGCAATGATTTGCCGCGCCTGCTCGTGCGCGGTGACCCAGATTTCGTCAAGATGCCCGATCACCTGGGCCGGCTCGGCCGCAGACAGATCGGCGCCATGTTCCAGCGCGAGGCAGGCGATGCGGCGGGCAGGCCGCAGGTGATCGTAGCGGGCAAACAGCCCCAGTTCGGCCGGGCTGCCGTACACGATCATCGTCGCCGCCGTGCCGGCCGACCGTTCCGGCAGATCATTGAGGAGAATCTGAAAGTCGCGACTGACGGGAAAGCGAATGCCACCCTCATCGCTGTCGATCACGCGCAGAGGCATCTTCAGCGCCGCCAGCAGGGTGACCAGATTCCGGCAAACGACGCCGCGTGCTCCTCCCTGAAAAATGGGGCCAATGAAGATCACGCCCTTCGATGCATGCCGCGATTGCAATTCCGATTCCCAAGTGTCACTGGTTGCGCCATTCTCTTTCCATTTGATCGCGGTCTTGTTCTGCCCCGGAACCATGTCCGACCCCTCGCTTTGACAGACGCAGCCCGGCCGTATCGCCCGCAGAAGGCTGTCTCCGCTGCTGGCGACTCACCTATTGGGCAGTCAGTCGCTTGCAGATCGCCTTCCAAAGGCGGATGGACGTTCTTAAAAAGCGTTAATGATGAACG
>Ga0187809_10001690_pt1 | contig 9998 bp, 7 predicted proteins | sample NC_wetland_sal_i_8_FD_132415 | JGI IMG/M metagenome (GOLD analysis project Ga0187809, IMG submission 132415) | Wetland sediment microbial communities from Neuse River Estuary, North Carolina, USA - ASW_4 | ecosystem: Environmental > Aquatic > Freshwater > Wetlands > Sediment | place: USA: North... | reverse complement strand
CGGTGCTGCAGAACCTGACCGATCCCTCGAAACTCGGCGCGGGCATCGCCTCGGCCTTCACGGCCACGATCTACGGCATCAGTCTCGCCAATCTCTTCTTCCTGCCGGTGGCCGGCAAGCTCAAGGGCATCATCCACCGCCAGACGCAGTTCCGCGAGATGATCATCGACGGCATGATGTGCATCGCGCAGGGGGAGAACCCGCGCGCGATCGAGGCGAAGCTGCAGGGATATCTCCATTAGGGAGCCGCCATGCGCCGCAAGATGAGAAAGCGCGAGGAGGAGCACGAGAATCACGAGCGGTGGGCGATTCCCTATGGCGACCTGCTGACGCTGCTGCTCGCCTTCTTCGTGGTGATGTACTCGATCTCCTCGGTGAACGCGGGCAAGTACCGCGTCCTCTCCGACTCCCTCTACGCCGCCTTCCGCGGCGAGCCGCGCACCCTCTCCCCGATCGAGGTCGGCCACAAGCGCGTCGGCTCCGGGGCCGACATCCGCGTGAGCATCGTGCAGCAGGCGAACCTCAAGGGACAGCCGCGCTCGCTGCTCGCCCCGGTGCCGCTCGGCCTGGCGACGCCCATACCGAACTCCCCCTACCACGACCAGATGCCGGCCCCCGGCAACGCCGGGGGCGTGCGGGCCGCGACCGGCCTGGCGCATCCGCAGGACCCCGCGGCCGCGGCGCGGGCCGAGGAGGCCGCGGTCATGCTGACGAAGGTGGCCAAGGACGTCGAGAAGGCGATGTCCGGGCTGGTGAAGCAGCATCTGGTGGTCGTCAGGCGCAAGCAATCCTGGATCGAGGTCGAGATCCGCACCGACATCCTCTTTCCGAGCGGCAGCGCGCGGCTCGCGCCCGGCGCGGTCGACATCATCCGCCGGCTCGCGGCCACGCTCGCGCCCTTTCCCAACCCCATCCGGGTCGAGGGATTCACCGACAACGTGCCGATCCGCACCGTGCAGTTCGTTTCCAACTGGGAGCTCTCCGCGGCGCGCGCCGGCAGCGTGGTGCACGTGTTCTCCGACCACGGGGTGGCGAGCGACCGGCTGGCGGTCGTCGGCTTCGGCGACCAGCATCCGGTGGCGAGCAACGACACGGCGCAGGGACGCAACGCCAATCGCCGCGTGACGGTCGTCATCCTCTCCACCGCGCCGGGCAGTCCGTCGGACCCGGGCTGGCTGCCAACCAACTCCTCGGTCGCGTCCAATGGCACGGTTCCTGCACGATAACTCCTGACACGCGCCGCTCCCCGCCGGAAATCCGACGCCGCGGCGCGTCACGTGAACCGCATCACAGGAGCCGCCGCGCATGACCCTGCCCTCCCTCGAATTCCTGCTCATCGCGGGGCGCGCGGTGTTCCTGGTCTTCTCGTTCCTGATCGCCTCCATCAGCTTCACCGCCTGGCGGCGCGCGACGGCGCGGCAGACCGCGCAGTTGCTCTCGCAGACGCAGACCGTGCTGCAGCGGATCGCCGATCTCGAGGCGCGGGTGGAGGCCACGCGCGCCGCCGTCGCGCAGCTCGATGAGCGCATCGACCGGCCCGCCGCGGCCACGGCCGCTCCCGCGCCGTCGCCCGGCTATCAGATCGCCATCCGCCTGGCCCGCGGCGGCGCGAGCCGCGAGGAGCTGATGTCCGGCTGCGGACTGACGCTCGCGGAGGCCGAGCTGGTCCGGCGCCTGCACGGCCCGCGCACCCCGGAACTGCGTCAAGTTTCCTAGCGCCCAACTCAAGAGCCGCGTCACACGGGCCGATACGGGCGCTGTACCGTCAGTCACGCCCCGGGAAGGCGCGCCGACCAGATTATGAAAACACGCAAGCAGCAGGCGCCGGCCGGGAAGCGTGCGCACGAGGGGCCCGCCGCGCGCGGCCCGTCGCGTCGCCGCGGGGCCGCCGCTCCGAAAAGCCGCGCCGCCGGGCAGCGGCCCCTGGCGCTCACCGCAGAATGCACGGTGGCCGAGGCGGACTCGCTCAAAGCCGCGCTCGCTCGCCGCCTGGAGGACGCCGGGATGGTCACCCTGGATGCGCGCGCGCTGCTGCGCATCGACACCGCGGCACTGCAGCTGCTCCTCGCGTTCGTGCGCGACCGCCGCAGCGCGGGCCGGCCCACCGAATGGCGCGGTCACGCGCCCGCGCTCGATGCCGCCGCCGCCCAGCTCGGCCTGGCGGACCTGCTCGGGCTGCCCGCCGCCGAGGCAGGCCGATGACGGTCGATCTGACACAGTTCCACGACGCCTTCTTCGAGGAGAGCTTCGAGGCTCTCGATGCCATGGAGGCCGCGCTGCTGAAGCTCGATGTCGGCTCGCCCGACGCGGAGCTGATCAACACCATCTTCCGCGTCGCGCATTCCATCAAGGGCGGCAGCGCGACCTTCGGATTCTCGGAAATCGCCTCCTTCACCCACAGCCTCGAGACGCTGCTCGATGAGCTGCGCAGCGGCACGATGCCGGTGACGGTGGCGCTGTCGGACCTGCTCCTGAAGTCGGTGGACGTCATGCGCGCCATGCTGCGCGCGGTGCAGGCGAAGCAGCCGATCGATTCGCAGCGGGTCTCGGACCTGCAGTTCGATCTGGAAGTGGCGATCGCGAAGAAGGGCGAGAGCCCCGCGCCCGCGCCGGTGGCCGCGGCCGCCGCGGCGGTGCTCCCCGGAGCTTCGGGCGCGCAGAGTGCGCCAGCGGTCGACGCGGCGGCCTGCGACCCGTCTTGGCGCATCCGCTTCCATCCATATCGCGAGCTGCTGGCGCGCGGCAACGATCCGCTGCGAATACTGCGCGAGCTCGCCGCGCTCGGGCCGCTCGCGGTCCAGGCCGACGCCGCCATGCTGCCGGCGCTCGGCGACGTCAATCCCCAGGACTGCTATCTCGCGTGGTCGCTCGAGCTTCCGGGCACCGTCGCCGAGGAAGCGATCCGGCAGGTCTTCGAGTGGGCCGAGGGGGATTGCGATCTGACCATCGAGAAAGTGCCGCCGGAAGAGATCGCGCCGGCACAGCAGCCCGCGGCGGCGGCACCCGCCCCGCAGACCCCGCCCCCCGCCGCCGCGGCGGCGCCGATGCCGGCATCGCCCGCCGCTGCCGCGACCGCACCGAAGCCGGAAGCGTCGGTCAGCGCGATCGGCGACTCGGGCTCGATCCGCGTGAGCGTCGAGAAGATCGACGAGCTCATGAACACCGTGGGCGAGCTGGTGATCACCCAGGCGATGCTGAGCCAGCTCGGCTCGCACTTCGACGGCCCCGACGCCGAGAAACTGCGGGCCGGCCTCGGGCAGCTCGAGCGCAACATGCGCGAGCTGCAGGAAAGCGTCATGCGCGTGCGCATGCTGCCGATCAGCTTCGTGTTCAGCCGCTTTCCGCGGATGGTGCGCGACCTCGCCCAGCGCCTCGGCAAGCAGATCGAGCTGAAGCTCACCGGCGAGCAGACCGAGCTCGACAAGACGGTGCTCGAGAAGATCGGCGATCCGCTGGTGCATCTGGTGCGCAACTGCATCGATCACGGCATCGAGTCCCCGGAGACGCGCGTCGCCGGCGGCAAGCCCGCCGAGGGCACCGTGCACCTCGACGCCTGCCATCGCGGCGGCAACATCGCGGTCGAGGTGAGCGACGACGGCGGCGGCCTCGACAAGGAGCGCATTCTCGCCAAGGCCCGCTCCCGCGGGCTGGTCGGCCCCGCCGACTCCCTGACCGACACCGAGATCCACGAGCTCATCTTCGTTCCCGGCTTCTCCACCGTGGAGAAGACCACCGACGTCTCCGGGCGCGGCGTGGGAATGGATGTCGTGCGCCGCAACGTCAAGGAGCTCGGCGGCAAGATCGAGGTGAAGAGCGAGCCCGGGCGCGGCTCGCGGTTCACCATCACGCTGCCGCTGACGCTCGCCATCGTGGACGGCCAGTCGGTCGCCGTCGGGACCGAGACCTACATCGTGCCGCTCATCTCCATCGTGGAGTCGATGCAGCTGAAGGCGAGCGGCGTCACCCGTCTCTCGGGACGCAGCGAGGTCCTCTCCTTCCGCGGCGATTACCTGCCCATCATCCGTCTGCACGAGCTCTTTGGCGTCGAGCCGCGCTCGCGCGCGCTGCACGAGGGGCTCGTCGTGGTCGCCGAGGGCGACGGACGGCGGGTCGGCATTTTCGTCGACGACCTGCTCGGCCAGCAGCAGGTGGTCATCAAGTCCCTGGAAGCCAACTACGGGCACATCGAGGGCGTCTCCGGCGCGACGATCCTCGGCGACGGCTCGGTGGCACTCATTCTCGATGTGCCGGGGCTCATTCGCGCCGCATCCATGCGGGCGGCGGCGTGAGGCTCACGGTGGTGAAGACGAGGCAGCACAATCATGTCCACTAACTCGGTCGAGCGGCAGCAGGGATCCGGCGGCAACTCCCACCAGGTCCTGACCTTCGTGCTCGGCGACGAGACCTACGGGGTCGACATCCTTCGCGTGCAGGAGATCCGCGGCTGGTCCGCGGTGACCAAGATCCCGCATGCGCCGCCGCACGTGCTCGGGGTGCTCAATCTGCGCGGCTCGATCGTCCCGATCGTCGACCTGCGCATGCGCTTCGCGCTCGAGCGGGTCGAGTACACCACGGTGACGGTGATCATCGTCATGTCCGTCAACACGCCGGCCGGGCGCCGCGATTTCGGAGTCGTCGTGGACGGCGTGTCCGACGTCGTCGACGTCAATTCCGCCGAGGTGAAGCCGGCGCCAGAGCTCGGCTCGCGCTCCGCCACCGATTACATCCGCGGCCTGGTGTCGGTCGCCGAGCGCATGGTCGTGCTGCTCGACATCGACCGCCTGATCGGCAGGGACCTCGCCCTGTCCGCGAGCGTCGACAACGACGACGCCCTCGCCGCCAGCGCCGCCTGACCGGAGAAGAAGACCCATGAGCGTGACGCGAAACATCGTCGAGGAGACCCGCGAGGTCATCAACGCCGCCGCCCAGGGGGACCTCAGCCGGCGGCTCGATACCCGCATGGAAGACCCCGAGCTGCGCGCCATGGCCGAGGGCATCAATTCCCTCCTCGATGCCATGGGCGGCCTCGTCCAGGGGGTCCAGGCGACCGCCGCCGAGGTGAATCGCTCGGCGGAGGACATCTCCGCCGGCAACGCCAACCTCTCGCGCCGCACCGAGGAGCAGTCCGCGTCCCTGGAGGAGACCGCCTCCTCCATGGAGCAGATGACCACCACCGTCAAGCAGAACGCCGACAACGCCGCCCAGGCCAGCCAGCTCGCCCTCGCGGCCCGCGATCAGGCCGAGCGCGGCGGCATCGTGGTCAATCAGGCCGTGGCCGCGATGTCGGACATCAAGCAGTCCTCGAAGAAGATCGCCGATATCATCGGCGTGATCGACGAGATCGCCTTCCAGACCAACCTGCTGGCGCTCAACGCCGCCGTCGAGGCGGCGCGCGCCGGCGAGCAGGGCCGTGGCTTCGCGGTGGTGGCGAGCGAGGTCCGCAGCCTCGCGGGCCGCTCGGCCACGGCCGCGAAGGAGATCAAGGGCCTGATCCAGGATTCCGTGCGCAAGGTCGAGGACGGCTCCGCGCGGGTCACTCAGTCGGGGCACACCCTCGAGGAGATCGTCGCCTCGGTGAAGAAGGTCTCCGACATCGTCGCCGAGATCGCCGCCGCCTCGCGGGAGCAGTCGGCGGGCATCGAGCAGGTCAACCGCGCCGTCATGCAGATGGACGCGCTGACGCAGCAGAACGCAGCCCTGGTGGAGGAAGCCACCGCCGCGGCGCGCAGCATGGCCGGTCAGGCGCAGGAGCTCGGCGAGACCGTCGGCCGCTATCACGTGGCGAGCGACCACTCGCGTCCGCGGCGTCCAGCTCCGGCGCCCCACGTCACCGCAAGAGCCCCGTCCACCGGCGCGGCGCGCCTGGCGCGCAGGGCCTGAGGCGCTCCCATGAACAAACTGGCGCTCAATCGTCTGAACCTCTGGCAGAAGCTCGGAGCCCTGCTCCTGGCGATGTTCGTGCCGGCGGTCCTGGTCGGATTCTTCTACTACAGCGTCATGGGCGGGGAGCTCGAGCAGGCGCGCAACGAGGCCGCCGGCGCCCGTTATCTTGCCGCGGTCGGAGGGATCGAGTCCGCGCTGCTCACGCACGAGGGGCGCGCCTTCGCGCTCGCGACCGGCGACAAGGGCAGCCAGGCGGCGGCGCTCGCCGCGCAGGACGAGGTGAGCCAGGCCTTCGCGCACGCGGCGGCCGTGGATGCGCGGCTCGGGCTGCGCTATGGAGTGCGGGAAGAGTTCGCCGCCGCCAGGAGCCAGTGGCAGGCGCTCGCGGCCGCGACGCAACAGCAGAACGCCGCCCAGGGAGCCGCCGCCCACGGGCAGCTCAGGCAGAGGCTGCAGGAGCTCGGTAGCGATGTCGCCGCGGCATCCGGCGTGGCCTCGGATCCCGATCGCACGACGCACAGCCTGCTCGAGATAGCCGCGCTCGACGTGCCGGCGGCGCTCACCGATGCCGGCGAGCTGCGCCGCTACGCGGTGGACGCCGCCGCCAAGGGTTATCTCGGCGGTGACGATCGGATGGGCATCCTGATCAGCCATGGCCGGCTGCAAGCGGACATCGACACGATCCGCACGGCGCTCGACCAGCTGCCGCCGGCGCTGCGCAGGTCGCTCGCCCCCGCCTTCCAGGACGCCGTCACCGAGTCGGACGGCTTCTATGCCACCGTCGACTCGCAAGTGCTCAAGGCGGCCAATCTCAAGGCGAGCGGCGGCGCCATCTACGGGGCCGGCGTGCCGGCGGATACCGCGCTGCGCAAGCTGCTGACGGCGAGCGCAGATGCCGCCGCCTCGGCGCTGCAGGCGCGCGTGTCCTCCCTCACCAACCATCGCTCCCTCATCACGCTGCTCGCGCTGCTCGCCCTCGGCGGCGCGCTGGCGCTGAACGGGCTCGTCCGGCTGTCGCTCGCGCGCCCGCTGCGGCGCGCGATCGAAGTGTTCGAGCACATCTCCCAGGGACGCTATGACAGCCGGATCGATGCGCGCCGCGACGATGAGGCCGGTCAGGTGCTGCGGGCCCTCGCGGCCATGCAGGAGAAGCTGCGCGGGCAGATCGAGAACGAGCGCGCGGTCGCCGCGGAGAACTCGCGCGTGCGCCACGCGCTCGACAAGGCCTCCACTTGCGTCGTGCTCGCCGACGCCGATCATCGGATCATCTATCTGAACGACGCCGCGCAGGCCACCTTCGAGCGCCACGCGGCCGAGCTGCGCGCCTCCCTGCCGGCCTTCGACGCCGCGCGCCTGCGCGGCTCGAGCCTGGAGTGTCTGTCGCCGGATCCCGCCGCCGAGCGGCGCGCCATCGATGCGCTGAGCGGCGAGCGCGTGCACGAGCGCACCCTCGGCGGCCTGAGCTTCCGCACCGTCACCAACCGCGTCACCGGCGAGAGCGGGGAGCGGCTGGGCACGGTCATGGAATGGACGCAGCGCACGCAGGAAGTGCGCGTCGAGCGGGAGCTGCAGGAGGTTCTGGCGGCCGTCAATGGCGGCGACCTCAGCCGCCGCCTCGATCTGACCGAGAAGTCTGGCTTCTTCGAGGCCCTGGGCGCGGGCGTGAACCGCCTGGCCGAGAGTCTGGTCGAGATCGTCACCGGCGTGAAGAGCGCCGGCCGCGAGATCGCGCTCGGCGCCGAGGAGATCACCGCGGGCAATTCCAACCTGTCGCTGCGCACCGAGGAGCAGGCCTCCTCGCTCGAGGAGACCGCCTCTTCCATGGAGGAGATGACCACGACGGTCAAGCAGAACGCCGACAACGCGGCCCAGGCGAATCAGCTCGCCCTGGCCGCGCGCGACCAGGCCGACCAGGGCGGCGCGGTCGTCGGCCGGGCGGTGGAGGCGATGTCGGGAATCAACGATTCGGCGAAGAAGATCGCCGACATCATCGGCGTCATCGACGAGATCGCCTTCCAGACCAACCTGCTGGCCTTGAACGCGGCGGTCGAGGCCGCGCGCGCCGGCGAGCAGGGCCGCGGCTTCGCCGTGGTGGCGAGCGAGGTGCGCAGCCTCGCTGGCCGCTCCGCGACCGCCGCCAAGGAGATCAAGAGCCTGATCGAGGACAGTGTCAGGAAGGTGGAGGACGGCTCGGGCCTCGTCACCCAGTCCGGCCGCACGCTCGGGGAGATCGTCACCTCGGTGAAGAAGGTCTCCGACATCGTCGCGGAGATCGCCGCCGCCTCCCGCGAGCAGTCCTCGGGAATCGAGCAGGTCAATCGCGCGGTGGTGCAGATGGACGAGCTCACCCAGCAGAACGCCGCGCTGGTCGAGGAGGCGACCGCCTCCTCGCAGTCCATGGCCGGCCAGGTGCGCGAGCTCAACGACATGCTGGCGCGCTACGAGCTCGGCGACGAGGGCGTCGCGCGGGAGACGGCGGAGAGTGGGCCCGTGCCCGCCTTCGCGGGCGCGGCCGCGCGGCCGCGCGCGTCCCTGGAGCCCCGCCGCGCGGCGGTCGCGGGCGGCGAATGGATCGAGGCCTAGAGGTATGTTCATGCAAATTCTCAACCGCCTGAAGCTCTGGCAGAAACTGGCGCTGCTCGTGGCCGCGATGGCCGCGCCGACGGCGCTGCTCGGGGTCTTCTACCTCGGCACCGCCAACAGCCAGGTCTCCCAGGCGCGCAACGAGCTCGCCGGCGCCGGCTACGCCCACCAGATCGGTGCCGCCCTGGCCGACGTCGCCAATCACCGCAGCCTCCTCTTCGCGGTGCTCACCGGCGACAGCTCGCGCCGCGCCGAGCTCAGCGCCTCCGAGGCGCGCATCGACCAGCTGATCGCGCAGATCGACCGCCGAGACTCGTCCGTCGGCGCGCGCCTCGGTGTCGCGGACCAGTGGCGGCGGATCGAAGGCGGCTGGCAGCAGCTGAAATCCGACGAGGCGAAGCTGTCCGCCGACGACGCGGTGGCACGGCACGACGCGCTCATCGCGCGGATCGTGAAGCTGGGCAACGCCGTGGTCGCCCGCTCGGGCCTGAATGTGGACCCCTCCGGGCAGACCGCATCGCTCTTTCAGATCGCCACCCGGGACGTCCCGGGCGCTCTCATCGCCTCCGGCAACGTGCAGTGGTACGCCACCCGCGCGAGCATCAAAGGCTACCTCGGCGGCGATGACCAGATGGCGCTGCACCTCTATCACGATGAGGTCGCGGCCGACTTCGCCGCGGCGGCGCGCGACCTGAACGGCGCGCCCGCCACCGCCCGCGCCAGGATCGCACCGGCGCTGCAGGCCGCTCAGGCCGCCTTCGACGGCTCCTACTCGATCATCGAGTCGCGGATCATCAACGCGCAGAAGATGACGATCACGACCGCGGAGCTCTTCGCCGACTCGCGCTCGATCAGCTCGAGCCTGCAGAAGCTCTCGGACCTCGGCTACTCCGCCATGGATTCCGCGGTGCAGCAGCGGTTGTCGCAGGTGACGACCTGGCGCAATGTGACCGTGGGGGTCACGGTCGTCGCCCTGGCCGTCGCGCTGGCCCTCGCCTGGCTCATCACCCGCTCGCTCGCCATCCCGCTGGCGCAGGCGATCGAGGTCTTCGGGCGCATAGCAGCCGGAAACTACGACAGCGCGATCGACCTCAGCGGCTCGGACGAGACCGGCCGGGTGCTGCGTGCCCTGAACGACATGCAGGAGAAGCTCCGCACCCAGATCGAGACCGAGCGGCTGGTCGCCGCGGAGAACGCGCGCGTGCGCCAGGCGCTCGACAAGGTGTCGACGTCCGTGGTGCTCGCCGACGCGCAGCACCGGATCATCTATCTCAACGAGACGGCCGGCGCCACATTCGCGCGCAACCAGGACGCCATCCGCCTGAGCCTGCCGGGCTTCGACGCGCAGCGGCTGCAGGGCTCGAGCCTCGATGCCCTCACGGACGACCCGGACGGCGAGCGCCGCGAGCTCGACGACATGACCGCCGCGCGCGCGGCCGAGCGCCAGCTCGGACCGTGCACCTTCCGCACCGTCACCAGCCCGGTGCGCGACGAGCGCGGCACGCGGCTCGGCACCGTCATGGAATGGACCG
>Ga0187809_10001689_pt1 | contig 9999 bp, 7 predicted proteins | sample NC_wetland_sal_i_8_FD_132415 | JGI IMG/M metagenome (GOLD analysis project Ga0187809, IMG submission 132415) | Wetland sediment microbial communities from Neuse River Estuary, North Carolina, USA - ASW_4 | ecosystem: Environmental > Aquatic > Freshwater > Wetlands > Sediment | place: USA: North... | reverse complement strand
CCGCGACGACGTCCATGCCGTCCACCGCTTCGCTGGCGATCTGGTAGGACGCCGCCTTGCGCGTGATATCCGGTTCGGCCTCGGCACGTTCCAGCGCCATTCCCATGGAATAGAGGTTGTTCTCGCACACGAACAGCACCGGCAGCTGCCACAGCGACGACAGGTTCATGCTTTCATGGAACGAGCCCTCGTCCACCGCGCCCTCACCGAAGAAGCAGGTGGTAACCGCGCCGGGATTGAGTTGCTTGTCCGCCATGGCGATGCCCACGGCGAGCGGCAGTCCGCCGCCGACGATCGCGTTGCCGCCATAGAAGCGGGCGGCGCGATCGAACACATGCATCGAGCCGCCGCGGCCGCGGCAACACCCCTCCAGCTTGCCATACATCTCCGCCATCAGCACGTTCATGCCGATGCCGCGTGCCAGCGCCTGGCCGTGCTCGCGGTAGGTGGCGACGATGGCATCACGTGGCTGCAGTGCCGCGAACACGCCGGCCGACACCGCCTCCTCGCCGTCATAGAGATGCATGAAGCCGCGGATCTTTTCGGTGGTGTAGAGTTCGAAGCATTTCTCCTCGAACCGCCGGATGCGCAGCATTGCGATAAGCAGGTTGCGCACATGGGTATGATCGAGATGCACCTTGTCGTTCATCGCACGTCGCTTTCCAGCGTGGAGAGATCACCTTCCGGCAAGCTGAGTTCCCGCGCCTTCAGCAGCCGGCGCATGATCTTGCCGCTGCGTGTGCGGGGCAGTCCGGGGACGAAATCGATTTCCTTTGGCGCTACCACGGCGCCCAGCAGCTTGCGCGCGTGGCCGAGCAGATCGCGGCGCAGCGATTCGGAGGACGTGAAACCGGGCTTCAGCGCGATGAAGGCCTTGACGATCTCACCTGCCATCGGGTCGGGCTTGCCGATGACCCCGGCCTCGGCGACGGCTTCGTGTTCCATCAGCGCGCTTTCGACCTCGAACGGGCCGATCAGGTGGCCGGAGGACTTGATCATGTCGTCGGCGCGACCGACGAACCAGTAATAGCCATCGGCGTCGCGCATCGCCAGGTCGCCGGTCAGATACCAGTCGCCGACAAAGCACTTGCGATAACGCGCCTCCTCGTTCAGATAGCCGCGCATCATCGACGGCCAGCCGGCAAGCAGCGCGAGTTCGCCTTCGACCATCGGCTGCTCGATCGACGTGACGCTACCGTCGGCGTTGCGCTGCACGATCGCGGCGTCGATGCCCGGCAGCGGCTTGCCCATCGAGCCCGGCTTCACGTCCATCGACGCGAAGTTGGCAATCATGATGCCGCCGGTTTCGGTCTGCCACCAGTTGTCGTGAAACGGCCGGCCGAACGCTTGCTGGCCCCAGACCACCGCTTCCGGATTGAGCGGCTCGCCGACGCTGGCGAGGAAGCGCAGCGCGGACAGGTCGTAGCCGCGTACCGCCTCGGTGCCAAGTTTCATCATCATGCGGATCGCGGTCGGCGCGGTGTACCAGACGGTGACCCGCTCGTCTTGCAGGATGCCGTACCAAGTGGCGGCATCGAATTCCGCCTCGGCGAGCACGCTGGTGACGCCATTGCTCAGCGGCGCGATGATGCCATAGCTGGTGCCGGTGACCCAGCCGGGATCGGCGGTGCACCAGAAGATGTCGTTTTCGTGCAGGTCGAGCGCGTACTGTCCGGTGACGTGGTGCGTCACCACTGCCTCGTGCACATGGATTGTGCCCTTCGGCCGGCCGGTGGTGCCGCTGGTGAAGTGCAGCAGCGCGCGGTCGTCCGGTGCAGTGGGCGGGATGATGAAGTCAGCGCTCTGTGTCTCCACCAGTGTGCGCCAATCCAGCGTGCCGGGCTGTGCGGCTTCCGTCTCAGCCTCCTCCGGCACCAGGATCACGTGCTGCAGCTTGGGCAAGCCTGCGCGAATTCCGGCGACCTTTCGGCGGTACAGCGTGGGCGTGGTCACCAGCACCCGGCCGTCCCCGAGGCTCAGGCGGGTGGCCAGCGGCTCCGGCCCGAATGCAGAGAACAGCGGCGAGACAACGCACTTCGCCTTCAACGCGCCGAGCACCGTGATGTGCAGTTCGGGAATTCGGCCGGACAGCACGAACACGCTGTCCCCGGCTTGCAGGCCCAGGCCGCACAGTGCGTTGGCAAAGCGGTTGGTGGCGGCCTGCAAGGCGCGGTAAGTAAGGTTGCGGCGCACACCGGTCCGGCCGATCCAGCGGATCGCGTCCTGCTCGCCGCGCCGCCCATGTGCGTGGCGATCCACCGCCTCATGCGCGATGTTCAGTCCCTGCCCGCCCGGCAGCCCGTCGAGCAGATCGCGGGCCGCAGGCCAGGAAAAGGCACGACGGGCCGCGTCATAGTCGGCCAGGTTCGCAGGCACCGCCATGGCCCCACGCGGCTTGATGATCCTAGGATAGCGATCCGCAAGCACAACACGATCGACGGCCGGTGCGGACACGATGCGTCCCCCTTTCTGTCGATGCCGGGAGGCGCAAGCTAGCGCCGCGATCAAATCCGCACATTGATCAAGATCAAGGGTCGCCACACCGTGGGGTACCCCGCGCGGGCAGCACCCGAGTTTGACCCAGATCAATGTCTGGCGGCCGTTCGAGGTGGAGGATGTGGCCAACGTTCTGAGCTGAAAGGCCAACACCCGGGAGAAAATCGAGCGCAGCCAGGCGACGCTCTGCGAGGGATGCGCCGGCTCATCAGATGGCCCGCCTGCTGTCTGGCTCCGCGGCGCACGACCTCCTCAGCTGACGCTGAGGCGAGACGGCATGCCGGCAAAGGGAACTGACGCGATGGATATTCTGGAAGCAATCACTGGCCGCCGCTCGGTACGCGAGTACACGGCACAACCTGTCGATCAATCGACCATCGGTCGCCTGATCGATGCCGCTATCCAGGCGCCGAACGCGGTCAACCAGCAGCCCTGGAGGTTTACGGTTGTACGTGACCAGGGCGCGCTCGATCGGCTGTCACGCGGCGCGAAATCCCATATGCTGACAACCATGGAATCCGGGCCTCACGCCGCGCGTTTCCACGCAATGCTGAGCGATCCGTTGTTCCACATCTTCTATCATGCGCCTGTGCTGGTGCTGATCTGCGCGGAGGCGGAAGGTCCCTGGATTGTCGAGGATTGTGCCCTGGCGGCGGAAAACCTCATGCTGGCGGCCTATGCCGCCGGACTTGGCTCCTGTTGGATCGGCTTTGCCCAAGGCTTTCTCAGCACGCCGGACGGTAAGCGCGTGCTCGGCCTGCCGGAATCAAGTGTTCCAGTCGCACCAATCATCGTTGGACATCCCAAGACCGCACCGGCAGCGGTTCCGCGGCGAGCTCCGAGCGTCCGGTGGATCGGCTGACCTGCAGCAAGGATCTGACGCTGTTTCTGTGCGGCGACGTCATGCTGGGGCGCGGCATCGACCAGATTTTGCAATCACCGGGTGATCCCGCCCTGTTCGAGGAATACGCGCGATCCGCTATCCGCTACGTTCAACTGGCGGAGGCGGCCCATGGAAAAATTCCGCGGCATGCGCCGCCCGACTATGTCTGGGGTGACGCGCTTCCAATTATGACGGAAGCGCAGATCGCGCTGCGGATCATCAACCTGGAGACCGCGGTTACCACGAGCGACCGACATTGGCCGAAGGGCATCAACTACCGCATGGACCCGGCCAATGTTGCCTGCCTCCAGGCGGCGCGCGTCGACTGCTGCGTTCTGGCCAACAATCACGTGCTCGATTGGGGCTGTGAGGGCCTGCTGGAGACATTGGACACACTGCAGCGGGCTGGCATCGCCACCACAGGAGCTGGCGGCGATGCCGCGCAGGCCGATGCGCCGGCCGTGGTTGCGTGTGGCGGCGGGCGGCGCGTGCTGGTGTTCGGCTTCGCTGCCACGGACAGCGGCGTGCCACGCGACTGGGCCGCCGGGCCAGCGAAGCCAGGGGTGAACCGACTGTCGGACCTGTCAATTGTCACGGCCGCGAAGCTCGCTGCGGCAGCACAGCGGCTGCGGCAGCCCGAGGACCTGCTGATTGCATCCGTGCACTGGGGCGGCAATTGGGGTTATGCCATTCCAGCTACACACCGGGCCTTTGCCCACGCCCTGATCGATGGCGGCTTCGCTCTGGTACACGGCCACTCGTCGCATCATCCCAGGGGCATTGAGCTCTATCGGCAGCACTTGGTGCTGTATGGCTGCGGTGATTTCATCAACGACTACGAAGGCATTGGCGGCTATGAGGATTTTCGCAGTGATCTCACGCTGATGTATCTACCCCGGTTGGACGCCATCGGCCGGTTGCTGTCGCTGCGTCTTGTGCCGATGCAGATCAGCCGGTTCCGGCTGAACCGGCCATCGCAAGCCGATGCCGCGTGGCTGCACCAAGCTGTGGCACGGGAAAGCGGCAAACTGGCAACCATTGTTGCCAGGCGCGCGGACGGGAGCTTCGTAATCGAACCGGGAGAAACCGCAGCATGCGCCTGACCAGTCCGGCGTTCGCCTCCGGCGACTGGATACCAGTACGCTTCACTTGCGGCGGCGCCAACTGGTCGCCACCGCTTGTCTGGACCGCGCCCCCGACGAAAACCCGCAGTCTTGCCCTGGTCTGTGCCGATCCGGACGCCCCAAGCGGAGCGTGGTACCATTGGGCGATGCACGACATTCCGCCTGGTATGCGGGCGCTGGAGGAGCGCTGGACGCCCGCGCGTGCCGCCCCACGAGCCGTGACCTCCACGACCCCCTGGCAGGCATCGATTTCGTGTCCAGTACTGTTGGCCAGCTTCTTGAAAAAGCTTATTCGGCGATCTCCGGGCCGACGAGCAGATTGGTCACCCTAAGCGGTTGGAGTGTACAGATCATTGACTCAGATCAATGCAGACGAGGCTCTCGATAGTGACCCGTTGCTCTGCGTCTGAATCACCCATATGTGAGAAGAATAGGCACAAAGTGGCACTGTCAGTACATACATCTGCCGGCAACGGACATTAGCGATGTACCGACGCGTTTCATGGATCTCAGTAAGCTCCAACGAGGCTCGGGTGTCGGGCCTGCGAATGCCAGGACGGGTGCGCGGCAGCTAAAGCGCCTCCTGCCGTGGCGCGCCCGGGGTGTATTTGACCCAGATCAAGGCATGCAAGGTTGCTTGCGAGCATCTTCGAGCACCCGGTTGGAGGGTGCGATGTTCAAATACATCCTCGTGCCAGCGACTGGCACGGACGCCGATCTGCCCGTCTTTCGCACCGCAGTTGCGCTGGGCCGCCTGCATGGCGGCCATCTCGTATTCCTGCATGTGCGCCTGGATGTGCAGAAGCTGATTGTGCCGATCGCTTCGGCGGAGTTTGGCGGCGGTGCTGGTATCGGCGAATACATCGAAGCGCTGGAACAGGATGCGCTTGCGCGGCATGATCGTGCCAAGAGTGCGGTGTACGCGTTCTGTGCGGGCCAGAAGATCGTCATGTCCCGAACCCCGGTTGATGGCTCCCCAACGGCCGAGTGGCTGGTGGAAACCGGCGACGAAGCGGATTGGCTGGCGCGGCTGGGCCGCGCGGCCGACGTGGTGGTGGTTGGACGCGTTCGGGACGACGAGGCCGCCGCGGTGGATGTGCTGGATGCCACGCTGATGGAGGCCGGACGACCGCTGCTGATCGTCCCGCCTCAGCCGCCCCCGCAGATCGGACAGGTGTTGGCGATAGCCTGGAAGGACACTCCGGAAGCTGCCGGCGCAGTCACTGCCGCGTTGCCATTGCTCGCCGAGGCCAGGCGTGTGGTGATCCTCTCGGTTACCGAAGACGTGCAGGCGGATCCTGCGGCGTGTGAGCGGCTCCGGGAAGCACTGACCTGGCACAATGTGGCCACCACCGTGCAGCACCTAGCGCCGGAGGGTTTGCAGCCGGCGGATAGATTGCTGAAGACCGCCACAGAAATCGGCACCGATCTGCTGGTGATGGGCGGTTACAGTCATAGCCGCAGGCGGGAGGTCGTCTTCGGTGGGTTCACCCGGCGCGTGCTGCGCACGGCTAATCTCCCGGTGCTGATGGCGCACTGACCTGCAACGGCCGACCTCCGATCTCGCGTACGCAGCGACTGCTGCCGCGCGCAGATCTGGCAGATGACGAACAGCGAAACCGGCCTGCCGCTTGGGAAAATCCCCACATCGGCAGGCATCGAGCCGATAGGCAGGAAGCCATGACAATCGGATTTCAACCCGCCAACGATAACGTGCTGGTCCATATGCTCCCCGCCGAGGATGCCGGCCTGGACAACACGGTGGAATGGGCCGAGGTGATCGCGGTCGGCCCCGGGCGATGCACCGAGGATAGCATGCTGCTACCGCCCGACCTCGCACAAGGCGACCGGATTGCCCTGCGTCCCCACGCCGCTATGCATCTCCGCATTGACGGGCAACCTTTGGCGATTGTCGGCGGGTCGGACGTGCTCGGCGTCCTGCTGCCGCAGGCGCGCCGTCCGCGTCCGATACCCGAGCCTGACGAAGGCGGCGCGGCGCCCATGGAGCCGCCGCGGCAGGCGCGCGCCGCGCTGACGGAAGAGTCGCTGGAAACCGACGTAGCACCGGACCTGCTCGATCAGGAGACAGCGACAGCCGAGGATTTGCACTAGCCACACCAACCGGAGCCGCCGCCATGTCATCAGGCGCAGTCGGAACCACCTGGAACGTGGTCGTCACCTTGCCGGAGGCGAGCTTCGTCGATGCCTGCCGCCTGCTCGGGCGTTGGGGCAAGGTGAAGCGGACGCACTTCTATAACGTGCTGGCCATGCGGGTGGCGGACCCGCGCGCGTTTCTGCACGACTTCGCCCAGGCGGTGGCCGAAGCGCCGGGACTGCGCAACATCGTGTCGCACGTCGTGCCAGCTCACCGCACATTCGACTTCCAGACCCACGAGGACTTCGCGCAGAAGGCACGCGACATCCTGCACGCCTGGTTGCCGCAGCTTGCCGGCGCCAGCTTCTACGTCCGCCTGCACCGGCGCGGCGGCAAGGAGGTGATCGCCAGTCAGCCGGAAGAACGCAGCCTGGACGCCATGCTGCTGCAAGCCTTGGCCGAAGCGGGCACACCCGGCCGGATCGACTTCGACGATCCTGACCTGGTGATCCAGGTCGAAACCATCGACGGCCGTGCCGGCGTATCGCTATGGAATCGCGAGGAGCGGAAGCGCTGCCCTTTCCTTGGCATCGATTAGCGCGGCTCCGTAGCAGGTGCACGCGACCCGGCGTCCGAAAGATCGCGCCGGCGCAGCGCATCGCGCCATGACGTCAAACCCCCGCCTCGGCCAGTTTGCCTGGGCCCTGTTCGACTGGGCGAACTCGCCTTTCACGACGCTGATAATCACCTTTGTCTTCCCGCCCTATTTCGTCGCCGGCATCGTCGGCGATCAGGCTACTGGTCAGGCGATCTGGGGCTATGCGCTGGCCGGCAGTGCGCTGGCCGTTGCCCTGCTGAGTCCGCCGCTCGGCGCCATTGCCGATGCGGCGGGTCGCCGCAAGCCCTGGCTGCTGGCCTTCACCCTGCTGTGCATGCTGGGTTCGACGCTGCTGTGGTTCGCACGACCCGGTCCGGGGTCCGCTTTGCCGGCGATCGCCTGCATCGTCATCGCCAATCTGGGCTTTGAGTTCGGCGTCGTGTTCAACAATGCCATGCTGCCCGACATCGTGGCGAAGCAGGAACTCGGCCGCCTGTCCGGATGGGCCTGGGGCCTGGGTTACTGCGGCGGCCTCGCCGCGTTGGTCATCGCATTGTTGCTGTTCATGGTGCCCGGGCATGTACCGTTCGGGTTGGATCCCAGCCAAGCCGAGCAGGTGCGGATTCTAGGCCCGCTGGCGGCAGTATGGTTCGCAGTGTTCGCCTGGCCGCTGTTCGCATTCACCCCTGACCGGCCGCCGCAAGCCGCCGGGATACGCCGAGCGCTTACCTTGGGCATGCGACAGATGCGAGCGCTGCTGCCGGAACTGCGCCGCCGTCCAGACGTCCTGCGATTCCTGCTTGCCCACATGCTCTACGCGGACGGACTGGCGACGCTGTTCGCCTTTGGCGGGGTGTATGCCGCGGGCACATTCGGCATGACCCTTCCGCAGGTGGCAGCGTTCGGCGTGCTGCTGAACGTCACCGCTGGGCTCGGCGCCTTCGCGTTCGGCTGGGTGGACGATTGGATCGGATCACGCCGCACCGTGTTGCTGACGCTGGGGGGCCTGACCGCGGCTGGCTTGGTGGCCGTGCTGGCGCAATCACGGAGCGTGCTGTGGGTCAGTGGCGCGATCATCGGGCTGTTCGTCGGGCCAGTGCAGGCGGCCAGCCGGTCGCTCATGGCGCGGTTGTCGCCGCCGGAGCGGCAGACGGAATTCTTCGGTCTGTTCGCGCTTTCCGGCCGTGCGACCACGTTTGCCGGCCCCGCTCTGGTCGCGCTCCTCACCGGGACGACTGGCAGCCAGCGCCTGGGCATGGGGGTGATCATCGTGCTGTGCCTCGCCGGCCTCGGACTGCTGGCCGGAGTGCGCGAGCCCGCTCGACCGCCTGCTGGATAGGAGGTCTGACCCCATGGATCAGCCGCTCGCCGCCTCCGACACTGACCAGCAGCCTGCCGTGCTGCGCGCCATCGCTCAGGAACTGGCGCGCGAACTCAGCCTGCAACCGCCCCTCGGGCGACGCGATGCGCTGGACCTGTCGCTAGGTCACGACTGGGGGTTCGACAGCCTGTCGCGCGCCGAACTGCTGTTGCGCGTCGAGCGAGCATTCGCGGTGCGTTTGCCGACGCACCTGCTACAGCAGGCCGAGACACTACGCGATGTGCTGGTGGCGTTGGAACATGCCGAGGCAGTGGGTGCACCATCCGGCTTGGCCGCCCCGTTGCCGGGTGCGGCGGCGGAACCCGCGCCGGACGATGCGACAACGCTGACCGAGGTGCTGGACTGGCACGCCGACCGCCATGGCGACCGGATGCATCTCTCGGTGACCGAGGGCGACACCGACAATGCGAGCCTGAGCTACCGCACTCTGGCCAAACGGGCGCGCGCGGTGGCGCGTGGATTGCAGCAGGCTGGCGTGGAGCCCGGCGACCGGGTTGCGATCATGCTGCCGACCGGATTGGATTTCTTTTTCGCCTTCTTCGGCGCGCTCTACGCCGGTGCAGTGCCGACGCCGATCTACCCGCCGGCGCGGCCGTCGCAACTCGCCGAACATCTGACGCGGCAGGCGGGCATCCTGCGCAATGCCGGGGCCTCGCTGCTCATCGCGGCGCCGGAGGCTGGGCGCGTGGCCGCATTGCTGCGGTTGCAGGTCGGCAGCCTGCGCGGCGTCGCGGCGGTGAACGAGTTGGCGGCCGGGGCCGGCACTCTGCGGGCGCCCGCGCGGGCGGAGGATGTGGCGCTGGTGCAATACACCTCCGGCAGCACCGGTGATCCGAAAGGCGTGGTGCTGTCGCATGCCAACGTGCTGGCGAATATCCGTGCCATGGGCGAGGCGATGCAGGCCGGTCCCTCGGACGTGTTCGTGAGCTGGCTACCGCTGTACCACGACATGGGACTGATCGGCGCCTGGCTGGGCAGCCTGTATTTCGCCGCACCACTGATCGTCATGTCGCCGCTCACCTTCCTGGTGCGGCCGGCGCAGTGGCTGTGGGCCATCCATCACAACCGCGCCACCCTGTCCGCCGCGCCGAACTTCGCCTTCGAGTTGTGCCTGCGGAAGATCGATGATGCGGCGATCACCGGGCTCGATCTCAGCTCTCTGCGCATGGTGGCCAATGGTTCGGAGGCGGTGAGCCCCGATACGCTGCGCCGTTTCGCCGCCCGTTTCGCGCGCTACGGGTTCCGGCCGGAGGCGATGGCGCCGGTGTATGGCCTGGCGGAAAATGCCGTCGGCCTGGCCTTTCCGCCGCTGGGGCGCGCGCCGGTGATCGATCGGGTGCAGCGCAGCGTACTGGCGGCGCAGGGACGCGCCGAACCGGCCGAACCGGACGACGCCGATGCGGTGGAGTTGGTTGCCTGCGG
>Ga0187809_10001688_pt1 | contig 10000 bp, 4 predicted proteins | sample NC_wetland_sal_i_8_FD_132415 | JGI IMG/M metagenome (GOLD analysis project Ga0187809, IMG submission 132415) | Wetland sediment microbial communities from Neuse River Estuary, North Carolina, USA - ASW_4 | ecosystem: Environmental > Aquatic > Freshwater > Wetlands > Sediment | place: USA: North... | reverse complement strand
CGAGTTGGATGCCGTGCTCTTGCACGCCCTGGCGAAACGACCTGAGCAGCGTTTCGTTTCCATTATGACCTTCGCCAATGCGTTCCAGCAGCTTGTACTTGCCGGCCAGGATGGTGCCCGCCTGCTCGTCGGCGATGGTGGCGGGTTCTGGCGGCGCGACGGCGGCGAGCGGCTGATCGAGAGCCGGCTGCGGCTGGTCGTGGGCGTGCACGTGCTGCCGGGCGGCTGGTGCCTGCTGGGCTCGACGGCGGCGCTGTTGCTGGCGATGACACAACTGGATGAGCGCACGGTGTGGGAGGCGCTGCCGCTGCGGCGCGCGAGCCGGCGCCCGCGCCGGGCCGGCCGCGGGCATTCGCGACCGCAGGCCGCCGTCCGGCCCCTCGCCTGCACCGCGTGTGAATGGCTGGCCAGCGCCGCGCATTCCGGCGCCGCCTGTCCGCGCTGCGGGGCGACGCTGCACCACCGCAAGCCGCATGCGTTCGTGGTCACCGCCGCGCTGGTGGCGGCCGGCTTTCTGCTCTACGTGCCGGCCAACGTGCTGCCGGTCCTGACGCTGGTCAGCTTCGGCCGCACCCAGTCCAACACGATCATCACCGGCGTGCTCGAGCTGATCCACAACCGCCTCTGGCCGCTCGCGCTCATCGTCTTCCTGGCGAGCATCGTGGTGCCCCTGCTGAAGCTGTGCGGGCTGACGTGGATGCTGCTCGCGACCCTGCAGGGCTCGCGCCGCGCGCTGATCGCCCGCACACGGTTCTTCCGCCTGATCGACACCGTCGGCTCCTGGTCCAACATCGACGTGTTCGTCGCCTCGGTGCTGGTGGCGCTGCTGCAGTTCGGGCAGATGGCCGAGGCCCGGGCGGGCAGCGGGCTCACGGCGTTCGCGGGGGTCGTGATCCTCACCATGATCGCCACGCGAACGTTCGATGCGCGGCTCATGTGGGACGCGTCGCGAGAAGGATGATCACAGATGCCCGACGAGCCGAACGAGTCTGAAATGGCGTCCGAGACGCCGCCGGAGGCTGCCGAAGCGCGCGTGCGGCCGCACCGCTGGATCGCGTGGGTGTGGATCGTGCCCATCGCCGCCGCGGGTGTCGTGGCGTGGCTCGCATGGCGGGCGGTCGCCGAGCGCGGACCGGAGATCTCGATCTCCTTCCGCGCGGCGCAGGGCCTGCAGGCCGGCCAGGCCACCATCCAGCATCTGAATGCGGTGGTCGGGACCGTGACGTCGCTGCGCCTGACGCGCGACATGGGCCGCGTGGTGGTTCACGCCCGGATGACCCGGCAGACCACCCCCTACCTCACCGACTCCACGATCTTCTACATCGTCACGCCGCACCTCGGTGTCCAGGGCATCTCGGGACTGTCGACGATCGTCTCCGGCTCTTACATCGAGATGTATCCCGGCAAGCCCGGCAAGCCGCAACGGCACTTCATCGGCCTGGACAGTCCGCCGATCGTGCCGCCGGGCACGGCCGGCCGCGCATTCATCCTGCATGCCCCGGATCTCAGCTCCCTGACGCGCGGCTCGCCCGTGACGTTCCGAGGCATCGACGTGGGCGTGGTGACGGGTTTCGCGCTCGCCCCCGATGGGCACGACGTGCGGGTGACGGCGTTCATCCGGGCTCCGGACGATCTCATGGTCCACCCCGGAACGCGCTTCTGGAACGCCGGTGGCGTCGCCATGACCCTCAGCACCCAGGGCCTGCAGCTGCGCGCCAACTCCTGGCAACAGCTCCTGGCCGGTGGCGTCGCCTTCGACACCTCCCCGGCGGCGATGTCGGCCGCCCCCAGCCCGGCGGGCAGCGTGTTCCAGCTCTACGACAACCAGCAGGCCGCCACGGGAGGCCCCGGGGGCTCACCCCTGCTGGCGAACACGCTGCGCAACCTCAACGCGGTCCTCGGCAATCTCAAGCGCGCCACGGCCGGCCCGGAGCTGCACGATGCGCTCGTGTCCCTGGATCGGGTCCTGACCCACCTCGACCGGCTGGCGACGAAGACGCAGCCCAATCTGAACGCGCTGCTGAAGTCGCTGCGCGCGACCTCCGATGCCGCCCAACGCACCATCGCGGCGATCCAGAACACGACCGGAGCCGGTCCCTCCAACACGAACCTGCCGCAGCTGATGAGCGAGCTCAGCCAGGCCGCGCGCTCGGTGCGCGAGCTGGCCGACTACCTCGACCGTCACCCGGACGCCCTGTTGCGGGGGCGCAGGCCGGAGACTCGCTGACGCCCTCGATCCGCGCCGCGCCTCAGAACTGCCAGTGAAGCCGCACGGCGAACACGTTCACCGGTCCGCGGTCGGCGTTGTAGGCGGGATCATCGATCAGCTGATAGTCGAACGAGAGCCGGGTCGAGGCGAGGAGGGCATAGCTGTAGTAGCTCTCCAGGATCTTCTCCAGCCCCGGATGCGGCAGCTTGCCGTCGCCGACGAGGAGGCCGAGGCCGCCGGCATCGAGGAATGCCTGGTGCACGCCCGAGATGCCGTTGACGACCGCCCCGATGCCTACCGTGTCCCGCGGCCGCCGCCACGCGGATCCCGAGAGCGAGACGCCCGCCGACACGGTCCGATCGATGTCGGCGAAGTCCCAGGGCTCCACGCTGCCGTCGGCCCAGCCGGCCCGAGCGAACACGCCGACATCCGCCGTCACCTGCTGCTGCAGATTGATGCTCACCCCGGGCCGGCTGGTGTACCGACGCACCGCGTTGATGTCGGCGGGCTGCCCGGTGACGGCCGCCAGCGCCAGTGCGTCGCGGAAGCGGCCGGCGCGACCGCGGCTGAGGAAGCCCGTGATCTTGAAGGTGCCGGGCTCGCCCCAGAGGCGGTGGCGCTCCTCGAGTTCCGCGACCCACTGAAACTGGCGGAACGTGGCGTCGAGCCCGTACGCGGTCGGGCTGTCGCCACCGGCCGGGGTGGCCGACAGGTCGAAGACCCCGGCTCGCAGGGCGTACCGGCCCTGGTACCACTCGAGAGCCAGCCCGTCCGTGTACCCCCAGGCATTGCCCGCGTAATCGAACGTGCCGGCGTTGATCAACGACCAGTTGAGGAAGTCGCGCTTGGGGTCGTTGGCGTAATCGTTGGTATCGAAGAGGTCGTTGATCGCGAAATTCCCGAGCGTGAGCACCAGTCGGTTCGCGCTCTGCCTGCCGGCGAACCAGTCGGAGCCGGCATCCACCGGCTGCTCGCCGCCGCCGAGGTCGAAGGTCTGCCGGATGAAGAGCCGCTGCAGCACGGCATAGGGATAGTGGGCGCCGAACTTGTACGCCTCCGCGCTCGTGAAGCCGGCCACGCCGTGCGTGTTGGCGAGACCGAAGCCCTGATCGACCGCCGGATCGGCCCAGAGCTCCGCGCCGCGCCAGAGGCGCACGCCCGCGAACAGCGACGCGTCGGTGATCTCGCGCCCCTCGGCGCTGCCCGGCAGGCTGTTGGGGCCGGCGTACGGAGAGCGGAACGCCGCATTGCCCTGATAGCTGAAGGTGGCCTGGCCATGAATGGCGATCCGGTCCGCCACCGACTCGATCCAGGGCGAGAGTGCCGCGGCGCCCGAGGCGCCGCCGAAGCGATAGCTCAGGGCGAGTTGCAGCTCCTGCAGCGTGAGATCCGAAGTGAGCCGCTGGCGGGCGCCGGGGAAGAGCGCGGCGCGACCGGCAAAGCGGGTGAAGGAATACTCCAGCCCCGCCGTCCAGCGCTCGCCGATCGGCATCTCGATCCCGGCGCCGAGATTCCATCCCAGGCGCAGGAGCAGCGGCGAGCGCGATGCCGAGGGAGTCAGCGTCAGCTCGTCATAGCCGAACGCCAGGCCGCCGGCCGCGAACACGAGGACGCCCCCGGGGGTGAATCCGATGCGTCCGCGCAGACTGCCGAAGTAGAGCAGATTCTCGCCGTAGCGCTCGGTGGCGCCGGCTGGCGCCGGCAGGCTCGCGGCGCCGCCGAGCGAGAATCCCGCCAGATTGCGAAAGCTGGGGAACGACACCTGCGCCTCGCCCCCGAGCACGAGGCCGCTCGCCAGCATGCGATCGTAGCCCGCATGGAATCCGCCGAAGAAGCTGCCCGACTGATTGAAGAAATCGACCCGCTGCGACAGGCTGAGGTCGCCGGATACCGGTGCGCCCGCCGGGCCGCTCGCGGTCCAGGCCGAGCGTCCCCACGCCTCGCCCACCTGCGTGCCGAAGAACCAGCCCGTCCACGCGGGTGCCGGGCTCGCCTCGGACGTGGACCGGGAGCCTGCCGTCGCCGGCGTCCCGGCGTATGCGGCCCGCGCCAGGCCGGCAAGCAGCAGGGCCGCGAGGATGCGTCGAGCGCCGCGCGAGCGCGGGCCGCGTGAATGTTGACGTGCGAAATCCATGGAGCGCGCAACCTTAGCATGGGTGCGCGCACCGAGTGCGCCGCGACACCCCCCGCGGCCAGTGAACACAGACGCTCGGTTCGTGCAACACGCGAGCGTGATCCGCCCGGAAGCGCGAGGGATTGCGGGTCCGGTAAGGGGGGGGCACGGGCCGCGCAGCCTGCGCGCCGGGGAGCCTCCTGCTCCGCCCGTGCGCGCATGTTGAGCCCCCCGGGGGCGCGGGTGCAGAGGGTGTTTGCGGCCTTTTCGAGCGGAAATGCGCGGCGAGGCGGCGCGCGTGCAATTAGGCGGAGATTGCGCCGTGCCGCGCGCCGCCGTCCGCCTGCGCGAACCGGTCGGTGGCCGTGACGAGCTCGTGGAGGTTGCCGCGCTCGAAGGCGGAATGGCCGGCATCGGCGACGATGCGCAGGTCCGCCTCGGGCCACGCGCGGTGCAGGTCCCACGCGCTCTTCATGGGGCAGACCACGTCGTATCGGCCCTGCACGATCACCGCCGGGATGTGGCGGATGCGGTGCGCGTCCTCGAGGAGCTGGCCGTCGCTGCGGAAGAAGCCGCGGTTGACGAAGTAATGGCATTCGATGCGCGCGAACGCTTCCGCGTAACGATCCTCCTCGAAGCGGGCGATGTAATCGGGCGCGCTGCGCAGATAGCTGGTGGCGCCTTCCCAGATGGACCAGGCCTTCGCCGCGCGCCGGCGCACCTCGGCATCCTCCGCGGTCAGCCGGGCGTAATAGGCGCCCATCATGTCACCGCGCTCCGCCTCGGGGATCGGCGCGAGGTAATGCTCCCACAGATCCGGAAAGAGCGCGGCGGCCCCTCCGGGGCTCTGGTAGAACCAGTCGAGCTCCCAACGCCGCAGCATGAAGATGCCGCGCAGGACGAGCTCCGTCACCCGCTCGGGATGCGTCTCGGCGTAAGCCAGCGCCAGGGTCGATCCCCACGAGCCGCCGAACACCAGCCACCGCTCGATGCGCAGATGCTCCCGCAGCCGCTCGATGTCCGCGACCAGATGCCAGGTCGTGTTGTCCACCAGGCTGGCGTGCGGACGGCTCTTGCCGCAGCCGCGCTGATCGAGCAGCACGATGCGATAGCGGCCCGGATCGAAGAAGCGGCGCATCTTCGGGTCGGTACCCCCGCCCGGTCCGCCATGCAGGAAGACCGCGGGCTTGCCGTGCGGGTTGCCGCACTCCTCGAAATAAATGTCGTGCACCTCCGAGACGCGCAGAAACCCCGTCCGGTAAGGTTTGACCGCTGGGTAGAGGCGTCGGCGGGCGCCTGATCGGATTGCTGCTGCCATGGCCCGGGCATCCTACCCGCAAGGCGTCGCGACTTCGACACCGTCCGGGCGCGGCTCTATCCCCTACACCCGCAGCCGATCGCCCGGACGGGCAACCAGCTGGTAGAGCGCCGGCGCCACGAAGATGCCGATCACGAGCCGCGAGATCATCCCGCTCACGATCACCAGGGCGAAAGGGCGCTGGGAATCGGTGCCGACGCCGGTCGCGATGGCCGCCGGCAGCAGACCGAGCGCGGCGACGAGCGCCGTCATGACGATCGGCCGCAGGCGCAGCACCGCGGCGTCGCGGGTGGCCTGCGCGATATCCACGCCGCCGAGGCGCAGCTCGTTCACGCACGAGTTGTAGATCACACCGGTCAGCACCGATACCCCGAACAGCACGATGAAGCCGATGCCGGACGACACGGAGAATGCCGTGTCGGTGAGCCACAGCGCGAGCACGGCGCCGAACGGCGCCGACAGCAGCACGCCGAGGATCACGGTCAGCGGAAACTTGAAGTTGCCGTAGAGCACGAAGAGCAGTCCGAAGATCACCAGCACGGTCAGTGGCAGGATGATCCGCATCTGCGCGCGCGAGGCGGTGTACTGCCGGTACTCCCCGCCCCACTCGATGCGGTAGCCCTGCGGCAGCCGCACCTGCCGGGCAACCTGGTGGATCGCATCCCCCACGGCCCCGGCGAGGTCCCGGCCCGTGACCGCGAACTGCACGCCGATGTAGCGCGAGTCGTTCTGCCGGTAGATGAACGAGGCGCCGTTCTCGACGCGGAGCGTCGCGAGCTCCTTCAGCGGCACTTCCTGCCCCCCGGGCGTGGCGACCGGAATGTCGCCGATCGCGAGGGGATTGCCGCGGAACCGCCGCTGCAGGCGGACGATGAGGTCGAACTGCTCGTCTCCCTGCACGACCTGGGTCGCGGCCTCGCCGCCGATCGCGGCGTCGATCACGTTGTTGACGTCATCGACATTGATGCCATAGCGCGCGATCCTGGCGCGGTCGATGTCGATTGCCAGATTCGGCTGGCCGAGCTCGTGCACGAGGGTGATGTCCGTGATCCCGCGCACGCGCATCATCACGCCTTTCACCGCGCGCGCGAGGCGCTGCAGTTCCTGCAGGTTGCGCCCGTAGATCTTCACCGCGAGCGCGCTCTTCAGTCCCGTCTCGGCCTCGTCGACCGCGTCTTCCGCGGGCTGGGTGTAGTTGAACTGGATGCCCGGAAACCGCTGCAGCCTGGCGTTGATCGCTGCGATCAGCGCCCGCTTGTCGCGGTAGGCCCCGTGCCATTGCGAGTACGGCTTCAGGCCGACGAAGAACTCGTCGTTGAAGAACCCGGTGGAGTCGGTGCCGTCATCGGGGCGGCCGAGCTCCGAGGTCACCGTGGTCACCACGGGAAACGAGCGCAGCACCGCGCGGATCTGCGGGGAGATCTCGGCCGCCTTCTGCAAGGAGATGGTGTACGGCATCGTCGCGCGTACCCAGAGCGCCCCCTCGTCCAGCGTCGGCATGAACTCCGCCCCGATGCCGCGCGTCAGCAGCAGCGCGAGCAGCAGCAGCCCGGCGGGGATCGCGAGCGCCCAGCCGACCCTGCGCAGCGCGCCCTCCAGCGCGCGCGCATAGGCTGCCTTGAGCTTCTCGTAGACGGGGTTGAGGCGCTCGCGCACGCCTTTGCGCATGAAGATCGCGCAGAGTACCGGCAGCAGCGTCAGCGTCACGATCAGCGAGCCCAGGAGCGCGAAGATCATGGTGTCGGCCATCGGCCGGAAGAGCGTGCCGGACGGACCGGTCAGGAAATAGATCGGCAGGAAGCTCGCGACGATCACGGCCACCGCGTACACCAGCGGGCGGTCGATCTCCGCCGCCGCCGTGACTATAGCGCCCCTGCCCCGGTACGTCGTGCCGCCGCGCGCGGCCAGCTCGCGGAAGATGTTCTCGACCATGAAGATGGCGCCATCGACCAGGATGCCGAAATCGACCGCGCCGATGGAGAGGAGGTTGGCCGAGGCATTCTTGAGGTCGAGCAGCAGGAATGCGCACAGCAGCGCGAGCGGGATCGTGACCGAGACAATGAGTCCCGAGCGCACGTCGTAGAGGAAGAACACCAGCACCACGATCACGAGCACCAGGCCGATGGTCAGGTTGTGCATGACGACGGCCTGGGTCTGCCGGATCAGCGTCGTCAGGTCGTAGAAGGGATGAATCTTCACGTCCTTGGGCAGGATCCGATCGTTGAGCTGCCGCGTCTTGGCCTCGACGCGCTGCAATACGTCCTCGGTCTTACTGCCCGTCAGGGCGAGAATCACGCCCTCGACGGCGTCGTCGTCGTTCATGTAGCCGAATTCGCCGAGGCGCGGGGCGATGCCGATCCTCACCCGGGCGACGTCCTTGACGAGGATCGGCGTGCCGTCGTGCTCGGCGAGCACGATGTTGCCGATGTCGCGCAGGGTGCGGATGCGACCGAGGCCGCGGACGTAGTAGAACTGATCCCCCTGGGAGTAGAAGCCGCCGCCGCCGTTGCTGTTGTTGGCGGCGATGGCCGCCTGTACCTGTGTCACGGTCAGGCCCAGTGCGGCGATCTTCACCGGATTCAGCAGGACCTGGTACTGCATGTCGCCGCCACCGAACGCCGAGTCGTCGGCGACGCCCGGCACCGAGCGGTACTGCGGCCCGACGAGCCAGTCCTCGATGGTCTTCAGCTCCATCGGGGTGCGGTCGGTGCTCTGCAGCACGTAACGGTAGACGAGGCCGGATGGTGGCGACATGGGCGACAACGAGGGGGTGACGCCGCCCGGCAGGGTGACGCCGGGCAGGCGGTTGTAGACGCGCTGCCGGGCGAAATAGGGTTGCACGCCGTTGCGGAAGGTGAGCGTGACATCCGACAGCCCGTAGAGCGAGATCGAGCGCTTGATCGCCAGGCCCGGCATCGCGTTCATGGCGCGCTCGATCGGTACCGTGATGAGCCGCTCGACTTCCTCGGCCGAGTGGCCCGGCCATTGCGAGATGACCTCCACGTAGGGCGGCGACAGGTCCGGATACGCATCCATCGGCAGGACTTCGTAGGCCCAGGCGCCGGCACCCGCCAGTGCGAGCGACAGCAGCACGATGAGCAGGGGCTGCTCGAGCGCGAAGGCGACGATGCGGTTGATGAGGGAGGCCTCGCGGGGGGTTCCCTGCGCTGGGGTTTGCGTGCTCATTGGCTCTGGATGAAGTGCAGGAAGATGCTGCCGTCCACCACGACCGGGTCCCCGGAGCGCAGCCCCTGCGGGATCACCTCGCGATCGCCCACGCGCGCCCCCAGGGTGACCGGCCGCCTGGCGTAGCTGCCGTCAGCGGCGAGCACGTACACGAACGGCAGGTTCTCGTCGTCACGCAACACCGCGGAAACTGGTATCAGGATCCCGCGGCGCTGCTCGTGCGACTGGATGTGGACCTGAACGTACATCTGGCGCTTGAGGATGCCGTCTGGGTTGGCCACTTCCACGCGCGCGGTCACCGAGCGAGTGTCGGGATCGACCACCGCCCCGACGTTGGTGACTTTGCCGCTGAGCGGCGGCCCGCCGTCGCCGGTGTCGACCGTCGCCCGGTCGCCCGCCTGCACCCGCCCGACGTCCGCGCCGAACACCTGCGCCATCACCCACATCCTCGAGGTATCCGCGATCGTGAAGCAGGGCGAGGTTCCGGCCGCCAGCGTTTCGCCGGGGGCGATCGATTTCTCGACCACGGTGCCGGCGATCGGCGCGCGGATGATGCCCTGCCCGAGTGCCGGGGTCTTGCCCGCCCGGATGGCGGCAATCGTCGCAGGATCCACGTGCAGTGCGACCAGCCCCTGTCGCGCGGCGGTGCGATCGGCGTCCGCACTCACGGCGGCAGCCTGGGCGTCCGCGTTCTCGCGTTGCGAGATCGCCTGGTGCGCGTAGAGGAAGCGATCGTTGGCCGCGACCGAGTCGGCGGCCGCTGCGGTGATCAAGGCCTTGCGATAGGCGCCGACGGCGATCGTGAAGTCGGGGGAGCTCACGGTCGCCAGCGCCTGCCCGGCGAGGACGTGATCGCCGAGCGTCACCATCACCCGGCCCACCGGACCGGAGAAGGGCGCGAGCACGGGTATCGAGCGGTCGTGATCGAAATCCACGACCGCCGTCGTCGTGATGCTGGTGTGGTAGGCGGCCGGCTCGACCGTGAGCAGATGGATGCTCCTGCTCTGCGCGCCCGTGAGCGTTACGTTCCGCGGCGTATCCGCCTGCCGGCTGACGTCAGGCACCGCCGACGAGCAGCCGACGAGCGATGCCAGGACGAGGACGAGACACGCGCCCATCGGGCGGCCGGCGTGCGGCCGCGGTGTCGTGATCATGGTGTATTCATTCCCCGGTG
>Ga0187809_10001687_pt1 | contig 10002 bp, 10 predicted proteins | sample NC_wetland_sal_i_8_FD_132415 | JGI IMG/M metagenome (GOLD analysis project Ga0187809, IMG submission 132415) | Wetland sediment microbial communities from Neuse River Estuary, North Carolina, USA - ASW_4 | ecosystem: Environmental > Aquatic > Freshwater > Wetlands > Sediment | place: USA: North... | reverse complement strand
GGCCTTCGCCCGCCACGACGTGGTACGCATTCAAGTCGCCAATTCGCGAACGCAGTACTAGCCACTTCCGATCGACTGAACTGATTTCCCCCGGCGCACGCAGAACCGCGATCGAGCACGCGCGCAGGCCACCGCGGCCGAACCGCCGGGAACCCGACACGCGGACTCGGCCGGTTGGCGTCCTGCGGCTCAGCCGGGATCGCCGGTGAGCCCCGCCGCGGCGATGCCTGCCATGGCCGCCGCCTCGTCATTGTCCGAGTTGTCGCCGGACACGCCCACCGCACCCAGTATGGCGCGATCGGCGGCGCGGATCAGCACGCCGCCCGGCACCGGCACTAGCATGCCGCCCACCGCATGGGTGACCGCGGCGATGAACTGCGGCCGGTCCTCGGCCCGCTTCGCCAGGTTGCGCGAGCCGACGCCGAATGACAGCGCGCCGTGCGCCTTTCCGGTGGCGATCTCCGCTCGCCGCAGACTGGTGCCATCCTCGGCGGCGGCGGCCTTCAGCACGCCACGCGCGTCCAGCACGATGACGGCGAGCGCCTGGAATTTCTGCGCCCGCGCGTGCTGCAGGGCGACGCTGATGATGGTCTGGGCCTGGTCGAGCGTGAGCTGAGACATGGAACGCACCCTCCGGAGACGCGGAAGAATGGCCCATCGGCAGCGAGCTGGCCAGCGGCTGCAAGGGGGCGTGGCTTTGCCGGAAGGCCGAGATGCGTCATGGCGGTACCGGCTGCGCGGGGCGCTCCGCGGACCGGGGCTGCACCGGCGCGGCTCAGGATCCGTCCAGCTCCCGCAGGATCGGCAGCAGGTACTCCGCGAACAGCGCTGGGTTCTCGGCAAACGGGAAATGCCCGATCCCCGGCATTGCCTGGAACCGCACGCCGGGAATCTTTGCAGCGGTGGCGGCGGAATGCTCCACGGTGCAGGAGTAATCGTATTCGCCGGTCAGCATGAACAGCCGGCAGCGGTTGGTGTCGATGCGCCCCACGCGCTCCCGCGCGTCCCAGTCGCCGGAATAGAACGCGATGTCGCCGAAGAACACCGCCGGCCCGCCCTGGCCGTAATGCCAGGTGATGTCGGCGCAGTATTCCGCCGGGCTTTGCGGCGCGCACAGCGCACGGATCCACTCCGGCACGAAGAACGCCTGGTTCACCTGCGGGTGCGCCGCCCAATGGGTCTGCCGGCGATCGATCTTCTCGCTCGCCTCGCAGGCGACGATGCCGGTGAAGGCTTCCGGATGGCGGTAGGCGAGTTCCAGGCAGATTTCGCCGGACATCGAGGCGCCAAGCACGATCGGGCGCCGCAGGCCGGCGGCGGCGATGAACTCCATGATCAGATCGACGTAGAGGTCGGTGTTCAGCCGCCAGGAGCCGGGAATGGCGCCGTCGGGCGGCGGCGACTTGCCGTGCCAGGGCAGGTCGAACGCCACCAGCCGATGCTGCGCGGTGATGCGCCTGTCGGCCATCAGGCCGTGGAACTGGCGGGCATCCGCGCCGGCGGTGTGCAGGCACAGGATGTCGCGGCCCGCGCCGGCGGTCTCGCAATACACCTGGTACGTCATTCCGCCCGTGGTGACCGGCACATAGCTGCCGGTGACCGCCGGAGTCGGCCGTGGGCCGGCGCTGGGATTCAGCCACACCGGCACCGGCGGCGTGCGTCCCAGGCTCAGCCACTTGCCGACGTCCAGCACGCGGCGGACGACGTGGGCGAACTGCATGAAGGCCAGCTGGTCGCCGGTGATGGAAAACTCCGGCACGCGGTACAGCATGGCGAAGATGCCGTGGTGATGCCGCGGGGGTGTCGCTTGCAGGAACCTGTCCCACACCGTGGCCGGCGCGTTCAGGGTGAAGGCGGGCGCACCGCCGCTGGCCTGCACCTTCCCTTCCACCAGGCTGAACGTCGTCACCGCGCTGTCGGATGCGACCGCAAAACACAGCGCCCATGGTCCGGCCCAGGCCGCAAGCACCGCATCGTCGGCGCAGGCGGCGCGCCAGGCATCGGCATCGGGGAATCGGTTCACGGCGGCGCCCTTTCACATGATGACGGCTGCGACCTGCCCGCTCAAAGCGGGTCGATCACCTGCAGCACCACCGGATGGTATTCGTCGCCGTGGCCCTGGCGAGCGGTCTCCTGCAGGCGCTGCATCGCCAGGCGGGCGCCGGGAACCTCCAGTCCGGCCGCGTCGGCCATCTCCAGCGCGTAGGACAGGTCCTTCATCGCATACAGCGTGGAGAAGGCACGTTCGGGAAACACCCGCGGCAGCATCGACTTCATCCCGTGGCTGCGCAGCACGAAACTGTCGCCGGAGCCGAGCGCCACGGCGGGCAGCAGCACATCGGCGGGGACGCCGTTGCGGCGGCCGATGGCGATCGCCTCGGCCAGTGCGGCGGTGTTCTGGAACACCAGCATGTTGTTGAGGATCTTCACCACCTGGCCGCAGCCGACCGGGCCGCAATGCGTCACGTCGGTGCCCATGGTCTGCAGCACCGGCTGCACATGCGCGAACACCGCATCCGACGCGCCGACCATGATGCTGAGCTCGCCCTTCGCCGCTGCTTCGCGCGTGCGCGCAACGGGTGCGTCGGCATAGCCGATGCCGCGGGCTTCCAGGCGCGCGCCGATCTCGCGGGTCAGCGCCACCGGCGAGGTGCTGGTATCGACCACGCATTGCCCGGCCTGCAGATGCGGTTGCAGTTGTTCGATCACCGCGCGCACCGCCTTGCCATCCGGCAGCGACAGCAGGACCAGGTCGGCCTCGCCGGCGATCTGCTGCGGGCTCGCCGCGATGACGCCGAATTCGGCCAGCCGCTGCAGCGGTTCGGCGCGCAGATCGTGCGCCAGAACGCGCTTGCCGGAGCGGCGCGCCAGGTGGCCGCACATCGGCTCACCCATCACGCCGAGGCCGATGAATCCGATGGTGACGATTGGCCGCAGCCGATCCGCAGTACCCGACATGCCCGTCCGTCTCCTGTTGACCGCCGCACTGTCGGACCGCTGTTCGTGGCTGTCAAAATGTGGCGGCAGGCGCAGGAACCAGGAGAGCGGGCTCGTAAATGGCAGCCCGGTTCGGCCGTACCGCGCCGCGGCGGTCGCTCGGCCCGGCCACATGGTTTGCCCCGGCCGTCGGGTGGCGAGCCTTCCCGCCATCGTGCTGCACCTCAACCGGCATGCCTGTGCTCAGACCCATCGGCGGCAATGGTCCGTGGCACACCCGGCCAACAGCGTGCGCAGGTCATGCGACACTCCGCCGGCATGCGCGCGCCTCCAATCGCAGCACCCCGCACGCGGTTTCACTGCGATGCAGCCGGCTCCTCCGCGGCGACCGGCTCACCGGCATGACCCCAGCCATCATCTCGCCTGGCAAACCGCGTCTCCGCCACGCAGCGGAACGCGGCCTGGTCCGCCGGCGTGGCAAATCGGCTGATCCGCACGGCATTCCCCTGGATGCGGAGCAGGTTGTAGTCGTTGCCCATGCCGCGGATGCGGCTGGACAGCCCGGTGCCCGCCTGCACCAGCAACACCGCTCGCCCGTTCGGCGTGAGCACCCGGTGCACCTCGGCACGGGCGTCGTGCAGGTGGCCGCTGAGCAGGATGTCGGTGCCGCATTCGGCCAGCCCGCGGATCGCCCGCCCGGCACCGCGCATCAGTGCCTTGTCGACGAATTGCGGCGCATGCACGAAGGGATGATGGGTGACGACCAGCCGCACGCGCCCCTGCACGCGGCCCAGCACGCCGCAGGCGCGGGTGACGGCGCGGCTTGTGATCCAACCGCGCTGCCAGGTGAAGGGGGCGGCGGTGTTGATGCCGGCCACCACCAGTTCGGCGTCTTCGTAGCGAGGCTCCAGCTCGCGCGAGATCCACCGCCGGTAGCGCCTCCAGGGCGACAGCAGACGGATCCAGGCGGCATCCAGCGGCACATCATGATTGCCCGGCACCACCAGGACCGGCTGCGGCAACGCTGCCAGGAAACGTTGCGCATCGGCGAACTGGCTGGCACGCGCGCGCTGCGTAAGGTCGCCGGAAATCACCACGAGGTCGGGCCGCGCCGCATGGACGCTGTCCAACAGCGGCGTCAGCAGTTCCGCGCGAATCCGCCCGAAATGCAGGTCGGACAGGTGGGCGACGACGCGCATGCTCTATCCCGCCGGCGCCGGTGCGATCACGCGCAAGGCGCCCGGGCGCAAACGGAAATGGTACGGTCCCGGCACCCGGCTTCGCTCGCCATCGCGAACCAGATGGCGGGTGCGGCGCCGGGTTTCCACGACGACCTCCCTGCCGCTCAGCAGCTCGAAATGCCGCGCCGGCCGGAGCCGCCCGGCGAGCAGCCGCGCGGCCAGGCCGAGCAGGGCGAGGCGGCCGCAATCCGGGGCGACGTAGAGGGCGAAATGACCGCGCTCCAGGCACTCGGCCCCCGCCAACCCGAATTCCGCCAGTTGGAACGCGTTGTTGGCGACGAACACCATGGGCGTGCATCGGCGCACCACGGTCCGGTCCACGGTGACCTGGATCGACAGCGAGGAACGCAGCCGCAGCAGCGACAGCACGACGGAAAGATGGGCCAGCAGTTGGCTCCGCCCCCAGCGCCGGTACAGCAGCTCGCGCTGCTCGAGGATGCGGCTGTACACGCCGAGGCTGGCGTTGTTCAGGAACACCTTGCCGTTCACCTCGCCGATAGCGATCCGCCGCTCCTGCCCGTGCGCCAGGAGAGCGACGGCTGACGCCGTGTCGGCCGGTATGCCCAGGCCGCGGGCGAAATAATTGAAGGTTCCCATCGGCAGCACGCCCATGCGCCGCCCGGTATCCGCCAGGCAACCGGCCGCCGCCGACAGCGTGCCGTCGCCGCCGCCGACGACGATGGTCTCCGCTCCGTCGCGCAACCCTGCCGCGATGGCGTCGGGCAGCATCGAGGCATGGCGCAGCAGCCGGAGTTCCGGCCGTAGCCCGTGGCGTTCGAATGCGTCGCGCAGCACCGCGGCTTTGCGTTCCGGCGGCAGGCGGCCCGATCGCGCGTTCACCAGAACCAGCATTCGGTCATTCACGCGTGGGTCTCCCGTCCAGCATATCTGCTACGCACCGCGGCAACGCCGGCGCGATGATAACGTTGGCGGAACCGCGCCGTTCCCGGCCGGGTGCCCGCAGCGTTTGCGTCGAGGTCCGGACAAAGCCGTGCCACAAGTCGCCCACGCGCGCCCAGGCGCGATCACGACACTTGCGTGCAGCGCATCGGGTGAGCCGGTTCACAGCGCCGCAAGACGCAATTCCGCAACAGTGGGCAGCATCGGGGACATAGCTGGCGCAGGAGTAATCCGGCAATGCACCATTGGCTCATCCATCCGCCGTTGCATGTGCCAGGCTGGAGCCGGGACGCCTGCGGCTATCTCGCGGCGACGCTGGTGCTGAGTACATTTTCCGTGCGATCGATGCGGCTGCTGCGATGGTTCGGCATTGCCAGCAACGTGGCGTTCATTTCCTACGCGCTGCTGGCTGCCATGCCGCCGATCCTCATCCTGCACGTCCTGCTGCTGCCGGTGAACGTCTGGCGGCTGATCCAGCTTGAGCGGCTCCGCGGCACGACGGGCCGCGGGCCAGGCGGACCGGCCGCACCATCCGCCGGCACGCGGCGCCTTGATGCTTCCGCGGCGCATATCACATTCAGGACCGGCTATCGGCCGGTGCGGCGCATGGCCGGGCTAGTCGCGTGGCGTGCGGCGTCGGCTGCCATTGCGGGCCGCATTGCGGAGGCTGACGATGACGATCCTTCGACCTGGCGCGGCGCTGCTGCTGCTTTGCCTTGCAATGGCGGGCTGCGCCACCTTGCCGCCCACGGCGCGAACGCCGCAATTGCCGCCGAACCTGTATGGGCTGTACGAGGACAATGACGCAGGGGCGATCAACTTCGCCGCCTGGGCGTTTGCGTCGCCGGCTCGGCTGCGCGGAGATCCGGTAAATGCGACGCGCGCGGTGATCGCGGTGGAGTATCTTGCCGGCGAACTGCGCGAGAACCCGCGCTGGGTGGAGATGTCGCCGATCGCCAAGCAGGAGATGGCAGAGGCCCGCACCGACCTGCGGCATGTCCTCGGCATCCAGCCAGGCGTGTCGCCGCAGGAGGTGGTGAACGTGATGCTGGCAGTCGGCTGGAACCTGCGCTTCGGTCATCAGGCTGCGGCGCTCCGGGCGCTGACCGCGCCAGGGTTCACGCTGCCGCCGGAGCAGACGCTGCAGGTATTGGCGAACCTGCCGTACATCCGTTCGGCGAACCTTGCCGGCCTGGATGCGGAGCAGCAGATGTTCCCGGCCGTTTCGCGCTAGCTGCTCGATGCGAACTCGCGGAATTAGCCTGGATGGTCGGGGAACACCGCAACATTTCACACGGAGTGGGCGAGTGGCCTTGGCCCGCGTCCCCATGGATCAAAACTGCCGCGCCGGCGCATGCCGATCGTTCCAGGGCCCGCCTTGACGATTTACATGTCCAGGCACCGCGCCATGGAGCGGGTGTGGGGGCAAGCTGCGTCGAACGCGCGACGGAGGTAAAATACTTGCTTCGTAAAACGCCAGGCCGGCAGATCAGCTCCCGGCACCATCCAGCCGCAGGATTTCCACCTCCGGCGGGCGTTCGAGAACCTCGCTGAATTCGCGCATCCAGTCGCCGGTCTCCTTGGCGGAACCAACGCCGCGCTGGCGAAACTTGTCCAACTGGTCAAGGCTGGCCAGCTCCACTTCGAACTGCAGCGCCGCGCCATTCGGTCCACGGGTCAACGGCACCAGAACGCGTGCGCTCAGCCCATCCTTCCGGGCGGCCTCCGCCTCGCGGCGGATGCAATCCATCGCAGCTTCGCGATTCACCGGCAACACGTCGTAGGAAAATCGGGCGAGATACATTGGCGGGTCTCCTGCCTGTCCAGGTTGGTCCCGCCACGCAAACGCGCCGCCGCCGCACAGGTTCGCGGGAGAGCTGCACACGATGGTCTACCAGCGATGCAGCGGCTCCCAGCCGCTCGCTAACCCACCGTAAACCAGTGCGGCCCATAAACAGCAACGCCGGCCAGGATGATCCTGACCGGCGTCAACTGGGAGAAAACCCCGATGCGGAACCATCGAGGCCTTCTGCCACAGATAATGGTGATCTTGGCCATCCGGTCAAGATAATCATACGCCGCAGGTAGAAGGAGGGCCAGCCCGGAAACCGGGCTGGCCCACTCCGAGAAGACGCCGCCGCTTTGACACCGCCCTCGCCCGGCGCTTTGTTGCCTCTGATTCATCCGAACGAGGGCAGGAAACCGTGCGACCCCTGGAAGGCATGCGCGTCATCGCGCTGGAACACGCCGTCGCGGCACCGATCTGCAGCCGGCATTTGGCGGACCTCGGCGCCGACGTGATCAAGATCGAGCGCCCCGGCGACGGCGATTTTGCCCGCGCCTATGACAGCTTCGTGCACGGCCAGTCCAGCCACTTCGTCTGGCTGAACCGCGGCAAGCGCAGCATCACCCTGGACCTGAAGCACGATGAAGGCCGCGCGGTGCTGCATCGGCTGGTCGATGGCGCCGACGTGCTGCTGCAGAACCTCGCGCCAGGCGCCGCCGCGCGGCTCGGCCTCAGCCACGCGGCGCTGAAGCCGCGCAATCCGAATCTGGTGGTGTGCGACATCTCCGGCTACGGCGAGACCGGTCCCTTCGCGCACAAGAAGGCGTACGACCTGCTGATCCAGGCGGAGTCCGGGCTGATCAGCGTTACCGGCTCGGAGGACACGCCGTCGCGCGTCGGCATCTCCGGCGCCGACATCGCCACCGGCATGTACGCGTTCAGCGGCATTCTCGCCGCGCTGCTGCGCCGGGCGCGCGACGGCGAAGGCGCCAACGTGAAGATCGCCATGCTCGACGCGCTCGGCGAGTGGATGATGTATCCGATGTACCGGGCGGCTTACGCGAATTCGCCGCTGCCACGGGTGCCGACCAGCCATCCGGCGCTGGCGCCGTACGGGGCGCACCGCACCAAGGACGGCGAGGTCATCTTCGGCCTGCAGAACGAACGCGAGTGGGCCGTTTTCTGCACCAAGGTGCTGCGCCGGCCCGAAGTGCAGACCGACCCGCGCTTTGCCACCATGAACGCGCGCCGCGAACACCGGCAGGAACTCACCGCGCTGATCGAGAACCTGTTCACCACCATGAATTCGATCGAGGTGGTGGAATTGCTGGACGCCAACGGCATCGCAAACGGCAGGCTGAACCAGTCGATGGACGTGTGGAACCACGAGCAGTTCGCCGCGCGCGACAAGTGGCGCGAGGTGAACACGCCGGCCGGTCCAATTCGCGCGTTGCTGCCGCCCTTCACCTTCACCGATTTCGAAGCCGTCATGGGCGACGTTCCCGCGCTTGGCCAGCACACCGACGAAGTGCTGCGCGAACTGGGCTACGGCGATGCGCAGATCGCCGGATTGCACAAGGCCGGCGCGGTATGACGGCGTTCGACCCCGCCGAACACCGCGTGGTGCCGCAGCAGCGCTGGTTCGAGGATTTCCACCTCGGCGAACGTTTCGTGCTGCCGAGCAGGACGATGACCGAGGCGGTGTTCCTGGCGTTCCAGGCGGCCAGCGGGGACAATCATCCGGTGCACTACGACGCGGAATACTGCCGAACGCGCGGCATGCCGGCGATGCTGGCGCACGGGTTCCAGACGCTGATCCAGACCGCGGCGGGCGCCGGGCTGTTCCCGTTCCTGACGGAGGAATCGCTCGCCGGCTTCATCGAGCAGTCGAGCCGCTTCCTGCTGCCGGTGTTCGTGGGCGATACGCTGTATGCGGCGCTGGAGATCGACGAGCTGACGCCCAATCGCCGCACGGGCGTGGTGGGGCTGCGCAGCACCGTTCACAACCAGAAACGGGAACTGGTGCTGGAGGGGCGACAGCGCTACCTGATCCGCAAGCGGCCCGGATAGAGCGCGCGCTACAGCAGGAAGACGGCCATCGCGATCAGCAGCACGACGAGGAAGATCACGCTGCCCAGGGTGAAGTGCGTCCACGCTTCCCAGAACCGCTGACGGTCGGCCAGAAACGCTTCCGGCGTCTCCGGCCCGTGGAAGACGGTGGAGTGATGTTCGGCCATGGCGGACGTCCTGTTTGCTTGAATCGATTGCTGATCGAGTCTTATGGCACGGAACGGGCCGGCGGCAAGGGGTTGCGCAAGCTTGCCGCCGCGGCCGCGGGCGTTCCCGCGGTGCCCGAAGCGAAGGCGTGCAGCGCCGCCGGATAGATGATGTGTTCCTGCGCCAGCACGCGGCCGGCCAGCACATCCTCGGTGTCGTCCGGCAGCACGGGCACCGCGGCCTGGGCGAGGATCGGGCCCTCGTCCATGGTCTCGGTGACCAGATGCACGGTGCAGCCATGCAGCTTCACGCCGGCCTCCAGCGCGCGGGCGTGGGTGTGCAAGCCGGGGAAGGCAGGCAGCAGGCTGGGATGGATGTTCAGCATCCGCCCGCGCCACGCATCGACGAAGAAGGGCGTCAGCAGCCGCATGTAGCCGGCGAGGCACACCAGCGACACGCCGGCTTGCCGCAGCGTGGCGTCGAGACGGGCCTCATGCGCGGCGCGGTCCCTGCCGAAGGGGCGGTGGTCGATGGCCAGCGCCTGCACCCCGGCTTCGGCCGCCAGCCGCAGGCCGGGCGCGTCCGGGCGGTTAGACAGCACCAGCACGATTTCCGCGGGGTAATTGGGATCGCGGGCGGCATCAAGCAGCGACGCCATGTTGCTGCCCCGGCCGCTGATCAGCACGGCAGTCCGAACCCGCTGTGGTTTTTTTCTCCGCCCATCGGGGCGCGAAGGGTCCTCTCTCCGCCCCTCGCGGCGCAAAGGGTCCTGCCCCGCGGGGCGCAACGGGTCCCCTCCCCCGGGGCGCAACGGGTCCTGCCCCGCGGGGCGCAACGGGTCCTCCCCCGCGGGGCGCAACGGGTCCTGCCCCGCGGGGCGCAACGGGTCCTGCCCCGCGAGGCGCAACGGGTCCTGCCCCG
>Ga0187809_10001686_pt1 | contig 10003 bp, 7 predicted proteins | sample NC_wetland_sal_i_8_FD_132415 | JGI IMG/M metagenome (GOLD analysis project Ga0187809, IMG submission 132415) | Wetland sediment microbial communities from Neuse River Estuary, North Carolina, USA - ASW_4 | ecosystem: Environmental > Aquatic > Freshwater > Wetlands > Sediment | place: USA: North... | reverse complement strand
GCCTCGGCCTGCTTGCGCGGAACTTCATGGCTTTCCGCCAGTTCCGCGGCGATCTGCTTCAGTGTGACGGTGGCCTGGGCGGCAGCCTTCGCGGCCGGGGCCTTTGCGGCGGCGGCCTTTTTCGGCGGGGCGGCGGCCTTCTTTGCAGGCATAGGCATCCTCCTGGGTTTCTACTGCACGCCAAAGCTGCCAAAACGACACGGAGTCGAGCAACTATCATCGCAGCATCGCCACGGCGATGCAGCAATTATTGTCGAGCCGCTTGCATCAGGCGCGCACCAGCATGGTCTCATGCGTCGCCAGCCGGCGGTGCAGCAGGTACATCGGCAACCCCAGCGCGGAGATGGCCGCTGCCGCCAGCAGCGCGCCGGCGGGTCCGCCATACAGGTCGGCGGCGCGGCCGCACAGCGCCGGGGCGATCGCACCGCCCGCGTAATACACCGAATAGAACAGTCCCAGCCCGACGGCGCGATTCTGCGGGCGGGCGGACAGCGTGCCGACCGCCATGATCACGCCGGGATGGACCGAGCCGACAATGCCCACGGCCACCGCCCACAGCACCGGCCAGCCGACCAGGGCGGTGCCGGCCATGCCGATCACCAGCGCCGACGTGCCGATCAGGAAGACGCGGAACCCGCCGAGTCGGGCGGCCAGTCCACCGCCGAACAGCGTCGCCGGCACGTTGCCCCAGGTGGCAATGGTCATCACCAGCCCGATCAGCGCCAGGCTGCCCCCGTTCAGGGCAAGCGCCGAGGGCACATAGGAGGTGTAGCCGGTATAGCCGGCGGTGTAGGCGGTCCAGATCAGTCCGGCCACCACCAGCAGCAGGCACTCCCGGGCACTCGGCAGCGCGAATCGGCGCGACGCTGCAGCCGCGTGCGGCGCCGGGCGGTGGCTGGCGACGAACAACAGCAGCGCCAGCCCGAGCAGCACGCCGCCGGACAGGAACGCCGCGGGCCAGCCATAGGCGTGCGACAGCGGTGGCAGGATCAGCTGTGCGCCGCCGACGCCGATCGGATAGGCGGCGACCGAGATGCTGATCGCCAGCATGAAGCGCCGGCCGCTGAACCAGTCGGCGATCACCTTGTTCTGCAGCACGATCATGGCCACTGCGCCGAGGCCGGCGACGATGCGTCCCGCGGCGATGCCCTGCGTGCCGCCGCCCCAGGCGCTGATGCAGGCGCCCAGCACCATGCAGGCGAGTCCGCCGCCCAGCACCAGCCGGTCGCCGAACTGCCAGCCAAGCATGCCAAGCGGCAGCGCGACGAAGGCGCCCAGCAGCATGTAGACGCCGATCAGGGCGCCGAACTCGGCATAGGAGAGGTGGAACAGCGGGATCAGGTCGGGGCCGAGGGTGGCCACGGTCTGGAACTGGTAGCCGAAGCCGATGCGGGCGAGCGCCAGCGCGGCAAGAATGATCCAGGGCCGCACGGCCGGCGTCTCCTCCAGGCGAGCCGGTCGGAGGCCGGCGCTGTTGCAGTTCAGGCTAGCACGGATGATTGCGGATGCAGACCCGGTTCATGTCTGCGGTGTCGGGGCTGTGATCCCGCCGCCGGGAGAGGAGATTTTGGGGGATCGGGTGACACCAGCTTGGCGGGCGAATCAACCGCGGCGCTGGTTTGCCGACGGCGGCTCAGGGCCTGGCTGGTGGGCTATTCGGCCGCGTTCTGGCGGCGCTTGCCTTTCGCGGCGGCCTTGCCTCGGGAAGGGGCCTTGCGGGCGGCGGCCTTCTTCGCCGGCGCTGCCTGTTTCGCGGCGGGCTGCTTGGCCGGGGTCTTCGCCGCGGCGCGCTTGGCGGGGGATTTGCGCCGAGCGGGGGACTCGGCGGCTTGCTTCTTCGGTGCGGCCTTGCGCGGGGCAGCGGCCTCGGCCGCCTCACCGTTCGCGGCCTTCGCGCCGGCCCGCCCGCGCCGGCCGGCGGCGCCGCGCGGGCGCAGCTGCTTGCCCTTTTCGGCCAGCAACGCCACCGCCTCGTTCAGCGTGACGTCGTCCATCATCACGCCGCGCGGCAGGTTGGCCACCGTCTTGCCGTGCTGCACATAGGGGCCGAAGCGGCCCTTGCGCACCGACACCAGTTCCTTGTCGCCGGGATGCGGACCGATCGTGCGCACGCTGGCCAGTTTCTTGGCCAGCAGGTCCACCGCGCGATTCATGCCCAGGCTCAGCACGTCGTCGTCGCGCTCCAGCGAGCCGTACACCGCACCCATGCGCACATAGGGGCCGAAGCGGCCGATGCCGGCTTCGATTTTTTCCCCCGTCTCCGGATGCAAGCCGACCACGCGCGGCAGCGACAGCAGGCCGAGCGCCTGGTCCAGCGTGATCTGCTCGCCGTCCATGCCGCGGGTGAGGGAGGTGCGCTTCGGCTTGGCGGCCTTCTTGTCCTCGGCGTTGGCTTCGCCCTGCTGCACGTACAGCCCGTACGGACCACGGCGGACGGTGATCTCCTCGCCCGTGTCCGGGTGCTGGCCGAGGACGCGCATGCCCTCCTTCAGCGTTTCTCCCGATTCGCCGCCGGTCTCGATCGCCAGGCGGCGGGTGTACTGGCAGGCGGGGTAATTGGAGCAGCCGATGAAGCTGCCGTAGCGGCCGAGCTTCAGGCCCAGGCGGCCGTTGGCGCAGGCAGGGCAGGCGCGCGGGTCGCTGCCGTCCTCACGCGACGGGAAGAAGTGCGGCCCCAGCTCCTGGTCCAGCGCCGCGATCACGTCGCTGATCTTGAGGTCCTTGGTCTGGTCCACCGCCTTGGAGAACTCGTCCCAGAAGGCGTGCATCACCACCCGCCAGTCCAGCTGACCGGCGGAGATGTCGTCCAGCTTCTCCTCCAGCGAGGCGGTGAAGCCGGTATCCACGTAGGTTTCGAAGAAGCTGACCAGGAACGCGGTGACCAGCCGGCCGCGGTCCTCCGGGATGAAGCGGCGCTTCTCCAGCCGGACGTATTTGCGGTCCTGCAGCACCGAGAGGATGGACGCGTAGGTGGAGGGCCGGCCGATGCCGAGTTCCTCCATCTTCTTCACCAGCGACGCTTCGGAATAGCGCGGCGGCGGCTGGGTGAAATGCTGCAGCGCGTTGACGCCACGGCGGGCCAGCGGATCGCGTTCGGCCATCGGCGGCAGCATGCGGTTGTCTTCTTCCGCCGCTGCGCCCTCGGCGGTATCGTCGGTGTCCTCGCGATACAGCTTCAGGAACCCGTCGAACGCGATGATGGAGCCGGTGGCGCGCAGCTTCAGGCCCTTGCCGTCGGTCACCTCCACGGTGACCTGGTCCAGCTCCGCCGATTGCATCTGCGAGGCGACGGCGCGCTTCCATATCAGCTCGTACAGCCGTCGCTGGTCGTGGTTCAGCTCGTGCGCCACCTGGTCGGGGGTGCGGGTGACGTCGGTGGGGCGGATCGCCTCGTGCGCCTCCTGGGCGTTCTTGATCTTGCTCTGGTATTCCCGGGGTGCGGCGGGCAGGTAGTTGCCGCCATAGGTCTCGCCGACATGGTCGCGGATCGCCGACACCGCCTCGCGCGCCATCTGCACGCCGTCGGTCCGCATGTAGCTGATCAGGCCGACGGTCTCGCCGCCGATGTCGATGCCCTCATACAGCTGCTGCGCCACGCGCATGGTCTGCTGCGCGCCGAAGCCCAGCTTGCGGGATGCCTCCTGCTGCAGGGTGGAGGTGGTGAAGGGCGGCGGCGGGTTGCGCTTGACGCGCTTGCGCTCGACCGAGCCGACGGTGAATTTTCCGGCCTCGACGGCGGCCTTGGCGCGCATCGCCAGGGCTTCGTTGTTGAGGTCGAACTGCTCCAGCCGCTTGCCGTCCAGATGGGTCAGGCGCGCGGTGAAGGGGGCGTTGGCCGGGGTGAGGAACTCGGCCTCCACCGTCCAGTATTCGCGCGCCCGGAAAACCTCGATCTCGGCTTCGCGCTCGCAGATCAGCCGCAGCGCGACGGACTGCACGCGGCCGGCGGAGCGGCTGCCGGGCAGCTTGCGCCACAGCACCGGGGAGAGCGTGAAACCCACCAGATAGTCCAGCGCGCGCCGGGCGAGGTATGCCTCGATCAGCGGCTGGTCGAGGTCGCGCGGATGCGCCATGGCGTAGCGCACGGCGGTGCGGGTGATCTCGTTGAAGGTGATGCGGCGGACATCGACGCCCTTCAGCGCCTTCTTCTCCCCCAGCATCGCCTTGACGTGCCAGGAGATGGCCTCGCCCTCGCGGTCCGGGTCGGTGGCGAGATACAGCGTGCGGGCGCCCTTCAGCGCCTTGGCGATGGCGCTGACCTGGCGGTCGCCGCGGGAATCCGCCTCCCAGTCCATGGCGAAGTCCTGCTCCGGCCGGACGCTGCCATCCTTCGGCGGCAGGTCCCGTACATGGCCGAAACTGGCCAGCACGGTGTAGCCGCTGCCGAGGTAGCGGTTGATGGTCTTGGCCTTGGCGGGGGATTCGACGACGACGACGTCAGTCATGATGTCCTAGTGAGCCTTCCGCGCGAGCAACGCAACCCGGTTGCCCGGCAGCGCTTGCACGCGGCCGGCGAGTTCGAGTTCCAGCAGTGCTGCCATGACGGCAGACGCTGAGAACTGGCAGCGCCGCACAAGCTCGTCAACTGCGGTGGGACTGGGGCTAAGCAAATCAATGACTTGTGTTTTGACGTTGGTCATGTCAGCGGGTGGTTCGAGGGGTTCCGGCGGTGCTTCGGCGAGGCCAGCGGTCGAATGCTGCGGATGACTGAACAGCGAATGGGCGGGCAGGTCGGGCAGGTGGGCGAGCACGTCGGCGGCGCTCTCGGTCAGCACCGCGCCCTGGCGGATCAGGTCGTTGCTGCCGTGCGAGCGGGGATCGAGTGGGGAACCGGGCACCGCGAACACCTCCCGCCCGAGATCCTGGGCGATACGGGTGGTGATCAGGCTGCCGGAGCGCAAGGCGGCTTCCACCACCACCACGCCCAGGGACAGGCCGGCAATGATGCGGTTGCGGCGGGGGAAGTGCCTGGCCTGCGGCGCGGTCCCGAGGGGCGCCTCGGCGACCACGGCGCCGTTTTCCGCGATGCGGCGCTGGAGGTCGGCGTGTTCGGCCGGGTAGGGTATGTCCAGTCCGCCGGCGACCACCGCCACGGTGCGGCCGGCCGACATGGCGCCCTGGTGGGCGGCGGCGTCGATGCCGCGGGCCAATCCCGAGACCACCACCAGCCCGTGTGCCAGTTCGGCGGCCAGGCGTTCGGCGAATCGCTGGCCGTTGGCCGAGGCGTTGCGCGCGCCGACCAGCGCCACGGCGGACCGCGCCAGCACGGCCGGGTCGCCAAGCACGGCCAGGACAGGCGGGGCGTCCTCCAGCAGGGACAGCAACGGCGGATAGCCCACCTCGTCCACCACCAGCAGGCAGGCGCCGATGCGGTTCAGCCGGGCGAGTTCATCCTCGGCCTGGGTCTGGGTGGGAATGTCCGGCGCGCTGGTGCGCCCGCCGGAGCGGAGCAGGGCGGGCAGGGCCTCCAGCGCCGCGGCGGCGGAGTGGTAGCGGTGCAGCATGCGGCGAAAGGCGATCGGGCCGACGCCCTCGACCCGGGCGAGGCGCAGGCGCGCGACGATATCGCGCAGCTTGGAGCAGGAGGTGGACACGCGACGCTCCTTGGATGGAGGGCGGTATGCCGAAATCGGGCATACTCCAGCACACCAATTGCCAAGGTTCGCTTAACGGCCGGCGTTAAACCCGTTCCGGGGTGCCGCCATGGCGGGACCCGATGCGCGGTTCGGTGCCGTTCAGCAGGCGGCGGATGTTTTCGTGGTGCCGCAGATAGATCAGCAGGCTGATGGCCAGGGTCATGGCGGCGGCATGCGGACCGGCCAGCGGCCAGGCGATGACCGGGGCGAGGGCGAAGGACAGCAGGCCGGCGGCCGAGGAGATGCGCAGGAATTTGGCCGCCAGCAGCCAGACCGCGCCGGCCAGCACGCCGACCGGCCAGGCGGCGGCGAGCAGCACGCCATAGGCGGTGGCCACGCCCTTGCCGCCACGGAAGCGCAGCCAGACCGGGAAGGTGTGGCCCAGCACCGCACCGAAGCCGGCGAACAGGGCGGCATCGGGGCCGGCGGCGGCGCGGGCCAGCAGCACGGCGGCGGCGCCCTTGGCCGCGTCCAGCAGCAGCGTGGCGGCGGCGAGCTTGCGGTTGCCGGTGCGCAGCACGTTGGTGGCGCCGATATTGCCGGAGCCGATGGTGCGGATGTCCCCCAGCCCGGCCGCGCGGGTGAGCAGCAGGCCGAAGGGGATCGAGCCGAACAGGTAGCCGAGGAGGAGGAAGGGGGAATGGGTCATGACGGCGATAACCGTCATGGCCGGCGAAGGCCGGCCATCCACGACTTTCCCCGTGGCTTCAGGGAGAAGTCGTGGATGGCCGGCCTTCGCCTGCCATGACGCGATCGGGAGCTAGCTTCGGTACGATCCATTGATGTCGATGTAGCCATGGGTGAGGTCGCAGGTCCACGCCGTGGCCTTGCCGCGGCCGAGGCCGAGGTCGATGGCGATCTCCACTTCCCGGCCCTTCATGTGCCTCACCACCGGCGCCTCGTCGTAATCGGGCACCACGCCGCCGTCCTTGGCCATCCACACGCCGCCCACGCCGACGGACAGCTTGTCGCGGTCGGCCGGCTCGCCGGCCTTGCCCACCGCCATGACGATGCGGCCCCAATTGGCGTCCTCGCCGGCGATCGCCGTCTTCACCAGCGGCGAGTTGGCCACCGCCATGGCGATCCGCTTGGCCGAACGCGCCGTGGTGGCGCCGGTGACGTCGATGCGCACCAGCTTCTGCGCGCCCTCGCCGTCGCGGATCACCTGCAGCGCGAGGTCCATCAGCACCTCGTTCAGCGCGCGGGCAAAGTCCTTCAGGATCGCACCGCCTTCCGCCGGCACCCGGGCGTGCTTCGCCTGGCCGGTGGCGATCAGCAGCACCGTGTCCGACGTGGAAGTATCCGAATCAACCGTGGTGCAGTTGAACGACGCGTCCACGCCCTTGGACAGCAGCGCCTGCATTGCTGCCGCGGGAATCTTTGCGTCGGTGAAGATGAAGCACAGCATGGTCGCCATGTCGGGTGCGATCATGCCGCTGCCCTTGGCGATGCCGCTGATCCGCACCGGCGTGCCGTCGATCTCCGCGATGCGGGTGGACGCCTTGGGGAACGTATCGGTGGTCATGATGCCGCGCGCCGCATCCTCCCACGCGTCTTCCCGCAGGGAGGCGTGCAGCGCCGGCAGCGCGGCGATCAGCCTGTCATGCGGCAGCACCTCGCCGATGACGCCGGTGGAGGCGACGAACACCTGCTTCGCCGCGCAGCCGAACAGTTCCGCCGCGGCGCCCGCGGTGGCGGCGCAGGCATTATGCCCCGCGCGCCCGGTGAAGACGTTGGCGTTGCCGGCATTCACCACCACCGCGCGCGCCTTGCCGCCCTTCAGCGCCGCGCGGCACCAGTCCACCGGCGCGCCGGGGCATTTGTTGGAGGTGAACACGCCGGCGACCGTGCTGCCGGCCGGTACCTCCATCATCACCAGGTCGGTGCGCCCCTGGTAGCGGATGCCGGCCGCGGTGGCGCCCAGGCGGATTCCGGGCAGTGGCGGCAGTTCCGGCAACGGCACGGCGAGCGGCGACACGGCAGCGGACATGGTTTCCTTCCCCTCGTTACGGGCGGTTATTGCTTCGCGGGCGGCGGCGGTTCGGCGCTGTCGGTGGCGCGCGGCGTGGTGCCGTCCAGGTTGTACTTCTCCACCTTGACCTGGGCGAGCGCCTCCTTGACCACCTTCTGCACGCCTTCCTGGATCATCTGCTGCTGCAGCTTCGGCGCGGCTTCCTGGAAGGTCGGCGGCGGCGCCTTGCGGTGGCCAAGCACCTGGATGACGTGCCAGCCGAACTGGGTGTGCACCGGGGTCTGGGTGATCTGGCCATCCTTCAGCGCGAAGGCGGCGTCGGAGAAGGCGGGCACCATCTCGCCCTTCTTGAACCAGCCGAGGTCGCCGCCGTCCTGCGCCGATCCCGGGTCCTTGCTGTATTGCTTCGACAGCGCCTGGAAGTCGGCGCCCTTGTCGAGATCGGCGATGATCTTCTTCGCCGTGGCTTCGTCCGGCACCAGGATGTGGCGGGCGTGCACTTCCTCGGCGCCGGGCTTGTTGGCGATCTCCTTCTCGTAGCGGGCCTTCACCGCCGCTTCGGTGATCTGCGGAGCAAGCGCCTTGTGCAGCACGGCGGATTCCAGCACCCGCTCGTGCGCGGCCTGCAGCTGGCGCTGCACGGCGGGGTCCTTCTCCAGCCCCTCCTTCTGCGCCTGGATCACCAGCGCCTTGCCGTCGATCAGCTGGGTGAGCACCTGCGGATAGAGGTCGGCCGGCGACATGCCGTGCGCCTCGGCGCCCATGCTGGTGGCGGCGGCCTTGACCTCGCTGAGGTGGATGGGCTGGCCGTTCACCGTGGCGACGACCGGGTCGGCCGCGGCGGGCTGCGCAGCCGGGGCGGCCTGCGATGCGGGTGGGGTCTGTGAGGCGGGCGCGGCCTGCGAGGCCGGTGCCGTTTGCGCCAGGACGGCACCGGTGGGGACGGCGGCGGCCACCAGAGCGCCGGCGAGCAGGCGGGCAGAAGCCCCGGAACGAAACGGCATGCGAACCTCGATATGGGTGTGGCAGGGTATGGCGTATGGTGTGCCGAGGAACAAGGCCGCCCGCGGGCGGCCAGGGTCGTGCGCCTGGCCTCAGTGGCGGGGGATATAGCAGGGCCTGGCCCCGATTTCCATGACGCCGGCCCGCAATGGACCGGCGCATGGTCAGCGGGCGACGATCTCGCCGGAGTTGCCCCCGCCATCGGAGCACGGCGCGCCGATTTTCTGCGGCGGCTTCGGAGCCAGATTCTGTCGCTGCCCGGCGCGCGGCCCCTTGGTGAAGAGGCATATCGTGCTCGTCTCGGCAGGCGCAGGCGTGGCCGGATACCACTGTTTGAAGAACTGCGCCGTCTGCACGTGCCCTGCGACATCGCGGCGCTGCGCGGTGGACGCGAAGGCCGAAGACACCAGCGCGGCGCCCGGCTGGGCCCCTGGCTGCCCGAGTTGCTGGATCTGCTGACCCAGAACGTTCGATCCAGTGGCTACGCTGAGAATGACGATCGAGTTCATGACATAGAAGACGATCTTTTCTCTGACCGACCGGCTGTGGACGATGATGGCGAGTCCGAACAGGAAGGAAAGGGCGAGCGACAGCAGCGGATACCAGCGGGTGCCTGGAGGGATGGCGAGAACGGCGCCGAAGACATTCGTTCCGACCATGACCAGAGCGCCGAGGAATCCTGGGGTCACCATCGATTGCGGCTGCAGGAACTGATCGAGAGTGCCGGAGGGCCGACGACGAGGATGTTCGGTCGTGCTTGTGCTCACTGCGTTTCCTCTCCCTTTTTGGATCCGGTGCCTGGAGGATGAGGTCTGCACTCCGGGGTCTCCGGATGCTGGCGCGTATCTGGAGTATGCGCGCAACGGTCGGCGGCCGCGACAGAAGAATTGCCTTTTTCGGTTCGGTGGCGCGCTGAAGGCGTGGCTGCTGTGCCGGGCGGGGACCACATCACCCTCGGGTGGGCACCCATGCGGTTCGACGCGGATGATCCGGCGTGACCGGGACAGGGCCGGGCAGGGTTGCACGCCGGCAACTGCGGGAATCTTCCATGGCATGCCGGGCTGTGCCGGCGTCTCGGCGACATGCACGGCGAGCACGGACAACACCAGGCGCAGGAACTCGGGATCGCATTGCGCGACCGGTGTATTGAGAATCGCGCGCGCTTCGGGGGTGAGCTCGGGATAGGCCTCCGGGGTGAAGGGGGCGTCGTCGATGTCGGCGAGTGGCGGGAAGTGGATGGCGCGGGCTGGCGCCGGTTGTGGCCGACCCAGCGCGCGATCCAGCTGGGTCGAGCTGGTTGGGAGGGCGGGGGCGGTGGAGCGGCGCGCGTCAGGCGCGGAGCGCGCGGCCGGCTGGGCGGGGTGAACGCTTCCAGGTCTCGGGCGGCTTGCGG
>Ga0187809_10001685_pt1 | contig 10005 bp, 7 predicted proteins | sample NC_wetland_sal_i_8_FD_132415 | JGI IMG/M metagenome (GOLD analysis project Ga0187809, IMG submission 132415) | Wetland sediment microbial communities from Neuse River Estuary, North Carolina, USA - ASW_4 | ecosystem: Environmental > Aquatic > Freshwater > Wetlands > Sediment | place: USA: North... | reverse complement strand
GAACACGTTGGTCAATCAGTTTCCCCCATTGCAGCCACTCCAGCAAATGGGCGAATAGCGGGGCAGGCCCCATTACGAAATTGCGAAGGTCGTCAATCAACTGGAAATCCTCCGGTCGTCTGTCTGGGTGTGCAACCTTCTTCTACACGACCCTCGCAAATCCCTGTAGAAATTCACTGGAAGCCCTTAGGCAGGCGCGGAAAGTGAGTTATAGGTTGTTTTGATTATAGGTATGGATCTTATGGGACATAAGGGGGCTTTAGCGACAGAAGGAATGCTGCGGGCGGAGCTCATTTTGAACCTTGCACTTCAAACGAGGCTCACGGCCACACAAAGGACCTCTCTGACGTGGTTTCACCCATCTTGAGAGGTCCTTTGTTGTAGCGGTCAATTATAGCGTCGAATGCATCGTCAATTCATCTGTCATTTCCGTATTTTGCACCCCAAAAGTGAACCCGTCACCTTTGATGGTGATGGTCTCCGGAAAGCTCCGGGATTGCTAAGGCCCTCCCGCTATCACTGCACAAACAGAAGGCCGGCAAAGGAGGGCATTACCCACCCCCTGCCAGCCTTGCCTTGGCATGTTACCGCCTCTTCGCGATACCTCTGGTGTACAGCCACATATGGGACGGCGTTCCCGCTGCGTTCACGGGTCGCCCTTCGCGATAAACACCGTTAACAGGCGCTGTTGGGCCTACTTTTGCAGTTCCTCCGCCAGGGCCATGACGTTCTCCACGGTGAACCCATACTGCTCAACCACGACATCGCCAGGAGCGGACGCTCCGAACCTAGCTATGGTCAGAACCTTGCCATCAAGTCCCACGTACTTGTACCAGGACATGGGATGTGCCATTTCCACCGCTAGGCGCCGCCTCTGGGCTGGTGGCAGAACGCTGGCGCGATACGCCTTATCCTGCGAGTCAAACAGCTCCATGGAAGTGACGTTGACGACGCGTACCGCCTGTCCTTTTGCCGCTAACTGTTTGCCCGCCTCCAGAATGAGATGTACTTCCGATCCGGACGCCAGCAGAATGACCGGGTCCTCTCCCTGTGATTCATAGAGAACGTACGCGCCTTTGGCAAAATCCGACTCGTGTTGCGCGATTTCAGCCAGTGTTGGCAATTTCTGCCGCGTTAGTGCCAGCGCCACGGGAACGTCTCTGTGCTCCAGGGCGTAACGGATACTCCTGGCCGTTTCGGTGGCATCCGCTGGGCGGAACACCGTCAGCCCCGGAATCATCCGTAAAGAGGGCACCTGCTCCACAGGCTCGTGGGTGGGTCCGTCTTCCCCGACCGCAATGGAATCGTGGGTAAAGACGTACAGTGCAGGTTGTTTCATGAGTGCCGCCAGGCGAATGGACGGGCGCAGGTAGTCGGAAAACACCAAGAAGGTGCCGGCGTAGGGAAACACTCCACCATGCAGGCACAGGCCGTTCATTGCCGCGCCCATGGCGTGCTCCCGGACACCGTAGAAGACATTCCTGCCTGCGTAGTTCTCCGGTCCAAAGTGTTCTTCCCCATCCAGGAGTGTTTTGTTCGATCCGGACAAATCCGCGGACCCACCCAGCAACGTCGGTATTTGCGACGCAATGGCGTTGATAATTTTACCAAATGCGTCCCGTGTGGCCACTCCGCCTTCGAACTTCGGCAAAGTCTCGTTCCAGTCCACCTTGACAACACCGTTGAAAGCGTCAGAAAGCTCACCTGCCAACTGCGGATAGGCCTCCTGGTAGGCTGTAAAGGTAGCCTGCCACTGCTCGACTTGCGCCAACTTGCCCAGGGCAATGTCTGCCATTTGACTCCTGACTTCTTCCGGGACGTAGAAGGGTTCCCGATTCCAGTGGTAAGCTGCCTTGGCCAGAGTCGCTTCCGTTTCGCCCAGCGGCGATCCGTGCGCCTTGGATGTCCCCTGCTTGTTGGGCGAGCCGTAGCCGATGACCGTTTTTACTTCAATCAGCGTCGGTTTGTCTGTAGAGTTCCTGGCTGCGGCAATGGCGGCGTCAATTTCCTCGAGGCTGTTGCCGTCCTCCACTCGGAGAACGTTCCAACCGCAAGCTGCGAACCGTGCCTTCACATCCTCCGTAAAGGTCCAGTGTGTCGGCCCATCCAGGGAGATGTCGTTGGAATCGTACAAGATCACCAGCCTGTTCAGCTTCAAGTGTCCGGCAAGAGAAATGGCCTCTGCAGCCACCCCTTCCATTAAATCTCCGTCACCGCATAGCGCGTATGTATAGTGGTCAATGATGGTATGTTCCGGCTGGTTGTACCTGGCAGCCAGGAACCGCTCTGCCATGGCCATGCCCACCGCCATGGCGATGCCCTGCCCCAGCGGCCCCGTCGTGGCCTCCACTCCGTCGGTGTGACCAAACTCCGGATGGCCTGGGGTTTTAGACTGCCACTGCCGGAATTCCTTTAAGTCTTCCGTCGTTACATCGTAGCCTGACAAGTGCAGAAGACTGTACAGCAGCATGGACCCGTGGCCCGCGGACAGCACAAAGCGATCGCGGTTCAGCCAACGGGAGTGCTCGGCATGATGACGCAAAAACCGCGTCCACAGGACATAGGCCATGGGCGCCGCACCCATAGGCAACCCGGGGTGCCCGGAATTGGCCTTTTCAATGGCGTCAATGGACAGCGTTCGAATGGTGTTGACTGCCAGTTCATCTACCGCAGTGTAGCTCATGAAAAACCACTCCTTGTATGTTTCTACCAATCCAGACATAACGAAAATGACAACCCTAGTTTGTCGTGCGGGGACATAACTATCCACTTGCTATGATAACACGTTGGTCTGCCTTCCACAGCATGGGGCCTATAAGGAACAGGTTTGCGCAAATGGCCGGGCGGTTCGACCGTTACTCCCTTACAGGAGCAACAAGGCAAGGACAGCCGCCGGCAGGAGGCAAAGTGTCAGATAGTCGTACGCGTGAATGGCGGCCTCCCTGTAGTAGGTACGCCCCCTGGAGGATTCCGCGGCAACACCCAACATTCCCCGCGCTTCCATGGCAATGGCTACCCGTTCACTCATCCTGATGGCCTGAATCAAAAGGGGCAGTGCGTACACCACGGGCCGAAGCCAAGGCCAACCCGCCTTACCCCGAAGTTGCCTGGCCTGGCGCAGTTTTCGCCACTCTTCCGTAAACAGGGGCACCACCCGCAGACCCGCCAGTGTACCGGAAGCAAACTTCGGCGGCACCTTGAGATTGACCATCAGTGCCACCATGAGTTTGGGAAAGTCCACAGCGTAGAGAAACATAAGGACAAATGTTACAGAGGCCAGCATGCGCATGGCCAGCACTTCCCCCTGATGAAGCCCGTACCAGCTCAGATGAACCCAGAGAAAATTCAGCGTAGGCGCTCCCGCAGGCGGTTTTGCATAGGCGGCCAGCGACCAGACGTACAGCAGGTAGAAGATAGCAAAAGGCAACAACCCCTTGACAATACTCCAGGGGGAAACGCGCCCCAGGACCATCATCACCACCAGCGCCAGCGCAAAAATCAAGGCGCTGTTCTCCAGGTGAAATGACCACATGGCTATCAGCCCTGAAGCCATCGTGGCAAACAGCAAAAAAACCGGGTTCAGTCGCTGCAAGAACGGAGGCTTCCCAGTAGAAGCCCGTTCCTCCCGTGGATTCGGATGTGCGCCCCACGGGGACGGCAGTTCGCTTCTGTCTGTCTGATGGAAGGTGTCAACCATGGGGCCGACATGTGGCTGAAGCGGCTCGTTACCCTGGTCTGTCCGGTAGGCGCTGTCCGCGAGGAGTTGCGCCTGCCGCAGCACGGGCTCGCTGGCAAAGAGGTCTGCAGGCGGACCCTGAAACAACACGGTTCCCTCTGCCAGCACCACGGTGAAGTGGGCAATCTGTTGTACGAGATCCATGTCGTGAGTCGTGAAAATGACCGTCTTCCCCGCCGCAGCCAACTCCCGCAGTTTGTCGGCAATGGCCTGCTGCGTCTTTGCGTCCTGGCCGAAGGTGGGTTCGTCCAGCAGATACGCGTCGTGACTTTCGCGCAACATGGCCGCAACGGATAGGCGTCGCTTCTGCCCCTGGCTAAGCTGAAAGGGAGATTGCTCCTCTGTCCCTTCCAAACCAAACTGCCGGAGCAGATGGCGAACGTGTTCCGGCACGTCGTCCTTGACGCGGGCGTTGGCCAGCTCGTCGATGACCCGTTCATAGGCAAACTGATGCTCGGGGTTCTGAAAGCAATAAGTGACCGCCTGGTACCGTTCCCTGCTTCTCCAATCGCGTCCGTCGCGACCCAACACCCACAATTTTCCGTCCGTAAGTCTGGTGAGCCCCGCCAGAACCTGCAGGAGTGATGTTTTCCCGCCGCCATTGGGTCCCACAATGGCCGTGATTTTCCCTGCGGGAACGGCGATATTGACGTTCTCCCACACTGGCTGTCCACCGTACTTGAGCCGCCCATTCTCTATCCGAAATGCGGCTGGGGTGAGCGCGGTAGATCCTTCTGCCAGGTATGAAATCTGCGGATTGTCTAGTGCAAGGGCCTTGCGTCGCGGGTCTTCGAAATCCTCAGGCTTCTCGCCGACAACGACATGCCGCCGCTTCGTCCACGGAGGAATGACCCCTTCGTCAACCAGCCACTGCCACTCTTCTTCCACTATCTTACGAGCGCAGCCCGTGCGGTAGATGTGCCCCTCCCTATCAAACAGCACGGCTCGTTCCATCACGTCCAGCAGCGGCAAGAACTTGTGTTCAATGACAATCATGGTGGTTCCTGCCGCGTGTAAATGGTCAATGAGATTGAGGACGATGCCGGTGGAAGCGGGATCGAGATTGGCTGTGGGTTCATCAAAAATAAGGAACTGGCTGTTCATGGCCAGCGCCGACGCCACCGCCAGCTTCTGTTTCATCCCGCCGGAGAAGAATGCGTGGTTGGCTTCCAACGGCACCGGCAAGCGGGCTTCACGCAAGGCCTGTTCCATACGCAAAGCCATATCCGCTCTCTCCACCCGCTTGTTTTCCATACCAAAGGCTAGTTCGTCCGCCACGTGAAACTGACAGAACCCTGCCTCCGGGTCCTGAAAGACATAACCAATCGATGCCGGTTGCTTCAACTCGTCACTCCTGTGACGGAACCCGGAAATCTCTGCCTCGACAGACTGGGGTATGATTCCGGCGCAGAGCATGGCCAGAGTGCTCTTGCCACAACCGCTGGGTCCGAGAAAAAGCACAGATTCCCCCCGCCGCAGTTGAAAATCGATGTGTTCCAGGACAGGTTTGGCGCTATCGGGGTAAGTGACGCTGACGTCCTGGAAGTCCACAAGCCCTTCGCGGACATTGGCAGCATTCACCCTCCCCCCCGCGCTGAGCGTCATGCGCTGCGACCCGCTCTCGTCTGTCGACCAATTTCAAAGTTCCGCAACACGCCGGTGCGGTTCAACGCATCGCCAATCCATTTGGCGAGCAGGCCGCCCAACACGGCGCCGCTGATAATGTTGAAGATGCCATAGCCTAGAATCTGCGAAGCAGGGTAGCTGATGCCGCTGTACGCCAGTAGCCACTGAGGGAAGAAGCCAACCGCAGCCAGTGCCCCGGCCAGTGCCATGGACCAGGTGTCGTACCGTCTCCAGGCGAACACCATGAAACCAATCTCTGCACCCAACCCCTGCAGCAGGCCGGACAAAACGCCGCCCCAGCCCCAGTTTCCGGCCAGGATGAGTTCTACCATGGCAGCGATGAGTTCTGCAATAATGGCGGCCCCAGGGCGGCGAATGACGTAAGGAATCAACATGCCGGCAAGAAACCAGACACCGTTTAACAGGCCTTGCCCCGGCACCCAGGAGACGCCAAGGATGCTGTAGACGAAGTCCCATACTCTGAAGACCAATCCGCAGACCAAAGCCAGAATCACGGCCACAATAACATCCCGCAATTTCCACATACCCACGAGTCCTCCCAAACTAAAAACTCTTTATACGCAGGGCGCATAAAGAGGTGTCGATGAAGCCTTGGCACTTCCTCCCGCTGGTATTATCCAGGTCGAGTTCAATAGGGTTAGCACTTGCTGCCTCTCAGCCTTTCGGCACCCCTAGCGCCTTGCATATCCTTTTGTTATTCAAGTCTAACACTACACAGTTGCAGTGACAATCATTATCATCCCGTGAAAACCGCACCGGGGGGAGAACGGTCTGCGTGGCGCCCACCGTCCAGTCCCAGTGCGGCTTGTGTCTGTATCGTTTGCCTGGCCGGAGGCGTTTACGTCTCAACCGGCTGCGCTTGACCACGCGTTTGCGTGCGGATCCGCTACGCTTGACGACGCGTTTGCGTGTGAATCCGCTACGCTTGACGACGCGTTTGCGCGTGAACCGTCTGCCCTTGCATCCTTGCCACTGTCCAGCCAGGTAGCCTTAGGTCAAACTCCGCTTTACGAAGGACGGCATTTCCTCCACGCCCACCATTCGAGCGTACACAAACATCTGACCTTTGTGATGAATTTCGTGTTCCTTCATGGCCGCAAGCCACACCTTTGCCGGAGTAGGCGATGTAAAGATACGATTGGATATGACAGAACTGTCCAAATCCATGTCACTCATGCCGCTGATGTCCGCATAGTTCTTGTCGGTCAAGTACTTTACTGTCTTCCGCAGGTCTTCCACCGAATGAATCTCCGGTTTCTGTTCGGGAGGCATAAATTTACCCAGCCGCGCCGTGGTAATGAACATATCGCTGACACCGGCAATATGCATGGCCAATTCACTGAGTGTCATGGCTTTGGCCCATGGACGAAAATCCAAATCGTTGTTGTCAACCTTGTCCAGAATCTCCAACAACACCGAACGGTGCGCCAGCCACTGGTTTGCCAAAGTTTCTCCCTTGCTCACAGGTAACCATCCCTTCCAAGGTGTTCAAAATTATGTACTTCCGCTCTATTTTGAACCTGCAGTGACGCAGAATCAAGTTTCCGGCTTTGCCCAAAGCGCCACCGGACGTTGCCCAAACTACCCCTTGTCGTTCAGTACCTTGTATAATATAATACTAAGTGATGAACCTTAGTGAATGCCGTAAAGAGGTGAAACGGTGAACGTTCAGTTTAAAAAGGGTGTGTTGGAACTATGCGTACTGGTGCTGGCGTCCGGCCGGGACAGATACGGTTACGAACTGGTGCACTCCCTGTCCGAAAAGTTTTCCATGGCCGAAGGTACCGTCTATCCACTTCTGAGAAGACTGACCAACGACGGATACTTCACAACCTACCTGAAGGAATCCACGGAGGGTCCGCCCCGGAAGTACTATCGCCTGACGAATAGTGGGCAGCGCTACATGCACGAACTGGTGGATGACTGGATTCACTTTTCCTCGGGAGTCAACCAAATTATTGAGGAGGGAATGTCCGGATGACGAAAGAGGAATTCATGCGAAGCCTGGGCAGCCACCTGAAGTCGCTGTCTGCCAAAGAACGGGCGGACATGCTCTACGATTACGAAGAACACTTGCGTGTGGCCATGGAACAAGGACTGCCGGAGGAAGAAGCGGTGGCATCGCTGGGATCGCCCGGGGTGATTGCAAAAGAACTCTTAGCGGACTGTGAAGTTCCGGAGGCAGACAAAGACACGTCTGTGAGAAACGTTTCGCGCGCAGTATTGGCCACGATTGCTCTCGGGCTGTTCAATTTCATTGTTGTGCTAGGCCCTGTTCTCGGCATTTTTGGCATTCTGGTGGGGATGTATTGCACCTCTGTGGCCTTGGTCATTGGACCCCTGGTGGCAGCGATAGGCCTTGCCTTCGCGGGTGCAGGCACTGCGTTTCTCAACGTCTTCGCCCCATTGGCGAGCCTCTGGACCGGCACTGCAGTGTTTCCTCTCCTTCTCGCCGTGGGCCTGGGGCTTCTGCTTCTTGCCTTCACACTGTGGGTCACAAAATGGCTGGTTCGAGGATTGGTCGCGTATGTGAATTGGAATGTGAGCATCATCAAAGGAGGGCGCTGAAATGTTAAAGCAGCTGGCTATCATTGGCGGTGCATTGGTAGTGGTAGGGGCCATCGGCCTAGGTGTGGAGGCAAGAACGGGTCATGGTATCACATTTCCTATCGCCATCAACAGCACAGGCTTCTCGTCGGTCTCTCTTAAATCGCCATCCCTCATTCACGAGGAAAAGACGGTATCTGCCATGGATGTCACCAACATTTCCGTCAACAGCGATATTTCTAAGGTGGAAGTTCTTCCTCAAGCCTCGAAACAGGCGGCGGTGGTACTGAATGGCACCTCCAGCCTCCCCCAGTCCGACTTTCACCTGAGCGCGAAGGTCGTAGGCCATACGCTTCAGGTGGTGCTGAATACCGAAACTCACGTTGTCAATGGGTCTAATAACATTACCCTGGAAATCAGTGTTCCGCAGCGCACCTACCAGTCTGTAGGCGTCAATGATTCCGTGGGTACGCTGGACATTCACGACATTTCCGCAAAGTCCAGCAACTTTCAAGTGGACACAGGCAAAATAACGGTAGAAAACGTCACCGGATCGATTACTGCCTCTTCCAGCGTAGGCGCAATCCAAGTGACGAATTGCAGCGGTGCGCTGAATCTCAGTACCCAAACCGGGGCCATCAATGTGACGGTGCCGAAGATTGTGCACTCCATCAAGGCCAACGGCAGTATTGGCGCCGTGACCATTACGAGCCAGTCTGCGCCTGAGCACATGACCTTTGACCTCCAGACGGACACCGGCAAGGTCACAGCAAATGTCCCTGGTGCGACATATTCGACAAACCGCCTGACGCGGATTACGGGATCCGTCGGAACAGGCGGCCCACAGGTGACAGCGGCCACCAGTATCGGCAGCGTGACGCTGAATTGAGACACCTGGAGTGTGTGCTGATGGAACCCTTACCGCACCCTATCCGCCAGCACCTTGGCCACATCGTTGGGACGAATGCCGGCTTGTTTCCATAACACCAGAAGGTGGTACAGTAAATCGGCGCTTTCCTGTGCCACTTCGTCTCGCCCCTCCTTGCCCCGCGATTCAGCATTTTTGGCGGCGATGGCAATTTCCACGGCTTCTTCGCCCACCTTTTTTGCAATTTTGTCCGTGCCCTGTGCAAACAGGTAGGTGGTGTACGATTTCTGCGGCCGCTGGTGAAAACGCTGGTTCACAGTCTCCCACAGGTTCTCCAGAGCTGCGGCAAAAATGTCTCCCCGTTGGTCCATATCTGCGCTGCCGGAAGTCGCGGCATCAGGCGGTTCCAGTCCGCCTTCAGACGTTGGGGGAGATTCAACGCCGCTGTACCCTTCCCATGCGGTGGCGTCGTCCGTCGCGCAGGTGGGGTCATTCGTCTGGGAAGTATCGGATACACCCCCCGCAGCTACAATGGACAGATCAATCTCATCCGGACGAATGCCCGTGTCGTCACCGGCCAACCGGCGGGGCAGCACAGACTCCCCAGGGGATTTGAAACCGTACGTGACCCTCCTGAAGAAGCAACTCACGGCTCCCGTATGGCATGCGGGTCCCGCGGGATTTACCAGGTACAGGACCGTGTCGCCGTCGCAGTCCACGCGAACGCTGCGGACCTCCATGACATGTCCGGAGGTTTCTCCTTTGCACCAGTAGTTCTGGCGCGCTCGGCTCCAGAACCAGGCCTGCCCCGTCCCAAAGGTTCGCTTGAGCGCTTCTCTATTGGTGTAGGCCAGCATCAAGACCTGGCCTGTGCTCCAATGCTGTACTACCACCGGAACCAGACCTGTGTCCTTGTCGTACCGCACCGCCTCCAGGCCAACGACGGGTTCGATATCGCCGCCTGTCCGGTCCGCGCCAGATTTCAGATTGGCGCTGAATTCCCGGTCTTTGCCAAGTTCTCGCTGTGCGTCAGATTCCCGGTCTCCGCCAAGTTCTCGCTGTGCGTCAGATTCCCGGTCTCCGCCAAGTTCTCGTTGTGCGCTAAATTCCCGGTCTTTGCCAAATTCTCGCTGTGCGTCAAATCGCCTGTTTACGTTAAACCCCCTGTCCCCGTCCACCGAACAGCAATCCCCCTCTGCTTCAAATG
>Ga0187809_10001684_pt1 | contig 10009 bp, 12 predicted proteins | sample NC_wetland_sal_i_8_FD_132415 | JGI IMG/M metagenome (GOLD analysis project Ga0187809, IMG submission 132415) | Wetland sediment microbial communities from Neuse River Estuary, North Carolina, USA - ASW_4 | ecosystem: Environmental > Aquatic > Freshwater > Wetlands > Sediment | place: USA: North... | reverse complement strand
GGCGGCCTTCGACGGCCAGATCGGCCAGGCCGCCTACTCGGCGTCCAAGGGCGGCATCGTCGGCATGACCCTCCCGGTCGCCCGCGACCTGGCCCGGCTGAAGATCCGGGTGGTGACGATCGCGCCCGGTCTGTTCAATACGCCACTGCTCGGCAACTTGCCTGAGGAGGCGATCAAGTCGCTGGGCGAGCAGGTACCCCATCCGGCCCGGCTCGGCGATCCGCGGGAGTACGCGGCACTGGTGGCGCACATCGTGGAGAACCCCATGCTCAACGGGGAGACGATCCGGCTGGACGGCGCGATCCGGATGGGCCCGCGCTGACCGTCAGCGCGGCAGCTGGTCCTGGCCGCCGCGCATCGTGGCCAGCAGGCGTTCCAGGTCGGCCCGGGACAGTGATCGCTGCCACTCGGGCAGCAGGCCGCGCATGACAAAGCCGCCCGGTGCCGGCTCGACGGAGGTGAGCATCACGTCGAAGGGCAGCTCGGGCAGGGGCACGTGGAAGGCCGGGATCCGCCACACCGACACGCGCCGGTCGAGCAGGTGCAGGGCGCGGGGCACGATGCGGATCGACTTGCCCTCCGCGCCGGCCTGCACCTCCAGGCGTACCCACGGCGCCCCGATCATGCCGACCTGGGGGACGCCGGCGTGCGTGGCCAGCTCGAGCCGCGGCGAGTAGGCGGCGAGCCAGCGGGACGCGGCGGCGGCCGAGAGGAAGGCCTCGAAGCGGATCGGCGCGGCCACCAGCACCGGTTTCGAGCTAGGCCGCAGGTGCACGTTCCTGGCCTGGATCTCGAGCCGCTCAAGCTGGTAGTCGCCCCATTCGACGTCCCGCGCGAGCATGCGGACCTGGCCGTATTGACCGACGGCCTTGGCCAGGTCCGAGCCCTCGACCGACAGGTCCTCCAGGACCAGGGTCAGGTTCAGCCCGGCGAAGGTGAACGTCCGCTTCTTCCCGATCAGCCAGTTCCGGGCGGTGTCCACGATCGCCGTGAACGGGTCGCCGATCAGCAGGCCGGGCTGGGGGAGGCCGAGCGAGGCGGCCGCGGCGGAGGACAGGGACAGAACCTCGCTCAGGTTCCGTCTCCACTCGTCGAACGGCCACCGGTCAGCCATGGAGCGTTACGCAATACCGGTTCGCGAGCGCAGGCCTTCTGGGCCTGGGCGAGCGGCCGGTGCAGGTAGGAGGACGAACAACCACAGCGGGTCTTGCGTAACGCGAACATTCGCATAAGACACAGCCTCATGCTGACACGGTGCATCCGGCCCGGCAAATCGCGCTTCAGCTAGCCGGGCTCGCGCTCGTGGCCGGCCTGGTAGTACGGGGTCAGGCCGCGGTAGGCGTCGGAGGCGTGGATCTCGCCGGTCAGGACCCGGTAGACCTCGTCGCAGACGGGCATCTCGATGCCGTGGCGCTGGGCCAGCTCGTGCACGGTGTAGGCGGTGCCGACGCCTTCGGCCACGGTGCGGGTCTGCGCGGTGATCTCCTCCAGCGTCCGGCCCGCGCCGAGCTGCTCGCCAAGCGTCCGGTTGCGGCTCAGCGGGCTCATGCAGGTGGCGATCAGGTCGCCCAGGCCGGTCAGGCCCGAGAACGTCACCGCCTCGCCGCCCATGGCCACGCCCAGCCGGGTGATCTCAGCCAGGCCACGGCTAATCACCGCCGCCCGGGTGTTGTCCCCCACGCCCAGCCCCTGCGCCACACCCGTGGCGATGGCCACCACGTTCTTCAGCGCGCCGCCGATCTCACAGCCGATCACGTCGTCGTTGGTGTAGATCCGGAACACGCCGCGCTGCATGACCGACTGCAGGGCCCGGGCCACGTCCAGGTCCTCGGTGGCGATGACGCTGGCCGCGGCCTGCCCGGCCATGATCTCCTTGGCCAGGTTGGGCCCGGTCAGGGCGGCGGCGGGATGGCCGGGCAGCTCGTCCCGGATGACCTGGGTCATCCGCAGCAGCGAGCCGCGCTCGAAGCCCTTGGCCAGGCTGACGACCGGGATCCACGGCCGCAGGTACGGGCGGGCCTCGACCAGGATGGCCCGGAACCCGTGGGTGGGCACGCCGACCACCAGCAGGTCGACGTCGTGCACGGCCTTCTCCAGGTCCGCGGTGGCCTTCAGCGCCGACGGCAGCGTGAACCCGGGCAGGTAGCGCGAGTTGGCGTCGCGCTCGCGGATCTCCCGGGCCAGCTCGGGGTCCCGGGCCCAGACGGTGCAATCGTGCCGTCCCGCCAGCAGCGACGCCACGGTCGTGCCCCACGATCCGGCGCCCAGTACCGCGATGCGCATGTCGGCTCTGCTCACTTTCCGGCCCACCCTTTCCGGCTTTAATCGTTTAGCGGACGCTGATGGCATGGTCCGTTCGATATAAAAAAGATGATCGAACGGGAGCTGGGTCCGTGACCAGCCCCAAGGGAGGCGGAGATGACGAAACGCACGGTCATCGTGCTGGGCGCGACCGGTGGCCTGGGGCGGGCGGTCACCGAGCGGTTCCGGGACGATGGTGCGCCGGTGCTGGCGTTCGACGCCCGGATCCCGGCCGCCGAGCACCGGCAGGACGGGGTGTCCTACGTCGCGGTGGACGCCCTGGACGAGACCAGCGTCGCGGCGGCGTTCGCGGAGGTCCCGCACGCCGCGGCGGTGGTCAACCTGATCGGCGGGTACGCCCCGCCGCAGGGGTTGGCCATGCTCGACATCGGCGTGCTCCGGCAGCAGTTCGAGCTGAACCTGGTGACCGCGGCGATCGTCACCAAGTACGCGATGCCGATGCTGGCCGCCCGCGGCGGTGGCGCGATCGTGCACGTCTCGAGCCGGGTCGCGCTGCAGAAGTGGGAGGCCGCCTTCTCCTACAGCGTGAGCAAGCTCGGCGTGGTCCGGCTGGTCGAGGCGGCGGCCGTGGAGGGCCGCGAGGACGGGGTGCGGGTCAACTGCATCCTGCCCAGCATCATCGACACGCCGGCCAACCGGTCGGCACTGCCCAACGCGATGCATCACACGTGGCCGAAGCCGTCCGAGCTGGCCGCCGTGCTGGCCTTCCTCGTCTCGGACGACGCGGTGCTCATCTCGGGCGCGGCCATTCCGGTGTACGGGCGCGCCTGAGGATGGTGTCGCGGCCGGCAGCGGTCCTGCGGCTCGGGGGCCGGGCGTTCGGGCCGGAGGAGCTCCTGGTCATGGCCATGGTAAACGAGGCTTCGGAGCCAGCGGCCGCCATGTCACGCGTGCACGAGGCGGTGGCCGAGGGCGCGCACATCATCGAGGTGGCGGTCGGGCCGGACGCGGAGAGCGAGCGGGCCGTCCGGTTCATCGCGGCCGTGCGAGAGGCCTACCCGGAGCTGATCGTCGGGGTCAGCGCCGGGCGGCACGAGGTGGCCCTCCAGGCGTGTGCCGCGGGCGCCGATCTGCTGCGCGGCGGCGATCTGCTGCGCGGGGACTTCGGGGTGGCGGCGGAGTTCGGGGCGGGTGTGGTGTGCCCGGTGGCCCTGGCCGCGGGCGCGGCGGAGGCGGGCGTCCCGGTTGAGCGGATCGTGATCGAGGCGGAGCACACCGGCGAGCTGGCGGAACTGGTCGCTACCGGGTGGCCGGTGCTGGTCTCGCCCGTTACCGGGGACTTGGCCGGGAGCCTGGCCACGGCGGCGGTAGCGGCGTGGCTGGGCGCGCGGGTGTTCCGGGTGGCTGAGGTGCGGGCGGCCCGGCGCGCGCTGAGGATGGCCTCGGCCATCCGGGGCGACCTCCCGCCGGCGTACGCGGTGCGCGGGCTGGCCTTAGGCGTTGGTTAGTCGAGTCCGTCGCGGTCGGCCCATTGCAGCAGGGTGTCGAGCCGGTAGGCGCTCTCGTCGATGCCCTGGTGCAGGTCGCCGAGTTCGGCGAAACGGGCCGGCACGGTGGCGATGGTGAACTTGCGGGGGTCGACCTCATCGATCTCGTCCCAGGTGATGGGGGTGGAGACGATCGCCTCGGGCACGCCGCGCACCGAATAGGCGCTGGCGATCGTGTGGTCGCGGGCGTTCTGGTTGTAGTCGACGAACAGCATGGCCGGGTCGCGGTCCTTGCGCCACCAGGTGGTCGTGACGTGGTCCGGCGCGCGGCGTTCGACCTCGCGGGCGAAGGCGTGCGCGGCCCGCCGCACCTCGGCGAAGCCCCACTGCGGCTCGATCCGGACGTAGACGTGCAGGCCGTTACCGCCCGAGGTCTTGGGCCAGCCGGTCGCGCCGAGCTCGCCGAGGATCTCCTGCACGACGTGGGCGACCCGGCGCACGGTGGCGAACTCACAGCGCGGCATGGGATCGAGGTCGATGCGCCATTCGTCGGGGCGTTCGGTGTCGGCGCGCCGGGAGTTCCAGGGATGGAACTCGACGGTGGACATCTGGACCGCCCAGATCACGCTGGCCAGTTCGGTCACGCACAGCTCGTCGGCGTGCCGGTCGTAGCGGGGGAAGTGCACCCGCACCGTCTCCAGCCATGGCGGCGCGCCGTGCGGGACGCGCTTCTGGTGCACCTTCTCCCCCGCGACCCCGGACGGGAACCGGTGCATCATGCACGGCCGCTCCCGCAGCGCGCGCACGATGCCGTCACCGACCGACAGGTAGTAGCGGACCAGGTCCAGCTTGGTCTCCCCACGGGCCGGGAAGTACACCCGGCCCGGATTGGAGATTCGCACCGACCGGTCCCCGACCTCGACCTCCACGTCATCTGCGGCCATGGGAGAAAGCTAACCGGTCACTGCCCTGGAGGCCGCATGCGGTGCGGCGGTGGCCGCCTCGGGGCCTCACAGGCGGAGCTTCATGCCCTCGTGCGAGGCCACGAAGCCGAGCTGAGTGTAGAAGCGGTGAGCATCGGGGCGTGCCTTGTCTGAGGTCAGCTGGACCAGGCCGCAGCCGTGGCGGCGGGCTTCGGCGATGGCCCAGGCCATCATGGCGGCGCCCAGGCCGCGGCCACGGTAGGACTCGTGGACCCGGACGGCCTCGATCTGCGCGCGCAGCGCGCCGCGGCGGGCCAGCCCGGGGATGAACGAGAGCTGCAGGGTGGCGACCAGTTGCGGTCCGTCCTGCGGGTGCGGCCCGTCCTGCGGGTGCGGTCCGGCCTGCGCGACGACCAGGAGGTGCGCGGGGTCAGCGTCGATCGCGCGGAAGGCCTGCTGGTAGGCGGCCAGGTCCGCGGCCGTGTGAACGGCATCCCGGGTGGCGCCGAGCTGGTCGGCGGCGAGCAGAGCCACGATGGCGGGAAGGTCGCCTGCTTCGGCCCGGCGGAGAACCAGGGTGGAGGTGCCGAGCTCCAGGGTGGCCAGATCAGTCATACTCGCTAGTCTGCCGCCGGAGGCCGGGGCTGGGGCGGCTGGATGGGGCGGGAGGCCGAGGCAGGTCCGCCGGGTGGTCTCCAGCGCCCTCACCCGGTCGATGATCCGTTGCTAACTATGTCAATCAAAAGCGATTGCGCGGCCAACCCGTGCTGGGCTTGCCGCGCAATCGTGCCTGACCGGCCGACGGCCCGGCCGAACTGACCGGAGCTGACCAGGCGGGCTCAGTCAGGGCACCTGCGGGTCAGGACTGGTCGCCCTGGCCGGTGAACGGCGCGGCGACCTGCAGGACGTCATTCGCGAACTTGCGCTGCGCGGACAGCAGCTGCTCAGCGAAGTCATAAGTCCCGTTGACCAGCGTTTCCGGCTTCGGCAGCTGGTCCGCGTAGGGCAGGTTCACCTTGGGAAAGTCCGGGGTGATGGACTGAACGGTCGCGGTCCACGTCTGCAGCGCGTCCACCACAGCGTCCTGGGACGCGCGGATCAGCTTCAGGATCTCGTCTTGCAGATCATGCCCGGCGGTGCTGATGTCGATCATGTTTGCTCCCTCGCTAGTGGCTCCTGTGCTTACTATAGTACGCATAGAGCTTGGCTTGTCAAGCGCTTGCTCGATATATCAAGCGAACGAGGCCGGGCGCACGGGCGGGGCGCATGGGCTGATCGTGGCAGCCGTCAGTGCCCGGCGCCGCGCCACAGGGCCTCACGGCGTGATACGTAACGATCCTGGGCTACGTGCCCAGCGAGACCGGCAGGTGCGCGGGTCCGCGCAGGTTGATCCGGCCGTTCCAGGTGACCGGGCCGTCGAGGGCGAGTCCGGGGAACCGAACGGTCAGGCGCGCCAGGGCAATCGAGGCCTCGAACCTGGCCAGCGAGGCGCCCAGGCAGTGATGTGGCCCGGCACCGAACGAGACGTGCTGGCGTGCGTTCGCCCGCTCGAGCCTGAGTTCGGCGGCGTCCGGTCCCCAGAAACCCTCGTCCCGGTTGGCCGAGCCCAGGCTGGCCATGACGAAGGCCCCGGCCGGAATGGCAATGCCGGAGATGCTGACCGGTTCGGTGGTGATCCGCCTGCTCGCTTGCACTGGGCTGTCGTACCGGAGCAGTTCCTCCACGGCGTTGCCGATCAGGGCGGGATCCTCGCGCAGCAGCGCGAGCTGGGCCGGATGACGCAACAGGGCGAGGGTACCGCCCGCGATGAGGTTGACCGTCGTCTCGTGCCCGGCGATATACAGCAGCAGGGTCTGCGCAATCAGCTCCTCATCGTCAAGCACGTCGCCGTCATCCTCGGCGTTGATGAGAGCGGTCAGCAGGTCATCGGCGGGATGGGCGCGCTTCCACGCGATCATGTCGGCCGCTATCACCGTGAGCTCACTGTCCGCGGCCGCGATGGCCGACGCGAGCGCCGGATCGGCGACCGGCTCCAGCGAGCGGACCAGCGTGCCGGTCAGCTGCCTGATGCGCTCGTGGTCCGCCGGAGGCGTGCCGAGCATCTCCGCGATCACGGCGAACGGCAGCGGGAAGGCTAGGGCGTCGACGAGATCCACCCGGCCTTCTCGTTCCGCCGTGTCGAGCATGCCGTCGACCAGGTCGCAGATCCGCGGCTGCAGCGCCTGCACCGCCCGCGGCGTGAAGGCCTTCGACACCAGCCGGCGCAGACGGGTGTGATCCGGCGGGTCTCGGTCGAGCATGGACACGCCCCGGCGGCGGACGGCCTGCTCGCCGTACATCTGCTCGCGCAGCTGCAGGAACGGGCCCGCAGCGATGTTGCGGTCCTCGACCGACAGGCTGGCCCGGAGCAGCCAGGACACATCCTCATAGCAGGTGAGCAGCCAGAACCCGAATGGATGCTGATAGACGGGCGCCGCAGCGCGCAGCGCCGCGTATTGCGGGTAGGGGTCGTCAGTGAAACCGGGCGCGAACGGGTCGAACAGGGGCGGGGGAAGGGTCTGGGACATGTCGGGCTCCCTCCCGGCCTACCGGCCGCCATCGCCTACGTTGCGATTGTCACATACCCCCGTCCATCCCGCCCCTAGGCACCGGCGCCGCCCGAACGGCGCAAAACCGCATGCTGTGCCGCGCTGCCGTCCAGGCCAGTCCCTCGGGCTGTCCTGTCTGCCTGGCGGGGGTCAGCCGTTCGCGCGGACCGGCTTGGCCGGGAGCCCGGATACGAAGGCGAGCCCTCGCCGCACCCAGCTGGCGAGCGCATCATCAGTCGCATAGCCTTCCGGTTCGATGCAGATGAAGCCGGACAAGGCCCGGCCGGCGAACAGCATCGGCCGCACGTGCGGCTCGCGGAGGGACTGCTCGCGACCTTCAGCGCCCACCCGGACCATCAGCGCCGTTCCGGTGATGCCACAGCACATATTGCCGTTGACCAGGAAAGACAGGCCGCCCACCATCTTCTTTTCGGCTACATCGCTGCGGCCGGACAGCAATTGCCGCACCCGCTCGGCAGCCGCAGGATCGTAGCTCAAAGGCCCGGTTCCCCCGTTTCGTCATCCGCCATTCCGAATAGCGGGCGTTGCGCTCTCGTATAATTATGCACGTAGTTGAATGTGGCCAGTGTCGTTTTGCGTTTGCCATTCACCTTTTGGTTCGTAGTGAGGGTACCGAACGATTTAGCGCGACTGAGGGTCAGCTCTGCTTGCAGGATGCCCCTCGCAGATCCGCGAGTTCTGTGCGTGTGAGCCGATGGCAGGCACGTACACGGACACGGGGCCGTCCCGGCTTGTCAGATGCGACCGGCAGCGGCTGCCGTCTCGTAACCAGCACGGCCGCGGCAGAGCTAGCCGCGGGGACTGCCGTTCACCGTTCTCGTCGCGGACCTTGCTACAGGACCGCATGCGCGCCTTGGCCGATGGGTCATGGGCAGGTGATGCCCGGCGCCGTAGCCGGGCATCTCGCAGCAGCTTGTCACGATGTGAGACAAGAGCGAGTTGCCGTTATGCAAGGATCGAGGTACGAAGTCGCGGGGCGGAAGCCGGAACGAGGAGTCGTGGTCGGGACGGACGGGACATCGCCGCAAGGGCCTGGGCTGACTGTTGCTCTCGACATGCCGTCAGCGCGGATTCTCGCCGATCAGGCGTCGATCATCCAGGATCTTCAATTCGTCATGGATTGCTGTAAGCGGCTGCTCACGGAGCTGGACAGGCCTGAGGAAGACCGGGACGGGATCGTGCCACAGGCGCTCTGGTCGTCCGCCCTGGTGGCCTATGCTCGCTGTTTCAGCGAGGGTAGGCGTCTGGGGCTGGCGACTGAAGATGTACAGAACCTGCCTCTGCAAGGGGCAGTAATGAAATTTCATAAATGGATTATCGAGGAACGCGATAAGCTTACGGCGCATCCATCAGACCCATTTGAGGCAGCCAAGGTCGGCGCCGCTCTTTCCTCGCCTGAGCTGAAAGAGCGGCAGGTGCAAGGCATCGCGGTTTTCTCAGCGAGCCGTGTCCTTATCGATGTCATCGGCGTGCGGCAGCTGGGCGGTCTAGCGTCAGAACTGGCAAAGCAAACCGCGGAGAAAGCGCAGCAACAGCAGCACTCGGTACTCGTCGATGCACAACAGCTGGACATAGGCAGCCTGTATGGAGCGCCACCGCTGCGCATGCAGCCACCCACTGCCGAAGACATACCATAGGCAAGCCGACCGAGCCGCACAGAACGGCCTGACCTGGATCGCCCGGGTCATGATTGGCACCAAGCCGATGCCCGCGCAGGCGGCTACGTGAGCGGAGGGCGTGCGCTCATCTGACGCTGACCGGCGAGCCTATCGCTCCCGCGAACAGGGCCGCGTCTGTCCCGAGAGCGCCGGGTGCTCCGGCTGACCGAACCGGTCCACGGAGCGGAGCTGGTCGTTGCGGTTCGTCATGGCGACGGGGGTTCACCCGGGGGCAGGTAGCCGTTGGTGATGAGGCGCTGCGCCCCGGCGGCGTACAAGGCGGGATCTTCAGGAGCGATCGTGGCCAGCCCGTCGACGTACCGGTTGAACATGCAGAACACCGCCGCGATCAGCACGGTGTCGTGAATCTCGAGGTCCGTCGCGTCTGCCGCCCGGGCCCGGGCGACCAGCTCGGCGGTGACGTGGAGCCCGCCTTGCTGCACGGCCGCCGCGATCGCCAGCAAGGTTTTCAGCTTGGCCGACACCGGTGCGCTACCGGCGTCGGAGCGGACCTGATCCACCAGCGCCATGCCGCCCGGCAGCTGGGCCGCGGCGCACGCGCCATGCGACGCCGAGCAGTACCGGCACTCGTTCAGCGCCGACACGTAGGCCGCGATCAGTTCCCGTTCGCCGGGGGTCAAGGTGCCCGGCCCGCGCAGCAGCACCTCAGCCAGCTCGCTCAGCGGGCGGCCGGTCTCCGGCCGGTACCGGAGCAGCCCCCGGATACCGGGCTCTGCCGAGTTCAACGTGATATACGGCATGTCCTGTCCTTCATGAGCAGGGAAACCACATCCAGCATGCCGCATCCGCCCAAGGACGCCAGGGCAGCCGCGGCTCTCTAGCCGACCGGCATACGCACATACCGCACGTCGTCCCTCCGCCGAGAGCTAGTAATCATCACCGCCGCTGCGCAGGACAGTAACCCGTTCGCCCGCCGTCGGCCATAGCATCCTGTCCGGGTCGTTCCCACGGGAGATGGCCGTGCTGCAGAACGGCACGCTTCTGGTATCGAACTACGCCTCCGACCAGCTCGAGGCAATCAACGTGGCGAGCATCTCCAGCGGCTGATC
>Ga0187809_10001683_pt1 | contig 10012 bp, 6 predicted proteins | sample NC_wetland_sal_i_8_FD_132415 | JGI IMG/M metagenome (GOLD analysis project Ga0187809, IMG submission 132415) | Wetland sediment microbial communities from Neuse River Estuary, North Carolina, USA - ASW_4 | ecosystem: Environmental > Aquatic > Freshwater > Wetlands > Sediment | place: USA: North... | reverse complement strand
GCGGCGGACCGGTGGCGCTGCATCCGGACTTCGCCGCGCACCGCTGGGAGATGCGCTGGGAGGCCGAGGCCTGCGCGCCGTTCTACGTGGTCGGGCCGCAGGTCGAGGCGGCACGTGCCCTGGCAGCCGAGTGCGCCGAAGCAGCCGGACGCGCCGCCGCCTGAGCCGCGCCGCAACGCCGGTCCGTTCGACTCACGCCGAAAGCGGGGGCCTGTTCCCGGAACAGGTCCCCGTTTCCGTCCGTGCTGCCGTGGCGCCCTCGAACGCCAACCCTCCGGTAACGAAATACCTCGCCTTGGATGCAAAACCCCTTGCCGCAGGCGCGCCGCTAAGGGCATTTACCGCCGCATGAGCGGGACGAATGCGGGCCAGACGGCCCAGGCCGGGCCGGCTGCGCCACAGGGCGCCGCGCAGGCCGCAATGCAGCCAAACCAGGGGGGCGAGACGCCGGATCAGGCGCTGCTGCGTGCCCAGGCCGCAGCGCAGGCCAAGCGCTTCGGCGAAGCCATGGGCATCTGCAACGACGTGCTCGGGGCAAACGCCAACTACCCGCCCGCTCTCGCCCTGCTTGGCATCCTCTCCGGCATGACCAACGACCCGGAGCGCGGCATCGCCCTGCTGGAGCAGGCGATCGGCCTGCGCCCGGGAAACGCCACCTGGTTCGCCCATCTCGCCTCGATGTGCAGGGCCACCTACCGGATGGACCGAGCATTGAGCGCCGGCCAGGAATCGGTCCGGCTCGATGCCAACAACGCCGACCATCTGGTGAACCTGTCGCTGGTCTTCGTCGATGTGGATGATCGCGAACGCGCCATGGCCTGCCTGCTGCGCGCCCTCGGGCTGAACCACAAGCACCCGGACGGCCATCTCGCCCTCGCCCAGACCCTGCTGGCCACCGGCGAATTCGCCCCCGGCTGGCTGGAATACGAGTGGCGCAACGAGACCGAGGCCGGCAAGAACACCGTGCCGCCGATGACCTCCGCGCCATGGAACGGCATGCACATTCCCAAGGGCCGCCTGCTGCTGATCGGCGACCAGGGCTATGGCGACACCATCCAGTTCGCCCGCTACATCCCGATGGTGGCGGCACGCTGCGAGGAAATCGTCCTCGGCTGCAGCCAGGAGATGGGTCCGCTGCTGCGCGACATCCCCGGCGTGAAGCAGTTCTGCCACCGCTGGAACGACGTGCCCGGCCACGCCGCGCATTGCCGCCTGTCCAGCCTGCCGCTGATGTTCGATACGCGGCTCGACAGCATTCCGAACCAGGTGCCGTACCTGAAAGCCGATCCCGCCCGCATCGCCGCCTGGAAGCAGCGCCTGGATGCGCAGCTGCCGCCCGGATTGAAGCGCATCGGCCTCGCCTGGACCGGCCGGCCCACCCATCCGAACGACCGCCGCCGTTCGCTGCGCCTGGAACGTCTGCTGCCGCTGGCCGAGGCGGGCAACGCCGCGTTCGTCTCGCTGCAAAAGCCGATGCCCGACGCGGATCGCCCGCTGCTGTCCCGGTTCAACGGCATGACCGACCTGTCCGCCGACCTGACCGATTTCGGCGAGACCGCGGCGCTAATGGAGTGCCTCGACCTGATCGTCACCATCGACACCGCCATGGGCCATCTCGCCGGCGCACTTGCGCGTCCGGCCTGGATCATGCTGCCCAAGGCCGCCGACTGGCGCTGGATGCTGGATCGCAGCGACAGTCCCTGGTACCCGACGGTGCGGCTGTTCCGCCAGCAGACGCCGGGCGCCTGGGACCGCGTGATCGGCGAAGTGGCGGGTGCTCTGGCCGCGGAACTCCGCGAGGTCGAACTTACCCCGGCCTGACCGGTAATGGCTGACCCGGCAATGGCCCACCCGGCAATGGCTGACCCCGCAATGGCCCACCCGGCAATCGCTGACCCGGCGAAGGTTCACCCGGCAATGGCTGCTCTGGCAATGGCCCGCCCGGCCGTGACGGCACGGGCAATCACCGCTCGGAAGGTAGCATGACGGCGCGCGACGAACTGGCTGCCGGCGGCCTGCTGGACTCCGGCTGGTACCTGAACCGCTACCCCGACATCGCGGCCGCGGGGGCCGATCCGCTCGACCACTTCCTGCGCTTCGGCGGCGAGGAGGGGCGCGCGCCCAATCCCTGGTTCGATCCGGCTTGGTACCTGGAACAGCACCCCGAGGCCGGCCCGTCCGGACTGGACGCGCTGCTGCACTACCAGCGCGAGGGCGACCGGTCCGGCCTGCGCCCCGCGCCGCATTTCGATCCCGCCTGGTATCGCGCCAGCTACGCCCTCTCCCCCGAATCCCTGGCACTCGCCCATTTCCTGGCGCACCGAATTTCCGGCCGGTTCCTGCCCAATCCGCTGCTCTATGCGGTGCCGTTTCTGCCGGAATACGCCCCCATGCAGGCTGCGGGCATGGACCCGTTCGAGCGCTACCTGCGCGATGCGCGGCCGAATGCCCTGCCCGATGTCGCGCTGGTCGCCCGGTCCGGCCTGGTCGACGAGAACTTCTACCTGATCAACGGCAGCGACGTGTACGATGCCGGTGCTCAGGCAGCGGATCATTTCTGCCGCTATGGCTGGCGCGAGAACCGCCAGCCCAACATCTACTTCGACACCGTCTGGTACCGCCTGACCAACCCGGACGTCGGCCGGCTGGGGATCAATCCGCTGCTGCACTACATCCTGGAAGGCGAAGCCGCGGACCGCCGCCCGATCCCCTGGTTCGAACCCGGCTGGTATCGCCGCACCTATGCCGTGCCGGACGGCCAGACGGCCCTGGCGCATTTCCTGGCAAACCGTCGCACCCAGCGCGTCAGCCCGACCCACCTGTTCGATGTCGCCTGGTTCGTCGCGCGCCATGCCCGCCGGCTCGGGCCGGAGCGCGATCCATTCGCCTGGTACCTCCAGGCGGGCACGCTGGAGGATATCGACCCGTCACCGCAGTTTAACGCCGCGGCCTACCGGCGGCAGCATACCGGCCGGCGCAGCCGAGCGTTTCCCGGTCTGATGACCCCCGAGCGGCACAATCCGCTGGTCCATTACCTGCGCAGCCAATACCGCTGACGCTGCCCTCCGGGCGGCCGGCTCGCGCGGATGACCGATCGGTAGCCAAGCGGAAACCAACCCTTCGCTAGCCTGCGCCCCGGTCCGATCACCGGAAGAGCGAGCGGCACAATGGCGCAGACCATCACGTCCAGCAGTGGCGGCATTACGCTGAACAGCGGCGATACGCTGAGCGTGACCGGCAGCGGCACCGTCACCGCCTCGCCGGATGGCGTCTTCGCCGGCGCGATTGCCTCCGGGGTATCGGTCAGCAACCTCGGCAGCATCATCGGAGGAACGGACAGCCTCGGCAGCGGCATCAAGCTGGCCGCCGGCGGCACGGTCAGCAACGCGGGCACCGGCTACGTCAGCGGCTACATCGGCGTGAATATCCTTGGCCTGGCCGGCTCGGTGGTGAACGCCGCGACGATCCTGGGGGATGCAAACCATGGCCTCGGCGTCAAGCTGACGAACGGCGGCACCGTCAGCAACCAGAGCGGCGGCACGATTTCGGCGGATATCGGCGTCTACTTCACCGGCGCCGCCGCCACGCTGGTCAATGCCGGCCAGATCGCCGGCAACTCGGCCAGCGGTCCTGGGATCGTGCTGGGGGCCGGCGGTTCGGTGATCAACCAGGGCGGCACGATCAAAGGCCAGTCCGGCATCCAGGCGACGAATACCGCCGCCACCCTCGTCAATGACGGCCTGATCATCGCCTACGGCACCACGAGTCCCGGCATTAACCTGGCTGCCGGCGGCACGGTGACCAACCAGGCGAACGGCACCATCAGCGGTATACAGGGCTCCTACACGAGTGGCGTATCGATCCTTGGCTCCGGGACCGTGGTCAATGCGGGCAGCATTGCCGGGACCAAGGACGCGGTGCTGTTCTCCGCCAACTATGCCAACCTGCTGGTGCTCGATCCGGGCGCCGCGTTCAGCGGCGGCGTGGATGGCGGCAATGCCATCGGCGGATCGGCGGTCAGCACGCTGGAACTGGCGACAGGTTCGGCCACCGGGACGCTGTCCGGCCTGGGCAGCCGGTTCATCAACTTCGCCCAGGTCACGGTCGATGCCGGCGCCACCTGGGCACTGACCGGCGGCAACACGCTGGTGAGCGGCGCGACCCTGGGCGGCAGCGGTGTCCTGACGATCGCGGCAGGTGGCACGCTCGATGTCGCCGGCACGGTCGCTTCCGGGCCGACCATCGCACTGGCGGGCACGGCGGCGGAACTGCTGCTCACCCCGGGCAGTTTTTCCGCCACGATCGGCATGCAGCCGGGCGGCACGATCGTCCTCGACGGGATTACCGATGCCACGAACGCCACCGTCCTGGCAGGCAACACGCTGGAGGTCAGCCGCAGTGGCGGGCCGGCGATCGACCTGCGGCTCGACCCGACCCAGGATTTCTCCAGCGACCTGTTCCATGTGAGCACGTCCGGCAGCACCGCGCTGCTGACCGAAAGCCCGCCCTGCTACCTGGCCGGCACGCTGATCCGCACCGAGGCCGGCGAGGTTCCGGTCGAGCAGCTGCGGGTCGGTGACCGCGTGATCACCCGCGACGGCAGCGCCAAGCCGATCCGCTGGATCGGCCACCGCAGCTACGCCGGCGCCGTCCCGGCCGGTCTGCGCGATGTCGTGCCGGTCTCCATCGAGGCCGGCGCGCTGGCCGACGGCGTCCCGGCGCGGGAGCTGACCGTGTCGTCGCGGCATGCCCTGTATCTCGATGACGTGCTGGTGCCGGCCGAACGGCTGGTGAACGGCAGGAGCATCCGGCGGCGGCCGGACATCGACCCGATCCGTTACTTCCATATCGAGCTGGAGCGGCACGACGTGATCTTCGCCGAGGGCGCGCCGGCCGAGAGCTTCGTCGATTGCGACAGCCGTTCGGCGTTCCACAACGCAGCGGAATACGACGCGCTGTATCCCGGCGACCCCGGCGAACGCTGGGTCTTCTGTGCGCCGCGGGTGGAGAGCGGCGAGGCGCTGGCCGCCATCCGCCGCCGGCTGGACGCCAGGGCCAGGCTGCCCGCCGAACCGCCGGACGCCGAACCCGGACCCTTGCTTGGCCGGCTCGACGGCGTGGAGGCCGGCCGCATCGCCGGCTGGGCGTTCCAGCCCGAACGGCCCGGGCAGCCGGTATGGCTGGAGGTGCTGGACGGCGACGGGGTGATCGCCCGCGTGGAGGCCAGGCGCCACCGGCCCGACCTGGAGCAGGCTGGGATCGGCGACGGACGGTCCGGCTTCGAGCTGAACCTGAGCGGGCTTCTGGGCGAGGGGCGGGTGATCCGGGTGCGCCGGGTCGCCGATGGCGCGGAGCTGGACGGCTCGCCGCTGGTGCTGCGCCCGCCTGCGCCGCAGGAGCTGGCTCAGGAGGTTCGCCGGCTGGTGGCCGCCGCCGCCGCCGATGCCTCCGACCCGGCCGTCCTGGACGACTTCACCGCGGAATTGCTGCAGGGCGTCGACGTGCTGCGCCGGGTGCGCGCGACGGCTGGCGCGCCTGCCGCTCCCACGCGCCGGGGCGGCGTGCGGCGTGCGCTGATCGTCGATGCCGAACTGCCGCGGTTCGGCCGCGATGCCGGATCGCAGGCGGTGCTGTGCCATGCCGCGGTGCTGGCCGAACTCGGCTGGCAGGTCGAATTCGTCGCGCCGCATGCGCTGGCGGACAGCGCCGCGGACGCCCTGGCGCTGGAGGCCGCCGGCTACGTGGTGCATCGCGCCCCACAGATCGCCTCGGTGGAGGAGGTGCTGCGGCGCAACCGCAACGGCTTCGACCTGGTTTACCTGCACCGCCTGGCCAGTGCCGAGGCGTACGCGCCGCTGGCCCGGTCCTGGCAGTCGCGGGCTCGGCTGCTCTACAGCGTCGCCGACCTGCACCATCTGCGGGTCCTTCGGCAGGCCGAGGTGCAGTCCTGCGGCGAATTCGCGGCGGCCGCCGCCGAACTGCGCGTGCGCGAACTCAATGCCATGCGGCTGGTCGATGCCGTCATCACCCATTCCACGGCGGAGGCGGCCTACCTGGCGGAGATCGCGCCGGCCGCTTCGGTGCATGTCGTGCCCTGGACCCCGTCGGCGCGCCCCAGTCCGGTGCCCTTCGCCGCCCGCAAGGACGTGGCCTGCATCGGCAGCTGGACGCACGAGCCGAACGTCGATGCGGTGCGTTGGCTGGTCGGCACGGTGATGCAAGCGGTGTGGCGGCAGGCGCCGAGCATCCGGTTGCTGGTGGCCGGCAGCGCCTGGCCGCACTCGGTGCCGTGGATCGCCGACGAGCGGGTGCGGCTGCTTGGCCATGTGGGTTCGCTGGATGCGCTGTTGTCGGTGGTGCGGCTGACGGTGGCGCCGCTGCGGTTTGGCGCCGGGCTGAAAGGCAAGGTGCTGGACAGCCTGGCCGCCGGTGTGCCGGCGGTGATGACCCCGGTTGCGGCGGAGGGGTTTGCCCTGGATGGAGCGGCGCTGGATCTGGTGTCCGACAATGCCGAGGGGCTGGCGGCGCGGATCGTGCGCGCGCACGGGGATGCCGGGTTCAACCGTTCAGCCGCGGATGCGGGCCGGCGATTGGTGGCGGCGCAGTTCACGCCGGAGGCGGTGCGCACCGCGTTGCAGCGCGCGCTGGGGCGTCTCGCTTACCCGCTTCGCCCCGGCTCCGCCGATCCTCTCCGCCCCCTGGCGCGCACCGATGATCCTCTCGGCCCTCCGGGGCGCACCGATACTCCTCTCCGCCCCAGGGGGCGGAGAGGAGTATCGGTGCGCGCCAGAGGCCGGAGAGGGGAAAGCGGAGGGGCGGAGCGGCGGGGAAAACCCTATGCTTCGCCGGCGCAGTCCAGCATGGCCGCGGCCAAGGCTTCCTTCGGGTTCTTGCCGCCCCACAACACGAACTGGAAGGCCGGGAAGAACCGTTCGCACTCGGTCAGCGCGATATCCACCATGTCCTCCAGGCTCTCCGCCGAGGCGCCGGGGGCGCCGCGCAGCAGTACCGCGTGGCGGAACACCGGCATGCCGTCCTCGCTCTCAAGCCCGAAATGGCCGATCCACAGCCGCTCGTTGGCCAGCGCCAGCAGCTCGTACAGCAGCGCCCGCTGCCGCTCCGGCACCTTCATGTCGAAGGTGCACGTGAAATGCATGGCGCTGATTTCGTGCGACCAGTTGAAATACAACCCGTAGTCGCACCAGCGGCCGGGCGCCTCCGCCGCCATCTCCGAATCGCTGCGGCGGTCGAAGGCCCAATCGTTGGCGGCGACGATCTGCTCCATGACGTCCAACGGGTTGGACACGGGGTCGATTGACGTGGTCAGCGACGCTGACATTGCGGGGTCTCCCATCTGCAGGAAGGCCGGTCACGGGTCATAGCCGGCACACGCTGCGACTCCGAAAACCTGTGGATTCGCGCCGGGTTACCCGCCGTTCCTAGCCTACTGAGCCAATTAGCCGCGCCGCAAGCATTACTCCGGGCCCTTGGCGGCCGACTCCAGCGCCGCCACGCGGGCCTCCAGCACCGTCAGGCGGGTCAATGCATCAATCAAGCGGGTTTCCGCCGCTTCCTGCCCGGCGCGGGCATTGGCGGCCATCTCGGCCATGGCGTCGAATTCATCCCGCCGCACCAGGTCCAGCTTGCGAATCGTCTCGTCGATTCGCGCGCGGGCGATCGCCTCGACCTCCTCGCGCAGCCCGGCCAGGGCCGAGATCGCCCCGCCGGCCACGCCGGCCAGATCGTCGAAGAAACGTGGTCGGTCGCTCATGCAAGTCTCTCCTGTCCGGCCGCCATCTTCCGCGACCTGTCTGTCCCTCATATAAGGTCGCCGCATGATCCTGGTCACGGGCGGCGCCGGCTTTATCGGCTCGAATCTGCAAGCGGCGCTGATGCGGCGCGGGCATGAAACCATCGTTGCGGACTGGCTGGGCCGCGAACGCAAGTGGCGCAACCTCGCCAGCCACCCGCCGTCCCGGGTGATCCCGCCCGGCGAGCTGGAGGCGTTCCTGGAAAGCCGCCCGCCGCTGGAGATGGTATTCCACATGGGCGCCATCAGCGAAACCACTGCCGCCGACGGCGACCTCACCTGGGCCACCAATGTGGAGCTCAGCCGCCGGCTGTGGGAATGGTGTGCCGACCACGGCGTGCGGCTGGTGTATGCCTCCTCGGCGGCGACCTACGGCGACGGCGCCCAGGGCTTCGAGGACGACTTCTCCGTGCCGGCTTTGCAGCGGCTGCGCCCGCTGAACCTGTACGGCTGGACCAAGCTCGCCTTCGACCTGCAGGTGGCGCATGCGCTCGCCTCGCATCAGCCGCGTCCGCCGCAATGGGCGGGGTTGAAGTTCTTCAACGTCTACGGCCCGAACGAATACCACAAGGGCGGCATGATTTCCGTGATCAAGGTCAAGTACGACGAACTGGCGGCCGGCGGTCCGGCTCGCCTGTTCCGTTCGGACGTGCCCGGCCTGGCCGACGGCGCGCAGGCGCGCGACTTCATCTGGGTCGGCGACGTGGTGGAGGTGATGCTCTGGCTGCTGGATACCCCGGCGGCCAGCGGGCTGTTCAACGTCGGCACCGGGCAGGCGCGCAGCTACCTCGACATGGCGCATGCGGTGTGCGACGCCGCCGGCCTGCCGCGGCGGGTGGAGTTCATCGACATGCCGGCCAGCCTGCGCGGCCAGTACCAATCCTTCACCCAGGCTCCCATGGACCGTCTGCGTTCGGCCGGCTACGCGGGCCAGTTCACCCCGCTGGAGGAGGGCATCCGCCGCTACGTGCAGGATCACCTCGCGGCCGCCGACCCCTACGCCTGAAGCCTCCCCGATGGGTTCGCCGGGCCCGCTTGCGGAAATTGGCGATGCGCCTAGCTTGATGGATATCAACCAGAGGGAGGGATCGGTGAACGATTTCAGCGAAGTGGCCGGGCTGCAGCGCTATCCGCTGGCACGCCGCAGCCTGATGATGACCGGGCTGATCAGCGGCTTCACCCTGGCGACGCAGCGGGTGGAAGCGCAGGCGATCCACACCGGCAGTGCCGGCCTGGACACCGGCGAGGTGCAGATCCCGGTACATGACGGCCACCTGCCGGCCTTCTTCGCCCGCCCGGCGAGCGGAACGCAGTTCCCGGTGATCCTGGTGTTCGAGGAGATCTTCGGCGTCCACGAATACATCAAGGACGTCTGCCGCCGCTTCGCCCATCTCGGCTGCATGGCGGTGGCCACCGAGTACTATGCGCGTGCCGGCGACATCTCCAAGGCGACCGACGCGAAGCAGATCATGCAGGATTTCGTGCTGAAGACGCCGGATGCCCAATACATGGCCGACGCCGACGCGACGGCGGCCTGGGCCGGGGCGAACAAGGGCGACGTGTCGCGGCTGGGCGTGAACGGGTTCTGCCGCGGCGGCCGGCAGACCTGGCTGTATGCGGAGCACAACCCGAATCTGAAGGCGGCGGTCAGCTGGTACGGGCAGCTGAAGACGCCGACCAGTCCGATCCAGCCGAAGACGGTACTGGAGACCATGAACCAGGTGAAGTGCCCGGTGCTTGGCCTGTATGGCGGCAAGGACCCCAGCAACCCGCTGGAGGCGATCCATCAGGCCGAGGCGGAGGCCAGGGCCGACCACAAGACCGTGGAGATCGTGATCTATCCGGACGCGCCGCATGGCTTCCATGCCGACTACCGCCCCAGCTATCGCCAGCAGGCCGCCGAGGACGGGTGGAACCACGCGGTCGCCTGGTTCCGCCGCTACCGCGTGCTGCCGGCCGCCTGACCGGTTGCGCTCCGCAGCGCAGGGCGCTGTGCCGGGGCGGGGTGGCGGTGTGGCGGCGTGAAGGCGTATCGACGGGGCGGCGTCGCGGGGTGGCGGTGTGTCGGCGTGAAGGCGTGGCAGCCTCGCGGTGTGGCAGCATGGCAGGGTCGCGGGGAAGGCACGGTGGCGTCGCGGCGAAGACGTGGTCTGGCGTCAGGGTCCCCTCTCCGCCCTCTTGGGGGGAGAGGGACAGGGAGAG
>Ga0187809_10001682_pt1 | contig 10014 bp, 7 predicted proteins | sample NC_wetland_sal_i_8_FD_132415 | JGI IMG/M metagenome (GOLD analysis project Ga0187809, IMG submission 132415) | Wetland sediment microbial communities from Neuse River Estuary, North Carolina, USA - ASW_4 | ecosystem: Environmental > Aquatic > Freshwater > Wetlands > Sediment | place: USA: North... | reverse complement strand
TCTCGGTGGACTGCGGCTGCAGTCGCACGTCGATGCGCGCGCTTTCGTGGCCGAATCGCTCGTCGAATCCATCGTAGCCGGTGTCGAGGATCACTTGTCGCGCCACGCGTTCGACTTCATCGCGGTCTACGGTTGCAGCGCACCGCGTTTCACCGGCAATGCAGACGAAGTTGTGCGTCACGAGCACCTCGCACGCGACGCGCGATTTCGGATCGCGCGAGAGGTGCAAGTCGAGAACGGCATCGCTGATGCGATCGGCAAGCTTGTCCGGATGACCTTCGGACACGGACTCGCTGGAGAAGACGAATGAATCGGAACGTGCGGGCGTCATGATGTCGCTCCTCGATGTGTGCAACTCCGGGCACCGCGCACAAAAACAAATAAGCCCGGTGGGCGGATACCGCCCCCGGGCTGTTTGCACAGATCAGGCGAGCGGTTTAGCGGAATTTCTTACGCGGCCGCAATCGCTTCAAATCGCCGCGGAACTTTGTGCTTGTAAGTTCGCCGCGCCGTCGGGTGCTGTCAACGTGTCAACGGCAGACGGACGTGGAACACACTGCCCTGGCCCAGCGTGCTCTCGACACCGATCGTGCCGCCCAACAGCGCCAACAACTGACGCGACACGCTGAGGCCGAGGCCGGTGCCTCCCGCGCGCCGCGTCGAGTGTTGTTCGACCTGGCTGAACGGCTCGAAGATGTGGTCGAGATGCTCAGGAGCGATACCGATACCGGTGTCGCGCACATCGATCACCAGATCCTCGCGGTCCGCACGCGCCGACATCGTGACCTGTCCGTGCTCGGTGAACTTGATCGCATTCGACAGCAGGTTCACGAGCACCTGTTGGAGCTTCATGCAGTCGGTCGTCGTCGAGAAATCGCTGCCGGCGGGTGACGCGACGGGTTCGACGGCAACGATCAGTGATTTGGCGGCGGCGAGTGGCGCGACCAACGCAGCGGCTGCGTCGAGAATCGTCGCCACACGCACGCGCTCGAGTTTCACGCTTTCGCGCCCCGCTTCGAGACGAGAGAACGTGAGCAGCTCATCGATGAGGGCGAGGAGATGCAGCGCGCTGGCTTCGATGCGGGACAAGTGCTGCCGTTGAAGGTCAGTCACCGGCCCGCTGATGCCATCGGCCAATAATTCCTGATAGCCGAGTATCGATGTGAGCGGCGTCCGCAGCTCGTGGCTCATCACCGCGAGAAAATCACCCTTGGCGCGCATGGCGGACTCTGCCTCGAGGCGCGCGCGCTGCTCGGCGGAGAACAATCGCGCACGCTCGAGCGCTTGGGCGCACTGGCCGGCGAACGCCAGCAGCATCGTGCGCTCTTCCTGTGAGAACGAGCGATCTTCGGGGAAATTGAAGCTCACGACGCCGCGCAATCGGCCGCCGAAGGCCAACGGCAGGCCCGCATATGCCGCGAGGCGCACTTGCCCGATGATCGGCGCAACCCGCGGATAGTGCTGCTCCCACTCGGAGAACGAATCGAGGAACACGGGTGCGGCGCTGCGCACGACTTCTCCACCGGGTGTACCCGTGTCGACTGGGTATCGCATCCACGAGCGGACGAGATGATCCGGGTAGCCCATCCAACACAGGACGCGAAACGTGCGGTCGTCGTCGTCGAGGAGGACGACGTCGCCGGCTGTCGCGCCGAACGCGGGTAGCGCTTCACGCAGCACGACCGCACCGACCTGTTCCTCGCTCAGCGTACTCGAAAGCGCCGCGGTGAGATGTTGCAGCGTCGCCGCTTGAACGGCCGCGCGACGCGCGATCGCGAGCAGGTGGACGGGGTCGTCGTTGAACTCGTCCATGGCTACAGGATCGCTTGAATCCGATGCCGCGGGCTTCCCTGGTCCCGTCATGAACGGCGTTGGTCAACGGTATACCGCATTGTGAGAAAGAATATACCCTGCATCGTCGGCAACGCATCAGTCGTGCATCGCGTCGTGCTTTCCGGTGCCCCGCGAAGTGGATAGCTTCCTCGCTCCTCGAGACTGACTCGGTGGCGACCGACTCTCACGATCCGTACGCGGCGCTGCGCGTACGTGACTTCCGCCTGTTTCTGGCAGGTCGCGTGCTTTCCACGACCGGCCAGCAGATGTTGGATGTCGCGATCGGTTGGGAATTGTACGAGCGGACGCATTCGGCACTGGCGTTGGGACTCGTTGGGTTGGTGCTGGTCGTGCCGATCGTGGCACTCGCGCTGCCGTCCGGCCACTTGGCGGATCGGCACGAGCGGCGGGGCATCGTGCTGGTCACACAACTCGTGCTTGCCGCGTGCTCGCTGGGACTCGCGGGGCTGTCATTCGAGCGCGGGCCGGTGCCGCTCGTCTACGTCGCGCTCTTCGTCATCGGCATTGCGCTGGCCTTCAACCGGCCGGCGACAGCGGCGATGCTGCCGCAGCTCGTGCCGGCGGAAGATTTTGCCAACGCGGTGACGTGGAGCAGCAGCGGGTTTCAGATCGCGTCGGTGGTGGGGCCAGCGTTAGGCGGCGCGATCATCGGCATCCGGCATCGCGCCGGGCCGGTCTATATCGTGGATGCCGGTCTGGCGCTCGCGTTCTTCGCGTGCGTGTGGGCGATCCGGGCGCGGCGAGTCGAGCGGGCCGGGGCGTCGAAGGCGATGTCGATGGCGAGCCTCGTCGCCGGCGTCGTATACGTGTGGCGCACGAAGGTGATTCTCGGCGCCATTACCATGGACCTGTTCGCGGTGCTGTTCGGCGGCGCGACGACGTTGCTCCCGATTTTCGCCAAGGACATACTGCGCGTGGGACCCGCGGGATTCGGCTGGTTGCGGGCGGCACCCTCGATCGGGGCGTTCCTCATGGCGATTGCGATCACGCACCGGCCTCCCATGCGGCGCGCGGGACGCAGTCTGCTCGTGGCGGTCGCGGGATTCGGTGCGGCGACGATCGGATTCGGATTGTCCCGGTCGTTCGCACTGTCGATGTTGCTCTTGCTGATCGCGGGAGGCCTGGACAACATCAGCGTCGTGGTGCGGCACACGCTCGTTCAGCTGCGCACGCCGGACGCCATGCGCGGTCGGGTGTCGGCGGTGAACGGTGTGTTCATCGACACGTCCAATGAGTTAGGCGGGTTCGAATCCGGCGTGACGGCGGCATGGCTCGGGCCGGTAGTTTCCGTGGTTGCGGGCGGCGTCATCACGATTGTCGTCGTGCTCGCCGTGGCCCGGTTGTGGCCGGAGCTGCGCGAGATGGGGAACCTCGCCGCCGAGGATTGGGGACCGGAGCTCGAGGCGGATAACGGCTAACGGGGCGGGTGCAATGCGGTTTCTCATCCGGTTGATCATCACGGCGGCGGCGCTGTGGGTGGCGACGCGCGTCATCACCGGGATCAGCTATCAGGGCGGCTGGCTCGGACTCCTCGGCGTGGCGCTCGTGTTCGGGCTGTTGAACGCCATCGTGCGGCCCGTGCTGAAGTTTTTCACGTTCCCGCTGTTCCTGATCACGTTGGGCTTGTTCACGTTCGTGCTCAACGCGTTCATGCTGTGGCTCGCGAGTCCGGTGGCGGCGGCCGTTGGCTTGCGCTTTCAGGTTCGCGGATTCGCGGCGGCGTTCTGGGGCGCGCTGGTGGTGAGCATCGTGAGCTTCGTGCTCTCGATGCTGATTCCGGACCGCGAGGCGTAGTCAGGGGCGGGCGGCCACCTCGACCGGGATGCCGCCGTTCGTCGTGCGCAGGAGGCGGCGGAAGGCGACGCCGGCCTCTCTGCCTAACGCTCGATCGGCGAGCATGACGACAGCGCGCCAGTCGCGCGCGGTGGTAGTGAGCAGCCCGCCCAGTTGGGCATAGAGGTCGCGGACGTTCTCGCGATCACCCACGCGGACGCCGTAGGGCGGGTTGGTCACGATCCATCCCGCGGTGTCGGGCAGTGTGACCGACGCGAGCGGTTGTTGCGCGAACGCGATGTCGTGGGCGACGTCGGCGCGATCGGCGTTGTCGCGGGCAGCGGCAATCGCGCCGGCGTCGCGGTCGGAGCCATGGATGGCAGCGGGCGCCGCGGGCGCCGCGGCGCGGAGCGCCGCGTCGACCATGCGGCGCCAGCGCGGAGCCGAGAACCCGGGCCAACGTTCGAACGCGAACCGGCGACGCGCCCCCGGGGGGAGCCGTCGGGCAATGAGCGCGGCTTCGATCGGAATCGTGCCCGATCCGCAGAACGGATCGACTAACGGAGCACCGGCGTCCCAGCCGCCGGCGAGGAGCATGGCGGCCGCCAGCGTCTCGCGCATGGGGGCCTTGGCGGTGCGCAGCCGATAACCGCGGCGGTGCAGCAACTCCCCCGAGGTATCGGCGCTGATCAGACAGTTGTCGTGCGCGACGCGGACGATGACCAACGCGTGTGAGGCGTCGTCGGCCTCGGCGGCATCGTGGGGCGCAGTGGCGGAAACCGTGACGCCCGCAATGCGGTCGGCAATGGCGCCTGCCACGCGCTCGGCGATCGCTCCAGTGTGATAGAGTCGCGATTTGTGGGCGGTCACGCGAACGCGAACCGCGCTGCCTGGCGGAATGAACGGGTCCCAGGGCATCGTGCGCGCGCGCCGCTCGAGCTCGCCTAACGCACGGGCGCGAAACGAGCCGAGTCGCACGACCACGCGGCTGGCGGTGCGAAGCCAGAGGTTGGCGCGCCACACCGTCTCGATGCCGCCGCGAAACGAAACGCCGCCCGGATCCGTGGCGAGCGGCGTGAGCGACAGCGACGCGAGCTCTCCGGCCACGAGCCGCTCGAGCCCCGGCGCACAGATCGCGAACAGCTCGAGCGACGCCTGCCGGGCGCTACCGGCGACCACGGGCCGTCGCGCGAGCCGATTTGGCGCGACGCGGTTTCTTCTTGGCGGTCGCCGATGCGCCCTGGTGCGCGCGGCGTTTCTTGGGCGTCGCACGAGCCGAAGGCTGCTCGAGACTCCGCCACAAGTACCATGACGCGATCGTGCGGTGCGGCGCCCACTGCGCACCGATGGCGAGCACGCGCTCGCTGTTAGGCATCCGGCGCAGACGGTACGCGAGCTGAATCGCCTTCCGGATGCCGAGGTCGAGATCGGGCAACACGTCGGGGCGTCCGAGACGAAACATCAAGAACATGTGCGCGGTCCACCGCCCTATGCCTTTGACGCGCGTGAGCGCAGCGATCGCATCCTCGTCGGCAAGCTCGTGCAGACGATCCACCGGGAGGTCGCCCGCATGGACTCGTTGCGCCAGGTCACGCACGTACCCGATCTTCTGGCGAGAGAGTCCGGCCGAGCGCAGCTGATCGTCGGTGGCGGTGAGCAGTCCGGCCGCCGATGGCTTGCCATCGAAGAGGGCGACGACGCGGCTGTGTATGGTGGCGGCGGCGCGACCCGACAGCTGTTGGTAGACAATGGCGCGCAGGATGTGGTCGAAGTGTGATCCTTCACTGCGGGCGGCGAACCTGCAGGGGCCGACGTCGGCGATGACGCGCGCCAGCACGGGGTCGCGGCGCAGATGGGCGAGAGCGTGGTCGTGCATGGATTGGAATCTATGTCACAATGGAATTGCACGGCGAGCGGGCAACCGGCGCGAACGGAACTTCGCGGCGCAACGGGTGCTAGTCAGCTAGATTCGAAGCAAGCACGCGCCCGCTTGGTGCGTCCGCGGCGCGCACTGACTCATCACTAACACGGGAACCGCACGATGCGAGTGAGAGACTACGCGGTGATCTCCGCGCTTGCCGCCGCCACCGCGTGCGGCTCCTCGACCACGCAACCCCACAGCGGCAATGCGCCGTGTCCCGGTGGGTCTCAGAAGACGATCGCGACGCTGGCGGTGGGCGGCGTGCAGGCGGTGACCACGCCGGCGGCGCTCGACTGTGTGTCGTTAGCCACATCGGACGGCGGAACGGGAACGTTCCTGGTCGTCGCGGGCAACTCGGATACGCAACCTGACGTGACGGGAACGTACAACCTGGACGTCGCGGCTCCGACATCGGCGGACATCGTGGCCGGAAACCGGGTGCGGTCGTCGGCGATCGCATCGCCCATGCTGCAGGGCGCGTACAGCTCGATCGCAGAGGGTCGGGTGCGCGCCATGGAGCGGCGCGTGTTGCTCGACAATCCCGCGGCGGTGCGGGAGGCGTCGGCGCTCCTGCGGCGCGCGACCGGACGGGTGCACGCCGAGGCCGTTCCCGCCGTCGGCGACACGTTGACGTTCAACGTGCCTGACGCAAACGCGACCAACGCGTGCCAGACGTTCACCACGCAGCGCGCGGTCGTGAAGACGGTGGGCACGCATGGCATCATCGTACAGGACATCACTGCGCCGTCGGGCGGATTCACCGCGGCGGCATTCGATTCGATTGCGGCCGAGTTCGATCAGATCATCTATCCGGCGGACACGGTGCACTTCGGCCAGCCGTCGGACATCGACGGCAACGGACACGTGTTCCTCCTCTTCACGCCGCAGGTGAATGCGGCGACGAAACGAGGGTCGAACAGCATCCTCGAGGGCTTTTTCTTCATCGGCGATCTATTCGCGACCACGAGTTGCACGGAGAGCAACAAGGGCGAGCTGTTCTATCTCCTCACGCCCGATCCAACGGGGAAGTTCAGCGACGCGCGCTCGACGGCGTCGGTGCGGCAGGACATTCGCGGCACGATTGCGCACGAGTTCCAGCACATGATCAACGCCGGCGTGCGCCTGAGCACGGACGCCCCGGATGAGGCCACGTGGTTGAACGAGGGGCTGTCGCACTTCGCGGAGGAGCTCGTCGGGCGCGCGGAGGACAATTTCACGGACACGCAGAAGCTCACCATCACGGACGTCGCGGATTTTCCGAGCCTCAACAACTTCGATGCGTTCTTCGGGCAGAACATGGCGCGCCTGCGCGAGTGGATGGTGAATCCGGGGACGTTAGGCGCGACGAGCGGGCATGCGGATACATCGCTGGCGGTGCGCGGCGCGGCGTGGTCGCTGCTGCGCTATTCGGCCGATCACTACGCGAACGGGAATGTCGCGGCCTTCACGCGGGCGCTGGTTGCGGGGCCGGATACCGGCGTGGCGAATCTCGTGGCGCGCGTGGGCACGTCGTTCGATTCGGTGACGGCGGGATGGCTGCCGGCGCTGTACACGAGCGATGACAGCATCACGAATCTCGCCGATCGGTACACGTTCCTCAGCTGGAACATCCGCAGCATCGAAGCGGCGGTCAACCAGGGGACGTTCCCGTTGGTCGCGACGACCGTCTCGGCGGGCAACACGGCACCGGGGACGGTGTCGTCGGCGAGCGCGAACTACTACATCGTGGGCGTGCCCGCGGGAGGCGTGTTGCTGGGCGAGCTCGCGCCTAACGGAGGGCCGGTCACCTATCCAGGGGCACGATTCTACCTCGTCCGATTGCAATGACCGCACGGCACTCGCGGATTCGATGACCGGCGCACCGGTGCGATGCGGCGGCTGATCAACTATTTCATCCGCGGGTTGGTCGTCACGGCGCCGCTGGCGCTGACGCTGTACGTCTGTTGGTATCTGTTCCACTGGGTGGACAACTGGCTGGGGCTCTCGATCCCCGGTGCCGGCTTCGCGATCACGGTGGTGCTGATCACGCTGACCGGCGTGTTGGCATCGAGCCTCGTCACGCGGAGCGCGGTGGCGGCGATGGATCGCGCGCTGCAACGGCTGCCGTTCGTGCGACTCGTGTACGGATCGACGCGCGACTTTCTCAACGCGTTTGTGGGCGAGAAACGGCGCTTCGACAAGCCCGTGCTGCTCTCGGTCGCACCGGGTGACCAGACGCACATGCTGGGATTCGTGACGGCCGAATCGGTGGAAGTCCTCGGCCTTACGGGATACGTGGCGGTGTACCTGCCGCAGTCGTACGGGTTTTCGGGCAACCTCGTGGTGGTCCCGTCGGCGCGCGTGCGGCCGTTGGCTGCCGACAGCGCGGATGTCCTGGCGTTCATCGTTTCGGGCGGCGTGTCGGGCGCGCTCAAGCGCTAAGCGCGCGACGGACGCGGCCGTGCCGCCGGCGGGCGCGCACGATTATATTGGATGTTTATACATTCGTGCGTGCGCCGCGCCCCGGGTCGGCTGGAGCGCGGCGCGCGCCGTTCACCCGACGAGCATCCGCATGAAAGACCACACGGCCTCAAGCGCGAGCACGACCGGCGGGCTGCCCATCGCGCCGTCGCTGGGGCCCGCGCTCGACGCCGCGCACGTCACGCACGAACGCGCTGAGAATCACCGCCGCATCGTCTTCATCAGCGCACTTGCCATTGTGGTGGCGTTCGGCGCGGGCTTCGTCGCCGTCATTCTGATGCGGCTGATCGGGCTGATCACCAATCTCTCGTTCTACGGGCGCTTTTCGACGGCGTTTTCGTCGCCGGCCGACAACCATCTCGGATTGTGGGTGGTGCTTGTGCCGGTGGTTGGCGGGGTGATCGTCGGCATCATGGCGCGCTACGGATCGGCGGCGATTCGCGGACACGGCATTCCGGAAGCGATGGAGCAGGTGCTCTACAATGAAAGCCGCGTTCCGCCGCGGGTGACGATTCTCAAGCCGGTCTCGGCCGCATTTGCGATCGGGACGGGCGGGCCGTTCGGCGCGGAAGGCCCGATCATCGCGACCGGTGGTGCGTTAGGCTCGCTCGTCGGACAGCTGTTGCGCACGACGGCCGACGAGCGGAAGGTGCTGTTGGCAGCGGGCGCGGCGGCCGGCATGGCGGCGACGTTCGGCAGTCCGGTGTCCGCGGTGCTGCTCGCGATCGAGCTGTTGTTGTTCGAGTATCGGGCGCGGTCGCTGGTGCCCGTGGCGCTGGCGGCGTCGACAGCAACCGCGGTGCGTATCGCGTTCATGGGCTCGGGTCCGATTTTCCCGATGCCCAACATCGCCCAGCCGGGCGGCGCCGCGTTAGCGACGTACATCGTCTTGGGCGCGATCGTGGGGCTGGCGTCGGTCTACGTGACGCGCGCGGTCTACGCCATCGAAGACGGGTTCGACAAGCTGCCGATCCACTGGATGTGGTGGCCGGCGCTGGGCGGCCTGGCGGTCGGCATCATCGGGTACTTCTTCCCGCACACGATGGGCGTCGGCTACGACAACATCGAGAGCATCGTGGCCGGGAATTTCGTGGGCGTCGCGCTTCTGGGCCTGGTGATCGCGAAGTTCGTGTCGTGGGCGATCGCGTTGGGCAGCGGCACGTCGGGCGGAACGCTGGCGCCGTTGTTCACGATCGCCGGCGGGTTGGGATCGTTGCTGGGCGCGGCAGTGATCGCGATTGCGCCGGCGTTGGGCGTGGACGTGCGGGTGGCGGCGCTGGTCGGCATGGCGGCCATCTTCGCCGGGGCGTCGCGCGCGATGCTGGCGTCGGTGGTGTTCGCGTTCGAGACCACCCGGCAGCCGTTAGGCTTGTTGCCCCTGTTAGGCGGCTGCAGCGCGGCCTACCTCGTGTCCCTGCTCATGATGCGCAGTACGATCATGACCGAAAAGCTGGCGCGCCGCGGCACCGATGTGGAATCCGACTACGCCGTCGACTACCTCTCGCAGATTCTCGTCAAGGATGTGGCGTCGCCCGACGTCGTGGCGTTGGACGCGGACAACGCCATCGAGGAAGTGCGCGACTGGATGGCATCGCGCGAAGAGGAGACCCGCCACCAGGGCTTCCCGGTGGTGGACAAGGAAGGGAACCTGTTAGGCGTTGTCGGGCGCGGCGATCTGTTGGATCTCGAGCTGCCGATCGACGCGACGGTCCGCGATGTGATCAAGCGGCCGCCGGTCGTGATCTTCACGGACAACACCGTGCGTCAGGCGGCGGACCACATGGTGCGTCAGGGCGTCGGGCGGCTGCCCGTGGTGACCCGCTCGGACCCCAACCACGTGGTGGGCATCGTGACGCGCAGCGATCTCCTGGCGGCGCACGCGACGCGGCTCGACTCGGAAAAACGCGCGAGCCGCACGATCCGGCTGGAGCTGCGGGCACTCCCGTGGCGCTTCCGTCAGTCGAAGGTCAACCTCGGCGACGAACCGGGCACCGTCACACGGTGGA
>Ga0187809_10001681_pt1 | contig 10018 bp, 7 predicted proteins | sample NC_wetland_sal_i_8_FD_132415 | JGI IMG/M metagenome (GOLD analysis project Ga0187809, IMG submission 132415) | Wetland sediment microbial communities from Neuse River Estuary, North Carolina, USA - ASW_4 | ecosystem: Environmental > Aquatic > Freshwater > Wetlands > Sediment | place: USA: North... | reverse complement strand
CGCCTCGTCGTCCATGACGACCGCGCCGGCGTCGCCCATCGCGCCCAGGTTCTTCGTCGGGTAGAAGCTGAACGCAGCCGCGATGCCGGCGGTGCCGGCCGCGACGCCGTCGCGCACCGCGCCGTGCGCCTGGCACGCGTCCTCGAGGATCTCCGCACCGTGGCGGGCGGCAACCTCTCGTAGCGCGGCGACGTCCGACATCTGTCCGTACAGGTGCACGGGCATGAGGAATCTCGTCCGGTCGTTCATCGCCGCCGCCGCGGCGGCGGGATCCATGCCGACGTCGTCGTCCAGCACGTCGGCGACGACCGGGCGTCCGCCGGCCTGGATGACGGCCTCGAAGCTCGCGGCGAACGTCATGGCCGGGACGACCACCTCGTCGCCCTCCTCGAGGCCGCAGGCGAGGAGCGCGATCCGCAGCGCGTCGAGCCCGCTCGCCATGCCGATCGCCGCCGCGCGGCCGCAGACCTCGGCGAAAGCGCGCTCGAACGACTCCACCTGCGGGCCGTTCACGAAGGAGCCGCTCGCGATCAGCTCGTCGATGTCGGCGAGCAGGCTGGCGCGGATCGGCGCGAACGTCGGGCCGAGGTCGAGGAAGGGCACGTACACGGTGCGGCCCGCTTGTGAGCGAACGGTTGCCATGGTGCTCTCCTTCACATCGGGCCGGCGGCCGCGGGACTTTACGGTCTTCGGAGCGCCGTCGCGGTCTGCGCCCACCTTGACACTAGTACAAAGGCCGCAGTGCTCAGAGCCCGGCGGCGCGAAGGATCATGCCGCTGGTCGGCGAGAGGGTCACGGACGTGACCAGTGCGCCCGAGGAGGTGAGGTATGTCCCGCCGAGCCGGAAGGTCTGCGAGGTGGACGGGCTCGGGTCGACGAGCACGACTCCGCCGGTGTACGTCCGCATCCATCCAACCCCGACCTGCGTCTTCGGACCCGCGGGCTTTCCGACCTGAACCGTCGAAGCGGCGTTCGTCGGGTCGGATCCGTCCTTCGGCGTGTAGATGAACGCGCCGCCGGTGCCGTCCCAATCGAGCAGGAACGACGACTTCCCGTAGGTCATGGCCTGCGTATCGCCGGCTCCGCCGTACGTGACCCCGACGAAGTCCTTGCCCATCGACTGCGCGACCTGGACGAGCCGCTGCCAGCCGTCCCAGTTCTGGTACCACGCGGAGCCCGTCGTCCGCAGCCTGTCGCTCCCGTCGGAGGCCTGCGCGTACGACTCGTCCATCAGCCCGCTCACGTACGGGCCCAGCTCTTTCCACCAGCTCACGGTCGTCGCCCCCGTGTCGCTGTCGGAGTCCCCGGGGATGAAGGCGGAGGCGTTGACGAGCACGTAGTAGCCCTTGGCGCGAAGCGCCGAGCCGACCGTGCGGACGAAGGAGAGCTGCGCGTCCGCCCACGCCTGCTGGGTCGGGTACTCGGCCGCCTCGACCCCGGTCATCGGCTTCAGATCGGAGAGCACGTCGTCGATGTAGATGCCGGCGATCCCGGGGTGCGCGTGCAGGTACGCGAGAGCGTTGGCGAGGAAGGCGTGCTGGTAGCCGTCGCTGCCGACGTCGCCGATGTCGTTGTCGGGGAAGCCGAGGTTCTTCAGCAGGTTGCCGGAGCCGTCCTTCAACAGCCATCCGTTTGCGAGCGCGTCGTGGTAGGAGACCCCGGCGTTCCATTTCGTGTTCACGTCGGGTGCGGCGAAGTACGCGAGCGTCGTGCCCGGCAGCGCGGCGAGCCTCCCTGCGTCGGCGGCGTCTCCGATGACCAGCGAGTAGCCGTTCAGCTGCGACACGTTGCCGAGGTGGCCGCCGAGCTCGCACACACCGTCACCCGCGAGCGCAGGCGTGGACGAGGCCGCCGACACCGGGGTCGACGAGCCGAGCAGGCAGGTGAGGCCGATCGCGAGCGCGACGGCGACGCCCATCAGACGTCTTCGTGCGTCCAGCCTGAGGTTGGTGCGACCGTGTGACGCGCAAGCGGCGATACGCGCCTCCTCCTGATGACCGGGCTCCTTGCGGACACATCGGCCGTGAAGCCGCCGCCGAGACCCTCGATCGAGGGATGCCGCGGGTGACCACCCCGGACGGAGGGCGGACTACGATGCGGTCATGTGCGGCATTGCGGCAGTGGTCTCGCTGAGCGACGAATCGATCCCGCATCTCGATGCGGCCCTCGCGGGGATGAACGAGCTGATCGCGCACCGGGGGCCCGACGGGTCCGGAACCTGGACCCACCCCGGCCGGCACGTCGGCTTCACCCACCGCCGGCTCGCGATCATCGATCTCCAGACGGGCGACCAGCCGATGACCGACGGCGACGGCAACTGGATCACCTACAACGGCGAGATCTACAACTACGGCGCGCTCCGCAGCGAGCTCGGCGCCCGCCGCTTCACGACCACCTCGGACACCGAGGTGATATTGCGGCTGTATCGCCGCGACGGGATCGACTGCCTCGACCGCCTGCGCGGGATGTTCGCGTTTGCGCTGTGGGACGAGGAGCGGCGCGAGCTCGTCGTCGCCCGCGACCGGTTCGGCATCAAGCCGCTCTACTACACGGTCGTCGACGGGATCGTCTATCTCGCATCCGAGGCGAAGGCGCTGCTTCCGTTCCTACCCGAGATCGAGACGGACGTCGACGGGCTGCGCGAGTATCTGACGTTCCAGTTCCCACTCGCCGGCCGGACGCTGTTCCGCGGCATCTCCGAGCTCCTCCCCGCCCACGTGTTGCGCATCAAGGACGGCGAGCTGCGGATCCAACAGTGGTGGGAAGTGCACTACGAGCCCGATCTCGATCATTCCGAGAGCTACTTCATCGACCGCACGCGCGAGATCGTCGCCGACTCGGTCCGGCAACACCTCGTCGCAGACGTCCCGCTCGGCGCGTACCTGAGCGGGGGGCTCGACTCGGGCATCGTCTCCGCGGTCGCGGCCGACGCCTCGCCCGGCGAGTTCCTCGGCTTCACCGGCAGGTTCGACGCCGGACCGCTGTACGACGAGTCACGGTACGCACGCGAGGTCGGATCCGCGGCGGGCTTCTCCGTGCGCGAGACCACGCTCGGGCCCGACGACTTCGTCTCGCACATCGGCGCGATCGCGTATCACCTCGACTTCCCGGTGGCCGGCCCCGGAGCGTTCCCGCAGTACCTCGTGTCGGCGGCGGCGGCGCGCGAACGGAAGGTCGTCCTGGGCGGGCAGGGAGGCGACGAGATCTTCGGCGGCTACGCGCGATACCTCCTCGCGTACTTCGAGCAGTGCATCAAGGCCGCGATCGAAGGCACCGGCCACCAGGCGCCGTTCGTGGTCACGTACGAGTCGATCATCCCCAACCTCGAGACGCTGCGCGAGTACAAGCCGCTCATCCAGTCGTTCTGGCGCGAAGGCGTCTTCGGCGATCTCGACGAGCGCTACTTCCGGCTCGTCAACCGCGCGGCCGATCTCGCCGGCGTGATTCGTCCGGAGGTGATCGACGGCCACTCGCCCGAGATCGAGTTCATGCGGATCTTCGGGGCCCGCAACGTCGGCAAGGACTCCTACTTCGACCGGATGACGCACTTCGACTTCAAGACGCTGCTCCCCGCGCTGCTCCAGGTGGAAGACCGCGTGAGCATGGCGCACGGGCTCGAATCCCGGACGCCCTTCGTCGACCACGAGGTGGTGGAGTTCGCGGCGACGCTGCCCGCGATCGTGAAGTTCAAGAACGGCGAGCTGAAGCGGACGCTCAAGCTCGCGCTCGGCGACCTCCTACCGGAGACGGTGCTCGCGAGGAAGGACAAGATGGGGTTCCCGGTGCCCCTCACCGAGTGGGTGCGCGGACCGCTGCACGACTTCGTCCTGGAGACGCTGTCGCGCCGCGCCTATCTCTCGGACGACTTCTCCGCCGAGCGGCTGCTCGCGGGCGAGAGTGCGTTCGGCCGCTCGATCTGGGGGTTGCTGTCGCTCGAGCTCTGGCAGCAGCAATACCACGACCGCGCTGCGCACTGGCGCGCGCTGCGCGATCGCATGACTGCCCGCGACGCTCAGGAAGACGCCGCGGCGGTCGGCCTCTGAACGGCGAGGCCGCGCCGCCGCTTCTCGGCCAGCCGCCAGAGAACGTCGGTGTACGTGCGTGCACTGTGCGGCCACCGGTACGCCTCGTACCGGCTGCGAGCGTTCTCGGCGCGACGGGCCGCCGCCTCGGGATCCGCCGAGACGGCGACGAGCGCGGCCGCGAGCGACTCCGCGTCGCCCGGCTCGAAGAACCAGACCTCCTCGTCGGAGAAGTGCTCGCGGATGGTCGGCAGGCGCGGCGCCACGGCCGGGATCCCCATCGCCACGTACTCGAGGATCTTCGTCGGAAGGGCGTACTGGCTGAGGCGCGTCGGAAGGTTGGCGGCGACTCCCACGGACGCGCCCTGGACCCGCCGCAGGACCTCCTCGTGCGGCAGGAACCTCGGCACGATGCTGACGCGGTCGTCGAGGCCGTGAGCCCGAACGCGCGCGGCGACGTCCGGGAGCGCATCGCCCATCGCGTACACGTCGAATCGCACGGACGGGATCTGCGGTCGCACGAGCGCGACGGCATCGACGATGAGCTCGACGCCGTAGTGCGGTGTCGCCGTCCCGTGGTAGACGATGCGAAACGAATCCGGCGCGCCGTCGGAGACCAGGGGCGCAGGCAGGATGGTCTCGTCGAGGCTGTTCATGACGACGCTGACCTTTCCGATGGGAACGCCGTTGTCGCCGAGTGCCTGCCGATACGGTTCGTGCACCGTGAGCACCGCGTCCGATGCGTTCGCGGTCAGACGCTCGACCAGGCGGAGGCTGTTGTCGATGATGCCGCCGTCTCGGTTGTCGAAGCGCATCATGAACATGTCCGGCGTCAGGTCGTGGAAGTCGAGCACGACCTTCGCGCCGAGCAGGCGGGGAAGGAGCGCCGCGACCACGAGAAAGTCGGGCGGGTTGTGCACGTGGACGACGTCGGGCCTCGCACCCCGTGCGATGCGCACGGCATGCACGGCGGCGAGAACGGTGAACCGGAGGTACTCGCCGAGCAGCGAGAACTTGGCGCCGCCGTGCTCGTGCCGAACGGGAAGCCGGACGACCCGGGCTCCGTCGACGATCTCCTCGCTCTTCTCGCCGGGCCCCCGCAGGGCGACGACGGTGAGGTCGAAGCCGGCCGCCGTGGCCGCACGCGCCTCTGTGGCGACGCGGGGCTCCTCCGGGAAGTAGTCGTGGAGGAGCATGAGCAGGCGGGGGGCCCGCATCGTCCTGTCGGTCTTCGTACGGGCCATCGCTAGCGGGGGCGAACGGTACCCGTGACTCACGACGGTACGCTCCGCATCGTCATGCCGGCACCGCCGCCGACGCGGGGGCCGATGCCGAAGATCTCCGAGCTGCTCGCGAGCGGGCTCCGCTCCGCCGGGTGCGAGGTGACGGTGCTCCCCTGGGGCCGTCGAGGCGGCTCCACGTCCGCACGCGTCTTCCAGGTCCCGGCCGACATCCGCCGGGTCCGGCAAGCGGTGATGAAGAGCAGGCCGGACGTGGTCCTCGTGCAGACCTCGCACGATCTGCGGGCCCTCGCGCGCGACGTTCCGCTCGCCCTCGCGCTCCGCTCGCCTGCGGGGAGGCTCGTGCTGCAGCTCCACGGCAGCCACGGCCATCTCCTCGGCCGTCCCGGATCGGCGCTCCTCACGCGTGCGACGGCGTTCCTGCTGCACCGGGTCGACGGCGTGCTCCTGCTGGCCAGCGAGGAGATGCGCACGTTCGAGCGGTTCGACCCCGGCGGCAGCTTCCACGTCGTCGCGAACCCGTACCTGCCCGCGCCTCCAGGCGTGCCCGCAACCGTGCGCGAGCGCGACGTCCCCGTCATCCTGTTCGCGTCGCGCCTCCTGCTCGGCAAAGGCGTGCTCGACACCGTCGAGGCGCTCGCCCTCCTGCGGGAGCGAACGGCGGCGCGCCTCGTGATCGCCGGCGACGGCCCGGCGTCGACGGCGGTGCGCGGGCTCGTCGCCGAGCGGGGGCTCTCGGAGCATGTCGACATCGTCGGGCACCTGTCCGGGGAGCCGTTGGTCGAGGCATTTCGAACAGCGGACGTGTTCGTGCTGCCGACCTACCTCCCGGAGGGCTTTCCGACGGCGATCAGCGACGCGATGAGCGCAGGCCTCCCGATCGTGACGACATCGGTGCGTGGTATCGCCGACCATCTCGAAGAAGGGAAGAACGCACTGTTCGTCCCCCCGCAGGATGCGTCCGCGCTCGCCGCTGCGCTCGAACGCTTGCTCACCGACGCGAACCTTCGGCGTCGAATGTCGGCCGCCAACCGCGAGAAGATCGCCGAGTTCGCGCCTGAGCGGGTGGCGCCGGCGTACGTGCAAGCGCTGCGCGAGATCCTGGAGCGGCCCCGACGTGGATGACCTCGTCGAATCCGTGCATTCCGCGTTCGAGCTCGGGGCGCGGCTCCAGTGGAGAAGCCACGACCCCTTCGACGCGCTCCTCTCTCCGGTGGGCGGCCGGCTCCAGAGCACGTCGCGGCTCGCCGCGCGCGTCCTCGTCCAGGCGGGGAAGCGCTCCGGCACCGGCTTCAGACGGCTCCTGCGCGTTCCCGAGCACGAAGAGGCGAAGACGTTCTCCGACTTCCTCTCCGCTGCAGCGATCCTCGCCCGCGACGCCGAGTGGGCCCACGCGCACGTCGACGATCTCTCGCGCCGCCTCGAGGCGGCCTCGACCGAGCTGCCGGCCGGTCGCGGTTGGGGGTACGCGTTCCCGTACACCTCCCGCTTCGTGAACGCCGGACGCGGCGTGCCGAACCTGTACGTCACGACGGCGGCGTGCCAGGCGCTGCTGGACCGGCACGACCTCGACCGCGACTCGGACGCGCTCGGCGCCGCGCTCGAAGGCTGCCGGTTCATCCTCGACGGACTCGGCTGGATCGACCACCGAGGCAGCCCGTGGCTTCGCTACTGGCCCGGGTCGGAGTCCCCCGTCGTCAACGTGCAGGCCTCCGGCGCCTCCCTCCTCGCGCGGGCGGCGCAGACCGCCGGCGAAGACCGCTTCGCGGACGCGGCCGATCGCGCGGTCGAGGCGGTCCTCTCGACGCAGCGCCCCGACGGCAGCTGGCTCTACAGCGCCGACGGGCGAGGCGACTTCGTCGACGGCTTCCACACGGGCTTCACGCTTCAGGGATTGGTCGAGTACGCCGCCTGTCGCAGCGACGGGCCCGACGTCGCGGACGCGATCGGACGAGGCATCGCGTACTTCGAGCAGCATCTGCTCACGGCGGACGGGCTTCCGCGCGGCTATGCCGACGGCAAGCCGGGCCTCGACGGCCAGAACGTGGCGCAGTGCATCCAGACGCTCGTCCTCTCCGACGGCGGATCGTCCGCATGCGAGCGGGCGGCTCGCCTCTGGAGGGACTTCGTGCGCGGCCTGCTCACGGGCGAGAGCGAGGCGCGTTCCTACCCTGCGCTCCGCTGGGATCTCGGCCCCGCGGTCCTCGCGACCGCGCATCTCGCGCGGACGCGCCGCTAGCCCTCGACGCCTTCGAGCAGCTCGGCGTACGAGTCGACCATGCGCTCGAGCGTGTAGCGGCGCTCGAAGTCCTCGCGCGCCGCCTCGCCGAGCGCGCGGCGCGCCTCGGGCGGCTCGCGGGCGACCTCGACGAGCGCGCGGGCGAAGGCGTCGACGTCGCCCGGCGGCGTGAGGCGGCCGGTGCGGCCGTCGTCGACGAGCTCGACGAGACCGCCCACGCGCATGGCCACGACGGGGCGTGCGAGCGACATGGCCTCGACGACGCTGAGCGGGACGCCCTCGAAGCTGCTCGTCATGCACAGGAAGTCCGACGCCTCGAGCAGGTTGCCGACGTCGGAGCGCTCGCCCAGCACGCAGACGGCTTCGGGTGACGCGGCCGCGAGCTCTCGGACCAGCTCGAGCTGCGGTCCGCCGCCTGCCACGACGGCGCGCAGCCGAGGTTCCTCCCGCCGCGCGCGCAGAACCGCCTCGAGGAAGAGCTCGACGCGCTTCTCCGGTCGGAGCGTTGCGAGGAACAACGCGACGACGTCTGCGTCCTCGAGCCCGAGCTCGGCACGCATCTCCTGCCTGGAGCGGCTCGTCGACGGCCGCGGAGTCGCGTTGGGGATGATCGTGATGCGGTCACGCGGAAACCCGAGCGCGGCGAGCTCGTCGATCTGCGTCGAGGTCACTGCAACCACCCGGTCGATCCGCGGGGCCACCAGGCGCGCGAGCAGGCGCCGGTGCAGGCTCCGTGGGATGCCGGCTCCGCCCTGCTCCACCGTGACGTGCCCGGCACCCGACCGGAGCGCGACCGCGTGCCCGACCACCTGCGCATCGATGCCCGAGCTGAAGACGATGTTCGGACGCCGCCGCCAAAGGCGATAGGCACGCACGAGCCCGGGCACGTCCATCCGCGAGCGCATCCCGACGAAGGTCATGGGGATCCCGGCGGCGAGGAGCTCCTCGTAGTGCCGGCCGCGATGACGCAGCGTCGCGACCTCCGTGACGAAGCCGCGTGCGCGCAGCGCCGGGACGAGATGCGCGACCTGCCGTTCGGAGCCGCCGACCGTCAGCGTCGAGTACAGGAAGAGGACGCGCACGCCCTCACCTCGACCCATGCGCCTCCCCGACGGCGAGGTCGTACACCGCGCGGACCCGCGCCGCCACCGCCGACGTGCGGAACCGCTCCTCCGCGCGCACCCGGGCCGCCTGCGAGAACGCACGCCTCGCCTGCTCGTCACCGAGCAGCTCCGCCATCCGCCGCGCGAGCGCTTCGCCGTCGCCGAGCGGCACGACGTAGCCGGTGCGACCGTCGTCGACGAGGTAGGGAATGCCGCCGACGTCGGTGGAGACGACGGGCACGCCGACCGCCATGGCCTCGCCGATGACCATCGGGCTCGTCTCCTGGGCCGACGGCAGCACCATGATCGACGCACGCCGGTATTCCTCCGCCATCCGCGCCGGCGGCAAGGGACCGAGGAACGTCACCACGTCGCCGAGGCCGAGCTCCTGCACTCGTGCCTCGACCTGGGCCGCGTACCCGGGCTCGACGATCCCGCCCGCGATCACGAGCCTCACGGACGGTGTCGTCGCGCGCACGGCGTCGATCGCCTCGACGAGCGCGATCAGCCGTTTGCGCGCGAGGATGCTGCCCGCATAGAGGACGCGCCCCGGCTCGGGCGCAGGATCGACCGTGAAGAACAGGTCGTCGATGCCGTTCCCGACGTCGACGACCTGCCCGCGTATCAGCCGCCCGAAGTACTCCTGCGGGTAGGTCGTCGGCTCGACGAGGTATCGAGCGTGTCCGACGCAATATCGCTCGATGGCGACGTCGGCGAGCGCGACGCGGATGCGGCCGAGCCCCGACGCCATGTGCTTGAGCTCCTCCCGGACGATGCCGTGGATCGACACCACGACCGGGACGCGTCCCGCGGTCTTCAGGCATACGTACCCGTATCCGAGCGTCTCCTGGGCGTGCACCACGTCCGGCTCGATCTCGCGGAGCACCCGTGCGAGAGCGAGGCGTCTCTGCCGGAAAAGCGTGAGGTTGTTCAGGCGTCGCGGCCCGCTGATCCGGTGAACGCGCACGCCGTTGTCGTGCGCCGGGTCGCCCGGTGCGAAGCTGACGACGTCGAGCTGCAGGTCGGGGAACGAGCTGAGCCCTCCGACGAGATTGACGAAGGACGACTCGACCCCTCCGCGGACGACCCCGCCGCCGGGGTACGGCCCTACGAGCGCGACGCGCATGCCCTGCAGGTTACGGTGCGGCGCTTTCGGGTTCGAGCTGCCGCCGCAGGAGCCCGAGGAAGAGCCACGCAACCATCGGAATGAAGGAGAAGAAGCGGTAGTCCAGCGTCCCTCCGTTGATTGCGATCACGAGGATCGAGCCGACTCCGGCGACGAGGAACCAGCGCCGGGCCGAGGGGGCCCGGGCGGCCCGCAGCGCGCGCACGATGATGACGACCCACGGCACCACGAACAGGAGAAGCCCGACGGCTCCGAACTCGACCATGATCGTCAGGAAGGTGTCGTGG
>Ga0187809_10001680_pt1 | contig 10019 bp, 7 predicted proteins | sample NC_wetland_sal_i_8_FD_132415 | JGI IMG/M metagenome (GOLD analysis project Ga0187809, IMG submission 132415) | Wetland sediment microbial communities from Neuse River Estuary, North Carolina, USA - ASW_4 | ecosystem: Environmental > Aquatic > Freshwater > Wetlands > Sediment | place: USA: North... | reverse complement strand
CACCCCGAACTGCCATTCGAAGCGGATCCAGATATAGATCGAAATCGCGATCATCGCGAGCGCGAGACTGAGCACGCCGGTACGCAGCAGCTCGCCCGAAACCTTGCCCGACACCGTTTCGACCGATCCGGTCTTGGCGGTCGGGAAGGCCTTGTGAATTCCGTCAACAAGCTGCTTGCCGGCCCGGTCGGCGGCCGCCTTGTCGCCTTCGGGCAGCGCGGTACGGATCGCCACCGCCTGATCGGATCCGAATTGCTGAATCGTGGCTTCGCCGAGGCCTATGTCGTTAACTTTTTCGCGGATCTCGTCGATCTTGGGCATGGTGCCCGAAAATTCGACGCGCACCGACTGGCCGCCGACGAAATCGACGCCAAGGTTCAGCCCGCGCACCGCGACGAGCGCGATCGATGCGACGATCATCAGGAAGCTGATCCCCATGGCGATGTTGCGCCACTTGAGGAAATGGATGTTGGTGTCTTCGGGGACGAGTTTCAGCAGACGCATGGGATCGGTCCCTCTATCAAATATTCAGCGACGCCGGACGCGTCTTGTGCACCCAGTGCGCGGCGAACATGCGGGTCACGGTAACTGCGGTGAAAACGCTGGTCACGATGCCGATGGTCAGCACAACCGCGAAGCCCTTGATCGGCCCGGTGCCGAACCAGAACATCAGCGCGGCGGCAATGACGTTGGTGATATTGGCGTCGAAAATCGCGCGACTGGCCTCCTTGTAGCCCAGCTCGACCGCCTGAAAAACGCGTCGCCCGCGTTTCAATTCTTCGCGGATACGTTCGTTGATCAGCACGTTGGCATCGACCGCGGCGCCGATCGTGAGTACGAAACCCGCGATACCGGGCAACGTCAGCGTCGCGTTGAAGGCGGCCATGATCGCGACGATCAGGAAGATGTTAAAGAAGAGCGCGACGTTCGCGTAGATGCCGAAGCGGCCATAGACGACGATCATGAACGCCAGCACCGCGACCGTCGCGATGATCCCGGCGATCGCGCCCTTGCGGATCGAATCGGCGCCGAGTTCGGGCGTCACCGTCCGCTCTTCGACGACGGCCATCTTGACGGGCAGTGCTCCCGATCGCAGCGAAATCGCCAGCGCATTTGCGCTTGCGACGGTGAAATTGCCCGAAATCTGCGCGCTACCGCCCAGGATCGGCTCGTTGATCGACGGCGCCGACAGCACCCGGCCGTCGAGCACCATGGCAAAGCGCTTGCCCACATTCTGCGCCGTCACCTTGGCGAAGGTCGCCGACCCGCCCGAATCGAAGCGGATGGTGACGACCGGCAGGCCGCTCTGCGGATCATAGCTCTGCTTGGCGTCGATAAGCTGGTCGCCGCTGATCATGACCTGGCGGCGCAATACTTCGAACGGCACGCCATTGCCGGCGTCAGGCGAATAGGGAACGACCTCGCTGCCGACCGGGACGCGCCCCGCGGCGACTTCGTTGGGATCGGCATTGGCATCGACCATGCGGAATTCGAGCCGCGCGGTCTTGCCGATCAGATCCTTCAATTGCTGCGGGTCCTGAAGGCCCGGCACCTGCACGACGATCCGGTCGTCGCCCTGACGGATGATCGTCGGCTCGCGCGTGCCGAGCGCGTTGACGCGCTTGTCGATAATGTCGCGGGCGGTATCCATCGCACGGCTGATGGCCTGCGCCTGACCCGCCTTGGTCGGCGTCATCACGATGCGCGTCGTATCGACGACATCGATCGTCCAGTCGCGCTGGCCGGTCAGCCCCGCACCCTGCGTCTCGCGGAATAGCCGCTCGCGCGCTTCGTCGAGCTGCGCCTGATCGCGGACCAGAAAGCTGATCTTGCCGCCCGCGGTCGACAATTCGCCGATTGCGATATCGTCATCGGGTCCCCGCTCGCCGCGCATCGCGGTGCGCACGGTCTTTTCCATATTGGCAAGCTGCGTCTTCTGGAGATCGCCAAGATCGGCCTCGAGCAGCAAGTGGCTGCCCCCTGCAAGGTCGAGGCCAAGATTGACCTTCATCTGCGCGAAGGACGGCAGGCTTTCGAACTGCTTTTGGGGAAGGAAGCTGGGAATGGAAAAGATGACACCAAGCGCCAGGATGACGCTGATGCCAATGACTTTCCAGCGCGGGAAATCGAGCATGACGGGGTTCCGATGGTCTGAGCGGCGCCGGTTCCCCGACGCCGGCGCGTCAGTCGTTGGCGGGCTTGGCGCCCGGCTGGAGGACGTCGGAGATCGTCGACTTCACGATCTTGATCTTCACGCCCTGGGCGATTTCGACATCGGCGAAATCATCGTCGACGCGCGTCACCTTGCCGACAATCCCGCCGCCGGTGACGACCTGATCGCGCGGCTTCACCGATGCGATCTTGGCGCGATGCTCCTTCATGCGCACCTGTTGCGGACGGATGAGGAAGAACCAGAATACGACGAAGATCAAAAGATAGGGCACCAGCATGATGAAGCCGGCTGCCCCGCCCCCCGATCCGGCCGCCTGGGTCAGAAGCAATTGGGTCGACATGAATGAAAGACTTTCCGTTACCGTGGCGCGGCCTTTCCCCATGGAAGGACCGCGCAAAAATAAGCGCGGCGCCTATCACGCAGGGGCGTCCCGCGCAACCGTCGCTGCGCCCCTCCCCCACGGCAAGCTCCCCGCCAGATGGGGTCGACGACGGCGCGATCAAGCCCGCCGAAAGAAACACCGGCAAATGCCCATCGCCGCTTGCATCGCCAGCAAAGCCGCGCTAGGGGCCTCGCCTGCCCGAAAGGGCCGGTCGGGACGTAGCGCAGCCTGGTAGCGCATCACACTGGGGGTGTGGGGGTCGGAGGTTCGAATCCTCTCGTCCCGACCAAATTTACTGCAAAACCATATCGCAAAGCGCTCGCTGCATCTGCGCGCCATTGCTCCGCCCGTGGGAACCAGCGCGCGCGGCCGCGAGTATGCGACGGTTATGCACCCCTCGCTTCGCCTCGTCGGACTCTTGGTCAACCTCCGTTCGGCAGTCGCCTTCCCCATCAAGGGCCAACCACTCAGGGCGATGGCGCGATGACCCGCGTGTCCGAGCCTTCGGTCACCCAGCATCGCGATCTGCGAACGGGGCGCCCGATCTGGCTCCGCCACCGTCGCCTCCCGCTTGCAATCAAAGGGCTTGCACGATCGCTGCGCTGCGACGTGGCGGTCGTCGGCGCCGGCATATCGGGCGCGCTGATTGCGGAGACGCTCAGCGACGCCGGGCTCGGCGTGGTGGTCGTGGATCGTCGCGGCCCCGCCGCAGGATCGACCGCCGCGTCAACCGCGATGCTGCAATATGAGATCGACCTCCCGCTCTCGCAAATGGCCCGGCGGATCGGCACGGAACGCGCAACGCGGATCTGGCGCCGCTCGCGGCTGGCGGTCGACGCCTTGCGCGAACGAACCGAACGCCTTGGTCTCGATGTCGGCGCTGCCACGCGCTCGACGCTGTATCTCGACGGCAATATTCTCGACCCGGCCGCGCTCGCCGTCGAAGCGGATGCCCGGCGCAATGCGGGTTTCGAGATCGAATATATCGGCCCTGCCGAGGTCGAGCGACGCTACGGGATCAGCAGGCGCCATGCGATCGTCGGGTACGGCAATTACTCGGCCGATCCGCGGCGCCTGGCCGCGGCCTATCTGCAGGTCGCGCAGGAGCGCGGGATGCGCCTATACGCGCCTGCCGAGGTGATCGGCGTGGATAGCAACGACAGCGGCGTCCAGCTTCAGATCGACGGCGGGGCCACGATCACCGCGGCGCACGCCGTCTTCGCAACCGGCTACGAGATGCTGAAAGGCATCTCGAAAAAGGGAAATTACATTATGTCGACCTGGTCGATCGCGACGCGTCCGCAACCGCAGCGGATCTGGCGCGACGCGGCCATGATATGGGAGGCGTCCGACCCCTATCTCTACGTTCGCACAACCCCTGACGGCTGCGTCATCTGCGGCGGGGAAGACGAGGATATTTCCGATGCGACGGCGCGCGACGCGAAGATTGCGGACAAGGCGAAAACGCTCGCCCGCAAGCTCGGGGCGCTGCTTCCCGCTATCGACCCCACGCCCGCTTATGCCTGGGCCGGAAGCTTCGGCAACAGTCCGCTCGGTATCCCGACGGTGGGACGCATACCGCGCATGCCCAATTGCTATGCGGCGATGGGCTATGGCGGCAACGGAATCACTTTTTCGATGGTGGCGGCTCAAATCCTGCGCAGCACCATCTGCGGCGATCGCGATCCCGACGCCGACCTGTTCAGCTTTCACCGATCTTTCTGAACGCCAACACCTGCACCGCTTCACCGCCAACGGAAATATAATTGCGCATCCTCGGACCTTGGGCAACAAGGTCCTTCGTTCAAAAGGAGAATATGATGCGCCTTGCCGTTGCCCTGATGCTGCTGCCCGTCGTCCCGATCGCCGCCAACGCCCCGGCATTTGCGCAAACCGCGTCACAGACCCGAGCGCAGGATGCCGCGCTGTTGCAATTTCTCGATCAGGCTTTCGACGCGCGCCTGGCGCTCAGCCCGGAATCGCAAACGCAGCTTGGCCTCAAAACCAACTACGACCGGCTCGATGACTATAGCGATGCGGCGGCATTGCGGGAGCAGGCGCTGGCCGAAACGCAGCTCAAAGCCATGCACGCCCATTTCAAGCCCGACCAGCTCGGCGAAAGCGCGCGGGTGAGCTATCGACTGTTCGAGTATGAAGTCGAGCGCGGCCGCGAATCGCTTCGCTTCCGCAAACTGCGTTTTCCCGTGTCGACCAATGGCAGCCCCGCGGGCGACATCCCCGTTCTGCTGATCAACAATCACAAGATCGACAGCGTGGCAGACGCCGAAGCCTATATCGCACGACTGCGCGACACCGACCGCGTCATGCGCGAAGTCGCGGCGCGAATGCGCGACCAGGCGGCAGCGGGGATCATCCCCAACAAGGTCAATTTCGCTCCCGCCCGCGCTGATGCACTCAAAATCCTTGCCGGTGCCCCGTTCGACGGCGGCGGCGATTCAACGCTGATGGCCGACTTGCGCAAAAAAGTCAGCGCGCTCGATGCGCCGGTGGCGACGAAGGAAAAACTGCTCGCGGATGCCAGCGCGGCCCTCACCGGCCCCTTCAAGCATGGCTATGAGACATTGATCGCCGCGATCGACGAGATCGAACCCAAATCGACAGGCAATTTCGGTGCCTGGCACCTTCCCGATGGCGCGGCCTATTATGCGGACCGCCTCAAGAGCTCGACGACGACAAATCTTACCGCGGACGAGATTCACGCACTTGGCCTCGCACAAGTCGCGGCTATCCACAAAGAAATGGAAGCCGTGATGCGCGAGGTCGGCTTCAAGGGCACCCTCGCCGAATTTTTCGACAGCATCCGCACCGACCCCAAGTTCAAATATCCGAATACCAATGCGGGCCGCGAAACCTATCTGGCCGACGCGCGCGCCGTCATCTCCTCGGTAATGGAGGCCGCACCGCGCTATTTCCGCGTTCTGCCCAAGGCGCCGCTCGAAGTGCGGGCGGTCGAGAAATGGCGTGAGGGCACGGCGTCGACCGCCTTCTACAACCCGCCGTCGGCGGACGGGACGCGGCCTGGCATCTATTATGTCAATCTTGTCGACATGAACCAGACGCAGAAGGTGCAGGTCGCCGGGATCGCCGCGCATGAAGGGGCACCTGGCCATCATTTCCAGATCGCGCGCCAGCAAGAGCTGACCGGCATACCCAAATTCCGGAAATTCGGCGGTTATGGCGCCTATATGGAAGGCTGGGGCCTCTATTCGGAGCGGCTTGCGGACGAGATGGGCGTTTACAAGACGCCTTATGACCGCTTCGGCATGTTGTCGCTTCAGGTGTGGCGCGCGATCCGGCTGGTTCTGGACACCGGCATCCATTCGAAGCGCTGGACGCGCGAACAGGCCATCGCCTATTTCAAGGCCAACAGCTCGGTATCGGACACCGACATTGCGCGCGAAGTCGATCGCTATTTCAACTGGCCGGGCCAGGCGACGAGCTACATGGTCGGCCAGCTCAAGATCGCCGAACTTCGCAAACGCGCCGAAACCGAACTCGGCCCGCGTTTCGACATTCGCGACTTTCACGAGGCCGTTCTAAGCGAAGGCGCGCTGCCGCTCGACATCCTGGAAGAACAGGTCGAGCGCTACATCGCCGCGCACAAGCAATAGTCGCACCTCCCCGCGCGCCTCGCCTCACCGCGGCGCGTGGGGAACGGCGCCGGCGCCCGCGAACGACCATCAATGGCGCGCAAGGAACCTTGCGCTCGCTCCCGCATATCGAAGACGCATGTTTTCGATAACCTCCCCGACCGTTCGCGCTTGCGAGCGAACCGCGTGAACCGCCCCGCCCTGCCGCACCTGTCGCGCAAAGCGCGCGTGGCCCTTGTCGTCGCCGCGGGAGTGGTTCTTCTCGCCGCTTTGCTGCTCGCGACCTTTCCGGTGGGAATGCTGCGCGGGACGGCCGAGGCGCGCCTGAGCGAAAAATTCGGCGCGCCCGTTCATATCGGGGCGCTGGAGAGAAAGGATGTTTTCTCCTTCTCCCCCGAGATCGAAGCCCGCAGCGTCCGCATCGGGCAGCCCGCCTGGGCGGGACGCGGCGACATGGCGACGATAGGACGCCTGCGCATCCGTCTGCCCATCCTTAAGCTTCTGACCGGGACGATTGCGCCGCGCTCGATCGATATCGACGGGCTGTCGCTGGCGCTGGTGCGCGATGCCGAAGGGCGGAGCAATTGGGGTGGCCCTCGGCCCGGCGGTTCGGACAGTTCGCCGCCGCCTGCCATCGGCACCGTTCGGATAAATGAGGGCCGCTTTACGCTGAAGGATGCCAAGCGCCGCCTTGATATCGCCGGAACGATCGAAGCCAAGGACGCCAAAGGTCTCGCAATCGCCGCCGAAGGGCAATTCAACGGTGCCGCCGCGAAGCTTGGCGCGGCGGCGCGTTGGACCCCAGACGCCGATGGCCGCTGGCCCTTTTCCGCCGAACTGACGTCGGACCTGCTCCGGCTACGCGCGTCGGGCACGATGGCCGCCCCCCTCGACACCGCGCATATGACCATGCGGATGGCGGCGCGCGGTACCAGCCTCAAGCAACTCGACTATATTATCGAGGCGGGGCTGTTCGGTACCCAGGCGATCGACCTTGACGGCGCGGTGCGCCGCGACGGGACCGACTGGTTTATCGACAAGCTCGACGGGCGCATCGGTCGTTCGACGATTGCCGCCACCGCGAAGATACTGAAGCGCGACGGTCGCACCAGGATCGACGCCAGCATCGATGCGCCCCGGCTGGACTTCGACGATCTGGCCGACGACGCCGGACTTGCGGCAGCACGCGCGCAGGAAGCGCGCATCGGCCCGCGCATCTTTCCCGACACGCGGATCAATCTTGCGAAAATGGGGCCGACCGACGGTGTCATCCGCATCACGATCCATCAGTTGCTCGTGAAGGGCGGGTCGGTGTTCAAAAGCCTCAAGGGCCAGCTGTCGCTCGACCATCGGATATTGACGCTCGACAAGGCCGTCGCACAGCTTGGGCGCGGCACTATGAGCGGCCGGGTAAGGGTCGATTCCCGCGGCAAGGTTCCCCTGCTGACGACCGAATTGCGTATCGACGGAGCCAGCTTCGACGATTTTATCGGTCAGCCAGACATGATCCGCGGCCCCGTGCGCGGGCTGGTTCGGATTTCGGGACGCGGCGACACCGTCCGCCAGGCCTTCGCTTCGGGGAACGGGAAGATCGCGTTCGTTGCCAGTGGCGGCGCGATGAACCGCGCTGCGGCTTATGTGATGGCGCAGGATCTTGGCGGAGCGATCGGACAGAAACTAGGCGACGACGAGGCAATGACACCGATCCGGTGCGCGATCCTCGCCTTCTCGGCCAAGGACGGGCTGCTGACGCCCGCCCCGCTGGTCATCGACACCACCATCGCCCGGGCGCGCGGTCGCGGCCAGATAAATCTTGATGGCGAACGCATCGCGCTGGCCATGAATGGCGCGGGGAGCGAAAAGCCGGATCTCAAGCTCGTCGATCCGGTGAAGGTCGAGGGAACGCTCTCGCAGCCCACCATCGGTTTCGCGCCGCCCGGTAAGAAATCGGGCGGCGGGGTGTTCGGGGCTGTGACGCGGTCGATCGGCGCGGCGCTCGGTCTGCATAAGGACCCGCAGCGCGACGCGACGCTTCCCAAACCCGGAACGGTCAACTGCCGCGCACTTGCCGCCGAGGCGCTACGCTAGGGTCAGGACTCCGGGTTCGGAACGCAACCCAACGGCGTACCAAGACGGCGAAGGAGCCAGACCATTTTGACCCTGCTGAGCGACGCGGCCCATTCGCGAGCTTCGTCGATTGAAAATGCCGGGTGAGCTCCCAAGATCAGTTCGACGGTTTTCTTCGTTCCGGCCCCAAGGCGCTTGAAGCGCCGCTGCTTTCTTTCATGTGCAGCGACAACGACAGACAGGCTCGGGACTTCCCGGTCGGCTAGCGCGCCCCCCTTGAGCCGCTCGATATGAGCGGAAGTCAGTTTCACGGGTTTGTCCATGATGACCTCGAAGGAATCGAGGCCATGGAACATTCGCAAGAATTCTCGGAAAAGATGTGTCCAAGCAGGTTCAAATCCGAGGTGATTTGCCCAGGCAACTCGCTTCTGGACGAAGATGTGTCGCCATTGGCAGCACTTCGACGAATGGCAGAAAACTGCCGGAAATGCTATGTTTGAAGATGATTCGGACTTGGTAGCGGAGGAGGGATTCACACGAAAAACATAAGATACTGATTTATAACAACGTTCTTGATCGTCGTGCCGATAATTCCGCTCAATCCACCCCCAATTTTACCCCTTCGCGACAGGCCGTGCCGAAATATCGACAGGCCGACATGCGCGATCCCTGCTACGCCCGAGAACGCGGCTGTTTACAGTGTGATCGCAGAAAGGACCGCAGACTATCGACAAACACCACGGTTGCACGGCCGACCTTGGCTGCCTCGATGTCGCCGGAAGCGATGAGCTGGTAGATCTTGGATTTGCTGAGCCCCGTCATCCGTACTGCGTCGGGAATGCGAACGCTTATCGGCCCAATCGGGGGCGCGTCGTCGCCATTCGTTGCAGGCTGCCGGGCCGACATCGGACTATTTCTTACGTGCCCGGCTGAACGAGCGGTCGCTCGCCAGGAAGCCGCTAAGCATGAATGGAATGAGGTCCGGTACGGACTCGCGTCGGCCGTAGGCCGCCTCATAGGCCTCGGCGTAGTCGTTCAGCGCTTCGATGAGATCCGGCATGACGTTGATCGTGATCTTAGCCGGCGTCCGATCGGGCAGCCTTGGCAGCTTCAAATCAGCCATGACGGCCTCCCCAGGGTCCGGGCAATATGATGTCTTTGTGCACGACCACCCGTAGCGGCCAGCCGGGACGCACGCGCAAGGTCGGCTGGATATTGAGATTGCGCGTGACGAGCTGATCGCCGGCGCGCGCGCCGCTCTGCTGCGCTGACTCGCGGATCGCCCGGACAAGGTCGCTTTCGGTGCTGCCGAAGCTCAATTCAGTGCCGACGCCCAGCAGTGTCGACAGGGCGACGCCCTTCAGAAGTTGCCAAGTATGCCGGTCGATCCGGTCGGACAGACCCGCATAGCCCTGCGTATCGGTCGCCGGCACATTGTCGATACGAATCGACGAGCCGTCGGGCAGGATAATCCGCTGCCAGACGACCAGCGCACGGCTCTGCCCAAACGCTACAACGCTGTCGTAGCTGCCGATCAGCCGCGATCCTTGCGGAATGAGCAGACCGCGCCCAGTCACACTGTCATAGACGTTCTCCGTGATCTGCGCGGTGACGAGCCCGGGAAGATCCGAGTTGAGCCCGGTTATGAGGCTCGCGGCAATGATGCTGCCGGCCTGCAAGGTCCAAGGCGATACGGACTGCGCCAGCGCGTGCGGATTGATGTCGTCGTCGCGATTGGCGTGGCCGACCAATTCGTTCTTGCGCCCCTGGGCGTTAGGATCTCGGT
>Ga0187809_10001679_pt1 | contig 10019 bp, 7 predicted proteins | sample NC_wetland_sal_i_8_FD_132415 | JGI IMG/M metagenome (GOLD analysis project Ga0187809, IMG submission 132415) | Wetland sediment microbial communities from Neuse River Estuary, North Carolina, USA - ASW_4 | ecosystem: Environmental > Aquatic > Freshwater > Wetlands > Sediment | place: USA: North... | reverse complement strand
GTCGTCGGCGCCCAGATCGAGCGCGTCGGCCTCGTCGTACTCGCCATCCTTGGCGGTCAGCATCAAGACCGGCGTCCGACAGCCCGTCTCGCGCAGTTTGCGGCACAGCTCATAGCCGTTCAGCAACGGGAGCATGATGTCGAGCACGATCACGTCGTAGGCGAACTGGGTCGCCCGCCAAAGGCCGTCGCGGCCGTCATGGGCGACGTCGACGGCGAACCCCTCAGCTTCAAGCCCGTGGCGCACCGTCGCCGCCAAGGCGACTTCGTCCTCGACGATCAACACGCGCATGCACCACCGCCACGGACGCACCTTCCGTTGTCAGCTCCAGCATGCGCGCGCAGACCTGTGAGCGACCTGAGAGCGGCCGCCCGGGAGAGTGCCGATCGGCGAGCGGATCGACGGCCCCCTGAGACTTGCCGGAGCCGCCCGCCGGGATCGGTCTGTCGCCGGAGTTCCCGGCCTGCGCCTTCTGCGTGGAGCTGATCGGCGGGCTGCGGTCGACGAGGCCACGGTTTCGGGCGGCGGCCAAGGAGGGTCGTCGTTCGGTGGTGATCGATCTGGTGATCGTCGGCGGGCGCCGCGGGCGGCTGCCACATCCGGTGCGGGCGTGCGAAGCGGGCTGTCTTGACCGTTGCGTAAGGGTTCCGCTGCTAGCGTCACGCTCGTGCGCCACGTTCAGCTTCACATCTGGTTGAGGACGGCTGGTGTCTCTGGGCGCGCCAAACCCGGCAGCCGGCCCCGGGCGGCCCTCGTGGTTGTTGGGCTTGCGGTGGTTGTCGCGGCGTGCTCGAAGCAGCCCGCCGGTGTTCCCGCTGGCAGCCCTTCCACGTCGGCGCATGTCAGCGACTCCGGCTCCGCGATCGGCGCGTCGTCGTCACCGCAATCGCCGTCGACCTCGGCGCCCGCTTCGCCAGCAGTCGCGGTCTTCCCGCTGACTGGACTGCCGGCGCCGTCTGTCGCCCAAGCTGACAAGGCGCCGTTGTCGATAAAGGTCGACAACGTGGCCGGCTCGTGGCCGCAGGCGGGGCTGAATAACGCGGACCTGGTCGTCGACACCCCGGTCGAGGGCGGGTTGACCCGGTTGTTCGCCGTCTTCCAATCGGCGGGTTCGTCGCTGGTGGGGCCGGTGCGGTCCGCGCGGCCGGTCGACGGCGACCTGCTGCGGCTGCTCGGTGGCGGGTACTTCGCGTACTCGGGGGCGAATGCGGGCGAGATCGGCCCGGTGCGGGCGAACTCCACCGCTGTGTTGATGTCTTTCGACGCGGACAACGCGCTGTTCATCAAGCGGGGTGACCACGCCAGCCCGCACAACGTCTTCGCGACCACCGACGCCCTCTACGCCTACGGCGCCGGCGTCCGCGCGGGTCTGGGCCCCGCGAAGCCGCTGTTCACCTACTCCGCGTCGGTGCCCGCGGGGACGGTGGCGACCGCGGGCGTGCGCGTGCGGTACTCGTCGGCGCTGGCGCAATGGGCGTGGAACGGCGCGGAATACGCGCGCGATCAAGACGGCCGCCCTGACCTGCTTGTCGACGGCACGCAGGTCGTCACGACAAACGTCGTCGTCATGAGTGTGACGTTGCGCGACAGCGGGGTCCGCGACTCATTGCACAACGTCGAGCCGTGGCCGCAAATCATCGGCAGCGGGCAGTGTTGGGTGCTGCGTGACGGGCAGCGGGTGACCGGGACGTGGCGGCGCGCCAGCTTGACCTCCCCCATGGCGCTGACCGACGCCCAGGGCACGCCGATCGCGCTCGCACCTGGCCGGACATGGATAGAACTGGAACCCTCCGGTGACACGCCGACATTTTCCTGACCGAGCGGATGAGCCGCCCAAAGTGTTCAAGTCCGGCGGTGAAGGGCGACACGGCACGGGCGGGCGGGCGCGGGTGCGCGCCGGCTCGGCGGCGGTCGCGGTCGTGTGCCTGCTGGGCGCCGCCGGCTGCACCACTCGGGGCCACGCCGCCGGCGCGTCGCCGCACACGGCCACGTCGTCCGCCGCGTCGGCCGGCACGCCGGCCGCTCGATCCTCGACCAGGGCCGAGGGCGGCAGCCCCCGACCCTCTGACGGGACGGCGGCGTCGGGTTGGGGAGTGACCGCGAGTTGGGTCGAGCAGGAGAACGCGAAGACGGGCACGTCGGCGTGGCGCATCGGCGCCCAAAGCGGCGCGCCGATCGGCGGGTACGCGGACGCGACGCAGGCGGTGGCCGGCCAACGGGTCCGGCTGTTCGTGTCCACGACCGCGCCCACCTTCACGGCCCAGGCGTTTCGGATGGGCTATTACGGCGGCGAGCAGGCGCGGTTGGTCTGGACGTCCCCGGCCACGCCGGGCGGGCAGCAGCCGCGTTGCCCTCTCACGCCCGGGGTGAACATGGTGTCGTGCTCGTGGCGCCCGAGCTTGGCGTTCACGGTCGCGGCGGGTTGGCCGCCGGGAGATTACCTGCTGCGGCTTCAAGCGGCCGGCGGGCAGGCCAGTTATGTGCCGCTCACCGTCGCGGATCCCGCGAGTGACGCCACGTACCTCGTGCAAAACGACGTGTTGACCTGGCAGGCGTGGAACGCCTACGGAGGCTACGACATGTACGGCGGCGGCCCGCCGGGACGCACGCCGACGTACGCGGGCCGGGCGCGGGTGTTGTCGTACGACCGGCCCTACTTGTACGGCAACGGCGCGGCCGACTTCCTCGGCAACGAGCTGCCGCTCGTCTCCTTCATGGAGCAACACGGCCTCGACGTCACCTACGTGACCGACGTGTACCTCAACGAACACCCCGCGGCGATGCTGGGGCACAAGGCGTTCTTGAGCCTCGGGCACGACGAGTGCTGGGCGATGGCGCAACGCGACGGCGTCATCCAGGCGATCAAGCACGGCGTCAACGCCGTCTTCTTCGGCGCCAGCCCGATCCTTCGACACGTCCGCCTGCAGCCAAGCCCGCTCGGGCCCGACCGGGAGATGGTCGACTACCGGGATCCCACGCAAGACCCGATCTTTCGCCGTGACCCGCGGGACGCGACCGGCAACACCTGGGCCCAACCTCCCGCCGACGACCCGGCCTCCGTCATCACCGGGAACACCTACGGCGGGTACGGGATCGACGCCGCCATGGTGGTCAGCGACGCGGCGAGCTGGCCGTTCGCCGGGACCGGGTTGCGCGACGGCGCCGCCCTTCCCCACGTGGTGCGCTCGGACTACGACCACGTCGTCCCACGTCAGCCAGGACCCGCTGACGTCCAGGTGTTGACCCGCTCACCGGTGACCACGCCGTACGGAGTGCATTCCACCGCGAACATGACCTACTACACCGACCCGTCGAGCCAGGCCGGTGTGATCGCGACCGGGACGAACGCGTGGATCGCCTCACTGGCAAGCTGTCCGCCTGGGACTGCGCCGTGCCCCGCGGCCGCCGTCCAGCGCATCACCGGCAACATCTTGCGCGTCTTCGGCAACGGCCCGGCGGGTGCCACGAACCCCAGCCAGCCCTGAAACCACGCCAGCGGGCGGGGACCCCAAGGAGGTCCGGGAGCGACGAGCGGTGGGAAACGGCTGAGAGCCTCACGGCGCGCACGACAGATCGTTTGCGGACACGGTCTTGGCGGACGTCGAAGGGTCCGTCCTCGGCGCCGGCGGAAACGCCTGTGATCCGCGACCGCCGGCGGGCGTGTAATTCGCTCCCACGTCCAGCGTCACCCCCTGCACGGTGTCGTCTTGACGAAGCTGAGCCTCCGGAACGATCCTCTGGAGCGCGCGCGCGTCGTCTTGACGGCCCGGGGGGTACCGGATCACCGTGATGTCCGCGGTGCCGGCGGGAGCGTTCCCCACGCTTACGACGTCAACGCCGTCGACGGCCAGTTGAGAGCTGGCGCGGCGGCCCAACCCGGGCGTCGTCGTCGCGTTCTCGACGTTGACCATCAGCTGGCCCGCCGGCGTGGGTGGCGTCGACGACGCGGCCACTGTCGACCCGGCGGCGCTCGAAGTCGGGGTCGGCGAACCGGCGAGGCTGGCGTACAGGGCCGCACTCGCCTGGGGGTCCAGCTCGACCGCCGACTGAATCTGGCCGCCGTACACGCTGCTCGTCACCGCGTAGTTCGCGTTTTCCACCGGGACGGTGGCGAACGCGAGGTTGGCTGTGTTCAGGTGCGCGAATCGGTTGGCCAGTTTGCGAATGTCGCCGAGCGAGAAGCCGGTGTCGATGGTGAGCGACTTCGTGGCGGCGTTGAGGAAGTTGTTCAGCGACAGCGGATTTGTCAGAGTGCCGGACGACAGCACCTTGTGCATCATCGTTGCCAGGAAGTACTCCTGATCCTTGATCCGGCCCAGGTCCTGGTCGGGGAAGCTCTTTCGGTCGCGCACTAGGGCCAGCGCTTGCGCCCCGTCGATGTGGTGCTGCCCAGAAGTGAGGAAGTCCCCCGAGTTTCGGTCGTGCCGCGCTGTCGCGACGCACACGTTCAGCCCGCCGATTGCGTCGACCATCGCCTGGAACCCGGGGAAGTTCACCGAGGCGAAATGGTCGATGTGCACGCCGGTCAACGCCTCGATGGTCGACACCAGTAGCGGAGCCCCGCCTAACGCGAAGGCGGCGTTGAGCTTTGCTTGCACGGGGCGGTGGGTCAGGCCTTTCGCGTCGGTGTACGCGGGAATCGTCAGCCACGAGTCGCGCGGGAAAGACACCAGCGTCGCCTTCGCCCTGCCGGCCGGGACGTGAAGGAGGATGACGACGTCCGATCGCTGGCCCGTCACGTAGGCCGCGCTGCCCGGCGCCACGTTGTAGGACTGGCCGCCGGCGAAGTCGCGGCTGTCCGAACCCATCAACAAGATGTTCACGGCGCTTCCCGACGCAGCCGCGCGGGTTCCCGCGTTCGCCGGCGTGGCGGGCTGAGGGGCGTCGAAGCGAATGCTGACCCGGGTGATCTGACCGTTGTAATGACGGTACAAACCGTACGCCGCAACCGCGGCCACGATGACGAGCGCGCTGGACGCCAGCAGCGCGACGCGCGCGACCCGGCGCCGTCGGGGACCACGCCGCCGTGATTGGGGACCACGCCGACGGGGGTCCGTCCCGGCGGCCAAGCCGGGTGTCGACGGTTCGACCACGGGCGCGCCTTTCCGTTTCAAAGCCTCTCGGGATGTCGCGGGCACAACTATCCCGCGTCGTCGCGACCGCCCGAACGTCAGGTCAGGCCCGGTGAGAGCACGTTCCGCGTTGCGGCGCTCGCGCGTCATCCGGTTTCCGCGGGTCGGCGCCCGCGGCGCGCGCCGGTCGCGGTCGCGCCGCAGTCGCGCCGCAGTCGTGCCGCGGTATCACCGGGACGGCTCGCCGCCCCCGATTGGCGGTGTGGGGCCGGCGGTCTCGGCGAGCGCAGCGCGTATCTCCGCTCTCATGTCCGCGCGCAGCTCCGCGCGCAACCGTCGGTGATGCTCGCGCAGGTCGGCTCTGGTCACGTCTTGCGCCTCGTCCTTGAGGCTGACGACCAACGCTCCCCCCGGCGACAGCACAGCACGTCGAACCTCGGTCACATCGTTCGCGCCTTGTCGGCGCACTGCGGCGGCGATGTCGCCGACGCGCAACCCCAGCCGCTTGATGACCCGGCTCAGCGGGCGACCGTCTTCGACCAAAACGGTGTCGGAGCCTTCGAAAACCCTCACCAGCCGGGCGTGGCGGTTGACCAGCCGAACCATCCCGCCATTGACCGCCACGAGGACGGCGGCCCCAAACAACCCGCCGGCGAGGCTGTTGTCGTTGCCGATCACCGCGTTTTGCACCACGTTCGACAACAGCAACATGACGACCAAGTCGAAACTGTTCAGCTGCGCGAGGTCGCGCTTGCCGCCTAGGCGCAACAGCACGGCCAGTCCGCCGTACACCAACACGGTGCGGATTGCCTTCTCCGCCAAGGGAATTTGCACGTGCCACAAGTCGGCGGAGATCATTGGCGGGACCTTTCTGCGGTCGTCAGACATCTGGCTCGCACGGCGAGTGCCGCGCGCTTCGAGGCACACCCGCGGCGCCGAGCCGCGACGGTGAGGGCAGGGGACCGACGCACGCGGTCAACTCGCGCGGCGGCGACCGAGTTGATTCCTCATGGCTGGGGCGCGGCGCGGCCTCAGCTCTCCTCCTCCGAATCCGCACGCGGTCCGGGGCTGCTGCTCGTGGCGGGCTGCCGTCGGCGCCAGTTCTGCGGGATGGCGACTTCGAGCAGGTCGTCGACGGTGATCAGGCCGAGGAGGCGATGATCGGCGTCGACGACCGGCAGGGTGAGGAGGTTGTCGTCGGCCATGCGCGTGGCGACCTCGATGATGTCGGCGTCGGGTCGCACGCGCGCGGGTTCCGCGTCCGCGATGTTGGCGAGGGGGGCTGTCGGTTCGGCTCGAAGGATGTCGATGACGGTAGCCGCGCCGCATAGCCGTTGCTGGCTGTCGGTGAGGTAGATGCTGGTGAGCGCTTGTTGGCTTTCGGTTGGGTCGGCTTGCCTGATCGCCTCGATCGCGTCGGCCACGCTCGCCGCGACGGGGAGCGCGACGTAATCCACTCCCATGAGGCCGCCCGCGGTGTCGGTGTTGAACGCGAGCAAGTTCATTACCTTCGCGCGCTGGGGTTCCGACAGTAATTGCAGGAGGCGCTGGCGGCGGTCGTGGGGTTGATCGGTGATGGCGTCGGTGGCGTCGTCGGGCCGCATCCGGGTCAGGATCGCGGCGGCGTCTTCGTCGGTGAGGTGCGCGAGGATTTCCGCTTGCCGGTCGGTGTCGAGTTCTTCGAACACGTCGGCTTCGAGTTCGGGGTCGTCGTGAACGTGGGCGAGGATCTCGGATTGTTCCGCGGCGTCAGCGTCTTCGAGCAGGTCGGCGAGTTGCGCGGGCCGCAGCCGCCGCAACCGACCCGACGGTGTGCGCAGATAGACGGATGCTTGGTGGCCGATGAGGGCTTCGAAGGCGTGCCAGTCGCGCACGTGATGGGTGTCGTGCCCCGCGCGCTTGTGCAAGAGGCCGGCGCGGTGGAGGTCGACGCCGGTGAGTTGCCAAGCTTCGCCGGTGTGGGTGAGTTCGATGTCGTGGGCGCGGACGAATCGGGAGTGTTCGATGTCGACGAGACGGTGCCCGAGCACATCGGCGCGCAACAGCACTTCGCCTTGGCGGCGTTCGAAGTTGCGCAGGTCGAGCCGGGCGTTGAGCAGTTCGAGACGTCGGGGGGTCCAGGCGAGGATCAGGTCGGCGGGCACGAACAGGTGGCGGCGGCCGACTTCTGCCACCACACCGGTGACGGTCGGGTAGACGTGTTTGCCGAGGCGGACGATCACATCGGAGAGCCGGCCGATGTCTTGGCCGCCGGCGTCGACCACGGCGCGTTTGAGCAGCTGCGACAGCCGCAGGGTGCGCGGGGGTGCGTCGAGGGTGGTCGCGTTCATGGCGTCTCCCTCCTCATGGTGCGTCATGACGGATCACCTGGCCAGCGCGAGTTGGATGACCCGCACCACGACGAGGGCGGCCGCGACGACGAGGTAGCCGCGAAGCACGGCCAGGCCGGTGCGGCGCACGGGTGACATCGCGGGGCGTTCGAGTAGCGCCAGCGGCGGCATCCGCCACACGCGTCGCAGCGCCCTATCCGGCCGACTGCCGCGCGAGCCTCGCGCGTACAGCAGCACGGCGACAACCGCAGTGGCGACTCCGCCGGCGACAAGGATCGCCACGATCACCGTCGAGCTGATGTGCGGGAACAACACGCTTGCGGTCAGCACGATCGACAACATCACCAACGCGGCGATCACCGCGGCGGTGAACGTGTTGAGGCCGCGTCCGTTGACCCACGGGCCGAGCACCTGCCGGTCGTTGCACAGCAGCAGCAAAAACACCGTGGCGGATGGCAACAACACGCCGGCGAGGGTCTGCACGCCTTCGGTCAACAGGCCAAGCGGGCTGCCGGGGATGAGCACGATCACGGCGGACACCGCCAGAAGCCCGATGAAGATGGCGTAGAACCCTTTCGCTTCCTTCGGCCGGCGGTGCAGGGAGTGCCGCAACCCGAGCACGTCGCCGACCGCGTACGACGTCGACAACGCGACCGCGGCGGCGCCGATGACGGAGGCGTCGATCAACGCGACCGCGAACAGCGCGCCGGTCGCGTGGCCGATGTAGCGGCCGAGGCCGGCCGCGACGCCGCCCGCGTCGGTGAAGCCGCCGGCTCCGGCGTGGCCGGAGAACGCGGCCGTGCTGAACGCCATCATCGCCGCCGCGCCGATCACGACGACCACGATGCCGATCCACAGATCAACCCGCTCGTAGCTGATGAAGCGCGGTGTGATGCGCTTGTCGATGACGTAGGACTGCTGGAAGAACAGCTGCCACGGCGCGACGGTGGTGCCGACGATCGCGATGATCAGCAGCATCACCGTCGACAACTCACCGGCCGGCATCCCTGGCACCACAAAGTCGTGCCCCACCCGGCCGAGGCTCGGGTGCGCGAGCACGACGATCGGCACGAGCAGCAAAGAACCGGCGACGAGAGCCAGGCAGACCCGCTCGAAAACCCGAAACGAGCCGGTGCTGGCGGCGGCGACGATCACCAACGCGGCGACGATGACGCCTGGGACGGCGGGGATGCCCAGGTAGTGCAAGCCCAAGCTGACGCCGATGAACTCGGTGACGATCGTGAGTGCGTTGAGCAGGAACAGGTCGATGACCGAGAACGCGCCCCAGAACTTGCCGAACCGCTCCAAGATGAGCCGCGCGTGGCCGACACCGGTGACCGCGCCCAGGCGCAGCACCATCTCCTGGTTGACGTAGAGCACGGGCACGAGCAGCAGGAGGGTCCACAGCAGGCGGGTGCCGTAGTTTTGGCCGGCCTGGGTGTAGGTGCCGAACGCGCCGGCGTCGTTGTCGCCGACCATCACGATCAGCCCCGGCCCGACGATCGCCAGCAACGTCTTGACGCGGCTCGACAGCCGCGCACCCGGCTGGTCGTCCAGCCGGATCGTGCCGAAGGCCCCCTCGATGTCACCGAGGTGGGCGCTGTCCAGCACCGCGGAGGCTGCGCGCGGGGGCGAGATGTCATGGGTCATCGCAAAACTCCACGGTGCGGCAGACGAGATCGAGGGGCGCGCGAACGAGCCGCGCGAGCACCGCGGCCTCAGGCACATGGCGCGAAGCTCGCGGCTCACCGCGTAGAAAGTGCTCACCGACGCCGCCGCGCGATGCGCAGCCGGCGAACCAGCAGCTACGTTCGCGCGGCGCGAGTGAGCGGGCTCGAACTATGGCACGGACTCACAGCCCCCACCTCCTCACGCCAAGCACGCGCACGTGCGACCGCCACGGCCCCAACTCCGTGACCTGAGAGCAGTAAAACGCCAGACACCTCGACTGTCAAGCAGTTGCGCAACTATCATATTCGTATGCCGAAAGGTCCGACACCCCGAAGTCCCAGCGACGCCACCCTGGCCGACGCCGCGGAGGTGTTCCAACTCCTCGCAACGCCGGGCCGTTTGCACCTGCTCTGGCTCCTCGCTGACGGCGAATACGACGTCACCACGCTGGCGAGCGCGCTCGGCGGCACCAAGGCCGCGATCAGTCAACACCTGGCCAAGCTGAAACTCGCGGATTGGGTGGACTCGCGGCGCGAAGGACGTCACGTGTTTTACCGGGCGACCGACCCGCACATCATCACGCTCGTCCACCAAGCGATCGAACACGTGACAGAGCAAGCACAAAACGGTCGCCGGCGCGGCACTGCTCGGCGAACCGCGCGAACGTCGACGATATGACGCGAGGGCCGGGGAGAGGCCATGCGTTGCGCGGCGAAGTCGACGCGGTGGGCGAGCCCGTTTGGCTCCGCTCCTCGGTGGTCGCTGTCGCCGCGTTCCGCTGGGCTCTTACGCGAGCAGTTGCGAGGCCAGCGGCCGATGTGGCGGTCGGCCTTCCTCGATGAACCACTCCCAGCCGAATGCGAGCCGAAACAGCGGTTTCGGCAGGCGCAGCATCCACGAGACGGTTCGCTCGAGCTCGCCCCCGACTGCCTGGCTGCGATGGCTG
>Ga0187809_10001678_pt1 | contig 10022 bp, 7 predicted proteins | sample NC_wetland_sal_i_8_FD_132415 | JGI IMG/M metagenome (GOLD analysis project Ga0187809, IMG submission 132415) | Wetland sediment microbial communities from Neuse River Estuary, North Carolina, USA - ASW_4 | ecosystem: Environmental > Aquatic > Freshwater > Wetlands > Sediment | place: USA: North... | reverse complement strand
GGTTCGGGCGGGGATGCTTTCCCGGACTATTTCAGGAAGGCGGGGCTGGGTCCCCTGATCGGCAACCGGACCTGGGGCGGTCTCATCGGCATCAGCGGTGTTCCCGACCTGATCGACGGGGGGGTGATCACCGCTCCTTCCTTCAGAATGTTCAACATTGACGGGACCTGGTTCCGGGAAGGTCATGGCGTGGATCCCGACATCGTCGTGGATGAAGACCTTGGCCAGATGGCAAAAGGAACCGACCCGCAGCTGGAACGGGCGATCGTTGAAATAAAAAAACTGCTGGAGAGCAAGCCGTTCCATGTTCCCCCGACGCCGGCCTACGAGGACCGGTAAGAGGGCGTTTCACCTACCGGGACTTCCATGTGTTGTTAGCCCGGTCCATGTCGGGCAACAGGGCCTTCGGATCGGCCACTACCGATAGCAGCGGTTGGGTGGTAGGCAGGTGCAGTGTATGCACCGCACCCTGCAGCCAGGTTTCTACCGGGACCTGGACCGTGAGGGTCGAATGATCCTGGAAGGTCAGTTCCAGGGTGGACGGAAGCGCCATTTTTTGCAGGTTCGCCAGGGTAATGTTGACGCCCTTCGTAAAATCGTTTCCCGGGTAAGCGACCGATTCCACAGCGATATCGAACGGCCAGTTATGCTGGAACCATTCCCGCCAGAACCAGGTCAGGTCCTCGCCGGCCTCATTGTCCATCGTCCTGAAGAAATCCTCGGGGGCGGGATGGCGGTAGGCCCATTCACGGATGTATTGTTTAAAGGCATAGTCAAAGCGTTCATGCCCCAGGATCACTTCGCGGAGTAATACCAGGCCGAAGGCCGGCTTGAAATACTCCACCGGGTGACGGTATTTTTCCGGGAACATGTCCGCCCGGTACAGCATCGTGGGCGCGGCGCTGTCCCGGGTCAGGGGGACGATCTCATCGGCGGGGTTCCCTTTGAGCGGCGCATATTCCCCATCCCGTTTGGGAGCGTATTCTCCGTGGTTGAAGTCATCGGCCGCATACACATCGATGAATGTATTGAACCCTTCGTCCATGAAGGCGAACCTTCTTTCATCGCTGCCTACGATCATCGGGAACCAGTTATGACCGATTTCATGGGCCGTCACCCAGTATAAATCGGAGGTCCTGTCCTTCCAGCCGTCGAATACGATGCCCGGGTATTCCATACCCCCCGCTTCACCGGCCTGGTTCACCGCGACCGGCCAGGGGTAAGGATAATATTTAGCGGAAAAAAATTCGATCGATTTTTTAAGATATTCCGTGGCCCGGCCCCAGGCCGCGTTCCCGGCGCTTTCAACCGGGTACACCGACATGGCAAGACACTTCCGGCCACCGGGCAGGTTCACTTTGGCGGCATCCCATACGTAGGCCGCCGACGCGCCGAATGCCACGTCGCGGGTGTTTTGCATGACAAACCGCCAGGTCCTGGTACCCTTTCCCGTGGGATGGGCGGCAGCCTGGTCCACTTCGTCCGGCGTCCTGACCAGGATCGTGGAATCGCTGTTCCTCGCCTGCCGGAGCCGCTGGATTTCCAGGGCCGTCAGGACCTCCTTTTCGTTTTGGAGGGCGCCGCTTCCGGCCACGACTACGCCGGCCGGGACCGTTACGGAGTAATCGAAGTTCCCGTATTCGCAGTAAAATTCACCGCTACCGAGATAGGGTAACGTGGACCAGCCCTCCAGGTCGTCATAGACGCACATCCGGGGATACCATTGTGCGATCTCGTAGATCTTGCCGTTTTGCGTGGATAAAAAATCCGTGCGTCCCCCAAAGTTTCCGGGGATGACATAGTGGTATTTGATAATAATCCGGAGTTTATTCTTCGATGGCAGGCTCCGGGGCAACCGGATCTGCATCCGCGTGTCATTTACCAGGTAATCGGCGCGGCTCCTGTTGTGATCCTGTTCGATCATCACCTCTTCCAGTTCATACCCCTGCGTATGCTGACCGGGCGCAAACCCGGCATAATCGTTCGAACGGGCGTCTGCCCGGTAGGTGTTCTGATCCATTTGCAGCCACAGGCAGGGCAGGGAATCGGGACTGTTATTGGTATAGGTGATCACCTCGTCGCAGCGCAGTACATTGGTGGTGGTATCGATCGACGCGCGCAGGACATAGTCCGCGCGATTCTGCCAGTAAGCCGGACCGGGAGCCCCATCCGCTGACCGGAACGTGTTTCCGCGGTCCTTGTAAAAAAAGGGTGCGAATACCTGCTGCGGATCATACCGGCTCTCGAAACGGGCCGTCTGGGCACGGGAAGGAGCGATCACCACGAGGCAGCAAAGGGCCAATAAAATCCTTTCGATCGGCATAGGGGAATGGTTTGGTCGGTTCAACAAAGACTACAAAGTAATGGCTGAATAGGAAAAGAATGAAAAATATTTGTTGCCCGTGGGACGCATGGGATCAATACTGCAGGAGCTTTTCCATCATTTCATCCAGCCGTGCGCGCGCCAGGAAATTCTTTTCCAGGTCGGTATTGAAAGGTACCGGCGTATCCAGCGATGCACATCGCATGACCGGGGCATCGAGGAATTCAAAACAATGTTGGGCGATCCAGGCAGCGACTTCGGCTCCTATGCCGCCTGTCAGGGTATCCTCGTGCAATACGAGCACTTTCCCGGTACGATGTACGCACTGCCTGATGGAACGGTAATCGAGCGGCGCCAGGGTACGCAGGTCGAGGATATCGATCGACAGTTCGGGATGTTCATCCGCGTAGGCGATCGCCCACCATACGCCGGCGCCATAAGTGATGATGCTGACATCGAAACCGGTCCGGATCCTTTTTGCCTTGCCGATCTCTACCTCGTAAACCTGCTGCGGGACGGGTCCGCTCACACTGCGGTACAAGGCCTTGTGCTCGAAAAACATGACCGGGTTCGGGTCGTTGATCGCTGCGATCATCAGCCCTTTGGCGTCGTAGGAGGAGGAGGGATAGACCACTTTTAATCCCGGTGTATGCGTAAACCAGGCTTCGTTGCTTTGGCTGTGAAACGGGCCGGCGCCGACCCCGCCGCCCGTGGGCATGCGAATCACAACGTCCGCCTGCTGCCCCCAGCGGTAATGGATCTTGGCGAGGTTGTTGACGATCTGGTTGAAGCCCACCGAAACAAAATCCGCGAACTGCATTTCCACCACGCTTTTGAATCCCTCCAGGCTGAGCCCGAGCGCTGCGCCGACCACGGCACTTTCACACAGGGGGGTATTGCGCACCCTGGCCTCCCCGAATTCGCCGGCAAGACCTTCGGTGATCTTGAACGCGCCGCCATAGCCGGCGATATCCTGGCCCATGAGCACCAGGTCAGGGTGGGTCTTCATGGATTGCTGCAGTCCTTCTTTGATGGCATCGAGAAAGCGGATCTCCCGTTCGGAAATCAGTTCGTCGCTCACCGGGGCGGCAGGAGTAAAGGGGGCATACACATCCCCCAGTTCCCGGCGGGTGTCGACGGTGATGGGCACAGCTGGCTCCCGGAGCGCGCTTTGAGCCAGTTCCGCTTCGATCTGCCCCCGGAAATCATCGCGGATCTGCGCGATCGCGCGGTTATCCAGCACCCCTTCTTCGAGCAGGAAACGCTCATAGTTCCGGATGGGGTCCTTTTCTATCCATTCGGCGAACATCCCCGGTGGTACGTATTTCACCCCGCTGGCCTCTTCGTGGCCGCGCATCCTGAAGGTCATGCATTCCACCAGGTAGGGCTTCCGGTTTTTGATACAGTAGTCCCGGACCCCTTTTACGGTGTCATAGACGGTGAGGATATTATTGCCGTCGATCTGTACGCCGTCCATCCCGTAGCCGATGGCCTTGTCCATAAGTTGACGGCACCGGTATTGTTCCTTTACGGGCGTACTGAGGGCGTAGCCGTTGTTTTCGATGATAAAAATGACCGGCAGCTCCCACACAGCGGCCAGGTTAAGCGCTTCGTGAAATTCCCCTTCGCTGGTCCCCCCGTCGCCGGTGAAGGCCAGCGCGACTTTGTTTTGACCCCGCAGGCTGGCGGCCAGCGCGACACCGTCTGCCACCGACAGTTGTGGCCCGAGATGGGAGATCATCCCGCAAATATGGTGCTCGCGGTCCCCGAAATGAAAGCTTCGTTCCCGTCCCTTGCTGTAACCCTCGCCGGACCCCTGCCACTGATCGATCAGCCGGCGCAGGGGGAGGTCGCGCCCGGTGAAAATACCCAGGTTGCGGTGCAACGGCATGATCCACTCATCGGGCTCCAGGGCACAGACGGCACCCACGGAGATCGCTTCCTGCCCGATCCCGCTGAACCATTTGGAGATCCTGCCCTGGCGGAGCAACAGCAGCATCTTTTCCTCGATCATGCGCGGATACAGCAGCTTCCGGTAGAGTTCGAGCAGCGCAGGGGCTTCCAGTTCTTTTTTATCAAAATTCATGCAGGTTCTTCAATTAACTCATGAAACACGTATGGAATCCTTACCGGGACGCCTGGTTCTGAAAGTTGGTGATCATCGACGACGCAAATGAAAGGAGGGCTCCGAAGATCAGCGCCCACCAGAATCCCGCGATGTGGATGCCATCCACCATCCTCCCCGCGAGCAACACCATGCAGACATTCAATACGATCAGGAAAATGCCGAAGGTCAGCACGGTAATGGGAAGCGTCAGCAGGACCAATAGCGGTTTGAGGATGGCATTCAGGAACGCCAGCACCAGGCAAAAGAGAATGGCGGTCGTGTACGAATCGATCAGGATGTGTGGCCGGAGCAAAAGCGACAGCCCGTAGGCCACTGCCGAGGTGATCAGCAGGTTCACGATGAACTTCATAGTGGTTGTTTTAAAAAGATCCGATCACGTCACGACCAGTTCGAAGAACGCATCCGGTACAAGGTACCTGTTGGCAATTTCCTGCAATTCCGGTGCGGTCACCTGTTTGATGGTATTGATCGAGTCGTTAAAATAAGTTTCGTCGAGGCCGTTCAGGATCAGGTTTTTCCACCTGCCGATCACCTGGAACGGCCCATCCAGGTCGCCCAGGTTCAGTCCCATCATATAATTCTTCACCAACAGCAGTTCTTCCGCATCGATCGGTTCTTCACGCAATATCTTCATTTCCTTGTACACTTCGTCCAGGGTGGCGTCGCAGACATCCTTTCCCACTTCGGTCGTGATGACCCAGGCGCAATCATGGACATGGTTCTGGATATAGCTGTGGATACCGTACGTATAGCCCTTCTCCTCCCGGATATTGCCCATCAGCCTCGATCCGAAATAACCGCCCAGCACGCTGTTCAGGATAAAGGCCTTTTTAAAATCCGCGTGGTGTTTGTTGAAGAACGGCCGGGCAACCCGGATCGAACTCTGAACGCCGTTCGGATCATTGACCAGCCGGTGCTTCCTTTTTGACGCCGGCTCCACCCTGAACGCTGCCGAAGGGATGTTTTCGTGCAGGTGCAGGTCCCCGAAGTGCATCTCCAGGATATTTTCGAAATCAGGCGGCAGCTTTCCCGCGGCAAAGATCCTGCAGGAAGCAGATGCGTAAAAATTCCGGTAGAACTGCACGAGGTCTTCCCTGGTGAGATCCCGGATCGCCTCCACCGAACTCATCCGGCCATAAGGGTGCTCCGCGCCGTACAGGTATTCATCGATCAGCCGGCTGGCGACGAAGTCGCTTTTCTTCAGGTTGACCAGCAAACGCTGAATGCTGTTCTGTTTGAAGATCTCCAGCTCCCTTTCGGGAAACACCGATTCGGTCACGATCTCCCTTATCACCGGCAGCAGCGCGTCCAGGTGTTTCGAAAGGCAATGCAGGGTGACCGTCGCGGTCTCGCTGTGACAGCTGCGGCTCAGGTACGCTCCGTAATACTCAAAGTGTTCGTTGATCTCGTACGCGGTCTTTCCTTTCGTTCCGTTTTTCAGCAACTGGTTCGTGGCGGACGCCACGAGATTCCTGTTTTCATAGAAATTGCCGGCGTCAAAGACCAGTTCGATCATGGCGACGTCCTCCGTGCCATCACTGATATAATAAACGGGGGCGCCATTGGAGAGCGCACCGCTCCGGTACGGTTTCAAAGACAGATCGAATAGCACTGCGTCCTTGATGAGGGGAGGTACGGTCCTGTTGACAGCAGTAGAAGATCCAAAGGGAGCAATCATGTCTGATATTTTTTAGGCAATCTTCAATTTTTGCCCAGGTAATGCAGGGTACTGCAATTGTCTTCTGTAAATATGGCCCGGCTTTCCTCCAGGATCTGCACGGCGGTCACCGCCTGGTAGTGTTCGAGCTCCCGGTTCATGAGACCGGCATCGCCCAACAGCTCGTACATGCCCAGGCTGTTGGCGCGGTTCGTAAGGCTGATATCCTCAAAGGCCATGAGGCTTTCCGTCCGGTTCTTGACCTTCTGGAGTTCGGCTTCCCCGACGGGTTCGCTTTTGATCTTATCCAGTTCCGCGAGCAGCGCCGCCTCTCCCTGTTGCACGGAGACGCCTTTCACCAGCTTGCCATCGATATAGAGCAACCCGGCATCGAGGCTCCCGAAATGGGAGCACTGGATATTGCTGAACAGCTGTTCTTCCTTGACCAGGCGCTCATACAGCCTGGACGAAGCGCCGTTGCCCAGGATCTCGGTGATCAGGTCCATGACGTAGTACCGGCGGTCCAGGCGGGAAGAAACATGCCACACCTTGTAAAGGGCGTCCAGGGGAACATCGGCCCTGACTTCGAGAAAGGCAGGTTCGGTCTGCGGGGGTTCCTGCGGAAGGTTGCGCAGGTAGCGGGTGCCGCCGGGAATATCCCCGAACCATTTACGGGTGACCTTTTTAACCTGTTCGAGCTCCAGGTTGCCGGCGATGGTGAGGATCGCATTGGCGGGCGTATAATGTTTGAAAAAGAAGTCCCGCACGTCCTGCAGGCTGGCATGCTCGATGTGACCGGGTTCTTTCCCGATGGTCATCCAGCGGTAGGGGTGCTTTTTGTAGGCCAGCTCGCGAATTTTGTGCCACACGTCGCCATAGGGCTTGTTGATATAATGCTCCTTGAACTCCTCCACGACCACCTTGCGCTGCACTTCAAGGGAGTTCTCATCGAAGGCAAGGGAAAGCATGCGGTCGCTTTCGAGCCAGAGCGCCGTTTCGATATTTTCCGCGGGCAGTTGCAGGTGATAGTCCGTGAGGTCATTGGTCGTATAGGCGTTGTTCTCGCCACCCGCCATCTGCAGCGGTTCATCGTAGCTGGGGATGTGAACACTCCCGCCGAACATCAGGTGTTCGAACAAATGCGCGAATCCCGTTCTTTCGGGATCTTCGTCCCTCGCGCCCACGTCGTAGAGTACATTTACCGCGGCCATGGGCGTGCTTTTGTCTTCATGAAAGATCACCCTCAGCCCATTATCAAGGACAAATTTTTCAAAATGTATCATTCCCGCAAAATTCCGCCAATCCGCTCCATTTTCCTAAAAAAGAATTTCTAAAAGATCCGTCCCACCCTGAAAACTAAGATCATGGGCACGCTCTTGCGGGTGATCACCATGGTGATCTTGTCACCCACGTTCTGCATGAGTTCCTTATAGGTCTCGATGTCATTGCTGAAATTGGAATTGACGGCAACGATCACATCGTCCCTTTTGAGGCCGGCGCGGTAGGCGGGGGAACGGGGGATCACTTCGTCCAGCTTTATCTGGCCGCTGTCATAGTACATATTGAGGCCGGTATAGGAATAATCGAAGGGGTCCCGGAAATGGGAATTGGGGGTCAGGTGGATCTCCTTCTTCTCATAATTGAACACGATGTTGAAGCGTCGCAGGATATCATCGCCGACGAGACCGCCCAGGAAGGGATAGGAGGTGGCATTGTAGATGTCGTCGAGGATATCGGTCGGCACTTTATGGAATCTGTAAGGTCCGAGCTGGACTTCTTTCATGATCGTCAGCCGCATATCTTTCCTGCCCCCGAGGCCCTGCACCTGTATGGAAACCGGTTTTCGCTTTTTCAATAACACGAGGCTGTCATCCTCGAACTGTTTGCTCATCAGGAAACACAGGCCCGCGCCCGTGTCCAGGTAGAAATTGGCGGTCACATTGCGCGCATCCCGGATCGTTAGCGACTGGATGGGCAGGGCGGTGAAGAGCGGGTGCAGCGTGTACCCGTTCCGGGGATAGTTGAAGGCGCCCGGGGTAAAAACCTCGATGTCCAGGCTGTCGAAGTCCACTTTTACGATATAGCGGTTCAGGAAGCTGTATCCCATGATCCCGTCGATCTTGACCCCGTACACGGCGCTGAGGAGATCGTAGTTGTTGATATAAAAGTCCAGGCTGTCCAGCTCCAGGCCCGGGAACCGGAGCGTGCTGTTCGGGACGTGGTCCACGTATTCGATTCCCGCGATCCCGTTAATGGACTTTCCCGAGGGAAAATGGGGAATGTGAAACTCCTCGGTGGTAGCCGAGTCGAGGGAAATGGCGCCGCTCCCGCTGTCCAAAATGAAATTCAGGGGCGTAGATACGTCATTGAACCTGCCCTGAACCAGGATCACTCCCCCCGTAAGCTGCCGGAAATGGAATTTGGTCAAAAGCCTGGCACGCGGTTCCGCCGGAACCGCGGTATCCTGGGACCGGCCCACAAAAGCAGTCAATAATGATATCGCCAGAAGAAATCCTCTCATATAGCAAAACTGAAATTAATCCATATGCCCGTATTTTTGCTGACCATTTTTGCGAGCGGCAAAATGACCCTGTTTAAATCAGAAACGCATGAACACCTCCGGGCTCCTTCAGAAAGCCTTACGCTTCGAACACCTTTCCGTGGAAGAAGGCACTTATTTATTTAACAATGCTGCATTGTCGGAGCTGATGATGGTGGCCAACGAGCTACGAAGGATCCAGGTGCCGCACGGCAAGGTGACCTGGATCATTGACCGCAACGTTAATACGACCAATGTTTGCATTGCCAACTGTAAGTTCTGCAATTTTTACCGGGTACCCGGAAGCAAGGATGTCTATGTGACCGACATCGGGACGTACCGGCGCAAGATCGACGAGACCTTCCGCTACGGGGGAGAACAGCTCTTGCTGCAGGGCGGCCACCACCCGGACCTGGGGCTTTCGTTCTATGTGGATCTGTTCAGGCAGCTGAAAAAACTATACCCCGCCCTGAAACTGCATGCCCTGGGACCGCCGGAAGTGGCCCACATCACCAAGCTCTCGGGGCTCACCCACCGGGAAGTGCTGGTGGCCCTGAAAGAAGCGGGCCTCGATTCCCTGCCCGGCGCAGGTGCGGAGATCCTCACCGACCGCGTGAGGCGGCTGATCAGCAAGGGCAAATGCGGGGCCGGGGAATGGCTTGACATCATGGCGGAAGCCCACCAACTCGGGCTGACCACTTCGGCCACCATGATGTTCGGACACGTTGAAACGATTGATGAGCGGTTTGAGCACCTCGTGAAGATCCGGGAAGTGCAGGAACGCCGGCCGGAGGGGGCCAAGGGGTTCATTGCCTTTATCCCCTGGACCTTCCAGGATGTCGATACCCTGCTGGCCAGGATCCGGGGCGTTCAGAACCTGACGACGCCGGAAGAGTATATCCGGATGATCGCCATGAGCCGGATCATGCTGCCCAACATCAAAAACATCCAGGCGAGCTGGCTTACGGTGGGAAAAGAAGTGGCGCAGCTGTGTCTTCATGCCGGCGCCAACGATTTCGGAAGCATCATGATCGAGGAAAACGTGGTGAGCGCCGCGGGCGCCCCGCACCGTTTCACCAGCAGGGGCATCCAGGATGCGATCCGGGAAGCGGGCTTCGAGCCTCAATTGCGCAACCAGCAATACGAGTTCCGCGAAATGCCCGCCGTGATGGAAGAGCAGGTAATAGATTACTGACGACAGCCGTTCTGCGCTGCCGACGGGATCTTTGTTTTTATAATTCAAAAAGATTATCATGAAAAAGGTTACGATTGCGATTGTTTTCTGTTTCGCCCTGTTACGGGCAAGCGCCGACGAAGGAATGTGGCTTCCCATGCTGCTGGGCCAGCAGGTATACGACGATATGGTCAAACACGG
>Ga0187809_10001677_pt1 | contig 10023 bp, 6 predicted proteins | sample NC_wetland_sal_i_8_FD_132415 | JGI IMG/M metagenome (GOLD analysis project Ga0187809, IMG submission 132415) | Wetland sediment microbial communities from Neuse River Estuary, North Carolina, USA - ASW_4 | ecosystem: Environmental > Aquatic > Freshwater > Wetlands > Sediment | place: USA: North... | reverse complement strand
GTATCGTTGCCCCATTGGCTGCCGGGTTGAAAGCCGCCGACAATATGTGCGACGAGACCTGTTATGTCGTGAAATGACGGCAGATCGCCGGCATGAACGCAAAAGCGCGTATTGCTTTGTAGAGTGTCGGCTTCGGCCGCGCATTTTGCCGCGAAGAGCCAGCCTTTGCGCGGATCGCCGTCTGGAGGCGCATTGGGAAATCGGGCTTCGGTCTGAACGGCGCCGTTGACAAAGAGATCGCCGACGCGCGCGTCCGCGGGAAGTTGCAGTCGCGCCGTCCAGCGGCCGTAAGAGGCCGGTTTCCAGCCTTCGACCCTGGGGCCGCCATACAGGACCGGCGTCCCATCGCATCCCGCGGTGATGACAAGGCCAGCGTCCTCCGGACCGAACGTCACGGGCTGGGCGAGATAATAGTCTCCGCCGCCCATCACGATCACATCCGGCGTGGCTGTTGCGCGGGCAAGATCGCGGGCCTTTTCGAGCGTGGCCACCGGTCCGTCAGTGCGTTGGGGATTTGGCCGTTGCAATCTGCCGGTCCAATCATCGCGTCCTTTCGGCGAGACGTAGAAGATGCTGCGTGATGTTTGCTTGCCCCCCGCGGTATCGTCCCTCAGTCCGGAACGAGCGCCGATCCCCGCCGTCATCGAGCCATTCGGGCAGTTCGCTTCCCGCAGCCTCGATGGTTCTTGCCCGCCTGCGGCAGGCGACGCGGCGAAGGCGAAGTTCGCAAGCGTGAGACAGCCGCTGAAGAGCGCCGGAGCGATGCGATAGTTGCGCCGCATTATGGCCCCGCCACGGCCTGGCGCCTACTCCCGTCCCCAAGCCTGGCGCCGAAATAGTTGGGCGTATGAAGCGAGAACATGATCATCGCTGTGCAGAACAGGATGAAGATGGCGTCGTTCTGGATGAGAAAGATACTTTCGGTGAGATTCATCACCATCACCATCACCATCAGGACGTTCAGCCACAGCCATCCGTCCTGAGGAGCGCGGCATTGAAGGCGCGCGCCCTGGTATAGCGCCCTGAGGAGGACGACCACGAAGAGACTGGTGCCGACGATGCCGAAGCTCAACAGGGTATCGCGAAAGCCGTTATGGGCGTGGGGAGCCATCCAGTCTATCTTCGACCAGATGACCCACGCGTCGGGATTGCCTTCCGTCCAGAAGGCCTGATAGCCGAAGCCAAGCAGCAGGTGGCGGGCGATCTCGTCGTCCACCATGGCCCACAACGGGATACGGCCGGTCAGGGTGGCGTCCTTGCCGAGCGCTTCCAGGACAGGAACCAGGAATTCCTGGAGCACCAGGAGCAGCAGTACGGCGATTTCTACAAACACCAGCACGAACACGACCCGGCCTATGCCGCGGCTTTTCGGCAATGTGGAGTAAAACCAGAACAGGACGCCGGCCGCCACCGCGGCGATCGTCGCCGTCATCGATCCGGAACCGGCCAGGCAGACCAGACCGACGATCAGCGAGACGAACGCGATTCGCCGCAGCCCCAGCGTGCCGTCCATAATCGCGGCCGCCGCGACCATCACCAATATGCTGGCGTACCAGCCCAGACTGTTCTTATGGACGAAGACGCCGCGCACCGCGTCTTCCCCAGGCATTCGGGCGAGGCTGGGCGAGAGGCCAAGAAGGGCCAGGCTGAGAACGCCGCATGCCCCCATGGCGGCCATCACCAGCAAGAGCAGCTGCCTCGGCGTGAAGCGGAGCGCGAGGGCGTAGGCAAGCAGGAGCGAGAACAGAAGGCCGACAGCGCGCCGGAGCGTGGTCGAGGGACTGACGGACCACAAAACGGAAATGAAGGGGACCGCGAGCAGCAGGTTGAATTGCAGGTTGCGTGCAAGCGCGACCAGCAATTGTTGGAAATTGCGCGAGAGTATCAGGCAGGCGAAGGCGTAGACAGGGACGGAAAGAAGACGCAATTTGGCTTTGGCTGCATCGTCGAGAGCGCCGTCGGGAGAGGTCATCAAGAGCGGGAAAATGGCGCCGGTCTGAAGAAAGAGCGCTATCGCCGCACCCCACCATTCCACGGTCCGCCAACTCACGTTCAGACCGTGGCCGATCCTTGCGCCAAGCGCTGCCGCCATATCTCCATCCGGTACAGGTGCGGTCTGCACCTCGACAGACTGTGCGGGAGAAGGCGGGCGTTTTGTCATAGCTTTGTCGTTTCGGCGTTGACGGATCATTGCCCGGCGGCCGGTTTGAGGAAACAGCGGCAATTGAAGGGGCTGCAGGACCGATACATCGCCCAACGGCGGTATTGCTCCTAAGCCTTTGGATGCCGCATCGCCCAACTGGTGATGGCGGCAGCAGCGAAATCGCCCATAAGCCTAGCTCCAGTCCGCCGCTGCCCGCCCGTAGTCTGTCCATCGAGACATGAGGCGAAGGAGCGGCTTTTCTCCTTCGGTAGAATGTCTGAACGCGGTCCCGCACGGACCTTTGGGGGTGCGGCAAAGGGCAGGATTTCTCCGATGGTTTTATTGCGCCGCCCCGGTCGCCCACATCTTGTGGCTGGAGGTTTTTTGATGGCCACCTTCCTGGCGGCAGCGCCGGCTCTCGGTGAAATCCTGGTGGAACGGGGCGACACCTTGCATGTCTCTGTCTCCGAAGCCCCCAAATTGGGCGGCGACAGCAAGGTCGATGCCGAAGGCAAGATCATCTTGCCGCAGCTTGGCGGCGTTCCCGTCGCCGGCATGAGCATCGAGGCCATCCGGGCGCGTTTGAAGGAGTTGCTTGTCAGGCAGGGCATCCTCAGATCGCCGACCGTACTGGTCGAGATCGCCAAATATCGGCCGCTCTATGTCGGGGGAAAGGTGAAACGGCCTGGCGCCGTCGATTACGAGCCAGGCTTTACCGTCCGCCATGCTCTCATCCTGGCCGGAGGTCCGGGGCAGGCGGAGGAAGACCGGGCGGCTTCAGTCGACATTCCCGATCTGCACGCCAGGTGGAAAACCGCATCATACCAGCTCCTGCAGGTGAACAGCCGCATCGCCAGGCTCGAGGCGGAACTCGCCCGCAATGGGCAGGCCGAGCCGCCGGTCGCGCCGGGAGCCGTTCCGGCGCAGGATGCACAGGCGCTGATCGGGCTCGACCAGAAGATATTGCAGGATCGGCTGGCGACATGGACCGGCAGCCAGGCGCATTTGCGTGAAGGGATGGCATTGCTCGATCTCGAAATCGATGTGCTCGGCAAGCAGGCGAAGCTCCAGGAGAAGGAGAGGGAACTCGACAAGGACCAGGTCGAGGCTGCGCGAGCGCTCGTGCAGAAGGGGCTTTTGCCGCTGCCGCGTCTTCAGGAACTCCAGAACGCAGCGTCCAGGGCCTCTCGCGACCTGCTTGATAACCAGGCTTATACGGCGCGCGCGCGCCAGAACCGGGCGACGATCGAATACGAGTTCAATTCGGCCGATACCAATTGGCGGATCGATATCCGCCAGAAATTGCGGGACGCAATGCTCGATCGCGTCCGCGTAAAGGCGGAACTCGATGCGATCTCGGCACAAATCGTCAATGCAGGGAGCGCTCTTGAGGATGCGGCCGGCCAGGCGCGGATTGCGGTGGTCATCTACCGCTCGGTGGCGGGCCATGAAGAAACGATAAAGGCGCAGATGGACACGCAGTTGCTGCCTGGCGACATTCTCGAAGTCTCGCTCGCCTCGGGTGTGGCAGGATGAATGCATATGCGGCGCCGGGGCATCAGCGTTCTCATAAACAACCACAATTATGGGCGCTTCATCACGCGAGCGATCGCCAGCGCGCTCGCGCAAAGCGAACAGGGCGCTGAAATCATCATTATCGATGACGGATCGACCGATCACTCCCGCGCGGTGCTGGAAGCTTACCGGGACCGGGTCAAGATCGTCTTCCAGGACAATCGCGGCCAGGCCGCCGCCATCAATGCCGGCGTAAGGGTGAGCGAAGGGGAGTATCTTTGCTTTCTCGACGCGGACGACTGGTGGGCGCCGAGCAAACTGGCCGCAATCCGCGCCGCATTCCGGTCGAATCCGAAAGCGGCGCTAGTCTATCACCGGCTGCAACCGATGCTGGCGGATGATTCGCCGACGATGAAGCCAATTCCGCGCAGCTTGTGTAGCGGCGGTCTCTCGGCGCGGCTCGCTAAATCCGCCGGTTGGTGGCCCTTCCCGATGACCTCGGCAATTGCCGTTCGACGCAGTGCGTGGCAAGCCGTCGGCGATATTCCCGAAGAGTTCCGCATGTCGGCTGACGCCTGGCTTGTGGGAGTGTATCCCTTCATCGGCGATGTCGCCGCTTTGCCCGACGCGCTTGGCTTTTATCGCATCCACAACAACAATTGGTATCGGGCCGTCGACGATACGGCGATGTTGCGCAAGCGGATGGCGCATTGGCGCGTCACGGTCGAGACGACAAACCGTTTTCTGGCCGTCCACGGCCTGCCGGGCAGGCTGAACCTGTCGGATCACTACCCCTATCGCGTCGCCGCTGCGAAATTGGAAGGCGCCGATCTGCGGACGCGGTTTGGTCTGCTCCTCCACGGATTTCTGTTCGCTGGCGAGCCGAACCTGCTGAGACGTGTGCGCGATGCGCTTCGCGCCATCCGCGACGTTCCTTCCGCGGGCATGGATACCGGTTTTTCGGAGGCAGCGAAATGAAAGTGCTGTTGCTGGTCTCCGAATTGGAAGATTACACGATCACCTTCGTCAACGGGTTGGCGCGCCATCTCAAGGTGATTCTCGGTGTTCCACGGCGCCGTTATGCGCATCTCGCGTCCTGGTTCGAACCCGCCGTCGACCTGCGCTTGCTGGATTGGCCGAGGCACCGGTCGCTAGCCAATCCCTTGTTCCTCGTAAACCTGACGCGATTGGTCTGGCAGGAACGGCCGAATCTCATCCATCTCCTGAGCAATTCGACGATCTGGCTGAATTTCGCCGTTCCGTTCTGGCGCCCGATTCCGCTCCTCACCACCGTCCATGACGTCGATGTACATCCCGGCGACACGGATACCAGCGTCATGCCCGACTGGGCGAGCCGCCTGATTGTCAGGCAGTCGGGGCATCTGGTCGTTCATGGCGACGGGCTGAGGCGCATGGCGATCGCCCGCTTTTCGAAGTCGCCCGATCGCATCCATGTCCTTTCCCATCCCGCCATTCGCCGTTACGCCGATCTTGCCCGTCGCGAGAAAATGACGCGCCGGCCCGAGGACGGCACATTGCGAATCCTGCTCTTCGGACGCATTTTCGCCTATAAGGGCCTTGAGCAACTGGTGCGGGCGGAAGCCGCGCTGAAGGATGAACTTCCCAATCTGCGCATTACGATAGCAGGCCGGGGGGACGATCCCTGGACCTTGCGTTCGCTCATGGGCGATCCCGGCCGCTACGACATCCGCAACCGCTTCATCGACGACCCGGAAGTCGCCCAGCTGTTCCTCGACGCTGATATTATAGCCTTGCCTTATGCCGAAGCTTCCCAGAGCGGCGTCCTCAATCTCGCGGCTGCCTTCGGCAAGCCTGTTATCGTGACCGATGTCGGCGAGTTGCGGGCGACGGTCGAGCCCAACAGCCTTGGCCTGGTCGTCCCGCCGGGAAATGCCGCGTATCTGGCGCGCGCCATCCGCATCATGGCGCAGAACAGGACGTTGAGAGACGCATTCGGCGCGAACGCGCTGGCCTGGGCGACAGGGCCGAATTCCGCCGAATGCATCGGCGCCAAGGCCGCTTCGCTCTATCGAGAGGTTGTCCGGTCATGCGCGTGAACGGGACTGCCCCGACCAACCGACCGGCCGCGGTTCGCCATTACGTGGCGGGCGGCCTGGAAAACGGCGGCGGCATCGGCCGGATGGTGAGCTATATCGTCGAAGCGGCGGGCCAGCGCGGCGCAAGGCATCTCGTCACCGACACCAGGGGGTCGCGATGGTCCTGGCCGGGGTCGCTTGCGCGCCTCTCCCGAGCCATGGCCGCGATGGCGATCGACAGGATAATCGCGCCCGACCGGATCCATCACATTCATGTCGCGGGGCGCGGAAGCACCTCGCGTAAGCTGATATTGGCGAATTTCTGCCGCCTGCTCGGCTGCAGGCATGTGCTCCACCTGCACGACTATGACTACGCCGCCGACTACGCCGGCCGCACGCTTCGGCAAAAGGCGCGCATAAGGCGGATGTTCCAGGATGCGGATCGCGTGGTTGCGCTCGGCGAGCGTGATCGTACCACGCTGACCTCTATGTTGGGCGTGGGGGCGGATCGCATCGTCGTCGTCCACAACTGCGTGCCCGATCCCGGACCGCATGGCAACCGTTCCGGCGACGTGCCGCTGATTGTCTTCCTCGGCCGTTTGAGCGAGCGGAAGGGCGTGACGGAATTATTGCTCGCGCTCGGTCATCCCTCGATGAAGGCGTTGCGATGGCGCGCCGTGCTGGCCGGTGACGGACCAGTCGAGAAATATCGGCGCCAAGCGGCCACCCTCGGCCTTTCTCGGACGGTCGATCTTCCCGGCTGGCTCGACGCAGGGAGCATTAGGGAGTTGTGCGCCCGGGCGGATATCCTGGTCCTGCCCTCCCATGCCGAGGGTCTGGCGATGGCGGTCATCGAGGGTCTAGCGCACGGGCTCGCCGTCGTCACGACGCGCGTCGGTGCGCATGAGGAAGTCATCGCCGATGGCGAAACCGGCCTTTTCGTCCCTGTCGGTGACAAGGAGTTCCTGGCTCGGACGCTAGCCATGCTGGTCAGTGACCCGGCCCAGTGCAGCCGTCTGTCGGCCAATGGCCGCGCCCATTATCTCCGCCACTTCAGCATGGCGGCCTATCTGCAATCGCTTGAACAACTTTACGGAGCCGTCTGGGGACGGGTTGGCACGGGGGGCCAATTGCAATGACATTCATCATGCCGCCAGCCAACAACATGTCGCGTCCTGCTGCGCGCTATGCTCCGCCCGCTCCCTGGGCGCCGAGCGCCGATGATTTCGACCTGACATCCGGCTTTCGCCTTGTCCGGCGCAAAATTTTCATGATCGCGGCGTTGAGCGTTTTGCTGACCGCTGCCGCCTGCCCGATCATTTTGGGCCTGAAGCCCGTCTACCATGCCGAATCGCGGCTAATGATCCATGCGCCTCTCGTAAAGGCGATGACCCTGGACGGCACGGAACAGAGCGAGCCTCTGGACCTTTCTTCGGAGATACAACGTCTTCTCTCCCGGAGCATTGCGGAGCGGGTCATCCGCGACCTGAAGCTGGATGACCGGGAAGAATTCAATCCTGCACTGCGCAAGCCCTCGCTGATCGACAATTTGCAGCAGACGGTGCGCAGCCTCTTCGATCGCGGCAAGCCCAAGCAGGCGAGCCAGGACCCGATCGACCGCACAATCCCCGCATATTATCGGGCGCTCAGCGTCGGGCGCGAAGGGACGAGCAACGTCATCCGGATCGGTTTCGATTCGCATGATCCTCAATTGGCGGCCACGGTGCCGAACCGGCTGATCGGTATCTATCTGGAGGAACGGAACAACAGCGTCCGCAACCGTCTGCGCTCCGCGGAGGCCTGGATCGAGCAGCGCATCGACGAGCAACGCAGTGCCGTCAGTTCGGCGCGCGAGGCTGTTACGCAATATGGCAAGCTGACCGGCGCCGTTTCCGATGGGCCGCAGGACGAGCAGATGAAGGCCGTCATGGAATTGAGTGAGCGGCAAGCGGGAATCATGCAAAGCCGCGCGGAGGTGAAAGCGACGATTTCCGCCCTGGACGCGGCAGGTAAATCGCCGGCTTCCCTCGACGGCATCATTGTCCCCGACACGATCGGCGGCATCGAGCGGGACCTTCGCCTGCAGCAATATGATCTCGGCCGCCTGCTCCAGACATATGGCGACAATGCCGAGGAAGTGGTCGCTCTCCGCGCCAAGATCCTCAAGACGCAAAGCGATCTCGGCTTTCAGCTTGAACGGTTTGCACAATCGCAGCACGCCAGGCTTTTGGCGCTGGATCGTCAGGAGGCTTCGGTACAGGCGGCATTGCGGCTGGCCCGTCAGAAGCTCCCCGGTTCGGCGCTTGCACAAACAGAACTGGAGCGTCTCCGGCATGTGGCGGACAGGGAGCAGACCGCGCTCGACAAGCTCGAGGAGCAGCGCCGGACCCTGATCGCCCAAGCCACGCTGCCGGGGGCGGAAGTGGAGATCCTGTCGCCTGCGGCAGTGCCGCTCCAGCCGCAGGGCCATGGCAAACTGTTCTACCTGATCGGCGCGCTCCTGGCTTCGGTCTGCATTGCCGTGACGGCCGCTTTCGTGCGTGAAATGATGGACGAGAGCGTGCGCAGCCATGATCAACTCGAATCCGTCGCCGGCATAACGCCCGCCGGATTGATCCCGCTGCTGAGCCGCAAGGAAGCCCGCAGCGTGCCGCTGTTTTTCGGCCACGCGGGGAGCAGCATGTTCGGCGAAGCGATCCGCACCGCGGTCATTTCCCTGAAACAGTCGAACGGCGGAAAGCTTCCCGACAGTATTGCCGTGACATCGGCGCATGGCGGCGAAGGCAAATCCCTCATCGCGAGATCGCTTGCGATGGAATTGGCGGCGCTTGGCCAAAGGCCATTGCTGATCGATGGCGACCTGCGCTGCGGAAATCTCGGTTCGCTTTTCAAGCACGAATTGAAAAAAGGCCTGAACGAGTTTCTCGCCGGGCAGGCTGGTTTGTCCGAAGTGATCCATCATCATGCAAAAACAGGCATCGACTTCATCCCCCGCGGCGATCCCAGCTTCGATCATCGTCCGCATCTGGGCGATATGGCCGAGATTGTAAAATTCGCGCGCGCGCACGGCCAGGTCGTGATTTTCGATGGCGCACCGGTCTTGGCGTCGACGGATACCGTCCATATGGCGGCCTTGGCGGAGCGCACCATCATGGTCGTGCAATGGGCGAAAACCCATCGTCGCGCCGTCGAATACGCATTGCAGCGGCTAAGGGGCGCAAGCAACGCTGAAATTCTTGTTGTGATCAACAAAGTTGTTCCGAGAAAGCACGTCCTTTACCAATTTACCGATGTCGAACTATTTGCGAAGGAGCAGAGGAAGTATCACGATATTACAATATAGATGGAAGAATTGACAAGTATTGTAGAATTGTGGATCAAAATTCACCGTGGAGTGATGCCATGAGCCGTCCGAAAGCCCTGATCACCGGTATCACTGGCCAGGATGGGGCCTATCTGGCCGAATTGCTGTTGGCCAAGGGCTACGAGGTCCATGGCGTCAAGAGGCGGTCATCCTCATTTAACACCGGCCGTATCGATCATCTCTATCAGGATCCACACGAACACAATGTCCGCCTGCGGCTGCATTATGGCGATATGACCGATGCGACCAACCTGATCCGCATCGTGCAGGAGATTCAACCCGACGAGATCTACAATCTGGCTGCGCAAAGCCACGTGCAGGTAAGTTTCGAGACGGCCGAATATACCGCAAATGCGGACGCGCTGGGCACATTGCGCTTGCTCGAGGCCATCCGCCTCCTGAAACTTCAGGACCGAACGAGATTCTACCAGGCCTCGACATCGGAGCTTTATGGAAAGGTGCAGGCGGTTCCGCAGTCGGAAACCACCCCTTTCTGTCCGCGCTCGCCTTATGCCGCGGCGAAGCTCTATGCCTATTGGATGGTCGTCAACTACCGGGAGGCACATGGCCTGCACGCATCGAACGGCATCCTGTTCAATCACGAGAGCCCGCTTCGGGGAGAGACCTTCGTGACGCGAAAGATAACGCGGGCGGCAGCGGCCATCTCGCTTGGCCTGCAATCCTGTCTCTATCTCGGAAACCTCGATGCGGAACGCGACTGGGGGCATGCCCGCGATTATGTGGAAGGCATGTGGCGGATGCTTCAGCAGGACTGTCCAGGCGATTACGTGCTGGCGACCGGCAAGAAGCATTCGGTCCGCGCCTTTGTCGAGGCCGCGTTCTCCGAGATCGGCATTTCCATCGAGTGGACCGGCAAGGGGCTAGCGGAAAAGGGCCGCGATAATAAGTCCGGGCGGGTTCTGGTGGCCATCGATCCACGCTAC
>Ga0187809_10001674_pt1 | contig 10042 bp, 10 predicted proteins | sample NC_wetland_sal_i_8_FD_132415 | JGI IMG/M metagenome (GOLD analysis project Ga0187809, IMG submission 132415) | Wetland sediment microbial communities from Neuse River Estuary, North Carolina, USA - ASW_4 | ecosystem: Environmental > Aquatic > Freshwater > Wetlands > Sediment | place: USA: North... | reverse complement strand
TCGCGGTCCTCGGGGGTCAGCCGCTCAGCGGCCCGGCCGCGCCGGTTGCCGGCCCCGGCTGGCGCGCGCGGCTGGACGAGGCCCCGGCCAGTCCCGAACGGGATCTGCACCTCGGCTATCTCGCGCTCGAGCGGGGGAAGGTGCGCAAGGCGCGCAAGTACTGGCGTGCGTCACTGGCTGCGGCGCCCAGCGCCCAGGCGTACCGCGCACTGGCGCTCACCTCCACCGACCTCGACGATCGCGCCGAACTGCTCGCGCAGGCTGTCGCGCTCGACTCCAACCCGTCCCTGCTCATCGAGTACGCGGTCGCTGCGCTGGCGGCGGGACGGGCGGCAGACGTGGCGACCGCGCTGCGCGGCCGGGACGCGGAGGGTCCCCGAGCCGGGCGGTTCAGCCTGCTCCTCGCGGAGGCCTATGTCGCGCTGGGCCGTCTCGACGAGGCCGGGGCGATCCTCGAGTCGCACCTCGTCGTCCCTGACCTCCGGGAGGGCGCTGCGACGTTCACCGAGGTCTGGCGGGCGTACGAGGCCGCGCGTGGCACCAATCGGCCGCTGCCCGCCGAGTACGACTTCCGGATGCGTCCCGACGAGCAGCCTGTCGGCTGAGTGTGTCCTAGCCGACCTGCACCGTCAGGTCGGCGAGACGCCACGGACGGTTCGTCCGCCAGTGGGTGTGCTCCTGCGCCGCCCAGAGGTCCCAGTACGGGTCGTACGCACCCTTGTCGCGGGCGAGCGCGCGGGCCTTGCGTACGGGCTCGTCGAGCTCGAGCCACACCCGGCACGTCGCCAACGGGGCCGACGCGCGTGTCAGCGCGCCGCAGCCCTCGACCAGGATCGGGCGGTGTGGGTCGACGGTGACCCAGTCGGCCGGCTGCGACGCCGTCCAGTCCCAGCGGCGGTAGCCCGCGTTGCTCGACGCCAGCACCGCTGGCACAGCTGCCGACCCTGACGCGAGCCCATCCCAGCCGGGGTAGATGTCGTCGAGCGACACCACCTGCAGCTCGTCCCCGCGCGACGCCCGCCACGACGTGGCCAGCTGCACCGCCAGGGAGGTCTTCCCCGCTCCGGAGCCACCGTCGAGGAGGATCACGCTGCGACCCTGCCCCGCGGACTCGAGGATGGCTTGGGGCGCGTCGGCCAGCCTGACGGTCCTCACGACCAGACCGCCCAGAACGTACCGGTGACGACTGCCGCCGCGAGGGCCGCGCTCACGGCGGCGACGCTGGACAGGATCAGGACGAGGTCGGCGCGGCCCACCGTCGAGGTGCGGGCCCACGTGCGGTCCGCCGTCCCGAAGCCGCGTGCCTCCATCGCGGTCGCCAGCTTGGAGCCGCGACGGATGGCGATGACCAGCATCGCGAAGGCCATCGTGGCCCAGCGGCGTACGGCACCCGTGTCTCCCAGACCCCGCGCGCGACGCGCCGAGGCGAGCGAACGCCAGTCGTCGACGAAGCGGCTGACGAGCCGGAACCCTGCCAGCGCGCCCAGCACGAACCGGGCAGGGAGCCGCCACACCTGCGCCAGCCCGTCGGCGAGGTCCGTCGGGTCGATGCCGGTGAACAGCAGGATGGCGGGCAGCCCGAGCGCGAGGACCCTCAGTACCACGGCGATGGCGAGGCGCAGCGAGTTGTCGGTGACGTGGACGAGGAACCAGTCGAGGTGGACGGCGCCCCCGGGCTTCCCGTACAGCGCCATGTTGAGGCCGGCCAGCGGAGCGAGTGCGAGCACGGGCCAGACGCGACGCGCGACGAACGTGACGCCGAACCCGAGCGCCAACGCAGCCACGAGGACGACGGCGACCATCGTGGCCCCGCTCACCCAGTCGAGCGTGAGCAGCAGCGGGAGCGAGACGACCACCGCGGCGGCGATCCGGGTCACGGGGTTCACCCGGTCGAGCAGCGTGTGGGGCGCGGGGTTGGGGACGCTCATGACGCCGCCTCGAGGTGGAAGTGGTTCTCGCCCAGCAGATCGAGGTAGTCGCGGTCGTGGGTGACGGAGACGACGGTGGTGCCGGTCTCGAGCTGCGCGGTCACGAGCCGTACGAGATCGACCCACGTCAGCCGGTCCTGCCCGAACGTCGGCTCGTCGAGGACCATCACCGCCGGTCTGGTCGCGAGCACCGTCCCCACGCTGAGCCGTCTCTTCTCGCCGCCCGAGAGAGTGAACGGGTTCGCCCTGGCGAGCCGATCAAGGTGCAGCTGCTCGAGGAGCTCGAGGACCCGGGCCGTGATCTCGCTCGCCGGCCGCCTCAACGCACGCACCCCGATGGCGAGCTCGTCGGACACCGTCGCCGCCACGAACTGATGCTCGGGGTCCTGGAAGACCGTCCCCACCCGTGTCAGCAGCTCCTTCGACCGCCAGCGCCCCGGATCCGTACGCCCCCCGGGCGCGATCGCCGATGACGCCGTGACGCGGCCGGACAACGCCGGCAGCAGCCCCGCGAGGGTCAGGGCCAGCGTCGTCTTGCCGCTGCCGTTGGCACCGGTGAGCGTCGTGGACAGGCCCTGGGGGACGTCGAACGCGGGCACGACCCGTACCGGCCGGTCCGCCTCGTAGCCGATGGTGAGGTCCCGGGCGGAGAGGACCGCCCCTGCCCACTCCGGACGCTGACGCGGGAGGAGCCCGTGGCCGATCCCCGGGACCCAGGCGCCCATGGCGGCGACCTCGGCGCCGTGCCTCTCGAAGACCTGGTCAGGCGATCCGTCCGCCGCCACGCCGCCACCCGCTGTCAGGACGACGACCCGGTCGACCAGGGGGAGCCAGGTCGCGATGCGATGCTCGACGACGACAAGGGTGGTGCCTCGATCAGCGACGCGCCGCGCGACGGCGTCACGGACCTCGTCCACGCCCGCAGGATCCAGGTTGGCCGTCGGCTCGTCGAGCAGCAGGAGGCCTGGTCGCATCGCCAACGCGCCGGCCAGCGCGAGCCGTTGCCGCTGGCCCCCCGACAGCCTTTCCGTGCTGTGGTCGAGCGGCACCTCCAGCCCCACCTCGGCCAGCGCCGCCCGTACGCGCGGCCAGATCTCGTCGCGGGGCACCGCGAGGTTCTCCAGCCCGAATGCGACATCGTCGCCGACGCGCGCGAGGATCGTCTGGGCGTCCGGGTCCTGCATGACCAGCCCGCACGTACCGGGCCGGGGTCGCTCGCCGCCGACGGTGAGGGACCCGGCCTCCTCCCCCTCGTCACTGCTGCCGAGGACGCCCGCCAGCGCGTGCAGGAGTGTCGTCTTCCCCGCACCGGACGCGCCGAGGAGAAGTACGCGCTCCCCGGGCTCGATGCGCAGGGAGACGCCGGACGTCGCCCACGAGGAACGCCCCGCGTGCCGCCAGCCCCATCCGTCGAGACGGACGTCGACAGCGCTCACTCAAACGTCCGTACGAGCCTCGCGGCCTGAGCCGAACCGGGACAGCGCCCCCGATGCCGCGAGAGCCTTGGTCAGGGCCCAGCCGACACCGCCCGCGAGGACCGCGCCCGAGATGATCATCGTGACGAGGTAGATGACGTTGAACGCCGCCGACTTGGCCAGGTTGCCGAACAGCAGCAGCTCGACGACCCATTCGACCACCGCCGCGCCCGCCCCGGCCAGTGCCGCCGGGAGGAGGCTCCAGCGTCGGTAGGCGAGCGCGAGGAAGACGAGCTCGGCACCGAGGCCTTGCGCCAGACCTGAGTAGAGCGTCGTGATGCCCCACTGGTTGCCCACGGCCGCGGAGACCAGCGCCGCGATCAGCTCGACCGCGACAGCCGCACCGGGCTTGCGGATCACGAGACCGCCGACCACGCCACCGAGGAGCCAGATGCCCACTGCCAACCCCCCCAACCCTGGGGTCAGCGCGTTGAACGCCTCGTAGCCTGCGCCGCCGACGAAGTTCCAGCCGACGAAGATGATGCCGATCGCCACGCCGAGCACTGCGGCGACGACGATGTCGACGACCCGCCACCCGTGCGTACGAGCCGTCCTGGACTGTGTTGCCATGTGCCTGTCCCCTTGAAGGTCCGGGCACGGGTCGATGCCGACGATCGGCATCTCGAGCTGCCTCCCTGCGCTGGCATGACCCAGATCAGGTTCGACGGTCGAAGGTAGCGAACCTTCCTCTCAGCCCGGCGTCTCCGGACTCCCGTGTTCGCCGCCGAGTATACGACGGCGAACACGAAGAGCGCTCAGGACAGCTTCGGCTTGACGTCGGAGGTGTAGATGCCCGTGAGCGTCGTCTTGAGCTTGGCCAGCCTGTCGGTGATGTTCGCCTGCTGGGTGAGGATGTCCGAGTTGGCGATCGCGATCTCCCGGTCGCCGCCCGGCAGGAACACGCGTGCGTAGTCCTGAGCCCGTGTGTGCGAGAGCTGTTCGACGGCGGTCTTGGCCTGCGGCACCTTCGCGTACATCGCGCTCATGTCGCTCGACTTCCGGACGGGCAGGTAGCCCGTCGCGGAGGCGAAGGCCGCGGTGTTCTCGGGCAGGGTGAGGAACGCGAGGAACTTCGCGGCCGCCAGCTGCTGCTCCGGGGTGATGGCCTTGGGGATTCCCAGACCCGCACCACCGGTGGGGCAGACCATGTCGGTCGCCTTGGAACCACCCGGCAGGAAGCCGACGCCGACATCGAACTTGGCGGTCTTGAGGACGCCGACGAGCGATCCCGTCGACCCGACGTACGAGGCAGCCGCACCGGCGGAGAAGTCGGCGGACACGTCCTTCGCCGACACGCCCGCCCACTTGTCCTTGTAGACGGAGTCCTGCGTGAACTGGAGCGTGCGGACGACATCGGCCGAGTCACAGGTGATCGTCCACTCGTTGCTCAGAGCGCCGCCTTCGCCCCAGATCTTGTTCTGCAGCGTCCAGGAGTCGTAGTCCGCAGCGGCTGCGTACATGTGAGCGACCTGGAGGCCAGGGTTGGCGGCCTTGAGCTTGGGAGCCCAGGTCGCGAACTCCTGCCACGTCTTGGGCGCACGGTCCTCGAGGCCTGCCGCGGCCCACATCGCCTTGTTGTAGTAGAAGATCGGCGTCGACCGGGCGTACGGCATGGCCCACTGCAGCTTGTTGTACGCGTAGTCCTTGTACAGGCCGTCGACGTAGTCGCTCGTGTCCACCTTGAGGAAGCTGAGCACGCCGTCGAGGTTGATGATCGAGTCGTTGAGGAAGTAGCGGAACCACCAGACGTCCGAGAACACGACCACGTGCGGCAGCTGCCCGCCCTGCTGTGCGGTCTGGAACTTCTGTGCGACGTCCTCGTACGTCGCACCAGCGGTGACGAGCGTGACCTTCGTCTCGGACTGGGACTTGTGGTAGGCGTCGATCAGCTGTGCCTCGATGTCGGCCGACTTGCCGGGATGGTTCGACCAGAAGGTGATCTCGGAGGCGGGGGTGACCTTCGACCAGTCCGTACCGTTCGCCGCCGAGGAGGCGGCCGTGGAGCCGGAGGTGTTGGGGCCGGAGCACGCGCCGAGAGCGAGCGCGCCCACGCTGGCGCCGCTGAGGGCGAGGAAGTGGCGACGGTCCAGTGAGATTGCCATGGTGACGGCGTGTCCTTTCGTCAGTTTGAGGTCGAGCCCGCAGTGAGCCCGGCCACGATGTAGCGCTGGAGGAACGTGAAGACCACCAGTACAGGGAGGATGACGATGACCGCGCCGGCCATCATCACCCCGTAGCCCGCGGGGCCGCTCTCGTTGTTCTGGAGCAGCGTGAGTCCCACGGGAAGCGTCATGAGGTTCGGGTCGGTCGTGATGATGAGCGGCCAGATGTACTCGTTCCACTCCGAGACGATCGTCACGAGGGCGACGGTGGCGATGCTCGGGGCGGTGATCGGCACGACCATGCGCCACAGTCGCGCCATGTGCCCGGCGCCGTCGACCTCTGCCGCCTCGATCATCGAGATGGGCAGGGACCGGAAGGCCTGCCGCAGCAGGAACGTGCCGAAGGCGGTGCCAAGGCTGGGAACGATGATCCCCCAGTAGGTGTTCAGACCGTTCAGACCGGCGATCAGGACGTAGTTGGGGAGGATCGCGACCTGCGGCGGCACCATGAGCGCCACCAGCAGGGCCACGAAGATGACGTTCTTGAACGGGAAGCGCACGAACACCAGGGCGTACGCGGTGTGGATGGCCAGCAGCACCTTCAGCGTGGCTCCGACAGCCGTCACCAGCACCGAGTTGAGGAAGAAGCGTCCGAAGGGAGCCGTACGGAACGCCTCCACGTAGTTGGCGAAGCTCCAGTGCTGCGGCAGCACGCGCAGGTGGAGTGTGATGACCTCGCTCACCTGCTTGAAGCTCGACAGGACCATCCAGGCCAAGGGAAGGCCCACGACGAGCACGATGACGAGCATCGGCAGGTAGCCCCCGAGAACCGTCGGAAGGATCGGGGGGCGTCGCGCTGAGCGACGGCTGCCTGCCGCGACGGGCGGCGCGTCCGGGCGGGCCGTGGAGGACGTCATGACCTTGGTGCTCATGCGTAGTGCACCTTCCGGTCCACCCAGGCGATCTGGATGATCGTGAGCGTGATGAGGATGACGAACAGGATGACCGAGATGGCCGCCGAGTAGCCGGCTCGCTGGTAGGCGCCGAAGCCCTGCACGTACGCCTCGTAGATCAGGGTGCGGGTGCCCTCGGAGGTGGGCGTCATGATCTTGATGAGGTCGAACGCCTGCAGCGAGGACAGGATCGTCGTGATGAGCAGGAACAGCGTCGTGGGTCCGAGGAGGGGCAGGGACACGTACCAGAAGCGGCGCATCCTGCCGGCGCCGTCGAGCGAGGCGGCCTCCAGGATGTCGGTCGGCAGGCTCTGCAGCCCGGCCAGGTAGACGACGGCGCAGTAGCCGAGGTTCTTCCACACGTAGACCGCGATGACCATGACCAGAGACAGCGTCGGGTCGTTGAACCACCGAGGGCTCTCGAGGCCGAACTGACGCAGCACGTACGCGAAGACGCCGTAGACCGGGTCGAAGATGAACAGCCAGACGAGGCCGACGCCGACGCCCGACAGCACGTACGGCGCGAAGACGCTTGCTCGTGCGAGGGTCCTGCCGGGCAGCCGGGTGTTGAGCGAGAGTGCGACGAGAAGGCCGAGCAGCATCGACCCGCCGACGGTGAACACTGCGAAGACGGCGGTGGTGGTCAGGACGACTCCGGCCGCGTCGCTGGTGAAGAACCGTACGTAGTTGCCCAGACCGGCGACCGTGGCGGACGGCGAGCCGAGGGTCCAGTTCAACGTCGAGTAGTAGATGTTCAGGATCAGTGGCCGGTAGGTGAACGCGCCGACAAGGACCAGGTTCGGCAGAGCCATCGCGAGGAAGACGAGCGCGTCGCGGCGGGCCCGGCGCGAGATGCGGCGCCGACGGGGTGCTGGCACGGCTGCAGACAAACGGACCTCCTGGGGAGACGGCGTGGTCACACTAACTCGCAGTCCTATGCCCGGCGTGCGGGAAAGCCCTTGCTAGGAAAGGTTGTCGCCGTCACGTCGGTGACTGTTTACCCGGATCCCTGCGAGGCAAACCCACGGGATCCGAGGTCGGTGCCGCGTACAGGCTCAGCACCTGGTCGCCGTGGAGCAGCCCCTCAGCGACGAGCGCCGCCAGACAGCGCTCGGCCTGGACGGGATCGGCCCAGTGCGCGAGCAGTGAGCTCCTCGAGATCGTGGGTGCGGCACGTACGGCTGCGAGCAGGGTCCCGCGGCACTGCCGATCGGTGCCGTCCCACCGCTGCCGAGGGCGTACGGGCTCGGGCAGTGCGGGGTGCCCGGCCGCATGCCAGGTACAGACGTCGCGCACGGGGCACGCGTCGCAGCGGGGCGAGCGGGCCGTACAGACGAGGGCTCCGAGCTCCATCGAGGCGACCGCCCAGCGTGCGGCCGTCGGGGGGTCGAGGGGGAGGTACGCCTCCGCCAGCCGGCGTGATGCCGCCGAGGCCCGCAGATCGGCGACCCCTGCCTCGACGCGGGCGAGCACCCTGCGCACGTTCGTGTCGACCACCACGTGCCGCCCTCCGTACGCGAAGCTCACCACGGCCGCCGCGGTGTAGTCGCCGATCCCGGGAAGCGCGAGCAGCTCCTCGTACGTGGCCGGTACGTCTCCACCGTGGGCGTGCGTGATCGCCACCGCGGCCTCGTACAGCCGGAGCGCTCGGCGGGGGTAGCCCAGCCGGCCCCACGCTGCGACTGCCGCGCCGGACGACTCGCGCGCGAGCGACGTGGGCGTCGGCCAGCGGTCGAGCCAGTCACGCCAGGGACCGAGCACGCGGGCCACAGGCGTCTGCTGGAGCATCACCTCGGAGACCAGGACTCCCCACGGTGTCGCGTCGGGTCGGCGCCAAGGGAGGTCGCGCGCGTTCGACGCGTACCACTCGAGCACCTGCGCCACGACGCTCTCGCGCTGCATCCGCACACCCCTCTCCATGGTCGCGGCCACTGTATGGCTCCTGTCGAGCGCCGGTCAGGTCGCCGGTCCCGACGCTGCCTGGGCGATGGCCGCGCGCATCGAGGCGGCCGGTGCGAACTCCGACGGTGCGCGGGCTGTGCAGGCGTGAGGCAGCGCCATCACCCCAGGAACGTCCGGATCGGGACGGACAGACGAGTGCGCCCGCGCGACAAGCCCCAGAACGTCAGAGTCGGCGGTCTGCGGTGCGGGCGCCGACGCCGGGGTAGCGTCGGTGCATGAGCGATCCCGGTGGTACACCCGAGAGCCCGCGGCTGCGCGACTACGTCGCCTGGCACGACGCGTACGCGGATCCCACCTCCAGCCTGTCCGCGCGTCTGCGGCAGGTACAGGCCGAGATCGCCGCCTGGCTCGACCGTACGCCCGGGCCGGTCCGCGTGCTGAGCTCGTGCGCGGGGCAGGGCCACGACATCCTCGGGGTCCTGGAGGAACGGCGGGACGACCGGGAACGCGTCAGCGGCGCGCTGATCGAGCTGGACCCGACCAATGCCGCCGTCGCTCGTGACTGGATCACGCGGCTCGGCGTGGACCTGCAGGTGGTCGAGGCCGACGCCGGCACGACGAGTGCGTACGTCGGGCTCGTCCCCGCCGACCTTGTGCTGCTGAGCGGCATCATGGGCAACATCTCAGCGGCCGACATCGAGCGGCTCGTCCACACGGCTCGTCAGCTCTGCGCGCCGCACGCGACGGTGCTGTGGACACGCGGCGCTCAGGATCCCGATCTCGGTCCGGACATCCGTCGCTGGTTCTCCGAGGCGGGCTTCGAGGAGGTCGCCTGCAGGGAGTGGATCGAAGGAACGGGGATGCGGGTCGGCGTGGAGCGGCTGGTCGTCGCTCCCGAGCCGCTGAGACCCGGGGAGTCGATCTTCACGTTCTATCGCTAGCCGCCGCGCGGTCGCCCCGTGGCGCGTTCCGGCCGCGCACCAGGGCGGCAGGGGACGTCGACCGGGTGCCGAGGAAGCGCCCGCCTGGCACGGCGGTCCACGCCGAGTGTTCCGCCGTGCCGCCCGGGAATGCGACGTGCGCTCGGTGTACGGTCACGCCTGTGAGCCCGTCGCCGTGTCCGATCGAGGGCGCCGACCTGCGGCGACTGACCCCGGCGGACGCAGGACAGGTCACCGTCCTGCAACGGTGCTGCTGGGTGGAGGAGGCTCGAACCAACCAGATGTGGTCGATCCCACCGCTCGTCGAGTCGCTCGATGACGTCGCCGCGTGGCTCACCAGCACGACCGCGCTGGGTCTGTGGCGCGAGGGGCGGTTGCTCGCGATGGTGCGCGGCGTCCGTACGGGCGAGACCTGGGAGGTCGGCCGGCTCGCAGTCGTGCCCGACCTGCGCGGCCGCCGACTCGGCGACTGGATGCTCGATCGCGCCGAGGAGATCGCCGAGCCGGGCTGCACACGCTACGAGCTGTTCACGGGCGCGAAGAGCGAGCGGAACCTGGCCCTGTACGAGCGGCGCGGCTACCGGCGGATCGGCGAGCTGCTGCCGGGCGTCGTGCTGATGGAGAAGCCGGTCGTGCTGACGATCCGCCTTGTCGTGCCACAGATGCGCATGCCCGGCCTCAACGAGCGCACGAGCGACGTCTGGGGTACGAGAACGAGGATGTCACCCCACTGACGCCAGC
>Ga0187809_10001673_pt1 | contig 10045 bp, 6 predicted proteins | sample NC_wetland_sal_i_8_FD_132415 | JGI IMG/M metagenome (GOLD analysis project Ga0187809, IMG submission 132415) | Wetland sediment microbial communities from Neuse River Estuary, North Carolina, USA - ASW_4 | ecosystem: Environmental > Aquatic > Freshwater > Wetlands > Sediment | place: USA: North... | reverse complement strand
TCGCGCAGCCCGCGAGTCGCGCTAGTAGGCCCTCTTATGTCAGTGCGCCGCCGTGACCGGACTCGCACTTTGGCGCGCATCGGCATCGCCGCCGCGCTCGCCGGCGACAGTGGTGGACGGTCGGTGTTTGAAAGTGACACCAAACAACAACGATGTCGTCGACTGGCGACGTTGGTTTAGAAAATTTCCAGGCGCTATAGTCGCTGCCGCGCATCGCCATTTGGGAGTGAACGGGCGCCATGAAACATCGATCCGGAAACCGGCCTCGCCGCGAGCTCGCGCGCCGCGCCACCTGCGGCGCGTGCGTGGTCGCCCTGCTCGCCGCCCAGGCGGCTCCCGTCGCGCTTGCCGGCCCCGCCGAGCAGGCCAAGCGCATCTACGAGCGCCTCGCGGGCGTGCCGCCGTCCGCCGCCGTGCTGCAGATGATGACCACCGACATCACGAGCACGCCGGGACAGTCGGGCCTGCTCGCCGCGGCGAGCGTAGCCACCGATCCGACGTACGCGCCGTCGTTCTACGACGTGACGCTGAAGGAATTCATCAATCCGTGGACCAACCGCGACCAGTCGGCGTTCGTGCCGCTCAATGACTACACGGCCACGGTGATCGGGATGGTGCGGGACGACGTGCCCTTCGACACGGTTCTCTCCGCGGACATCCTCTACGTCTTCAGCAACGTGTCCGGCCTGCCCGCGCCCTCGCCCGCGAACAACGATCACTACGCGCAGGCGGAGGCCATGGGCGTCAGCATGGCCGACAAGTCGAAATTCGTGCAGACGACGCAATCCTCCGTCTACGGGCTGCCGGCCCAGGCGACCGCGGGGGTGTGGACCACGCGCGCGGGCGCGCAGGCCTTCTTCATCAACGGCACGAACCGCGCGCAATTCCGCTACACCATGCTGAACTATCTGTGCCACGACATGCAGACGGTCATGGACAACACGCGGCCGACCGACCGGATCCGCCAGGACGTGTCGCGCTCCCCCGGCGGCGACAGCCGGGTGTTCCTCAACAACTGCGCCGGCTGCCATTCGGGCATGGATCCGATGGCGCAGGCGTTCGCGTACTACGACTTCAGCACCGCCAGCAATCAGCTGGTCTACACCGCCGGCAAGGTGCAGCCGAAATACCTGAAGAACCCGCAGAACTTCCCCTGGGGCTTCGTGACGCCGGACGACACCTGGGCGAACCGCTGGCGCGCGGGGCCCAATGCCGATCTCGGCTGGGATCCGAACCTTCCGGGCAGCGGCGAGGGCGCCAAGTCCCTCGGACAGGAGCTCGAGTCGAGCGAGGCCTTCGCGAGCTGTCAGGTGGTGAAGGTCTTCCAGACGGTGTGCCTGCGCGCGCCGACGAGCCAGGCCGACCAGACGACGGTCTCCGGCATCGAGCAGATCTTCAAGTCGAGCGATTACGACCTGAAGAAGGTATTCCAGCAGTCCGCCGCCGCGTGCGCGGGCTCCTGAGCGCGCCCGTCAGGGGGGTACGATCCATGCGCCGCCTCACCTTCCACATCCGCTTACCGCGTCCGCTGGCCCTGGCGGCAAGCTCGCTGCTCGCACTGGCGCTCGCCGGCTGCGGACCGAGCGGCCCCGCGACCCAGGTGAATCAGCCCACCGGAACCGCGGCCACCAGCGACTACACCGGACCGGCGCCGCAGAGCGCGGACGTGCAGGCGTTCAAGGTCGCGCTGTGGGACAACGTCCGCTCCTCCGACCGGTGCGGTGGCTGTCATCACGCGGGCGGCCAGTCGCCGATGTTCGCCCGCTCCGACGACGTGAACCTCGCCTACCAGGCGGCCCTGCCGCTCATCAACAGCTCGCAGCCCGGGCAGTCGGAGCTCGTGGCGAAGGTGGGCAGTGGCCACAACTGCTGGGTCGCCTCACCGCAGGCGTGCGCCGACACGATGCTGACGTGGATTCAGAACTGGGTGGGAGGCGGATCCGGCGCCTCGGAGAAGGTGCAGCTGATCCCGCCGCCCGACCAGTCGGTGGGCGGCACGAGGGTCTATCCTTCGGATTCGACGCAGTTCCAGACGCTGCTGTGGACGCCCATCCTGAGGCGCTTCTGCTCCGGCTGCCACGACCCCAATTCCCCGACGCCGCAGGCGCCGTATTTCGCGAGCTCCGACCCGAACCAGGCCTATCTGGAGGCGCAGCCGAAGATCAACCTGGACGACCCCGCGGCCTCGCGCTTCGTGGTGCGTCTGGCGGAGGAGTCCCATCATTGCTGGCCCACCACCTCCGGCGGCTCGCCCGACTGCCCGGGCAGTGCCGCGCAGATGCAGGCGGCCATCACCGCGCTCGCCAATACGATCCCGGTCACCACGGTGGATCCGACGCTCGTGATCTCGAAGGCGCTGATGCTGCAGCAGGGCATCATCGCCTCGGGCGGCAGCCGCTATGACGCCGATACCATCGCCAAATACGAGTTCAAGGAAGGGCAGGGCAGCATCGCCTACGACACCAGTGGTGTCAGCCCCGAGGCGGATCTGACCGTCTCTGGCAACGTGACCTGGGACCAGGGCTGGGGCGTCATCTTCGGGCAGGGCAGCCGCGCGCAGGCGCTCACCACCACCAGCCAGAAGATCGCTGACCTCATCAAATCGACGGGCGAGTACTCGATCGAGGTGTGGGCGGCGCCCGCGAACGTCGCGCAGACCAAGGCCAACATCGTCAGCTACTCGGGCAGCGACACCTCGCGCGACGTCACGCTCGGCCAGAGCGCCATGCAGTACCAGGCGGCGACGCGCAGCGACAAGACCGATACCAACGGCGCGCCGCCGCTGCTGACCTCGCAGAGCGGCGATTTCGTGCAGGCCGCGCTGCAGCACATCGTGCTCACCTACGACCCGGTGAACGGCCAGAAGCTGTACGTGAACGGCCAGTTCACCGGCGATGTCGATCCGAGCGGCGGCGGCTCGCTCGCCAACTGGGACGACACCTTCGCCCTGGTGCTCGGCAACGAGACGACCGGCGACCGCCAGTGGCTGGGCGAGATCCGGATGCTCGCGATCCACGACACCGCGCTCACGCCGGCGCAGGTGAAGCAGAACTATGCGGCGGGCGTGGGGCAGCGGTATTTCCTGCTCTTCGACGTGAGCGCGGCCGTCGGCATACCCGAGTCGTACATCATGATGACGGCCAGCCAGTACGACAACTACAGCTATCTCTTCTACAACCCGACCTTCATCAGCCTCGATCCGGGCGCGCAGCCGCAGAGCATCCCGGTCGCCGGCATCCGGATCGGCATAAACGGCTCCATCCCGACGGTTGGACAGTCGTTCTCGACCGTCAGCACCACGATCGGCCCGCCGGCGTACACCGCCGCGAACGGACAGCTGCTCTCGAGCGTCGGCGCGGTGATCGGCGTCGATGAGGGCGTCAGCAACGACATGTTCTTCCTCTCGTTCGACAAGCTGGGCAACCAGACGCACGTCTATGTCGAGCCCATCGTGCCGCCGAATCCGGTCACGAGCGATGAGACCGCGCAGCCGGACGTGGGAGTGCACCTCTTCGCCGAGGTCAACGCCTCGATGGCCGAGGTCACCGGCGTGCCCACCACCGACCCGGTGGTCGCCGCGCTGTATGCCTCGGAGGAGCAGTCGCTGCCCGCCGTGCCGCAGGTCACCGCCTTCACTGCCTCCGAGCAGACGGCGATCTCGCAGCTCGCCGGCGCCTACTGCGGCGAGCTCGTGAACAACGCCTCGTATCGGACGCAATTCGACACCCTGTTCAACAATTCGAGCCTGGACGCCGCGTTGTCGCAGCCGGCGTCGTTCTTCGGCGCCAGCGGCAATCAGCAGATCGTGAGCACCGCGCTGGCGAACGCGGTGGTCGGCATCAGCGCCGATCCCGCCTATTCCGCCATGGTCAACGAGCTCGATGCGCTGCTCGCCCGGGTACCGAGCCTGAGCAGCACGGCGACGGTCGCGGTGGCGACGCAGGCGGCCTGCCAGGCGGCGCTCGGCAGCGCCGCGCTCACCTTGAAATGAGTCGGCACGAGGAGATCGAACGTCATGCTCATCCGGAAAAAGCCTCCCCGCCCGCATGCCCCGGGAGAGCCGATCCTCCACGAGAACCACAAGCGGCCGGTGACGCGCCGTGAGCTGCTGTCCGCCGGCCTGCTGAGCGCGCCGGCCATGGTCATGGCGCCCGCCTGGCTGGCGGCGCTGCTGAAACCGGATACCGCGCGCGGGCAGGCCATCCCGCTCGACGGCGACATCCAGGCGCTGCTCGCGGCGGACCAGTGCAACGTGACGCAGGGTGCGGGGCTCATTCCCTTCATCTGCTTCGATCTCGCGGGCGGCGCGAACCTGGTCGGCTCCGAGGTGCTCGTGGGCGTGCAGGGCGGCCAGTCGAACTTCCTCTCGACCGCCGGTTACGGCAAGCTCGGCGTTCCGGGCAACATGGTGCCGACCTCGAGCGCGTTCGTGAGCAACGCGCTCGGCCTTCTCTGGCATTCCGACGGCGCGATCCTGCGCGGCATCATGTCCAAGATCAGCGCGGCCACGGCCGGCGGCACCAATGGCGCGGTGTTCCCCGCGCTGTCGGAGAACGATACCGGGATCAATCCCCACAATCCGATGTACGGCATCGCGACGGTCGGCGCCAAAGGGTCGCTGCTGACGCTTGTGGGCACCCAGCCGACGGTCTCGGGCGGCAATTCGGCCGCGCCGCCCGATCTCGGCGGCGTGATGATCGATCCGTCGCTGCAGCCGAGCACCGTCGACCAGCCGAGCGATGCCACGGGGCTGGTGAGCACGGGCGGCGCGAGCGCCGACCCGCTGTCGGTGGCCGTGCTCGAATCCGAGGTGCGCATCAGCGGCGGCACCGGTTCTTACACGCAGGGCAACGAGGCCGCCTTCGGCGGCGAGCTCACCGCGCCGAACGGCGGCACGGCGGGTGTGCAGCTCTACGGCAGCAGCGACGCCAACCAGGCGACCGACGACCCGCAGCTGAAGAACCAGGTGCGCTGCAACTACGTCAAGGCCACGAACAACACGGCGGAGTTCGGCAATCCCTCGGATCTCGACCCGAAGCAGGACCCGAACATCGTCGGGCCGATCTTCAACGCCTCTGACTTCAGCAATTCCGACGTGGCGAAGACCGCCACCGTCATGAAGCTCGTGCTGAACGGCTTCGCGGGGGCGGGCACCATCTCGCTCGGTGGCTTCGATTATCACGACAACACCCGCGCGACCGGCGAGAGCCGCAACTTCCTGGCGGGGCAGATGATCGGCGCGGTGCTCGAGTACGCGCAGCGCATCAAAAAGCCGGTCATGATCTACGTGCTGAGCGACGGCTCGCTCACCTCGAGCAGCATGATCGACACGACCCCGGCCGGCCGCGACAAGCTCGCCTGGCAGGGCGACTCCTCGGCGGTGGCGGCGACGTTCTTCCTCGTTTACAACCCCGCCGGCAGGCCGCAGCCGCTCAACGGCGCGGCCAGTCAGCAGATCGGCTACTTCAGCGCCGACGGCTCCGTGGTGAGCACGTCGAGTCCCGGCGCCAATTCGGTCGTGCAGCTCGTCGAGATGGTGGTGCTGAACTACCTGTCGCTGCACGGCAGCCTGCAGGGGCGGTTCGGCACGCTCTTTCCGCAGCAGGGGCTCGGATCGCCCAGCGATCAGTCCTCGCTGATCGCGTTCGCGCCGATCGTCTGACATGCGCGGGCAGCGGCAACGGGCGGCGCTCCTCGGCCTGCTGGCGATCGTCTGGGTCCTGCCGGCGCTGGCCGGGCGGTCGCGCGCGCTGCCGGGCGCGCCGGCGCCGGATTTCGTGCTGCGGGCGTTCACGGGGCCCAACGTGCGCCTGTCGGAGCACATCGGGCAGGTGGTCGTCATCTCATTCTGGGGACCCGGCTGCGACGGCTGCCGGGCGCAGCTTCGGGCCCTGCAGCGGGACTTCGACCGCGACCGAGCGCGGGGACTGCGCGTCTACGGCGTGGAGGTCGCCGACGATCAGGAGGCGGCGCTGCGCTTCGCGCGCGCGATGCATGTCACATTTCCGCTGCTGCGCGATCCGGCAAAATCCGTCGCCCGCCTTTATGACGTCGACAACCTGCCGATGACGGTGTTGATCGACCGCGACGGTAAAATTCGCCGGGTAGTGCGCGACTTCACCGCAACCAGCCGCCGGGCCTGCGAGGATGAGCTGCGCACGCTCCTGGCTCAATGAACGGACCGCAACCATGCCCGAAGTTCCCTCGCCTCCCGCGCGCCGACCGGCAGGTGGGTGCCTGACCGCGCAAGCCGCCCTGCTCGGCGTGCTCGCCGCCATCGCGCCGAGTGCCGCCGTGTTTGCCCAGAGCGCGGCGCCCGCGCCCGTGGAGCAGCAGGTGCAGTCGCTGAAGAGCGACGTTCTCGACCTCAACCGCGATCTCTTCGTGCTCGAGCAGGAGCTGCTGTACCCGGCCAACACCCAGGTGGCGGTGTTCGTGGCGATGGATGCGGGCACCTTCTTCTCGCTCGACTCGGTGCAGCTGAAGATCGACGGCAAGGAGGTCGCCGACTACCTCTACACGCCGCGGGAAGTGCATGCCCTGGTGCAGGGGGGCGTGCAGCGGCTCTATGTCGGCAACCTGAAGGCGGGCAAGCACGAGCTCGTGGCCTTCTTCACCGGCAAGGGACCGCACGACCGCGATTACACCCGTGGCGCCACCCTGGACTTCCAGAAGAGCATCGGCGCCAAGTATCTCGAGCTCACGATCACAGACGATCAAAGCAAGCTCCAGCCGCGCTTTCGGATCCAGGACTGGGAGTAGCGCTTGGCCCGCACGGCCTGCCTCTGCCTCCTCGCCGCCATGGCGCTGCTCGCCTGCGCGGCACCTGCCGCGGCGCGCCTGCACGATCCGGAGGCGCTGCCGGAGGTGCACGTGCGCGATCTGCCGTACGGCGACGTGCTCTTCTATTACTACCAGGGGAAGGACTTCGAGGCGGCGACTCGCCTGCTGGCATACGAGCACTGGCAGGCGCTGCCCCACCACGAGGCCGATGCCCGCCTGCTGCTCGGCGGCCTGTATCTCTCCCTCGGCATGTACGACCGGGCCGAGCGCCGGTTCGAGGCGCTGCTGACCGATGATGTGCCGACGGGCGTGCGCAACCGTGCGTGGCTCTTCCTCGGCCAGGCGCTCTACGCCAGAGGACAGTACCGGGACGCCGAGCGCGATCTGACCCGCATCAGCGGACCGATGTCGTCGGGGCTCGAAGCGCGCAAGGAATTGCTGCTCGCCAGCGCATGGATGCGCGAGGGCCACTTCGGCCGCGCCGCGCGGCTGCTGCGCAGCTGGCGCGGCTCGCAGCAGGGCTGGACCGCGTATGCCCGGCTCAACCTCGGGATCGCGCTGGTGCGTCAGGGCAGGTTGGCGGAGGCGGTGCCGGTGCTCTCCTCGGTGGGCACCCTGTACGCGCTCGCGCCCGAGATGCTGGCCCTGAAGGATCGCGCCAACCTGGCGCTGGGGCTCGCCTACCTCAAAGCCCGCCACCCGCAGCTGGCGCGCGAGGCGCTCGATCGCGTGCGCCTCGAGGGACCCTTCTCGAACGAAGCGCTGCTGGCGGCCGGCTGGGCGGAGGCGGCCGGCGGCAACTACCGCGCCGCGCTCACGCCCTGGCTGGCCCTCCACGGCCGCAGCGCGCTCGACCCGGCGGTGCAGGAGGCCGAGCTCACCGTTCCCTATGCCTTCGTCGAGCTGAAGGCGCCGGCACAGGCGGTGCGGTACTACCGCACCGCGCTGACGTCGTACTCGCAGGCCTCGACGCAGATCGATCGGGCGATCGCCCGCATCCGCGCCGGCGGTCTGCTGTCGCAGCTGCTGGCCCGCGAAGCGGATTCCCCGGCGTCCGGCAGGGCCGGCAACGACCCGCTCGACGACGATGCGCTCCCCGACCGGTTGGGGTACGGCTGGTTCTGGCATCTCGGCAAAGTGCCCGACGACGCGCAGTCCCGATATCTCTACACGGTGTTCGCGGGACCGGACTTCCAGCAGGGGCTGAGCAACTATCGCGACCTGAAACTGATGGAGCGCATGCTCGGGCAGTGGTCGACCACCATGGGCGCTTTCCAGGAGATGATCGCGGCGCGGCGCAGCGCCTACGCGCAGCGGCTGCCGAAAGTGGAGGCGCTGCTGGGGTCCGGCGACCTGGCGCGGCTGCGACAGCGACGCGCCGCGCTCGCGGACCGGCTGCAACGGGTGGCGCAGGCCGAGGATGTCGCGGCGCTCGCCAGCGCGCGCGAGAGCGGGCAGTGGACGCTCGTGCAGCGGGTCCAGGCGCAGCTCGCCCGCGACCCCGACACTCCCCAGTACGCGAAGCTGCGAGCCCGGCTGGCGATGGTCCGTGGAGTGCTGCTCTACCGCATGAATCAGCGGTTCGCGGCGCGGATGTGGCGCGAGCGCAAACGGCTGCGAAGCATCGATGGCGCATTGGGCGAAGCCCAGAGTCGCTGGACCCAGCTGCAGGCCGAGCGGGGGACGATGCGGCAACAGACCGGCGATTTCGCCGTCCGCGTGAGCGCCCTGCAACAGCGCATCGGCGCGCTGCAGGCGCGCCTGACGGCGGCCGATGCGGCCCAGAGCCAGGCGCTCGCCACGCTCGCGATCCACGCTCTCGAGCAGCGCAAGAAGCGGCTGCAGGGCTACCAGGTGCAGGCGCAGTTCGCGCTCGCCACCCTCTATGACCAGGCGGCACACGCGGCGGGTGGCGCGGCGCCGCCGCCTCTTGCCGCGCCGGCGGTGCCGCCGTGAGGCTGCGGCGTCGATTGCTCGGGCTGCTGGCGGTGCTGAGCACCTGCCTGGCGCTGTGTCAGGTCGCCGAGCCCCGCGGGAACGAGCCCGCGCGCGTGCCGACCCTCCAGGATCTCGAGGCCCATCCGGCCGAGGTGGTGACCGGCGGCGCCGTCGGTGCCAGTGACGCGACCGCGATGGCGAGCTATCAGCGTTTCCTGCAATTGCAGCACACCGACCCGAAGCTGCGGGCGGAGGCGCTGCGCCGGCTCGGCGATCTCAACCTCGATGCCGGCGAGCTGCAGCGCATGGAGACCGAGCTCGCCACGGTGGACGTGCACGGGGCCGAGGCCATCAAGCTCTACACGACCCTGCTCTCCGTTTATCCCGACTACGCGCACAACGACGAGGTGCTCTACCAGTTGGCGCGCGCCTACGACACCACCGGCCAGCCGCAGCAGGCGCTGCGCACGCTCGATCTCATCGCGCAACGCTATCCGGCAGCGGCGGACATCGACGAGGTGCAGTTCCGCCGCGGCGAGCTGCTCTTCTCCGCGCGGCGCTATGCCGAGGCCCAGCAGGCCTACGCGGCGGTGATCGCCCGCGGCGCGGCGTCCCCCTTTTACCTGCAGAGCCTGTACAAGAGCGGCTGGTCGCTCTACAAGCAGTCGCTCGCGCGGGAGAGTCTGCCGGTGTTCGCCAGGTTGCTCGACGTCGAGCTCCTGCGGGTCGGCGGACGGCTGCGGCCCCTGACCGACCTCAAGCGGGCGGATCGCGAGCTGGTCACGGATTCGCTGCGCGTCATGAGCATCACGTTCTCGCAGGACGCCGGCGCGCAGTCGATCGGGCGGTTCGTGGGCCATTACGGCGCGCGGCCCTATGACGCGCTGCTCTATTCGAACCTGGGCGACCTCTACGTCGCCAAGCAACGCTACCAGGACGCCGCCGCCACGTACCTGGCGTACGTCGACGCCCATCCGCAGGCCGATGTCGCCCCGGATCTCGCCGCCCGGGCCATCCGCGCCTATGCCAAGGGCGGCTTCAGTCAGCTCGTCTTCCAGGCCAAGCGCGACTACGTCGAGCACTATGGATTCGGTGCCGCGTACTGGCAGACGCACACGCGCGCCGATCACCCCGAAGTCGTCGCGGAGCTCGAGACCGACCTGCGGGACGTTGCGACCTACGACCATGCGATGGCCCAGCGGACACACGATGTCCGTGACTACACGCAGGCCGCGCGGTGGTACCGGGAGTACCTCGCCTCGTTCCCCACCGCATCCGACGCCGCGCAGCTGGCTCATCGCCTGGCGGACGCCTTGTACGCGGC
>Ga0187809_10001672_pt1 | contig 10046 bp, 9 predicted proteins | sample NC_wetland_sal_i_8_FD_132415 | JGI IMG/M metagenome (GOLD analysis project Ga0187809, IMG submission 132415) | Wetland sediment microbial communities from Neuse River Estuary, North Carolina, USA - ASW_4 | ecosystem: Environmental > Aquatic > Freshwater > Wetlands > Sediment | place: USA: North... | reverse complement strand
GCGATCCGGCAGAGTTCGGCGATGCCTGCGCCTTCCTGTGCTCCGCCAACATCAGCTTCATGGTCGGGCAGAACCTGCTGCTGGACGGCGGTGCGTTCAACGCGAGCATGGGCTAGGCAGGAAGGATACAAGGAACTTCCCCTCCCTGTGTGGGAGGGGGAGCTTGTCTCCAGCCGCCGGTGACAGCGGCCGCCGCGCAAGGAAAGCCCACCATGGATCCGACCTTCCTGTCCGCCACGCAGCTCGCCGAACGGCTGCGTGCGCGCGAAATAGGCTGTCTGGAACTGCTGGATCACTACATCGCCCGCATCGGGCGGCTGGACTCCCGCATCAACGCCGTCGTGGTGCGCGACTTCGACCGTGCGCGTGCGCGGGCCCGCGCGATGGACTCCCACTCCGACCGCAGCGCGAAGCTGTTCGGCGTGCCGATGACGATCAAGGAGAGCTACGACGTCGCCGGCCTGCCCACCAGCTGGGGCGTGCCGGAGTATCGCGACTTCATCGCCGGCAGCAATGCGCTGTCGGTCGATCGCCTGCTGCAGGCCGGCGTGGTGCTGTTCGGCAAGACCAACGTGCCGCTGCTGCTTGCCGACTGGCAGAGCTACAACGCGATCTACGGCACCACCAGCAATCCCTGGGACCCGGCGCTCTCGCCGGGCGGTTCCTCCGGTGGCGCTGCGGCGGCGCTTGCTGCCGGCCTCACCGGCCTCGAGTCCGGCAGCGACATCGGCTCGTCCATCCGCAATCCCGCCCACTACTGCGGCGTGTATGGCCACAAGCCGAGCTGGGGCATCTGCCCGCCGCTGGGCCATGCTTTGGCGGGCAATGTCGCGCAGGCCGACATCTCGGTGATCGGCCCGCTGGCGCGCGCGCCCGCCGATCTCCGGCTGGCACTGGATGCCATGGCCGGTGCCGAACCGATCGAAACCGGCTGGCAGCTCGCGCTGCCGCCGCCGCGAGCCACCAGCTTCAAGGGGCTGCGCGTGGCGGTGATGACCGACCACCCGCTGTCCGAGGTGGATGCGTCAATCACCGGCAAGCTGGAGGAACTCGCGGGGTTCTTGCGCCGCGAGGGCGCCAGCGTCAGCCTGACCGCTCGGCCGGAGTTCGACCTGGCCGAAGGCCATCGCCTGTTCATCATGATGCTGCGCGCCACCACCAGCGGTCGCACCAGCGCAGCCATGATGCAGCACTGGCGCGACGAGGCGGCACGCCTTCCGGCCGACGACACCAGCTATTACGCGATGATGGCGCGCGGCGTCAGCATGTCGCACCGCGACTTCCTGGCGGCGAACGAAACCCGCCAGCGCATGCGCCGAACCTGGGCGGCGTTCTTCCAGGACTACGACGTGTTGCTGTGCCCGGTCGCCGCGTCGCCGGCACAGCCGCACGACCATGTGGGCGAGCGCTGGGAACGCAGCATCACGGTGAACGGCCACCGCGTGCCGGCGACCGACCAGATGTTCTGGGCCGGCATCTCCGGCTTCTACCTGCTGCCCGCCACCGCGGCGCCACTCGGCTTCGCGTCGAACGGGTTGCCGGTGGGCGTGCAGATCATCGGCCCGCAATATGGCGACTACACCACGATCGAAGTGGCCAGGCTGCTGGAAACCGCGTGGCAGGGCTTTGTCCCGCCGCCCGGCTGGGAGTGAACGCGCATGGACCCGACCTTTCTCTCCGCCACCGAACTCACCCGCCGGCTGCGCGGGCGGGAAATCGGCTGCCTGGAGCTGCTGGACCACTACATTGCCCGCATCGAGCGGTTGGATCCCCGCATCAACGCCGTGGTGGTGCGCGACTTCGACCGTGCCCGCACCCGCGCCAAGGCGACCGACTCGCAGTCCGACCGCAGCGCGCCGCTGTTCGGCGTGCCGATGACGGTGAAGGAGAGCTTCGACGTCGCCGGCCTGCCCACCACGCGCGGCCATGCGGAACTGAAGGACCGGCCCGCCGCCGCGTCCTCGCTATCGGTGCGGCGGCTGGAGGCCGCCGGTGCGGTGGTGTTCGGCAAGACCAACGTGCCGGTCGATCTGGCCGACTGGCAGAGCTACAACCCGGTGTACGGCGCAACCTCGAATCCCTGGAATGCGGCGCACACCCCGGGCGGCTCGTCCGGCGGGTCCGCCGCGGCGCTGGCAGCCGGGTTTTCCGGGTTGGAGATCGGCAGCGACATCGGCGGCTCGATCCGCATTCCGGCGCATTTCTGCGGCGTGTTCGGCCACAAGCCGACCTGGACGCTGTGCCCGAACTACGGCGATCCGGCGACCAGCGCCGCGGCGCCAACCGACATCGCGGTGATCGGTCCCATGGCGCGCTCCGCCGCCGACTTGGATACCGCGCTGACCGTGATGGCCGGCCCCGATCCGGCGGACACCGCGTTCGGCATCGACCTGGCGGCGCCGCGCTTCTCCAGCCTGAAGGACATGCGGATCGCGGTGTGGAGCCGGGAGCCGGGGCAGGAGACCGACGCCGAACTCAGCCGCAGCCTGGATGAACTGGCGGACCGGCTGGAACGCGAGGGCGCCGCGGTCAGCCGCACCGCCCGCCCGGCGTTCGACGGGACCGAAGCGTTCCACCTCTACCTGAAGCTGCTGGATGCGGCGTGGAGCGCGCGCAACACCGAGGAATTGCTGGCGGAGAAGCGCAAGGCGGTGGCCACCCTGCCCGCGGACGACATGAGCGCCGACGCCATCATGGCGCGCTGCGTGGACATGCCGCACCGCATTTGGCTGGGTTTGAACGAGCAGCGCGCCCGTTTCCGCCGGGCCTGGACGGCGTTCTTCCGGGAGTGGGACGTGCTGCTGTGTCCGCCGATGTCCACCCCGGCTCTGCTGCACATGCAGCAGGGCGCCACGTGGGAGCGGCGTTACGCGGTGAACGGGCGGTCGATCCCGTACAACGACATGCTGTTCTGGCCGGGCCTGACTTGCGGCTATCACCTGCCGGCCACCGTGGCCCCGATCGCCCGTACCGCGGCCGGCCTACCGGTCGGCGTGCAGATCGTCGGGCCCGTGTACGGCGACCGCATCACCATTGCCGCCGCGACCCTGCTCGAAGCGGCGGGCTGCGGCTTCGTCGCGCCGGCGGGGTGGGCGTAGCCGATGGCCACGAAGGACAAAGCAGAGACTCCACCGACGCTTCCCCTGGACGGACTCACCGTCCTGGAATTCACCCACACCGTCATGGGCCCCTCGGGTGGCGCCGTGCTGGCCGACCTCGGCGCCGACGTGATCCGGGTGGAGCCCGCCCCGGACGGCGACCGCACCCGCCGGCTGCGCGGCTTCGCCAGCGGGTTCTTCGCCTACTTCAACCGCAACAAGCGCTGCATCTGCATCGACCTCAAATCCCCGGAAGGCCTCGCCGTCGCCAGGGATCTGCTGCGCCACGCCGACGCCCTGCTGGAGAATTTCGGTCCCGGCACCATGGACCGCCTCGGCCTCGGCTGGGATACGGTGCACGAGATCAACCCGCGGCTGATCTACTGCGCCATGAAGGGCTTCCTGCCCGGCCCGTACGAGCACCGCCCGTCGCTCGACGAACTGGCGCAGTTCATGACCGGCCTCGCCTACATGACCGGCCCGCCCGGCCAGCCGCTGCGCGCCGGCACCTCGGTGATCGACATCATGGGGGGCGTGATGGGCGCGCTGGCGGTGCTCGCCGCCTTGCGGCAACGCGACAAGGACGGCATCGGCCGCAAGGTGACCAGCTCGCTGTATGAATCGTCGGCTTTCCTGGTCGGCCAGCACATGGCCGGCGAGGCCGCCACCGGTACCGCGCCGCCGCCCATGCCAGCACGCAAGGGTGCCTGGGGCATCTACGAAACCTTCGATACGCTCGGCGGGGAAAAACTCTTCATCGGCATCACCTCCGACAACCACTGGCGCAGCTTCTGCCAGTCGTTCGAACGGCCGGATCTGCTTGCCGACCCGCGCTTCACCACCAACGGCGACCGGGTGGAACACCGCGACGCCTTGCGGCCCTATGTCGCGGAGATCGCCGCAACGCACGCGATCGACGACCTCCAGCAGAAGCTGGACCAGGCCAACATCCCCTTCGCGCCGGTGCGCCGTCCGTCCGACCTGTTCGACGACCCCCAGCTGAACGCGTTCGACCGCATGCTGCGGGTGCGCATGCCGGACGGCAGCACGGCGAAGCTGCCGCCGCTGCCGCTGTGCATCGACGACGTCACGCCCGGGCTGCGCCTGCAGCCGCCGGAAGCCGGCGAGCACACCGACACCATCCTGCGCGCCATCGGCTATGACGACGCCCGCATCACCGCGCTGCGCGGGCGCAACGCCATCAGCTGAGGCGTCATGAGCCGGCCCAACCTCATCCTCGGAATCTGCGTCGGCTACACCGCGGAGGCGGCGGAGATCTTCATCCGCTCCTGGCGCCGCAACGTGCCGTCTGCGGCGCTGCACATGTTCGTCAAGGACATCGCGCCCGACCTGGCGGCCCTGCTGCGCGACAACGACGTCCAGACCACCGATTGCGCCATGGCGCTGGATGTTGCCGCCGACCTGGGCTTCAACATCTACTCGGCGCGGCAGTTCGTGCTGCGCCGGTTCCTGCAGCGCAATCCCTGCCACGGCAAGGTGCTGCTGTCCGACGTGCGCGACGTGGTGCTGCAAGGCGATCCCTTCGCCGAATCCTTTGCCGGCGACGTGCTGTTCGCCGCCGAGGACAAGAAGATCGAGGATTGCCGCATCAATTCCGCCTGGATCAGCCAGGCCTACGGCCAGGATGTGCTGCGCGTCCTGCGCAGCCGCACGGTCACCTGCGCCGGCACCGTGCTCGGCAGCTATATCGGGATCCTGCGCTACCTCGACCTGATGTGCGCGGAGCTGAAGAGCCACCCCAAGCAGGAGACCGACCAGGGCATCCATAACTTCATTGCCTGGGGCCTTTCGCCGATCGGCATGGCGGTGGACCTGAGCAACGGCGTGGTCGCCACGCTGGACCAGATCGACGCCGAACGCGTTACCTTCGAGGATGGCATGGTGCGGCTGGACGGGCATGCGCCGCCGATCGTGCACCAGTGGGACCGACAGGATCATCTGCGCGGCCCATTGCTGCGCGCCTGGAGCGCCGGGTGACGCCAGGGCGGTCATGCTGACGCCGGCGCAGCGCCGCTTCCTCGACAGCGGCCGGGTGGCGCATCTGGCCACGGTCAACGCCGCCGGCCAGCCGCACCTCGTGCCGGTCTGCTACGCCTGCACCGACAGCGCGCTGTACATCACCATCGACGAGAAGCCGAAGCGGCAGGACGTGCCGCTGCAGCGGCTGCGCAACATCCAGGCCAACCCGTGGATCGCGGTGACGGTGGACCGCTGGGACGAGGATTGGACGCGGCTCGCCTGGGTGATGCTGCGTGGCCGCGCCGACATCCTGCCCGGCGGCGAGGAACACGACAGTGCTCAGGCGCTGCTGCGTGCGCGCTACACGCAGTATCTTGCCATGGACCTCGCGCCCCTGCCGGTGATCGCGCTGCGCATCGCCCGGGTCACGGCGTGGGGCGCGTTGGCGTGACGGCGCTCCCTGAGCGAAGCGCTTCGCCGCCGGCGCTGCCTGGCTGAATCGCCTCGCCGCCGGCGTGCCCCGGCTGCGCTTTCCCGCCCGCGCAGCTCAGCAGCCCGAACACCCCGCCAACCGCCAGAACGGCGGCGAGACCGATGAAGTCGAACGGCGCGCCCCAGAGCACAACCCGCACCAGGCTGGCAGCCACCAGCAGCCCGCATGTGGCGCCGATACCGGTCCACAGCCCCACGCCACAGCGGCAGAGCGCCCAGATCAGGCCGCCATACAGGAAGGCCCGCTCGCACAGGCCAGGGACCACCCGATGCAATTCTGTCAGCAGCCGGGTGTGGAGCGGTCTTCCCGCGACCGGATGCAACGCCACGGCGGCCCACGCGTGCTGTAGTTGCAGCACGCCCAGCAACCCAGCCAGCAGCACGGCGAGCAGAACAGGCTTGTCGCGCCAGGACTGCGGCAATGCCAGCCAGGCCGCGGCGGCGAGCGCGGCGGCGGCGATGTCGGTCCATTGCAGCGCCTGCCAGATCACCAGGACATGTCCGGCAAACTCCATCAGCGCGAACAGCGGGAACAGCCACAGCCAGCGGCGGCGCCCGTACATCGCCTCGATCGCAGCGGCGACCAGCAGCCAGGCAATGCCCAGGTGGATCAGCCCGCCGGGCGCGAGACGCGGCGCGAACAGCAGCGCGGACATTGCATGCCAGTATTTTCCCAGGCTCTCCGTCGGCACGTAGGGGTACAGCCGATAGCCGAGGAACAGCGTCAGCAGCAGTTCGGCCGCCGGGGATCGTCCGGCTTCCGTGGCCAATGGCCAGGCGCGCCGGCCCCATGCCACTGCGGCGATGCCGCCGAACGCCGCGCCCAACGCGTCGGCGTAGACGTCGCCCATGGTGCTGACGCGGTACGGTTCATGGAACTGCACCAATTCGGCGCAAGCCGCCAGCGCCGCGCCGAGCAGGGCGGCCAGCGGGATGCGGCGGGCTGAGGCAAGGCGTGGTGGCAGGGCCCGCACGGCGCAAAACCCCAGCGGCATGTACAGCAGGAGGTTGGCAACCAGGTCGCGGGGCTCGTCCCAATCGGCCCAGCTGTGCAACAGATGCGCGACGGCTCCACTGGAATTCTGCGCGCGGGAGAAGTCGAACGGGAACAGCGAGGCGTAGATGATCAGCGCGGCCACCACCAGCAGCGCGATGGCATGGCCCGGCGACCAGCCGCCATCGGGTTTCCGGCCATCGGCAGCCCGCGACACGAGGGTTTCCAGGATCTGGCTTTTCCCAGGCATGATCCGGCTCCGCCGTCGGTGAGTGGCCGGTCAGTGCGCGATATAATCCATCCGGCCACCGTCCACGACCAGGACCTGCGCGGTGATCCAGCCGGATTCCGGCGCGGCCAGGAAGGTCACCGCATTGGCGATGTCCTCCGGCCGGCCGACCCGCCCCGTCATGGCGCGCGCGGCGATGCGTCGGGCCACCTCGTTCCAGTCGGTTCCGCCGCGGTTGTGCCGGGACATTTCGGTCTCCACGAAGCCCGGCGCCACCGCATTCACCGTGATGCCGTGCGGCCCCAGTTCCATGGCGAAACGCCGTGTCAGGATGTTCACCTCGGCCTTCGTTGCCGCGTAGAACGCGTTGTTCGGCAGCGCCGTGCCGATGCCGGCGATGGAGGATATGTTGACGATGCGGCCATAGCCGCGTGCGCGCATGCCGCCCATGACCGCGCGCGTGGCATGGATGACGCCATCCACGTTCACCTGGCGCATGCGCGCCATCTGCTCGCGATCGTAGCCGTCGAGGGTCGCCGGGAACGACACGCCGGCGTTGTTGACCAGCACGCTGACCCCGCCGAATGTGGAATCGATCCGGTCGATCATCGCTTCCACGGCCGCGTCGTCCGCCACGTCGGCCGCGACCGCCATGGCGCGTCCGCCGGCTGCCTCGATTTCCTGCACCGCCGCCTGCGCCGCATCGCGGTTGCCGCGGTAATTCACGCAGACCGCGGCCCCGAACCGCGCCAGCCGAAGGGCGATGGCGCGCCCTATCCCGCGTGCGCCGCCGGTGACCAACGCAACCTGATCCACCCACTCCATCCGATCGTCTCCTGCAGTGCGCCCCGCGCCGATCGGCGGTAGGCCGTGGCTGCAACAACACAGCCGGCCACGCGTTCGCCATTGTGGCAATTTTCCGGTCAGGCAGGGCATTTTCGGGTTGCATCGACTCGCCCGAAACGGGCAAACAGCACCGCAAGCGGGCTCGCTAATCCGTGAAGTTCCGCTGTGCACCTTGCAACTTTGATTGAGGTGCCGACCCTTCCGGCACTCTATCGGTTTGCCCCGCATCCGAACCGTCTCGAACAAGTGGATATGACTATGCAACATACGGGCCCGTTTTCCGTCGAAGAGCACGTGCATGGCGACACCGTATGGGTGGCCATCCGCGCGCGCGGTGCCGAGTGGTCGTGGCTGACGCCGGAAGAAGCCGTTCGGCTCGGGCGCGAGTGGGTGGCCCGGTATGGCCACGGCGAGCGCCAGCACGCCGAACCCTTTCTCGCCGCCGCGGAGTAGTACAAGGCTGTAGCCTGCCGTCTATCCTGTCGTATCATCCGTGCACCGGCCCTATCGTGGCCGATCCGGAGGAAACGACAATGCTCGGACTGATGCAGCCGCACGGGCTGATGATCTCCGCCATGCTGCGCCATGCCGCGCGGCACCATGCCGGCGGCGAGATCGTCTCGCGAACCCATGAAGGCGGCATTCACCGCACCACCTGGAGCGCCCTGGAACAGCGCGCCCGCCGCTTGGTGCGAGTGCTGGAGGGCCTCGGCGTCGGCGCCCAGGACCGGGTCGGCACGCTGGCCTGGAACAACCACCGCCACCTGGAGGTCTACTACGCCGCGCCCGGCATGCAGGCGATCTGCCACACGGTGAACCCGCGGCTGCATCCGGACGACATCGCCTACATCGTCAATCACGCCGGCGACTCGGTGCTGTTCGCCGATGTCAGCTTCGCATCCCTGGTCACCGCCATTGCCCCGCGCATCAAGGACACCGTCCGTGCCGTGGTCATGATGGCGGATGCCGACGCCATGCCGGAGGTGACGCTCGCCCCCGGCATGACGCTGCATTGCTACGAGCAGCTGATGCAGCAGGCGGACGAGGACTACGCCTGGCCGGACTTCGACGAGAACACCGCCAGCGCACTGTGCTACACCTCCGGCACCACGGGGCGGCCGAAGGGCGTGCTGTACAGCCACCGCTCGACCGTGCTGCACGCGTACGCCATCGCGCTGCCCGATGTGCTGGGGCTGCACGCGGTGGACCGCATCCTGCCGGTGGTGCCGATGTTCCACGTCAATGCGTGGGGCATCCCGCACGGGACCGCGCTGACCGGCGCCGGTCTGGTGCTTCCGGGCCGGCATCTGGACGGCGCCAGCATGGCCGAACTGCTGAACCAGGAGCGCGTCACCGTCACCTGCGGCGTGCCCACCGTCTGGATGGGGCTGCTGCAACACCTGCGTGCCAGCGGCCAGCGGCTGGACTGGACCCGGCGCATCATGACCGGCGGGTCCGCTGCCCCGCCCTTGCTGATCGAGGCGTTCCGCGACGAGTACGGCGTGGCGGTGGAGCACGGCTGGGGCATGACCGAACTTTCCCCCGTCGGCACCTACAACGCACCCAAGCCGGCGCAGGCCGGGCTGGGCAAGGACGCCGCCGCGCAGCACATGCTGAAACAGGGCCGCGTGCTGCCCGGCGTGGACATGAAGATCGTCGACGCCGAGGGCAAGGAACTGCCCTGGGACGGCAAGGCCTTCGGTGACCTGCTGGTGCGCGGCCCGTGGGTGTGCAGCGCCTATTACGGCGACGAACCCGGCAGCGCGCTGGACCGGGACGGCTGGTTTGCCACCGGCGACGTCGCCACTATCGACCCGAACGGGTTCATGGAGATCACCGACCGGTCGAAGGACGTGATCAAGTCGGGCGGCGAATGGATCAGCTCCATCGCGCTGGAGAACATCGCGGTATCCCACCCGGACGTGGCCGAAGCTGCGGTGGTCGCGGCCCAACACTCGAAATGGGACGAGCGTCCGCTGCTGCTGGTTGTGCCGCAGCCCAATTGCACTATCGACCGGGATTCTGTACTGCGAATCTACGAAGGCAAGGTGGCGAAATGGTGGATACCAGACGCCGTGGTGGTGCTGCCGGAGTTGCCGCATACTGCAACGGGCAAGCTGCAAAAATCGATCCTGCGCGCCAAATATCGCGAATATCTCGCGACGTCCGGCTAATTTGTGCTATTTTTATCGTGAATTGATCCGGATGGCGCCTGCCCAGCGGTCGGATGGCGATCTGGAAACAAGCAACCACAACAAAGACGTCCAGAAGCGGACGGGATGCCGAAATGACGGTACCGATTCTGCAAACCCTCGGACAGCTGTCCGATGCCCTGGCTGCCCTGGTGAGCGAGACGGCGCCGATAGTTTGCGCCATCCGCACCGGTCCGAACCGCCATATCACCGGG
>Ga0187809_10001671_pt1 | contig 10048 bp, 7 predicted proteins | sample NC_wetland_sal_i_8_FD_132415 | JGI IMG/M metagenome (GOLD analysis project Ga0187809, IMG submission 132415) | Wetland sediment microbial communities from Neuse River Estuary, North Carolina, USA - ASW_4 | ecosystem: Environmental > Aquatic > Freshwater > Wetlands > Sediment | place: USA: North... | reverse complement strand
GGATCGAGGTTCGACAGCGGCTCATCGAGCAGCAACACGCGCGGCTCGGGGGCCAAGGCCCGGGCCAACGCCACGCGCTGCTGCTGGCCGCCGGACAGCTCCGCCGGATAGCGCTCGGCCAGGGCGCGCAGCTGCACGGTGTCCAGCATCTGCATCACCTTGTCGCGCACGCTGGCGCGGTCGATGCGGCGCAGCTTCAGGCCGAAGGCGACGTTCTCCGCCACAGTCATGTTCGGCCAGATGGCATAGCTTTGGAAGATCATCGACATCTGCCGCTTCTCCGGTGGCAGCGTCGAATCGGCCGACGAGATCACCTGGCCATCCATGCTGATCGAACCGCCGGTGGGTCGGATGAAGCCGGCGATCATGCGCAGCGTGGTGGTCTTGCCGCAGCCGGAGGGGCCGAGCAGCGAGACGAATTCGCCAGGTGCAATCTCCAGATCCAGGTGATCCACCGCGACGGTTGGGCCGAAGGCGCAGGTGATCTGGTTCAGCACCAGGCGCGACTGCGCAGTATTGTCAGCGTGGCTCATGAGCGTCGCAGCATGAAGTCGCGTCCCACCAGTTTGTAGCCGATCAGCACGATCACGATGGTCGCGCCGAGCAGCAGAAAGCCGAGTGCGGCGAGGGTTTCGAAACTGCCGTTCTCGGAAAGGTCAAGCATCATCAGGGAAATTACCCGCGTGTGGGCGGCGACCAGGAACAGGGCGGTGCTGAGTTCGCGCGTCGCGGGAATGAATACGAGCAGCCAGGAGCCGACCAGGTTGGTCTTCAGCAGCGGCACCACCACGCGTGCGAGGGCACGCATGCGGCCGCCGCCGAGGATGCGCACGGCTTCTTCCATTTCCGGATTCAGCGAGCGGATGCCGGCCATGCAGTTGACATAGGCGATCGGCAGGAAGCGGGTGGTGTATCCCAGTATCAGTATGGTGCCGGTGCCGTACAGCGCGAGCGGTGGCGGCGCGTAGGTGGCGTAGAATGCCACGCCGAGTACGATACCGGGGATCACCAGCGGCGCCATGCAAAGCAGGGTCAACACGCCGCCGGCGCGCGTCATGCGGCGGCTGACAATGTAGGCGATCGCCAGCGACAGGCCGACCGCGACGCAGGCAGCCGCAGCGGAGAAGGTGAAGCTGTTGAGGATGGTGCGCTGCGATTCCGGGTCGAACAGGATCTCGCCGAAATGTGCGAGCGTCAGGTTGGTCCAGGAGAATCCCTGGCCCCACGCCTTGCTGAATGCGGCCTGCGCCAGCGCCGCATAGGGCAGGATCACCGCCATGCCGACGATGAACACCGCGTAGGCCAGTGCCACCCAGCGATACACGCCAAGCTGCGTGGGGCGCCGGCCGCCGCCCTTGCCGGTGAGTGCGACGTAGCCTTTGCGGCCAAGCAGCAGGCGCTGCACGGAGAACAGCGCCAGGGTGACGATGATCAGCGGCACGGCGTAGGCCGCCGCGGCCTGCGCGCGCACCGGGAACTCGAAGAACTGCCACAGCACCAGCGTCATGGTGGGGATACGCGCGGGCAATCCGATGATTGCCGGCGTGCCGAACAGCGCCACGGTATCCAGGAACACCACAATGCCACCGCCCAGGATCGCCGGCAGCACCAGCGGCAAGGTGATGCGCAGAATGGTGCGCAGTCCACCGGCGCCGAGGATGTTTGCCGCTTCCTCCATTTCGGTGGAGACCAGGTCGAGCGCGGCGGACGTGAACACGAAGATGTAGGGGAAGGCGTACAGCGCCGTTACCCACACCATGCCGTTGAAGGTATAGACGTTGAAGATGCCGCTATCGCTGCCGCTCGCCGCCATCCAGATGCGGTTGAGCCAGCCGGCATTCGGACCGGCCAGCAGGATCCAGCCGATTGCGCCGAGGTAGGGCGGGGTGATGAAGGCGCCCAGGATCAGCGCGCGGATCACCCCCTTGCCTGGCATGTTGGTGCGCGACAGGCTCCAGGCGACCGGTACTGCGAATACCGCGGACAGTAATGTCACCTCGATGGCGTAGCGCAGTGAGTTGCCGACCGCGACCAGTTCGCGCGTGTGGCCCCAGGCGATTGCGTAGTTCTGGAGGGTGAAGGCGCCGGTGTCGGTGGACTGGAAGCTGGAGACCAGCAATCGAGCGAGCGGTGCCACCACCAGGAACACCAGCGCGGCCACGGCGGCGAGCCAGAACAGTGTTGCCGGCTGGAACCGCCGCAGGCGGACGGCGAACGACGTTCTCCGCTGCGGGATGTCCCGCAGCGGAGATGTTTGCGTGAGGCTCATGGGAGCGTGTCGAATCCGGTGCCGGTCAGGCGCCGAAAGTGTCGCGCCACTTGCCGCGCAGCACCGGCAGTTCCTTCTCGATATGCGTCAGTTCCGGCTGGAACAACGTAAGTTCCGACAGCGGCTTGGCGCCGCCCGGCGGCGGCACGTCGGCGCGTAGCGGCTGCCCGGCATTCTTCACCAGGATATCCGAGAACTCTTTCGTCGCCTGGAAGTTCATGAACAACTTGGCCGCATTTGGGCTGTGCGAGCCCTTGATGATCGCCGAAGGAGCGAAATCCACCAGGGAGAACGACTTGGCGTAGTTCACGCCGAGTGGATTGCCGGCTTTGATGCTGCGATAGGCGGAGGCAGCATCGCAGATCGCCACCTGGCGCTCGCCGGAGTTCAGCAGCGCCACAGCGTCGTCGATGGAACGGCCGATCAGCGGGTTCAGCTTGCTGAGCTTCTCGAAGAAGCGCCAACCGTATTTTTCCGTCATGCCGACGGTCCACACGCCGACCAGGCCGGAGAAGTTCGGGCTGCCGAAGGCGATCTTGTTGTTCCACTTTGGGTCGGTGAGATCGGGCCAGTCCTTCGGCGAGTCTGTGTCGGACACTTTCTTCTTGTTGTACATGATCGCCACCAGGCCGACCCAGGTGACATGGTAGAACCCGCCGCCGTTGAAGTCCCGCAGCGCCGGCACGATCGCACTGTCTTCCGCCGGGGTGTACTTCACCAGCTTGTCCTTGCTGATGAGATACGTCATGTGGCTGGCGTCGGTGGTGGTGAAGATGTCGGATTGCACCGCGCCGCCGTTGATGTCCTGCATCACCCGCTGGAATGCGACCTGCGAGGTGGTTTTGGTGCCGTTGAACTGGATGCCGGGATATTTCGCTGTGAAGGCCTTGCCGATGGATTCGACGATCGGCTGGTTGAGCACACCGGAATACCAGGTCAGCCGGCCTTCCTTTTTCGCGGCTGCATAAAGCTGCTGTTCGTCGTCCGCCGCCTTCGCCGCGGTCAGGCCGAGGGAAGTTGCGCCGAGCGCGACCATGGCCGCACGCCTGGTGAGTTTCACTGTCCGTCTCCTTGCGGCAGGCTGTTCGGCCGGCCCAATTCCTGCTTTGCGCAGCGACACGAATTCGTTACGTAATCGCGCCACCTGGGCCACCCTAAGCAGCTGGTGCCTTTGGCGCAACCCCGTGTAAAGGTTAGAGGTCTCAGCTGCTTGTCGGGGCCGGCCCTGGTCGGCGCATGCGGGCGCTTCCTGTGTCGGGACCGATAAGGGCGCGCACGGGAACGCCTGCCGGGCGCTGCGTGCGAGCAGGGAGCCTTGCCTGGCAGCAGGCCCGATCACCGCTTTTCCGTATTCGCGAGGCTGAACGGATCGCGCGTTCACCGGCAGCTTGAGGGATTGGCCTGCCGGCGCAAGCGGATCAGCGGTGAAGCGCGGTAGAGCGGTGCACGAAATCGGCCGTATCGACGTCAACGCGGCGGGCACTGCCCGCGGTCAGGCCCCGTATGGGTTTGTCGGTCGAGAGCTGCGCTATTCTTGCAGAAACGATGCCAAGGGCGTCACTTCCACGATCGCGCGAATGCGCCTTTTCTGATCGTCGTTCAGCTCCTGGCGCCAGCTGTTCGCAGCCTCGTTGGGATCCTTGAAAACGCCGTAGTAGCGGTCCTTTCCCTTGCCTCTAGTACTCTCCAGGATGAAATCCTCGGTTTGCTGGTTCCAGGAAAGGCCGGCGAAATCCAGGATTTCCCTGGCATGGGCCAAAGGATCCTTGACGAAGTCGTCGTACCTGACAATGCGGCCGTGTCGAACCGCAGCAAGGTCGGCCAATGCCTTTTCATACATGATGACCCAGTTCCAGGTCAGCTTCTCCTCGATCGTCATCGCGCTCAGCTGCTCCTTGGTGAGCCCATAACGTTTTGACTGAGGGACGAGGAGGATGGTGTCAACTGAAGCCTCGTTGTCGAACTTGCTCAGGGAAATTCCCCGCAGCACCGAGGCCACCTGAGCCCTGGGATCACGCACGATCAGTGCGATCCTTGCCTCCGGGGCAGCGTTTGCGAACAGCCGCACGCGGCCGAGCGCGCTGATGGACTTGATGACGATGCGCGATGGCTGTGCCGAACCAGGCAGGAAATCGGGGATCCGCGCGTTACGCGCCCATTGACGCGTCGCGCCAAGCTGGAGGGCCACCTGGAACAACAGAACCGCGCCTTTGCGGGCCGTCAACGCGACCCGGCTTTGATTGCGCTTTCGGAAAAGCGGCGGCGAGCCGACAGTCTTTACCGTGGCGGTTTGCGTCAATTGCTCGATATACCGGGATGCACGCCCCTTGTGCAGCTCCGCATCGTCGCCCAGGCACATCGAGGGCAGGATACTGTCAGTCGCTATCAGGTCCGGTTCATGGCGGTAAATGACGTCGGGGTGGCTGTCGAATATCTTCCCCATCCAACTCGTGCCAGAGCGCGGCGCGCCGAGGAGAAAAACCAGCCTCTCGCTGGGAACGTCGTGTCGGAACATGCAGGGTGGCTTCTTTCTGGGTGGATGGGCACTTCGTGCCGCTCGTGTTTGGCTGGAGATAAATGCTGTAATGAGCTCCGGAAAATCCTCTCGTTTTCCCTAAAGCCGACCCTATGGTCAAAGTGCGAATATGTGTGCCCTGGGCATCCCCTTGAGCTCTGCGATGTCTCAAGCGGAAATTTGGCTTGCGAACAAGTCGCCGACTGGCGCTCCGATCAGGTAGTTGATGCACGCGAAGGTTGCTGTGCTGCGATATCCCCTGGCGGCCTGGAACAGGCCATTGAGCGCTTCCGATCGAGCGTTGGAGTGTCCTGAGTTCCAACGGCGGATGATTCGTCTGGCATGCCGGCCGACGGTTTCGACGGCATGGCGGATCGGGTCGAGAATGCTGCCCGCCTTGCCCGCCCCTTCGGTGGCGTCCCGATCGTCCAGTCGGCCGCCGATGTGGTTGAGGAAGTGGGTCAGCCGCCAGCGCGCGGCCTGTGCCGTGGCCGCTTCGCGGACCCAGCGCGGCATTTCCTTGGCGCGATAGGCCACAGCGGTGGCGAAGCCGCCGGCTTCGAGTTCGTCCAGCGCCTGTTTCTGGGCTTCGGTCAGCGCCTCGGGCCGCTTCAGGGCTGCCCAGCGGGTGCCTTTCGGCATGGTGCGCTGATGGGCCTCGGCGCGGCGGACCTTTTCGACGGCGGTGGTGAAGACCTGCACGACGTGGAACCAGTCCACGGTCACGGCGGCCTGGGGGAAGGTTTCGGCGGCGGCGGCGAGGAAGACTGCGGACATGTCGCAGACGACCTCGGCAATGCGGGTTGGTTCGCCGCCGTGCTCGACTAGGAAGGTACGGAAGGCGGTCCGCACTCTTTACCCTTGCCGGGCGTGACAAAGAGCACCGGCTTCTCGACGGCATCGAGATCGATGAAGACGGTGACGTATTCGTGGCCCCGCTTGGCAGCGGTCTCATCGAGCGCGACGGCCTGGACATCGCTGAGATCAAGGCGATCGATCGCCTTGCCGATATAAGAATTGCAGGACGCGCCAAAGCCGCTTGTCGGTGACACCAATGATACGGGCGGCAGCGGCAACCGGCATTTCGCGCATCAGCAGCAGGGCAGCCTGCTCGAACAGCAGAGTGAAGCCGCTGTCCGGGCGTGCCCATGGGACGGCGATGCGCAGCACCCCGTGCTCGGGGCAGTCGGTGCGCGGAACGCGGGCGGAGACGAAGCAGGCATGCAGGAAGAAGTTGAGATGGCGCCAAGTTGTCTCTTTCCAGTCGTGCGGTTTGCAAAGACGGCCACACGTTGGACAGGGAAACGGGCGCCGGGCTCCGCGGCAACCGCGAGGTGCAGTTCGTTGGGCTGCTGGCCGGTCTCCATGCGCTGGTCGATCACGCGCCAGGGCGGGATCTGTCCGAGACCGAGGGTGAAGACATCGCTGTGTGCCATGAGGGATCCGCGCGGATGAAGTGTCGCACCGGGGCCGACGCCACAGATGCGCGCGGCGGCGCGTCTGGTCCGCCCCGTCCTGCTCGAGGTTGGCGCCGTGCGGATGGTCAGGCCGGGACGAGGAAACGGCCCCCAGCCGTACAAGGAAACCGGACGATGGCGGGACAGTTGCCGCTACCTATGGTGGTGGCGGCGGCGCCCAAGCAACGGTGGCCGATCCACTCACCGCATCGAGGAGGCATGATTCTCTCTCCGGTCCGGATGCGCGTGCGAACTTTATCATTGAGGTTAGGTTGCTCACCAAGTTAAAGATTAGTGACGATGCGTCGTTAAAGATTAGTGATAATGCGTCCCGCGGACCGCATTTGGTAAACAATCGTGATATTATTGTTGCAGGGTGTTCAAGAAGGCCGGCAACCACGCCAGGGTCACCGAACTGCGCCCGATGCAACCGTGACAACGATGGAATGCCGCGGTGCAGCAATCCGTCCCATAGCGTAACTTGCTCCCGCCCCCGCAATGACCAGCGCACGCACGGGCTGCTGCCATGATTTGCCTTAGTGGATCGGGGGTTGGGCCGCGCTGCGTTCTTGGGCCTGGGCTGGGCGCTACCATCGGCCGACATCATCTGCCCGAACGAAAATTAATTTCCAGCGCGGCACAGCTCAACGCGCGGTTCCCGGCGCGTTCCCGCTGCCGTGATCACGAATTTGCAAACATTCCCCTGGACGCCGTAACAGAACTGCCATATTCAACCGGAGTATGAACCGATGCGCAGCGCCGATGGCGCGGCGCTGAGTTGGCAGGGTGTAGATGCTTCATCGTGTGACCGAGCTCTTGCGCGGCTGAGTCATGACGCGTCAGCAAGCAGGCGACAGCCGAGCATTCCTGACCCTTTTGCGCTCAGATCCAGCGATACGCGCCGCTGGTCTCGAGGTTTCCCATCTGGTTGCGGAGTCCTGGCAATCACTGATATACTGTGGCCATCACCGCTCGGCTGGACAGGTGGCCATTAAGGTTTTCCGCAGGCGGGAGTCGCACGTTATGCCCGCAGAGGAGGCCCGCATTGCTTATGCAGCTTTGCAGCAGGTTGCGGAACTAGCTCAAACGGATCCAGTCCTGAGTTGCGCGCGACCTCTGCTGCTCTTCGAGCAGCATGGAATTGTCGTCACCGAATGGCTCGAAGGCCCGACCCTCGCTCGCCGCATCCAGTTTGGCACAGCGCGCCAGTCAGCCCACCTTGTTAGGGGTGCAGGCGAGTGGCTGGCCCTGCTGTACAGGGGCATCGGCCTCTCGGAGCAGCCTTTGCCTGCCTCCGCCATGCTGGAGCAGCTGGAGAACGCCATCCCACCCGGGAACGGGATTCGCACGCATCCCCCCCTGCGGCGCGCCCTGGATCTGCTGCACGAAACCCTGACCCAGGTTGACGGTGAACTCGTCTTGTGGAGCCAGAAGCATGGCGACTTCAAACCCGGCAACCTGATTCTGGCCAATGGCCGGCTAGCGGCAGTCGACGTCGGGTTGCGCGAAGATGGTCCATGCGGTGTGGATGCTGCGTACTTTCTGAACCATGTCACAGCCCGGTTGGCGCTGCGTCCCGGCCGTGAAGCTGCGTCCAAACGCGCTGAAGCTGCTTTTCTTGATGGATTCTCCGGAGCAGGGCTGTGGTTAGCGCCTGTACCGTCGACTTGGCTCCGGCTACATCATGGGCTCCGGGTGATGCTCGGGTACCGGAGCTGGTCGCGGCGGCATTTCGCGGTGGTTGCCGGGGTCACCGGCAGCTGGCTGGTCAAGCGGCTGTCAAACCAACTGGCGGCTTCCCATGACGCACAGGTCGGCGTACGCGTCGCCCAGGCTCAACCTTCGGTAGCAAACCGCAAGAACCCGGATATGGTGTTCTCTGCTCGCCCCATCGATGGGACTCCGAAAAATGTCTGATCTGGCTTCCAGCCCGACTGAACGCTACAAGAACCAGACGGTCGCTCAAGGATACGATGCGCGGCGGTTCGGAACCTTCACCGGCCGTCTCTTCAACATGTTGGAGCGGCGGTTGATCCGCCGTGCGTTTGCCGGCCTGCGAGCCGGCGCCATCGTCGTGGACGTGCCGTGCGGCACGGGCCGGCTGGCGGACATCCTGCTGGAACTCGATTACCAAGTATGCGGCGCGGATATCTCACCAGCCATGCTGGATGTTGCTCAGGGCCGTCTGGCTCAATACGGCACGCGATTTCGGCCGATGGAGTGCGACGCCCTCGCCCTGCCGCAGCAAGGGACGATGTTCGATGCATCCCTATGCGCGCGCTTGCTGTTTCACTTTCCCATGACGACGCAGGTTGCCTTTCTGCGGGCAATCGCTTCCGCCACGCGGGAGCGTGTCGTGTTCACCCACAGCCTCGACACACCGTTTCACCGCGGCCGGCGCGCCGTAAAGCGGATGCTCGGGCATCGCCCGCCGGCGCGTTACCCGGTAACCCCAGCCGAACTTCAAAGCCTCATCCAGGCCGCCGGGCTCAAGGAGATCCACCGCTTCCAGGTGTTGCCGGTGATTAGCGAGGCTATGGTGTTCGTCTGCACGCCGGCGGCCGGTGGCAGGTTACCCAACAAATAGTGACCAATCTATTCTGAATATCACCCACGCGCCAGCAGCGGACAGTAATCGGCGGCACGGTGTATCACGTCGTGTCGGGCTTGCGCTGCCGCAGGGCCGGCCGCTTCGGCCTGCCTTTGCTCTGGCGTGAATCAGATTGCCTTCGTCAGGTTGGTTACCTACTAGGTCGGCTTTAGCGTCGACGCGCGACGCCGAACCAAAGTTTGTGGTACATAGAATGTCCTTAGGCCGGAAAGCCGCGATCGGCGCGGGATGGATGCTGGCGTGGCGCATGGTTGCGCGTTCCCTGAGGATCGGCAGCACCCTGGCGCTCGCTCGGCTGCTGGTGCCAGCCGATTTTGGCCTGGTGGCGATGGCGCTGACCTTCGAAGGCGCCATCCAGGCATTCTCGACCTTTCCGGTCTATGATGCGCTGCTTCGCCGTCCGGGTGACTCCACCGGGCTGTACGATGCGGCGTTCACCTTGCAACTTGGCCGAGCCCTGCTGAACGGGATCGTGGTCGCCGCGGGCGCCCCGCTCGCCGCGGCCTGGTTCGGGGAACCCCGTCTGCTCCACCTGCTATACGCGCTCGCGGTCATGACGGTGGTCAGTGGGTTGGATAACATCGGGCTCGTGGATTTCCAGCGGCAGATGCGCTTCGACGTGCAGTTCAAGCTGCAGGTTCTACCGAGCATATTGACTGTCATTGCAACGATTGCCGTTGCCGCGATGACCCATAGTTATTGGACGCTATTGATTGGCCTCGGTGTCGGGCGGATCGGACGCATAAGCATGGGCTACATGATCCATCCTTACCGGCCCCGCCTGTCGCTGAAGGGCTGGCAGGAACTGGCGGGGTTTTCGTTCTGGCTGTGGCTGGCCGGACTCGCCACGATGGCCTGGACCCAACTGGACAGTTTCCTGCTCGGTCCGGCTTTTGGGCCTGCCGGCCTGGGGCTGTTCCTGGTAGCGCTGCAACTGGCCGAGTTGCCGGCAATCGAGATTCTCGAACCGGTCACTTCGGTGTTGTTCGCCAGTTTTGCCCATGTCCAGCGTGAGGGAAGCCGGGCTGGCCGAAATCCGCTGTTGATCGCCATGGCGCTCGTGCTGCTGCTCGCGCCGATCGCGCTGGTCATATCGGCTGCGGCGGCGGACCTGGTGCCACTGCTGCTCGGCTCACGATGGCTGGCGGCAATTCCACTGGTCACCCTCGCCGCCTGGCGCGTGATGCTACGGCCGT
>Ga0187809_10001670_pt1 | contig 10053 bp, 5 predicted proteins | sample NC_wetland_sal_i_8_FD_132415 | JGI IMG/M metagenome (GOLD analysis project Ga0187809, IMG submission 132415) | Wetland sediment microbial communities from Neuse River Estuary, North Carolina, USA - ASW_4 | ecosystem: Environmental > Aquatic > Freshwater > Wetlands > Sediment | place: USA: North... | reverse complement strand
GCGTGGTGATGCGGCGTACGAAGTGATTGGGGCCGTCGAAGCGGAGGAACTCCGAGACGGCATTGCGGAGTAGTGAGCGACCGGATCGGAGTCGGGTGAGCTGATCGGGCGCGCGGAGCAGCGCGAGCGTGCCGGCCGCGGTGCGCCGTGAGCTCGAGATCGCGCATCGCAACGCCGTGCGCCTGCTGAAGCTCGTCAACAGCCTGCTCGACTTCTCCCGCATCGAGGCGGGCCGGGTGCAGGCCTGGTACGAGCCGACCGATCTCGGCGCCCTGACGCGCGACATCTCGAGCACCTTCCGCTCGGCAATGGAGCGGGCGGGTCTGCGCTATCAGGTCGAGTGCGCCGAGCTGTCCGAGCCGGCGTACGTCGATCGGGAGATGTGGGAGAAGATCGTCCTCAACCTGCTCTCCAACGCCTTCAAGTTCACGCTGCGGGGCGCGGTGACCGTCAGACTCGCGGCGGCGCCGACAGGCGCCGTACTGGAGGTCAGCGACACCGGCAGCGGCATCCCCGAGCACGAGCTGCCGCGCCTCTTCGAGCGCTTCCATCGGGTCGAGGGCAGTGTCGGGCGCACTCAGGAGGGCTCGGGTATCGGGCTCGCCCTGGTGCAGGAGCTGGTGCGGCTGCACGGCGGCACGCTGAGCGCGCAGAGCGTGCTCGGGCGGGGCACCACTTTGCGGGTCAGCCTGCCGCTCGGCAGCGCGCACCTGCCGCCCGAGCGCATCAAGGTGCGCAGCGACGCGGCCGCGAGCGGCCTCGGCGCGCAGGCCTTCGTGCAAGAGGCGCTGCGGTGGATTCCCTCGGGCACCGACGGCACGGGCCGCCTGCCGACCCTGCTCGAGCAGGCCCCGCTCCTCGAGGGCGCCCGTTTCGCCGGCACCTTCGGCGCGCGCATTCTGCTGGCGGACGACAATGCCGACATGCGCGACTACGTGCGCAGCCTCTTCAGCGCCCACTACCGGGTCGAGGCCGTGGCCGACGGGGTGCAGGCGCTCGCCGCCGCCCGCGCGCGCCCGCCGGATCTGATTCTCACCGATGTCATGATGCCCGGGCTCGACGGCTTCGGGCTGCTCGCCGCCGTGCGCGCGGACCACGCGCTGAGCGACGTGCCTGTCATCCTGCTGTCGGCGCGCGCCGGCGAGGAGGCGCGCATCGGCGGCTTCGAGGCCGGGGCGGACGACTATCTGGTCAAGCCGTTCTCCGCCCGGGAGCTCACCGCCCGGGTGCAGGCGCATCTGGCATTGCGGCAGGCGCGGCGCGACGTGATCGAGGCGCTGCGGCAGAGCGATGAGCGCACGCGCGCGCTCTTTCAGCAGGCGCCCGGGTTCATGTGCGTGCTCACCGGCCCCGAGCACGTGTTCGAGTTCGCGAACGATTCCTACCGCCGCTTCGTCGGCGAGCGGGACCTGATCGGGCGGCGTGTGGTGGATGCCTTCCCCGAAGTACGGCAACAGGGCTTCCTCGAGCTGCTCGACGAGGTCCATCGCACGGGATTGCCCGTGACGCGCACGGAGACGCCGCTCGACCTGCGCCGCTCGGTGAACGGGCCGCTGCAGAGGGCCTACATCGACTTTGTCTATCAGCCCATCCGGTCGGCCGACGGCACGGTCAGTGGCGTCTTCGTGGAAGGCTTCGACGTCACCGACCGGGTCGTGGCGCAGCGGCAGCTGCATCGCAGCGAGGAATTGCGCCAGCTCGCCCTCGATGCCGCCGGCATGGGCACTTTCACCTGGTACCCGGAGGAGGACCGCACGGACGCGGACGCCCGCATGCTGGCGCTCTTTGGATTGCGGCCGCAGAGCACGCTGTCCTACGCCTCGGCCCTCGCGACGCTGATCGTTCCCGAGGATCGACCCGGCCATGCCGAGGCCGTGCGGGCGGCGCTCGATCCGGGCGGACCGGGAGCGCTGCGCGCTGAGATCCGCGTGCGCCGCGCCGATGACGGCGGGCTGCGCTGGCTCAGCATCGTCGGCCAGATGTTCTTCGAGCGCGCGAGCCGCCGGCCTCTGTACCTCGCCGGTATCGCCACCGACATCACCGAGCGCAAGGACGCCGAGCAGGCCCAGGCAGAGGTACGCCGCGCGCTCGAGGCCGCGGATCGCCAGAAGGACGAGTTCCTCGCCATGCTGGCCCACGAGCTGCGCAACCCCCTCGCACCCATCGGCACCGCCGGCAGCCTGCTGTCGCTGCTGCCGCAGGCCGATCCCCGCGCGGCGGGCGCGATCGCGGTCATTCGCCGGCAGGTCAGCCACCTCACACGCCTCGTCGACGATCTGCTGGATGTCTCGCGCATCACCCGGGGCCGCATAGAGCTCAAGCGCATGCCCGTCGACCTCAATGCGGTGGTGGCGCAGGCGGTGGAGATGATGCAGCCACGGGTCAGCGAGAAGGGCCATCGGCTCGCGGTCACGACCTCGGGGGAGCAACATGCGCACGTCATCGGCGATTTCGCGCGCCTGGTGCAGAGCATCGGCAATCTGCTCGCCAACGCGATCAAGTACACCGAGCCGGGCGGTGAGATCACCGTGCGCGCGCACGCTGACGCGGCGACAGTGAGCATCGAGGTGACCGACAGCGGCGTCGGCATCGAGCCGGAGCTGCTGCCGCGTATCTTCGACCTCTTCGTGCAGAGCGATCGCACGCTCGATCGCGCCCAGGGCGGCCTCGGAATCGGCCTGGCGGTCGTGCGCAGTCTCATCGAGATGCACGGCGGGGAAGTCGCCGCCCGCAGCGCCGGTCCGGGGCAGGGCGCGACCTTCACGGTTCGCCTGCCCCGCATCGATCGGCCGGCGCTGCCGGCTGCGGGCGGCGCGTGCGCCCCGGTGACACGCCAGCGCATCCTCATCGTCGACGACAACACGGATGCCGCCGATACCCTGGCGGAACTGCTGCAGATGCAGGGTCATCAGACCTGCGCCGCCTACAGCGGCCGGGAGGCGCTCGAGCGGGTGCTGTCATTCGAGCCGGATGTCGCCCTCCTGGACATCGGCCTGCCGCAGATGGACGGCTATGAGCTGGCCGAGCGCCTGCGCTCGCTGCCGCGGCTGCAAGGTATCCGTCTGATCGCGCTGACGGGCTACGGCCAGACGGAGGATCGGCAGCGAGGCCAGGCCGCCGGATTCGACGATCACCTCGTCAAGCCCGTGGAGCTGCGCGCGCTCGAGCGGGCGCTGCAAGCGAAGCGGCCGTGACTCGCCGTCGAAGGAATCGGCTCGCGCCGCAGAGACATCCGGGCGAGCCCTCACCCGACCGGAACGTCGGAGCGAGTCGTCAGGAATACCCGGCCGCGGCGGCTCGCGCGGCGTGCAGGGCGCGCTCCAGCGTGCGGTCGTCGTAGGGCTTGAGCAGGAAAGCCGCATCGGCCAGCGGCCCGCGGGCGAGGGTGCGCTGCGCGAGCTGATTGCCGGTGGAGAATACGACACCGAGCCCGGGGTGACGCTCGCGGGCGCGCAGGGCGAGCGCGTCCCCGGCGATCCCGGGCAGTGTCAGGTCCGTGACGAGGACGTCGAAGGATTGCTCCTCGAGATGCGCGAGCGCCTCGTCGGCGGTGCCCGCCGTCATCACTGAGTGACCGAGGTCCGCCAGCAGCAGCGACATGGTCGTGCGGATGTCCTCGTCGTCCTCCACGAACAGCACGCGCAGGCCCAGGGATTCCGCCGGACCCTCGCGGGTGGGGCCGCCGGCGGGGATGCTCCCCGGGCCGGTGACGGCCTGCTGCTGCTGGTTGCGCAGGACGTGTCTCACCTTGCGCGCCAGCGCCTCGAGCGTATACGGCTTGCTCAGCAGGTCGATGCCCTCATCCAGGCGGCCACCGTGCACGATGGCGTTCTCGGTGTACCCGGAGGTGAAGAGCACCGCGACACTCGGCAGCCGCTCGCGGGTCTTGCGCGCGAGCTCCGTACTGCGTACCGGTCCGGGCATCACCACGTCGGTGAAGAGAAGGTCGATCGGCACGCCGCTTTCGACGATCGCCAGCGCGCTGCGGGCATCCTTCGCCTTGAGCACCCGGTAGCCGAGATCCGAGAGCATGTCGACCACCGTCGCGCGCACTTCCTCGTCGTCCTCCACGACCAGCACGGTCTCGGTGCCGCCGGAGGCCGGCCCGGTCTCGACGTTCGTCTCGATGTCCTCCTCGTCGCGGGCGCGCGGCAGATACATGCGCACCGTCGTGCCCTGTCCCGCCTCGCTGTAGATCTTGATGTGCCCGCCCGACTGCTTGACGAAGCCGTAGACCATGCTCAGGCCGAGGCCCGTCCCCTGTCCCTCGGGCTTGGTGGTGAAGAAGGGCTCGAACACGTGCTCCATGATGTCCGGCGGGATGCCGGCGCCCGTGTCGGTTACCGCGAGCATCACGTACTGCCCGGCGGTCACCTCCGCATGACGTTCCGCATAGGCGTCGTCGAGGAACGCGTTGCCGGCTTCGATCGTGAGCTTGCCATGGCCCTTCATCGCATCGCGGGAGTTGATGGCGAGATTGAGGAGTGCGTTCTCCACCTGCGCCGCATCGACGAAGGTATTCCACAGACCGCCGGCGACGATGGTCTCGATCTGCACGCCCTCGCCGAGCGCGCGGCGCAGCATGTCGTCGACGCCGCGCACCAGACGGCCGAGATTGATCACCTTGGGCGCGAGCGGCTGGCGGCGCCCGAAGGCGAGCAGCTGCGAGGCGAGCTTCGAGCCGCGGCTCAGCGCCGCGATGGCGGTGTCGAGCCGTTGCTCGCCGCGCAGGCTCCCCGCGACGTCCCGGGTCAGCAGCTGCAGATTGCCGGCGATCACTTGCAGAACGTTGTTGAAGTCGTGCGCCACGCCGCCCGTGAGCTTGCCGATCGCCTCCATCTTCTGTGACTGGCGCAGCTGCGCTTCCGCCGCCGCCCGCTCCGCCAGCGCCGCTTCGATTCGCGCCTCCAGCATCTCGTTGGCGCGCTGCAGCACCTGCTCGGCCTGCTTGCGATCGGTGATGTCGATGACCGAGCCGATGTAGCCGAGGAACTCCCGGTCGTCGCCGAATCGCGGCGCGGCCGTGCTCAGCGCCCAGCGATAGACGCCGTCGGCGCGCCGCACGCGACACTCGACGCGAAACGGCTCCTGCGCCGCGTTGGCGGCCTGGAGACTGCGCTCCGTGCGCGCGCGATCCTCCGGGTGCACCGCGTCCCAGGCGCCAAACCCCAATGCCTCTGCAGGCGTCTGTCCGCTGAATTCCAGCCAGACGCGGTTGAGATAGGTGAGGGCGCCGGTCGGGTCGGTCATCCACATCATGACCGGCGCGTGATCGGCCATGTTGCGAAATCGCGCTTCGCTCTCGCGCAGGTCCCGCGTCGCCTCGCGGCGGATGCGCGCCATCTCCAGGTTGGCGTTGACGCGCGCCAGGAGCTCGCGGGCGGCGAACGGCTTGGTCAGATAGTCATCCGCGCCGCCGTCGAATCCCGCCACGCGTGCGTCCTCGCCCGCGCGGGCCGAGAGCAGAATCACCGGCAGGTCGCGCAGCTGCGCATCGGCCCGCAGCCGGCGCAGGAGCTCGAAGCCATCCATGCGCGGCATCATCACATCCGAGAGCACGAGGTCGGGCTTGTGCCGGCCGATCGCCGCGAGCGCCTGGCGGCCATCGGACACGGTCTCGACCTGCCAGCGCACGCCGAGGAGCCGCCGCAGGTAACTGCGCATGTCGGCGTTGTCGTCGGCCACCAGCACCCTGGCGCCATCGGTGCGCCCGTTGAGCGGCAGCTCGCGGGCATCCTCGGCCCGATCCGCCGGCTCCTCCTCCGGGGCGGGCTCCTCCGAGTCGGGAAGCCAGCGCAGCGCTTCCTCCACATAGGCCTCGGCGCGCATCGCCGTGGAGGGGCGCGAGCGGCTGGCGCCGACGCGGCCCGCGCCGAGGTGGCCCGTGCCAAAGGGCAGCGAGATGAGGAAACTCGTGCCGCGGCCGACGACGCTCTCGACCGCGATGTCCCCGCCATGCAGCCTCACCAGCTCCTGCACGAGGGCGAGGCCGATGCCGGAGCCTTCGAAGGAGCGGCTGCGCTGGCCTTCCACCCGGTGGAAGCGCTCGAAGAGACGGGACAGCTCGCTCTCCGGAATGCCCACACCGCTGTCACGGACCGTCATCTGCGCGGCATGCCCGTCGGGGGAGGGGCGCAGCTCGACGGCGATCTCCCCCGCGAAGGTGAACTTGAAGGCATTGGAGAGCAGGTTGAGGACGATCTTCTCCCACATGTCCCGATCCACGTAGACCGGTTGCGGGAGCGGGGCGCAGTCGATGCGCAGTGCAAGTCCCGCGCGGTCGGTGGCCGAGCGGAAATTGGAGGCGAGCTCGGCGGTGAGCGCCGACAGGTCCGTCGGCTCGTAGCTCGCCTCCACCCGGCCGGCCTCGATGCGCGAGAAGTCGAGCAGCGAGTTGACGAGCTTCAGGAGCCGCAGGCTGTTACGGTGGGCGGTCTCCAGCCGGTCACGCTGGGCGTCCGCGAGCGGCGTGAGGTCGTCGGCGAGCGCATCCTCCAGCGGTCCCAGCATCAGGGTGAGCGGCGTGCGGAACTCGTGGCTGACGTTGGAGAAGAACGTGGTCTTCGCCCGGTCGAGCTCCGCCAGCGACTCCGCGCGGCGCCGCTCCTGCTCGTAAGCCTGGGCGTTGGCGATGGCCGCCCCGATCTGCCCCGCCACCAGCGTGAGAAAGCCAAGATACTGGTCGTCGAGCGCCCGGAAGGGATTGAGTCCGACCACGAGGACGCCCGCTCTGCCGGCCTCGCCCGTCGCCGGGATGGGCAGCAGCGCCGCCTGGCCCGGGGGCTGCGACCACGGGCCCGCCGGTATGGCGGCGTCCGTGCGGGTGTGCAGGTCCGGGAGGATTCTCGGTCCCTGCTCGCGCAGCACGTCCGCGAGCGGCCATGGGGCCCCCTCGTCCACGCGGATCTGCGCGGGCGCCAGCGGATGCCCGCGCTCGATGCCGCAAGCGCACGCCAGCACCATGCCGCGCCCATCGGGCTCGGCGACATACAGCATGGCGAAGGGCAGATCGCGCGCGTTCTTTCCCAGCGCGGCCGCGGCGCGATCGCACGCCTCCTGCCAGTTACGGGCATGGGCGGTGTCCGCGGCAAGGTCCCGCAGCAGGGCGAGCTGCCGCTCCCCGAGCACCCGCTGCGTGTCGTCGCTGTTCGCGCAGATGATGCCGCCGACCGTGCCGTCGTCATTGGGAATGGGGCTGTAGGAGAAGGTGTAGTACGTCTCCTCCGGATAGCCGTGACGCTGCATGATGAGGAGCTGGGCCTCGACGTACGTGCCCTGATCGCCGCCCATCGCGGTCTCGAGCATGGGGCCGATGTCCGGCCAGATCTCGCGCCAGACCTCGGACGTCGGCCGGCCGAGCGCCCAGGGATGCTTGCCGCCGATGATCGACTTGTAGGCGTCGTTGTAAAAGTAGACCAGCTCCCGGCCCCAGCCGACCCAGATCGGCTGCCGGGAAGTGAGCATGATCCGCAGCGCCATCCGCAGGCTGTTCGGCCAGCCCGCGGGCGGCCCGAGCGGCGTCGCGCGCCAGTCGTGGGCGCGGATCAGCCGGCCGAGCTCACCGCCGCCCGCCAGGAAGCCAGGATTGGTCGTATCGGCCGTCGTCGGGCCGCCCGAGTCGTTTGCCATCCGTCCGTCCCTAGGTTGTTCTTCGGAACACGGTTTCCGCACGCCGATCCCGATCCCCAGCCCGGCGCGCACGCTGATTATACCGGGCGGGAAGCCGGCCGCCGATGGGCGGGGCGCACCCGTTCGTACCCCCCGGCGAAGCCGGGGGAGTGGGTTGTACGTATCGAGGCCCTCGCAGGTGGGCGGCAGTATGGCCGCCATGGACCGACCGAGACACCTCCCCGGGCAGCGCGCCGCGAGCGCTGCCACCGTCAGCATCCACGTGCGCGACCTCGCCCAGCTCTTCAATTCGCTCGACCCCTCGCCGTTCTGGGACCGGGACCTCGATCACCAGGCGGCGCAGTTCATCGAGGAGGAGTTCAACGAGAAGCGCTCCGCGCAGATCTGGCATCTGCACGTGCACACGAGCGCCGGGGAGGCGCTCAGCGCCGACCTGCAGTCCGCCGTCGAGCACTATTACGAGCGGCTCGCGAGCTCCACGCGCCGGCGCCTGCACGAGCAGATCCGGCTCGCGCAGCTGGCCCTGCTCGGCGGTGTCGTGATCTTCCTCGTCAGCATGAGCGCCCGCAGCATCCTCTCGACCATGCTGCCCGCCGGCGCGCCCCGCATGATCGACGAAGGGCTCATCATTCTCGCCTGGCTCGCCCTGTGGCGGCCGACGGAGTCGCTGGTGTATGGCTGGGTGCCGCTCTACCGTCAGCGCCGGCTGTACGAGCGGCTGGCGGCGATCCGGGTGTCGGTGCGCAATGCGCCGGGTCTGCCGCAGGATGCCGCGACACGCGCCCCGCAGGGCTGATGCACCGGGCATCGGCGCATCGCGCGGCCGAGAGGGGACGGGTCACGGGCCTTGCGGGGCCATCTCCTGCCGCCGGCGCTCGAGCAGCCGACAGACTTGCGCATCATCGAGCTGCTCGAAGTCCTGATACCACGCGCCGATCGCGAACAGCGCGGGTGGAGTCTGCAGGAGCACCGTGGCATCGGCCTCCGCCCGCACCAGCGCCGCCGCCTGCGAGGAGGCGACCGGAGCGGCGACGATCACGGGGCCCGCGCCCGCCTGGCGAGCGGCCCGCAGAGCGGCCAGCATGGTCGCTCCCGTCGCCAGCCCATCGTCGACCAGTACGGCGGTCTTGCCAGTCAGATCAAGGGGGGGCAGTCCATCCCGGTAGACCCGCTCGCGACGCTCCAGCTCCCTGCGCTCCGCGGCCGCCCGCTGATCGAAGGCCGCGGCCAGACCCGGGAAGGACCTCTCGACCTCGGCCTCGTGCACGACGATCCCGCCGGAGGCGATGGCGCCCATGGCGAGCTCCGGCTGCCCCGGCACGCCGATCTTGCGCACCAGCATGACATCGAGCGGCGCGCCGAGCGTGCGCGCCACTTCGTAGGCGACCGGGACGCCGCCGCGAGGCAGCGCGAGCACGATCACCGGCGGCACCAACCGCCGGGCGAGCAGCGACTGCGCCAGGGCGGCGCCGGCCTCCGTGCGATCGGGAAAGATGAGGGGACGCATCGGGTATCGCGGGCCGCAGCCGATTGCGGGTAAGTGGGACCGGAAGGTTGGCCGACCCGGGCATTCCAGACTACCTGCCGAGGCGGCACAATCCGGGATATTGCGGATGCTCCCGTCAGCCTAACGCGACGAATGGCGCGCCACGCTCTGCAGCCCCGCGCTGGTACGCCGCGCTTCCTCGGTCATCTTGCGGCGGATCACCCAGGGACCGATGACTGGCGGCACCCAGAAGGCCGGCACCAGCTCGAGGGTCGCGTCCAGGCAGCTCGTGGCGGCGGCAGCCGGGCAGGGTCGCACCGTCCAGCGGCCGCTGCCGGCCCGGAAGGCGCCGCCGCGCGGCAACAGCTTGGCCTCGAGCACACCGCCTCGTGCATCGTCCACCGCCGTCATGATCTGCTCCTGGTGCAGGGTCTTGCAAAAGACGAGGACGCAGGCGTGAATGGTCGTGAAGAGACGCACGCGCCCCGGCACCCCCGTCGCCTGCACTCGCACGGCGCGAAGGTCGGGGTTGTAGCGCACCATGGCGGCGTAGTCCTGCAGGGCACGGAATACCGCCGGCGCGGGCGCATCGATCCTGATGCGCATATCGATCAGGAAGCGTCCCGCGGCGCGCGTCACATGGACGCCGAGAACCTGCGCGGCATGCGCCGGCACGCCGACGCACGAGAGCGCCATGACTGCCAGGATCAGCCGCTTGCGAGCATTGTTCTTGAGCATCCGGGGGTGGTACCGGGCCTGGACTCGCCTGTCAATGTGCCCGCCACGGCATTGCCAGCCGCGGCAATCCAGTCCAAAATCCGCCCCCCGCCCGAAGTCCCGGCTCACCCGGGCTTCCTGTCCTCCCGTGGCTAGGTGGCAGAGTGGTCATGCAGCGGCCTGCAAAGCCGTCTACGCCGGTTCGATTCCGACCCTAGCCT
>Ga0187809_10001669_pt1 | contig 10067 bp, 9 predicted proteins | sample NC_wetland_sal_i_8_FD_132415 | JGI IMG/M metagenome (GOLD analysis project Ga0187809, IMG submission 132415) | Wetland sediment microbial communities from Neuse River Estuary, North Carolina, USA - ASW_4 | ecosystem: Environmental > Aquatic > Freshwater > Wetlands > Sediment | place: USA: North... | reverse complement strand
GGCTCGACGGCGTGATCGACGAGAACGCCCGCGGCTTGTCGGGCGGGCAACGTCAACGGCTGGCGCTAGTGCGGGCGTTGTTGACCGACCCCGAGACGCTGATTCTTGACGAGCCGACCAGCGCGGTCGACGCGTACACCGAGTCGCAGATCGCCGCCGCCCTCTACGACGCGCGTCGCGGTAAGACGACGGTCGTCATGACGACCAGCCCGCTATTGCTCGGCCGCGCCGACCGGGTCGTGCTGCTCGACGACAACCACGCGATCGCAACCGGCACCCACCACGAGTTGTCGCACGCCGACTCTTGCTATCGGCGCACTGTGGAGCGCGAGGAGGAGTCGGCGTGACCAGCCCAAGCAACGCGATGCTGCCGGTCGCGACCGGCCCGCAGGTGCGCGCACATGCTCGCCTTCTCCTGCGTGATAAGCGAAAACAGATCGGTGGCGTCCTGGCCCTCTACGCTCTCGCTGGCGCCGCCGGACTCGCCGGCCCGCGGTTGCTTGGTGAACTGGTCGGCGCCGTGCAGAGCGGCACGACCAGCGCGCACATCGACCGAATCGCGATGATCTTGGCGATTTTCGTGGTGGCGCAGGGAATTTTGACCCGCGTGGCGCGGTATTCGTCGTCCATCATCGCCGAAGGCGTCTTCGCGCAGCTGCGCGAAGACTTCCTGCACAAAGTCGTCTCCCTGCCGCTCTCGACCGTCGAGCGCGCGGGCACGGGAGATTTGCTCACCCGAATGAGCAGCGACATCGACGCGATGTCGCGCAGCGTGCGGTTCGCCGTCCCGGAAACCCTCATCGCCACCGCGACGGCTGGGTTGACGCTCGTCGCCGCGTTCGTCACGGCGCCGTTGGTGGCGCTGCCGTGCCTTGTCGTCGTCCCCCTGATCGGCGGCGTGACGCGTTGGTATTTGAAGCACGCTCCTCGCGGCTATCTGCGCGAGCGCAGGGTCTACTCACGGGTGTTCGCCACCATGACCGAGACGGTCGAAGGCGGCCGGACGATCGACGCCTTGCGGCTTCAGGAACAGCGCATTCGCAAGGGCGACAGCGACATCAGGCGCGCTTTTGTCGCTGAGCGATACACGCTTCGGCTGCGCACCGTGTGGTTTCCCAGCATCGAAGCCGCCTACGTCGTGCCCATCGTCGCGTGCCTGCTGGTCGGCGGCTTGATCGCGATTCACGGGCACGCCAGCCTCGCGCAGGTCACCGCGGTCACGCTGTACATGCAGCAATTGGTCGATCCACTCGACCGACTGCTGAGCTGGATGGACGAGTTGCAGATCGCGGCGTCGTCGCTCGCCCGGTTGATCGGCGTCGGCTTCGTGCCACCCGACCGCGTGCCCACCGGCGACTCGCCAACCCATGAGGAGTTGCAGGCCGAAGGGGTGCATTTCGGCTACCGCACCGACCGTGAGGTGCTGCACGGCGTCGACCTCGACGTGCGACCTGGCGAGCGCATCGCGATGGTCGGCCCGAGCGGCGCGGGCAAGAGCACGCTGGGTCGGCTGCTCGCCGGCATCCACGGACCCGACCGCGGCCGCGTCACCGTCGGGGATGTGCCGCTGATCGACCTCGACGTCAACCGATTGCGCCGCGAGGTCGCGCTGGTCACGCAAGAGCAGCACGTGTTCGTGGGTTCGGTCGCCGACAACCTGCGGCTGGCCAGACCCGCGGCGGACGACGCGCAGCTTCGCGCCGCGTTGGCCGCCGTCGACGCGATCGGTTGGGTCGACGCGTTGCCCGACGGGCTGGCCACCGCCGTGGGGTTCGGCGGCCATCCGGTCACTCCCGCACAGGCCCAGCAGCTCGCACTCGCCCGGCTGGTGCTGGCCGACCCGCACACCCTGGTGCTGGACGAGGCAACCTCGCTGCTCGATCCGCGGGCGGCCCGCCACCTCGAGCGCTCGCTCGCCGCGGTGGTCGACGGACGCACGGTCATCGCCATCGCGCACCGGTTGCACACGGCCCACGACGCCGACCGGGTCGCCGTCGTCGTCGACGGACGGATCGTCGAGCTCGGCTCGCACGACGAGCTGATCGCCGCCGAGGGCAGCTACGCCAGGCTCTGGGCGTCGTGGCACGGCACCGCGGAAACGGACACCCGTCTCAAATAGTGAACGGCGCTGGACGAGAGGCCGCCGGGCACCGCACACTGTCAGCATGACGCGGTCGGCGTACTTTTTCGGCACGGGCTTCTTTTATGAGAAGAGCCCGGCAGCCGTCGACGCCGTCTGAGTAAAACCAGACATCAACCGACGCCCCGGGCTCACAGCCCGGGGCGTTTGTTCGTCTCCGGACTTGTGCGAGCTCGGGGCGGCACAACCGAAAGGCCAGCACCGATGAACCAGACCGTGAGCGAATCGATCGCCAACCCAGGCGATGTCGGCGCGGACGACGTGACCGCCGACGAGGTGACCGCCGCCGTCGCGAAGCTGCGCGCGGAGATCGACGAAATCGACGCCGAGCTGATCAGCATCGTGCAGCGCCGGATCGCGGTGTCGAAGCAGATCCAGGCGGTGCGAATGTCGCATGGCGGACCCCGCCGGCAGCACTCGCGGGAGCTGAAGATCGTCAACGCGTACGTCGAAGGCCTCGGCCGCGGTGGCAGCCAGTTGGCGCTGACGGTGCTGGAGCTGTCTCGCGGTCGCGCCTGACCTCGCCGGCGTGACACAGTCCCGGTTCCGGGCGGGTCCAACGTCCCTGGGCTGAGCGGCGGCGCGCACCTACGTTTGCGGTGTGACGGCGCGTAGTCTCGTCAACGCAGGCCCGACCTCGCCTCGCCGCTGGTTGGCGCTTGCGGTGCTGTGTGTGTCGTTGTTGATCGTCACCCTCGACAACACGATCCTCAACGTGGCGTTGCCGACGCTGGTGAGGGACTTGTCGGCGACCACCACCGAACTGCAGTGGATCGTCGACGCGTACATCTTGGTCTTCGCCGGTCTGCTGCTGGCGGCCGGCAGCCTCGCCGACCGGGTCGGCCGCAAGCGCACCTTCCTGATCGGCCTCACCTTGTTCGCCGCCGGTTCGGCCTGGGCGGCGTTCTCCGGCTCGGTGGACTTGTTGATCGCCGCGCGCGCCAGCATGGGCATCGGCGGCGCCCTGATCATGCCGTCAACCCTCGCGATCATCACCGACATGTTCCGCGAGCCCGGCGAGCGGCAGCGCGCGATCGGGTTGTGGGCGGCGACCAGCGGAGTCGGCATCGCGCTCGGTCCGCTCATCGGCGGCCTGCTGCTCGACCATTTCTGGTGGGGCTCGGTGTTCTTGCTCAACGTCCCGGTCGCGGCCGCCGGAGTGGCGTTCGCGCTGCCGCTCGTGCCGAACTCGCGCAACGACCAGGCGAAGCAACCCGACGTCGTCGGGGCGGCGCTTTCGGTGGCGGGTCTCGGATTGCTGGTGTGGGCGATCATCGAGGCGCCCGCCAACACCTGGACGTCGGCACGCGTGCTGGCAGCCGGTTGCTCGGGGCTGCTGGTGTTGGCCGGGTTCGTCTGGTGGGAGCGGCGGAGCAGCCATCCGATGCTGGAGCTTGGCTTCTTCCGTCGGCGCGCCTTCTCCGGGGCGGTGCCGTCGGTCGCGTTCGTCATGTTCGGGCTGTTCAGCGCGTTGTTCCTGCTGACGCAGTACCTGCAATTCGTGTTGGGCTACAGCCCGTTCGCGGCCGGCATTCGAGCGCTTCCCGCGGCTGGCGCGATCGCCGTGGTCGCGCCGTTGTCGGCGCTTCTCATCGCCGCGGTGGGCACCCGGATCACCATGACGGCCGGACTCTGCGTCATCAGCGGCGGCCTCTGGCAACTGTCGACCACGACCACCGGCTCGTCGTACGGCGACATCGTGCCGGGCTTGATCCTGTTAGGAGTCGGCGCCGGGCTCGCCATTCCGGCCGCCACCGGTTCGGTCATGGGCTCGCTGCCGCAGCAGCACACCGGCGTAGGCGGCGGCACGAACGGCGCGTTCCTTCAAGTCGGCGGGGCCCTCGGCGTCGCGGTGGTCGGGAGCCTGCTCGCCACCCGCTACCAAGACCGGATCGCCAGCGTGCTGCCGGCCAGCATGCCGCGCGCCACCCGCGACACGATTCTGGGATCGATCGGCGGCGCCCAACAGGTCGCGGCCCGGGTCGGCGGGGCGTCCGGGCAAGCGCTCAATCAGGCGGCCAAGGCGGCATTCGTCAACGGCATGACGCTTGGGTTCACAGTGGCCACGCCCGTGGCAGCTGCCGCTGCGGTCATCGCGTTCGTCGTGCTGCCGGCCCGGCGGCGGCGAGTGACAAGCCTGCCGCCCGCCGGCGAGACGCCGCGCCAAGCGGCCTGACGCGTCAGCAGGTCGCGACGACCTCGACGCGCTGAAACTCCTTCAGATCGGAGTATCCGCAGGTCGCCATTGACTTGCGCAGCGCGCCCACCAGGTTGGTGGTGCCCTCGGCGTCAGCACCTGGCCCGTAAAGGACCTCGTGCAAGGTGCCGGCGGTGCCGGCGTGGTACCGCTGCCCGCGCGGCAACTCGGGGTGCCGGGCCTCCGCGCCCCAGTGCCAGCCTTGCCCGGGCGCCTCCGAGGCGCGGGCGAGCGGCAGCCCGATCATCACCGCGTCGGCGCCGCACGCGACCGCCTTGGCGATGTCGCCGCCGGTGCGCATCGCGCCGTCGGCGATGACATGCACGTAGCGACCGCCCGACTCGTCGAGGTAGTCGCGACGGGCGGCCGCGGCGTCCGAGACGACGGTGGCCATCGGCACACCGATGCCGAGCACCGATCGGGTGGTGTGCGCGGCCCCACCGCCGACGCCGACCAAGATGCCGGCGGCGCCGGTGCGCATGAGATGCAGTGCCGCTTGATACGTGTACGAGCCGCCAACGATCACCGGCACGTCGAGCTCGTAGATGAACTTCTTGAGGTTCAGCGGCTCGGCCTGCTTCGACACGTGCTCGGCCGACACCGTGCTGCCGCGGATGACGAACAAGTCGACGCCGGCTTCGAGAACCGCCTTGTGGTACTGCGCGGTGCGCTGCGGTGACAACGCGCCGGCGGTGACCACGCCGGCGTCGCGGATCTGCTTGATACGCGCCCCGATCAGCTCTTCTTTGATCGGCTCGGAGTAGATCTCCCGCATCCGACGGACGACGTCGGACTCCGGCAGCTGGGCGATCTCGTCGAGGTACGGCTTGGGGTCTTCGTACCTGGTCCACAACCCCTCGAGGTCGAGCACTCCGAGGCCGCCGAGCCGGCCGATCTCGACCGCGGTCTCGGGCGAGACGACGCTGTCCATGGCGCTGGAGATGATCGGCGCCTCAAAGCGGTAGGCGTCGATCTGCCATGCGACCGAGACCTCTTCGGGGTCGCGGGTGCGCCGCGACGGCACGATCGCGATCTCGTCGAAGCTGTACGCCCGACGCGCGCTCTTGCCCATGCCGATCGAGACCTCGACCATCAAGAAGCCTTTCTAGACAAGGGAATTCGGTCAGCGCGAGTGGTAATTCGGCGCTTCGCTGGTCATTTGGACGTCGTGCGGGTGCGACTCTTTCAACCCGGCCGCGGTGATGCGCACCAGCCTGGCATTTTGCATCTGCGCGATGGTGGCTGCGCCGCAGTAGCCCATCGCCGAGCGAAGGCCGCCGACGAGTTGATGGACGACGGCGCCCAACGGGCCGCGGTAAGGCACCTGACCCTCGATCCCCTCCGGCACCAGCTTGTCGTCGGAGAGCACGTCGTCCTGGAAGTAGCGGTCTTTGCTGTAGGAGCGGGCCTCGCCGCGCGACTGCATCGCGCCGAGCGAGCCCATGCCGCGGTAGGTCTTGTATTGCTTGCCATTGATGAAAATCAGCTCGCCCGGGCTCTCCTCGACGCCAGCCAGCAAGCTGCCGAGCATGACGGCGTCGGCGCCGACCGCGATCGATTTGGCGATGTCGCCGGAGTACTGCAGCCCGCCGTCGCCGATGACGGGAACGCCCGCCGCGCGGCAGACCTGCGCCGCGTCGTAGATGGCGGTGACCTGCGGCACCCCGACACCGGTGACGACCCGGGTGGTGCAAATCGAGCCCGGCCCGACGCCGACCTTCACGCCGTCCGCGCCCGCGTCGACGAGCGCCTGCGCGCCCTCGCGGGTGGCGATGTTTCCACCGATGACGTCGACGCTCACGTCGCGCTTCAACCGGGAGACCATCTCGAGCACCGCCGTGGAGTGCCCGTGCGCGGTGTCGACGACGACGATGTCGACGCCGGCGTCGACCAGCGTGCGCGCGCGCTTGTAAGAGTCTTCGCCGACGCCGACCGCGGCCGCGACGAGCAACCGACCAGCGGCGTCCTTGCTGGCGTTGGGAAATTGGTCGCGCTTGGTGAAGTCCTTGACCGTGATGAGACCGCGCAGCCGACCAGATTCGTCAACCAGCGGAAGCTTTTCCACCTTGTTCCGCCGCAGCAGCGCGAGCGCTTCGGCGTCCGACACGCCGACCGGCGCCGTGACCAGCGGCATCGGGGTCATGACGTCGCGCACGGCTTGCGAGTAGTCGGTCTCGAAGCGGATGTCGCGGTTGGTGACGATGCCGACGAGCACGCCGCTCTCGTCGACGACCGGCACGCCGGAGATGCGGTACTTGCCGCACAACCGGTCGACGTCCGCAATCGTGTCGTCAGGCGAGCAGGTGATCGGGTTGGTGATCATCCCCGCCTCGGACCGCTTCACCAGGTCGACCTGCGCCGCCTGCTCCTCGATTGCGAGGTTGCGGTGCAGCACGCCGACCCCGCCCTGGCGGGCCATGGCGATGGCCATGCGGGCCTCGGTCACGGTGTCCATCGCGCTCGACAGCAGGGGCACTCGCAATGAGATGTTGCGGGTGACTCGAGTGGTGGTGTCGACGCCGCTGGGAATCACGTCGGACGCCGCCGGCAGCAGCAGGACGTCGTCGTAGGTGAGGCCGATGGTGGCGAACTTTTCCGGAACGGCTTCGATGGGGTCGCTCAACAGATCCTCCGGGCGCGGGCGATACATCATGCTACCGGGGAGCGGAGTTAGGCTCCGAAGATGCACGAGGGCAGCGGCGAGCCACTGAGCCCCGAAGATCGCGAGGAGATCCTCGTCGACCTCGAAGACCTCGAGGTGTTCCAAACCTTGCTGGAGCCGCGCGGCGTCCGCGGTCTCGTCGTCGACTGTGCGGATTGCGATTGCGAGCACTACTTCGGCTGGGAGTTGCTCCGCGGCAACCTGCGGCACCTGCTGGACGTGGGCAGCACCAGGGTGCATGAACCGGCGTTCGACCCCGACCCGGCGGATTACGTCAGTTGGGATTACGCGCAAGGCTTCGCCGACGCCACCCTGGAGGCGGCGCGCGACGAGGAGAACTAGCCGCTAGCGCACCAGGCCGCTGCGGAAGCCGAGCGCGACCGCCTGCGCGCGGTCGTTGACGCCAAGCTTGCGAAACAGCCGGCGGGCGTGGGTCTTCACGGTGTCTTCCGACAAGAAGAGCTCGCGGCCGATCTCGTTGTTGGTCTTGCCGCGGCTCATGCCGTCGAGCACCTGACGCTCGCGCTCGGTCAGCGGCGGGTCGATCACGTGCGTCTGCGCCGACGCGGCGGCGTGGCGGGGCTGCGCGGCGGCGTCGAAGACGTGGGCGAGCGCGGCGCACAGCTCCTCGACGGACGCGTCCTTGGTGAGGTAGCCGCGGGCGCCGCCGGCCAGCGCCTCGGCCAGCTGCTCGTGGTCGTTGTTGCCCGCGAGCATGACCACGTTCGCGCCCGGGTGCGCCGCGACCAATCGGCGCGCGGTCTCGGGCCCGCCGAGGTCTGGCATCGCGACGTCTAGGAGCACCAGCGCCGGTCGCTCGGCGGCGTACCGGCTAAACGCCTCGGCGCTCGTGTCAGCCGTCGCCACCCGATCGACGCCCGGCACGGCGGCGACATGGCGGCGCAGCTGATCGCGGAAGTGCCGGTGATCGTCGCAGATCAGAACCGTTGTCACCAGGGTTCGCCCGTCTCCGTGATCAATTTGGTCAGCTCCGTTTGGCCGGATCCGACATTGCCTGCCTGTCGGCGGTTCAATGCCGACGAGAGAGTCATCGGCGCCGTTTCCCGGGACCATGAGCCGCAGTTGCGTCAATCCGGCCGCACCCCGCTACGCCGAACAGCCCAATACCGGCACAACCAGGGCGGCTAAACCGAAAGTAACGCCTCGATATCCGGACGGACTAGCCATTCTTCGCGAACGTCATCAGGAAGATCGCCAGCGATCGTCAAGACGGCAGACCGGGCAGCCTGCAGGCTCCGCGCGCTAGTAGCCGGGTCTTCCTCGGCCAGCAGCGCACCGATCAACGCCCGCGCGGGCCAGATCAGCGGCGTTGTGCCGAGCTGTTCGGCAAGGGTCGCCGCCCGCCGGAGGGTGGTCAGGGTGTCGGGCGATCCCGACTGGGCCTGCGCGACGCCGAGGAAGAGCAGGCCTTTCGCCACGTGGCGTGGCGCCTTGGCCAGCTCGGCGCGGTCGATGGCCTCGCTCGCCGCCTCTTGCGCCGCGGCGGGGTTCTCCTCAAGCAACGCGATCTCCGCGCGCACCCAGTCGAGCCGCACCCGCTGCCGCCACCAGTCGGGATGCGCTTCGACGATGCCCGCCGCCACGCCCAGCTCGGTCGCCGCGATGTCGCCCTCGCCGAGTCCGACGGCGTCAGCCGCGAGGCCGAGGCGGCAGTCGAACACCGCCTCGTCGAGACCGGGAATCGCGTCGGCCGCAGTGAGGCCCAACGCGTCGAAATCCCACGCCGTGGTGTGCCGGCCAAGCTGGCGGTGCACGCTGGCCACGGTGGCGGCGGCGAGCGCCCCGAAGAGTCTCAGTTCCGGCGCGGTCGCCTCACCGGCGACGGCGGCGCGCAGCGGACCCATCACGCCGCCCAGCAGGGTGAGCGCGGTGCCGAACCGGCCGCGAGCGGCCTGCGCGACGCCAAGCAGCCAGCTCGCCGCGGTCGCCTCGGCGGTGCGATTGTTCGCCGCGGCCAACTCGACCGCCTGCTCCAACGCGGTGACGGCCATGCCGGGCGGCCCGTGGAAAGTCGCCCGCTCGCCCTTGGTGAGCAGGCTCGCAAGATCGTCGGACGACGTGGGCGGCGCGGGCGGCGTGGGTGGCGCGGGCGCAGCGGCCGTGTCGGTCTCGCCGTTCATCCGGACGCACTCCTCGCGAACATTTATCGTGGCCGCGCGTTGGCAAGCCCTCTTGCGGAGGCTACTTCAGCCAACGCCACGCGCAGGCGCGAATCGCGATCGCCGCGCCGCTTGGGCAGCGCAAACGGGCCACCCGTGTTGTTGACGTCGGCCAGCCGCGGGTGTGAGCGCTGGGCCGATCGGAGTAATCGAACGCGGGTTGCGACTCCGCGTGGTTGGCGGCCGACGGGTCTCTCGCCGAAAGCGCTTTGCTTTGAGTCATAAGTTCTGAGTCACGCAGTTGGACGGTCGGCCGTTCGAGCGAGAAGCGACGCATTCAGCGTCCATCGGTCTGGATGAGGCGAAGTCGACCGTAAAGAATTGCCGCCGGTTCGCCGGCCCCGTGGCACGCTGGCGCGATGAAGCGCGACCCACGGGATTGGGCGCTGGTCGTGGCGCAACTCGTCGCCGGCGCGGCGTTGTTCCTGCCCGGGCCGGCGCGGTGGCCACTGCCGCGATCCGCACGTGTCCTCGGCGTCGCTGCCGTGGCTTGCGGTGCGGCGCTGGGTGTGGCCGGTGGGGTCAACCTCGGAGCCGGTCTGTCGCCGTTCCCGACCCCGACGCGTTCGGCGCAACTGCGGACGACGGGTGCGTTCCGCATCACCCGGCATCCCATCTACACCGGGCTGATCACCGCTGCGATCGGCACGGCGGTGCTGCGGCAGCGGTCGGCGCCCGCGGTCGCATGCGGTGCGCTGGTCGCGACGCTCAATGTGAAGGTCCGCTACGAAGAGCGCCGGCTGAAGGAGCGGTTCGGTGCGGCCTACACCGACTACGCATCACGAGTGCCGCGGCTCATGCCCCGCCCGCGGATCCGACGCGACCGCATCGATGCGACGAAGCATTGACCGGTTTCGGCTCATGGCGGGAGTCGCCTGCGATTGACGC
>Ga0187809_10001668_pt1 | contig 10069 bp, 9 predicted proteins | sample NC_wetland_sal_i_8_FD_132415 | JGI IMG/M metagenome (GOLD analysis project Ga0187809, IMG submission 132415) | Wetland sediment microbial communities from Neuse River Estuary, North Carolina, USA - ASW_4 | ecosystem: Environmental > Aquatic > Freshwater > Wetlands > Sediment | place: USA: North... | reverse complement strand
GCCAATAAGTACCTGCGCTATCTCAGCGACGCCTACCTGACCTGGAAGGTGAACGACAAGCTGACGCTGGTGACCGACGTCAACTGGATCCGCGACGACTTCGACGGGTTCTTCTCCAAGGGCACGCCGGCCGCGGCCAATGCGTTCGGTGTCGCGCAGTATGTCTCCTACGCACTGTCCGACAAGCTGACGCTGAACCTGCGCGGCGAAATCTACCGTGACGACAACGGGTTCTTCGTCGCCAGCTTCGTCGGCAACAACGACTTCACCCGTGGCGAACTCGGCCTGCCGGCGCTGCGGCCGATCCTGAGCACGGCACCGACCGGGACGACTTACGGCGAGATCACCGTCGGCATGACCATCAAGCCCAACCTGCCGGCGCCGGTCACAGGCATCCTGATCCGCCCGGAGATCCGGGTTGATAACGCCTTCAGCGGCGGACATCCGTTCGGCAACAACAACTCCCGCACCTCAATCACCGTCGGCTCGGATGTCGTGCTGACCTTCTGAGGCACCCCCAAACCTTCCCCCTCCCTTACGGGAGGGGGTTCAGGGGGAGCGGTCGTTCGTGCAAGCGCCGAAGTGGATGTGCCCCCCACACAGGGGGGGGCGCATCAGCCTCTACAGCGTAAGTCCGCCATCCACGGTGATGGTCTGCCCCGTCACCATGGCGGCGCCGAAGGCCAGGAACACCACCACCTCCGCCAGGTCTTCCGGTTGGCAGCGGCGCTTCAGCAGCGCGCGTTCGATCGATTGCTGCCGCTCCTCGTTGGTCCAATCCACCATCCACGAACTGTCCACCGCACCCGGCGCGATTGCGTTCACCCGTACTTCCGGCGCCAACGCCCGGGCGAGGTTCTGCGTCAGGCTGACCACGCCGGCTTTGGTCGCGCCGTAGGCCAGGCTGGATCCGGCGCGCCCCAATCCCGCGATCGACGCGGTGTTGACCACTGCGCCACGCGCCGCCTTCAGCGCCGGCGCCGCCGCCTTGGCACAGCGGAACACGCCGAGCAGATTCGTTTCCAGCAGAAGGGACCACAACTCTTCGGTGATCATGTCGAGTTCGGCCGGCGCGATGCGCCGACGCGTGCCCGGCGTGCCGGCGTTGTTGAACAGGAAATCCAGTCGGCCGAGGTCGTCCACCGCTTTCAGCACCATGCGTTCGGCGGTGCCCTTTTCGCCGACGCTGCCGGGCGCGCCGATCGCGTTGAAGCCCTCGGCCTTCAGCTTCTCCACCGCTTCCGGCCCGCGCGGGTCGTCGGCCAGATGGTTCACGGCCACGGTGGCGCCGAACCCCGCCAGCATGCGCGCGGTGGCGAAGCCGATGCCCGACGCGCCGCCGGTCACCAGCGCGGTCTTGCCCTTCAGGTCGTAGCTGATCATTTCCCCTCCATTGGTCCGATCTTGCGCAGCGCCTGCTTCAGCGCCAGCAGCTTGCGGTCGCGTTCGCGGAACAGCTCTTCCGGACTGCTGCCGCCCCAGTCGAAATAGCCCTTGCCGGCCATCACGCCGGTGCGGCCCTCGGCGATCAGCGCGTCCAGCGTCTCGCTGTGGTCGCGCGGCACCGGCGGCGTGTAGCTGCGGTTCTTCATGCCCTGCTGCATCAGCAGCAGTCCGGTGAAGTCGGCCTTCGCCATGATGCCGAGGATCGGGATGCGCAACGCCAGCCCGTGCAGCACGGAATCGTCGATGTCCTTCGGCGTGACCAATCCTTCGTCCAGCAGCCGGTACACTTCCAGCTGCATCGCCGCCTGCAGCCGGTTGGCGACGTAGCCTTGCACCATCTGCTTGAACACGACGGGCGCCTTGCCCATCGCCTGCACCATGTCGCGCACGGTGGCGATCGCCGCCGGATCGGTGCGCGGGCCTGGGCAAAGATCGACCAGGTCGCACAGATAGGGCGGGGTGTACCAGTGCGCGATGATGGTGCGCGGCTGCAATGCGTCCGGCACCAGCGGGAAGATATCCAGATTGCTGGTGTTGCTCGCCAGGATCGCGTCGGCATCCATCAGCGATTGCAGCTGTCCGTACACCGTGCGCTTGGCGTCCGGGCGTTCGACGATCGCCTCGATCACCAGCTTCGCGCCGCGCACCGTGCCGCCGAGGTCCGGCATGCAGCGTACCGCCTGCGCCAGACGCTGGGCGTTCCATGAGACATCCACCTCGCCGGCATCCGTCAACGTGGCGAGGGCGGTGGCCATCAGGGCCGGTGCGCGGGCCAGCGTCTCCGGGTTGCTGTCGGTCAGGCGCACCTGGTGGCCACCCAGCGCGAACACCAGCGCCAGCGCATGCCCCATCAAGCCAGCGCCAACCACCGCCACTTCCGTCATGTCCTCACTCCTGCGCCGTTTCGGGTGGGCCGCATTGTGCGCTGGAGGCATCGGGGGGGCCAGAGCCGCCCCGGTTTGTCTTTCCGCGAGCTGGGGCGGAGACGGCAGGGCGGGCGCGTCGGGTCACGACGCCGCCGCAGCTCCGGTTCCTGGCTGCGAGCAATGCTGCGTGGCGGTGCCGGGAGGTTTCCCCAGCTTACCCCGCCCCTCTCCGCCACCGGGCGGAGAGGGAAGTCGTGGTCAGGCGCGCAGCGGCGGCGGGGGCGGGTCCCGCGGAATGGGAATCGGCGTGGGTGGATCGCGCAATGGCGGCGGATCGTCCGGATCCGGTTCGTCCGGCGGTTTGATGGGCGGAACCGGCGGATCGGACAGGCGATACCGCCAGTTCTCCACGCCGGCCTGCCAGGTGGTCGCTTCGGCTTGTGGTTGATTCACCGTGGTCATCCCTTGCAGCGAATTTGCTGCGGATGGAATGCGCCGCGGCAGAACCGGGTTCCGTTCAGCCGCCGCTACAGCACCGCGCTCACCGCGTCGCGATAGCGAGCGAGCGCGGCCAGGTGCGCCGCCGCCGACTCACCCTCGATGCGGCGGTGGTGGCGGCGGTTGAACGTGGTGGTCAGGCACAGATGCGTGGCGCCGGCCTGCTTCCAGAATTCCGCTTCCCTCCGCCAGTCCGCCGCGCTGCCGCCGCCGCAGGAGGTCCAGACCTCGATGCCCACCGCGGCGGGGTCGCGGCCGGCTTCACGGGTCAGGCGGCGCAGCTGCTCCAGCACGGCGATGGCGCTGTCGTCCGCGGGGTAGGCGTTCGGCATCCAGCCATCGCCCCATTTTGCGACGCGCGCCAGCGTGTGCTCGTGGTGGCCGCCGAACCATACCGGGACGCGGCCGGAGGCGGGGCGGGGATTGATGCCGGCATCCTCGATCGTGTGGTAGCGGCCCTTGAAGCTGACGTGGTCCTGCGCCCAGAGCTGCTGCATCACCTGCACCTGCTCTTCCGACCGGCGGCCGCGGTTGCGAAAGTTTTCGTTCAGGCCGGTGAACTCCACCTCGTTCCAGCCGACGCCGATGCCCAGGCGGAAACGCCCGCCGCTCAGCACGTCGAGGCAGGCGGCCTGCTTCGCCACCAGCACGGTCTGGCGTTGCGGCAGGATCAGCACGCCGGTGGAGAAGCCGAGCTTCTGCGTGCAGCCGGCGAGGAAGCCGAACAGCACGAAGGGGTCCTGGAACAGGTCTTTCGAGGTGTTGCGGCTGCGGTCCCAGTCCGGCCGCGAGTCCGCGTTGACCCCAAGCACGTGGTCAGGGGCTTCGATGAAGTCGTAGCCGAGGGCTTCCGCCTGCTGTGCGTAGAGGCGGACGGTGGCGGCATCGCCGCCGATATCGCCGAGTGGGATCAGTGCGCCGAGCTGCATTCTGCTGTTTCCTGCCTGGTGGGTAACGGAATGCGCAAGGCTGCACAGGGCCGGCCACCGTGGGCAAGAGGGATCGCCACGGCCGTCACGGGCCGCGCCATCCGCTGCCAGCGCCGGCCACCGCGCGCAGGAGGGACCACCACGGCCGTCATGGGCCGTGCCATCCGCTGCCAGCGCCGGCCACGGCGCGCAAGAGGGACCACCGCGGCCGTCACGGGCCGCGCCATCCGGCTGCCAGCGCCGGCCACCGCGCGCAGGAGGGACCCCCAATGGCCACGATGGGCCGTGCCATCCGGCTGCCAGCGCCGGCCATCGCGCGCAGGAGGGCCCCCCAACGGCCGCGCCTGCCGGCTGCCGGCGCCGGCCACGACGCGGTTGGTTTCAGGCCTTGCCGCGAAGCAGCTTGCCGTACAGCGCCTGATAGGCGCTGGCGGACACCGGCCAGGTGCGCTCCGTGGTGACGAACTTCCGGCCGGCCTCGCGCATCGCCGATAGTCGGTCACCGGCGGCGACCGCGTCGGCCACCCGGCTTGCCAGTGCCTCGGTATCATCCGGCGTGAACAGGAAGCCGGTTTCATTGTCGCGGATCAGCTCGCGATGGCCGCCGACGCCGGAGGCGATCACGATGCGCCCTTCAGCCAACGCCTCGAGCGGCTTCAGCGGCGTCACGAGGTCGGTCAGCCGCATGCTGCGGCGGGGGTACACCAGGAAATCGACCAGGTCGTAATAGCTCTGCACCTCGGCGTGCGGCACCCGGCCGGTGAAGCGCACCGCATCCCCCAGCCCCAGCCGCTGCGCGTCGGCGCGTAGCCGCGCGTCCTCCGGTCCGCCACCGACCAGCAGCACGGCCGCGTTGGGCACGCGCTGCAGGATGGCCGGCACCGCGGCGAGCAGCAGGTCGAGACCCTCGTAGTGATAGAACGAGCCGATGAAACCCAGCACCGTGCGCCCGGCCAACCCGAGCCGTTCGGCAAGTCCGGCGTCGCGCGGCCCCGCCACGCCGAATTTTCCCGGATCGACCGCGTTGGGCACGACCACGAACCGGTCGGCCGGCACGCCGCGGGCGGCGAGTTCGGCACGCATGCCCTCGCACAGCGTCGCCACGCCGTCCGCACGCAGCAGCAGCCGCGTCTCCAGGCTGCGGGTCATGCGGTAGCGGAACCCGCCGGGCCGCGTATGGCCGAGATCGACCGCCGCGTCCTCCCACAGGCCGCGCACTTCGTACACGAACGGGATGCCCGCCTTGCGCGCTGCTCGTCTGGCCGGAATGCCGGTCAGCACGGGCGAGTGCGCGTGCACGATGTCGGGTCTGGTCTGCGCGATCACCGCCTCGATGCGCTGCTGCGTGGCGCGCATCTCCAGCACTTCGCGGACCACCGGGCGGGTGGCGAAGGGCGCGCGCGGCCGTGGCGTGCGGTAGAACTCCCAGCCGTCCACCGTCTCCACCGGCGTGTCGCTGGCGAGGTGGCGCGGCGTGGTCAGATGCACCGTCTCCCAGCCAAAACCGCGTTGCGCGCCGAGTATGCCCAGCGTGCGGTACACGTAGCCGGTCTGCCCGGGCAGGGAGTGGTCGAGGACGTGCAGGATGCGCATGGACCGTTGCTCAGGCATTCAGGCGAAACAGGTGTGGCTTAGGGGACGGCTTGGCGTAGCACGTGTGGCGGCGCCCGCCCGCCACGAGGTGGTAGTGCGGGCCGCTGCGGTTCTCGCGACACAACGCCTTATACCAGCGGCCCGAAGTTTTGACCGCCAGCTGAGCCCACCACCGTCATGGCCGGCCAATGGGTCGCGCCAAACGCGCACCCGAGGACAGGCTCCGGCCGACCATCCAGGTCTTTGTCGTGCGGGAGGCACTGCCAGCCAGCCGTGGATGGCCGGCCTTCGCAGGCCATGACGGTGATTGCGTTCGTCGGTGAGTCAGTCATTCGGGCCATTGGCATTACCACGCGCCCCGCGTGTCGATCACGAACTTGTCCTTCAGCACGTCGCGGTCCACCTGCAGGAAGCTCATGTGGTCCACCAGCAGCAGCACCACGTTGGCGCGCTCCATGGCGTCGTCGAAGTCGTTCAGCGTGAGCCCGAGATCGGCCAGCTGAGCCGGCAGCCGGGAGATGTGCGGCTCCACCACCAGCAGCTCGCCGAGTTTCTCCCTGGCCAGCGCGTGCACGATCTCCACCGCCGGGCTTTCGCGCAGGTCGTCCACGTCACGCTTATACGACAGGCCGAGGCAGGCGATCACCGGATGCTTCAGGGCGGCGGCGCGTTCGCGTACCTTGGCGCAGACGAATTCCGGCTTGCTGTTGTTGATCTCGCGCGCCAGGCGGATGAGCTGCGCCTCCTTCGGCGTGCCGGCGACGATGAACCACGGGTCGATGGCGATGCAGTGGCCGCCGACGCCGGGGCCCGGCTGCAGGATATTGACCCGCGGGTGCAGGTTGGCCAGCGCGATCAGCTCCCAGACATTGACCTTCAGCCGGTCGCAGATGAAGGACAGCTCGTTGGCGAAGGCGATATTCACGTCGCGGTAGGCGTTCTCGGTCAGCTTCGCCAGTTCGGCGGTGCGCGCGTTGGTCACCCGGCATTCGCCGCGCACGATGATGCGGTACAGGCTCAGCGCGCGCTGGGCGCATTTGCGGGTGATGCCGCCGATGATGCGGGCGTTGTTGACCACCTCCTCCAGGATGCGGCCGGGCAGCACGCGCTCGGGGCAGTAGGCGACCTGGATTTCGGCCATCTCGCCCTTCTGGTGCGGAAAACTCAGGTCGGGACGCTGTTCCGCCAGGATCTGCGACAGGCGTTCGGTGGTGCCGACCGGCGAGGTGGACTCCAGGATCACCAGGTTGCCGGCCACCAGCACCGGGGCGAGTGCCTGCGCCGCCTGCTCGACATAGGAGATGTCGGGTTGCGGATCGTGGTGATCGCCGCGCAACGGCGTGGGCACCGCGACGATGTAGGCGTCGGCGGTCTCCAGTTCCGTGGTGGCGCGCAGCTTGCCGCCTTCGACCACGCGGCGCACCAGAGCATCCAGGTTGGGTTCGCCGAAATGCGGCTGGCCGCGGTTGATGCTCTCCACGGCGTGCTGGTTGACGTCCACGCCGACCACTTCGACGCCGTTCTCGGCAAAGACCGCGGCGGTGGGCAGGCCGATATAGCCGAGGCCGATGACGGCGATGCGGCCAAAACTATCCATGGGTCAGTGCCTCCAGGATCCGGGCGGCGGCCTTGCCGTCGCCGTAGGGATTGTGCGCCGCGCTCATCGCGGCATAGGCGGCCCGGTCGTCCAGCAGCCGGCTGGCGCGGGCGATCAGCAGGTCCGTGTCGGTGCCGACCAGCTCCACCGTGCCGGCGGTGACGGCCTCGGGCCGTTCGGTGGTGTCGCGCGTCACCAGTACCGGCTTGCCGAGGGACGGCGCTTCCTCCTGCACGCCGCCGGAGTCGGTGATGATCAGGTCGGACCGGCGCATCAGATGGACGAAGGGCAGGTAGTCCAGCGGCGCGATCAGGTGGATCGCCGGATGTTCGCGCATCGCCGCGGCGGCCTGCTGGACGTTGGGATTGAGGTGGACGGGATAGACGATCTCCACATCGCCGCGATTCGCCAGCGCCAGCAGGGCCTGCGCGACGCGATCGAGGCCGCCGTCGAAATTCTCCCTTCGGTGGCCGGTGACCAGGATCAGCCGGCGACCGGCCCGGATGTCCGGCAGCGCCGCATCCAGCGCCGCCACCCTTTGCGGGTCGGCGTCCAGGATGCCGATGGCATCGAACAGCGCGTCGATCACCGTGTTGCCGGTGACGACGATGCGGGCGGGATCGACCGCCTCGCGCAGCAGGTTGTCGCGCGCCTGCGGCGTGGGCGGGAAATGCAGGTCGGCGATGACGCTGGCCAGGCGGCGGTTCATTTCCTCCGGCCAGGGGGAGAACACGTTGCCGGTGCGCAGGCCGGCCTCGACATGGCCGACCGGCACGCGGGCGTAGAACGCGGCGAGCGACGCCGCCATGGTGGTGGTGGTGTCGCCCTGCACCAGGATGCGGTCCGGCTTCGCCTGTTGCAGCACGCCTTCCAGGCGCTCCAGCACGGCGGTGGTCACCCAGGTCAGCGTCTGCCCGGCCCGCATCAGATCCAGGTCGTAGTCCGGGACGATGCCGAACACCTGCAGCACTTGGTCGAGCATCTGCCGGTGCTGGCCGGTGACGCAGACGCTGCAGGTGATGCCGGGAGCTTGTCGCAGGCGCCGGATCACCGGGGCCATCTTGATGGCCTCCGGACGAGTGCCGAATACGGTCAGGACGTGCATGCTGGGAGGCTCGATGGAGAAGACGGGGGACCGGGGCTGAAACGGGAGAGGCTGAAACTCCGGCATCCGGCGGGCTGACTGGAACGAAGCCGGAGCGGTTCAGGTATGCCCCCAACCGGTGTTTTCATCCAGCAGGAATGCAAGGGGAGGTACCAGAGTTCTTGCTTCCTCCCGCTCACCACGGCATCGCCTTGCGCCCGAGCAGGTGGTTGAACAGGGTGCGGAAGTCGGCCTGGGCGAGAACGTGGCCCTTCGTCGCATGCAGCACCCCGCAGGACACGCAGGGCTCCCGCCCGGCGATGCCGCCGTTCGCGTCCGCGGCGACGGCGCCGAACATCCGGCGGTTGTCGCGCAGCATCGGCGGGTTGCGCACCGACTCCACCCGCTCCGCCGCGTTGCCCACCGTGTCGTACGGCGCCACCACGTAGCAGCAGGGATGCACCTGGCCGTTCGCGTTGATGCTGATGCTGGAATACAGGTAGTCGCAGCCGAAATACCCCATCCCGTCGCGCTTCTCCCGCGCCATGCGCCGCCAGTCGGCTTCCAGCGCGGGGTCGGGCGGCTGCGCGGCGCGGTCCGGTGCGTGCCCGTGCAGGGTGGCGCGGATCGGCTCGCTGGTGATCCCGGGCTCGACGCCGAACTGGTCCACCCCGAGTTCAGCGGCGAGGGCGCGGGCCGCCTCGATCTCGTGCCGGTTCCAGTCGAACTCCAGGTAGCGCCAGTACAGGAACGGCGTGGCCGATCCCAGCCGGCGCTTCGCCTCCACCAGCAGGCGGATATTGTCCAGGATCAGCCCCAGATCCCCGCCCTGGCGGTAGATCTCGTATACCGGCTGGGTCGCCCCATCGATCGACAGGATCAGCGAGTCCAGGCCGGAGCGCACCAGTGCCTCCGCTGTCTCCGCCTTCATCGGCACCGACAGGTTGGTGCTGACCAGCACCCATATATCGTAGCGCTTGCAGCGCTCGATCAGCTCCGGCAGCCGCTTGTTCAGCAGCGGCTCGCCCCACAGCGACAGCCAGATGCGCACCAGCGTCTCGCCGTAGTTGCGCAGGATGGTCTCGATCTGCGGCACGGTCATGATCTGCATGGTGTAGCCGTCCTGCCGGATCATGTGCCCGGCGCAGTGCGGGCAGCGCAGCTGGCAGGAGAAGCACGGGTCGATATGGCCGATCACCGGCAGCGAGCGGGTGCGCACCGCATGCGACAGGCGTTCGCGCTCGTTCAGGATCAGGTTGCGCAGCTTCTTCGCCCGCAGCGGCGGCAGGGACGCCGGCACCTCCGCGTCCGGGAAACCAACCGGCGGCGCCAAGCCACCGACCGGCACGCCGTCGGCGTAGAAGCCAAGCATCACGCTGGTGGTGCCCTGCAGACCCTCCGGCAGGGTCAGGGTCACGTCGAAGCCGCAGTGCAGGCAGAGGCTTGGGTCGAACGCCACCACGTCGGGCCGCGGCAGCCGGCAGGGGAAGCTGTATTCGTGCCCGCCGACCCGCAGGCGCGCCACGATGGCCGGCTGCTGCGCGTCCTTCGGGCTGAACCAGCCGGTCAGCGTGAGAAAGCCGCGCAGGCCGTCCACCGCCTGCAGGTAATGGGCGTGCTCGACGAAACCGAGGGTCTCAATTTGTGCGGCGGCGGACATGCGGCGGGCGTCCTACACCATTCGGCGGCGTGAGGGGCAAGAATCCGTGACCCGCCATCTTGCGCACCGCTCCGCCTGCCCGTAGCAGGCCGGTATGATCGAGCGCGGCGAGATTTTGTGGCTTGGCATCTCCTCGGGCGTCATCGGCAGCCTGGTCGGCGGCCTGATGCTGGGGATCGGGCTGGACCTGATCGTCAACGGCCAGCCGCTTGGCTGGCTGATGCTGCTGCCGGCGGCGCCGGTATCCGCCATCCCCGGCTGGCTGCTGGCGCGCAAGCTGGCGCGGCAGCTGTAGCACCAACATGCAATTCGGCATCACCCTGGCGAACCGCGGAATCCTGCTGGGCCTGACCACGGTGCGCGATCTGCTGGCGATGGCCGACGCGGTGGAGGCCG
>Ga0187809_10001666_pt1 | contig 10078 bp, 6 predicted proteins | sample NC_wetland_sal_i_8_FD_132415 | JGI IMG/M metagenome (GOLD analysis project Ga0187809, IMG submission 132415) | Wetland sediment microbial communities from Neuse River Estuary, North Carolina, USA - ASW_4 | ecosystem: Environmental > Aquatic > Freshwater > Wetlands > Sediment | place: USA: North... | reverse complement strand
GTTTTCGAAGATGGTCTCGGTGATGCGCGAGGTGCCCTTGGCGCGCGTCATCAGCGCCATCAGCTGCGCCTGCAGGTCGGTCGGGAAGCCGGGGAACGGCGCCGTGCTGACATCGACCGGCGACAGGCCGGCGCCGTTGCGCGCGATGCGGATGCCTTCGTTGGTCGGCGTCACCGTGACGCCCGCTTCGACCAGCACGTCGAGCGCCGCCTGCAGCAGTTCGGGGCGAGCGTTCTGCAGCAGCACGTCGCCGCCGGTCATGGCCACGGCCATGGCATAGGTGCCGGTCTCGATGCGGTCGGGAAGCACGGAATGGCGGGCGCCGCCAAGCCGCGCCACGCCCTCGACGACGATGCGCGGCGTGCCGGCGCCGGACACCTTCGCGCCCATCTTGTTGAGGCAGTCGGCGACGTCGCCGATCTCCGGCTCGCGGGCGGCGTTCTCGATCACCGTGGTGCCGCGGGCGAGCGCTGCCGCCATCAACGCGGTGTGCGTGCCGCCGACCGTGACCTTGGGGAAATTGATCTCGCCGCCGCGCAGGCCGTTCTTCGCGCGGGCGACGACGTAGCCGCCATCGATCTCGATCTCGGCGCCGAGCGCCTCGAGCGCCGTAATGAGGAGATCGACCGGGCGCGTGCCGATGGCGCAGCCGCCGGGCAGCGACACCCGCGCCTCGCCCATGCGCGCGACCAGCGGCGCCACGACCCAGAAGCTCGCCCGCATCTTCGAGACGAGTTCGTACGGTGCCGTGGTGTCGACGATGTTCTTGGCGGACAGCGTGATCGTGCGGCCGGCGTTCGGGTCGTCGCCCGGACGCTTGCCGTTGATCATCACGTCGACGCCGTGGTTGCCGAGGATGCGCTGCAGCTGGATGACGTCGGCAAGCCGCGGCACGTTCTCGAGGATCAGCGGTTCCTCGGTCAGCAGGCTGGCGATCATCAGCGGCAGGGTCGCGTTCTTCGCGCCGGAAATCGGGATGGTGCCGTTGAGCCGCGCGCCGCCGACGATGCGAATTCGATCCATTCTTGCCCAGCCCCGGTTGCGGTTTCGGGCAACCGCCGGAGGTCTATGGACCCCGGGTCGCGCCCCTGCAAAGCCATTCAGTGTCGCACGGTTACCCGGGGACTTCCGCCGTTCAAATGCGGCGAAAGTCCGGTCCCGAACCCATCCTATCGCCTGGACCCGGCTTCGGGTTCCCGAACCTCGTCCTCCGGAGCCGGCTTTTCCGCGCCGCGGCCGCGCACCTGCGCCTTGCGCCGGCGCAGGTTTTCCCGGAGCGCCGCGGCGAGCCGCGCGTCCCGGCCGCGGTTTTTGGGAGGAGTCCTTGGCGTGTCGTCTGCCATGACGCTCTCTATCGCCGGGAGCGCCCTGCGGGCAAGGTGCCCGCATTGCCTTGCACCATCCAAGGGCTTGTGGCAGTTATCCGCCCGCGTTCGCGGCCCCGGGTTGATGGGGCGGCGCGCTTATTCCGCTGCCGTAGCTCAGTGGTAGAGCACCCCCTTGGTAAGGGGGAGGTCGAGTGTTCAATCCACTCCGGCAGCACCACTCCCGCAAGCCAGTTCGTCACGATACCGCCGCAGAGGCCGCACAGGCCACGCGCCGGGCTATTCGTCGAACGTCTCGCGCAGTTTCCGATCGAGGATCTCGGCCGTGAACGGCTTGAGAATGTAGATGTCGGCGATCGCCCGCTCGCTCTCGGTGACTGTCCTGGCGATGCTGTGACGGTTCGAACTGGTCAGGATGGTGGCGAGCGGCGGGATGTCCTTCTCGGCCCAGATCAGCCTGATCAGGCTCGGCCCGGAAATCGGGTTCATCTCGAGATCGGTCAGAAGCAGGCCGTGGCGCTTCGCCTTGAGCTTGAAGATGGCATCGAGCCCTTCGGTCGCGTGGTCCACGTCGGAGAAGCCGATCTGGCGGAGCACCTTCGACATGATGGAGCACATCGTCGTCGAATCGTCGACGATGAGGGCCGGCAACGTGCGATCCAATCCTTTCATCCCGACCTCGCTCGTGATGTGACTTCAGGCGGCGCCGACCGACTGGCGCAATTGCCAGAAGCGCACGATGCGCTGCGCGATCGGGCGCGACACTTCGAGAAATTCCTTTCGCAGCCGCACGGCGTCGGCTTCGGTCAAATTGTTTCGCGCGCGGCAGAGAGCCAGCAGCGGCTCGACCGTCGCCCAGGTCAGACCGACGGCCTTGCACACCAGAATGACGCCCGACGCGCGCGCCGGGTACATGAGCTTCTCCATCGCGTCGTATTTCAGCCCGGATTTGACGGCCAGAGCGGCAACGACGTGTTCGTAGCTGCGCTCCTGGGCGAAAGCCGCGATCTCGGCGCCGCCGAGGCTTTTCGCGTGCTCGAGCGACAGCACCAGGCGCATCGCGGCGGCGGCGGTGGCGCGATCTCGCTCGCCATCAGGAGCGGACCTGGCCAGCGCGACGCTCAAGACATCCGCCGAAATGTCGGGCCGCAACGACAGGCTGGCGCCGATGGACCGATCGAGCGCCGACTTTTCGAGCAGCCGCGCGATGCCGTGCGTCGACAGCCTGGCGGAATGGTTGTTCGCGACCGCCCTGGCGACCTGCGCGTTGCCTTGCGCCGCGAGCAAGTCGGTGACCGGCTCGGTGAGGTCCTTGCGCACCGACATCGCCAGCATGTGGGCATTGCCCCTGATGCGGGCGATCTCGCAGAGGTCGTTGGCATCGAGACGCGGCGACAAGGTGAGAACCGGTCCGGCGATGGCGATGTCTTCGTCGCGGGCGAGCCGCCCGATCAGCCGCCTCGGCGCATTGTCGACCGGCGCCATGCGATGACTGAGGTCGAGGAGATCGCCGCGGTCGGGCCGGACCATCAGCGCATCGAACACGTTGTCGAAGGCCGCGACGCGCGTGTCGTCGAGCCTCGGCGCATCCGCGAGGAAAAGGTCCGCGACCGCACGAAGCGTCTGATGCCGCGTCTGAGGATCGGCGTGCTTCATCGCCTCCTCGACTTCACGCAACGAAAGCGACACGCGCACACTCCTGAGACGTGATGGCGCAGATTACAACGATCCCCTTAAGTAAATACCACCTGACTACGCGTGATATCCGACACAGCGGTCGATATAGTCGTTCGCTATGCGCGCGTCTCGCGCATCGTCAATTTAAAACAACTTATGGTTCATGCGCGCACTGACGAATATCGGCGCGCTGAACGGCAGCGCGCCCGCCACCTCCGCCACGCAATGCCGACGCCCCGCTCAGCCGACCGGATGCTGCCGGTAATACGCGGCGTCCTCGGCCGATTGCGTCCATGCCGGATTGTTGCGCCATGCGTAGTGCCGCGACAGCATGTCGTCGCCGTAGCGCACGCGGAACAGCATCGTGCGCGCCGGACCGTTCTCGTATTCGTGCACTTCGCCGGGCGGATGCACGACGAAGGCGCCAGGCGTCACCGGGACGGTGCGATCCGGCGTGCGCATGGTGCCGCCGCCCGAAAAGCAGAAGTAGATCTCGGTCGCGTGCGGGTGGCAGTGATTGGGGCTGATCTGCCCCGGCTCCCAGCATGCGACGGTGAAGTCGCCGTCCGCTTCGGTGCCGAGAATCTTCTCGACGTGATGCTTCGGATTCCACTCCTGCTCGCGCTCGAGACTGAAGACGTGCATCGCTCTGGCCTCCCCTGAAAGTTTTGCCCTAGTCTAGCCGCCGCCCCGTCGCGCAAAAGGGGCCTCTCTCCTGTTGACGGCCAATTCACGGACGACGAAAGCATGGACGCGATCGCAACGAAAAGCAGGTTCCGCCTGGAAGAAGCGACCATCGCGGAATTGCACGACGCAATCCGCGCCGGCGAGACCACCTGCGTGGACGTCGTCGAGCACTATCTCGCGCGCATCCGCTCGTTCAACGGCGTCTCCAGCATGCTCGTCACTGCCGACGGTGCCGCGGTGCCGGCCGCCGCGGGGACTGTGCGCGGCCAGGCACCGCTCGCGTTTCCGACCCGGACGGTGAAGGCGTCGGACGTCCTGCCCGATCTCGACCGCTACACGGGCGTGCCGCTGGAGTTCGGCCGCATGGAGCCGACCGCGTCCGATCCGACGGTCGCGCAGCAATACGGCATGATCGTCGGCGTCCCGAACGCCGGACAGGTGAACGCGCTGGCGACGCTCAACATCCGCGGCGAACGCTCGGTCACCTGCAAAGGCGAGTTCGACCGGCATCCCTCGCTCGGACCGCTGCCGAAAGGCGCGCCGCCGGTCTGCGAATTCTTCCGCCGTTTGCCCGACGCGCTGGAGCAGGCCGCCGCGCTCGATCAGCAGTACGGCCGCAGCCCGGACCTCGACACGCTGCCGATGTACGGCGTCGTGTTCTCGTTCAAGGATTCCTTCGACGCGAAGGACATGCGCTCCACCGGCGGCGCCGACGCGCGCTACGACATGGACGTGCCGGCGCGCGACCACGTGCTGGTCGATCAGTTGCGCAAGAAGGGCGCGATCATCTTCGCCAAGGCCATCTGCACCGAGTACAACGGCCGCGGCGGCGGCGATCCCGGCGGCCGGCACAAGCCCGACCGGATGCTGCCGTCGACCATCGGCTATCAGCGCAGCTCCTGGGGCGGCAATCCGTCGAACCCGTACGACACGACACGCTCGGCCTCGCTCGGCTCGAGCTCGGGCTCGGCGCTGTCGGTGAGCGTCAACTTCGTCATGGCGAGCCTCGGCGAAGAGACACGCGCCTCCTGCCGCGGTCCGTCGAACCACAACGCCGTGGCACTGATCCTCCCGCACAAGGCGATGCTCGGCTTCGACGGCGGCGCGATCGGCGCCGACATCTATTGTGACCGCAGCGGCGTGCACTGCCGCACCGTCGGCGACTGCGCCAAGGTGCTCGACGCGCTCAAGGACCCCGACAACGGCTATTACGATCCGCGCGACGTCTACACCACCGTGCCGCGGTCCTCGGTGCTGGCGGACGGTTACGCGCGGCACGCGACACGGTCCGGCGCCGCCGGCAGCCTGCGCGGCCTGCGCATCGGCGTCATCCGCGAGTCGATGGTGTCCAAGCCCGGATCGATGACCGAGCGGCCGATCGTCGAAGCCGCGGGCCGCGAGATCAAAACGATGCTCGGCGCGCATCTCGGCGCCACGCTCGTCGAAACCGGCCACCGCTGGTGGACGCCCGATCCGGATATCGAGCGCATGCGTGTCGATTACCGGCGCGCGCTGGCGCAACTCGTGCCGGTGTTCATGCCGGACATCATGTTCCGGCTGACCAGGGACGGGCAGCCTTTGTTCGCGGAGTTTGCCGCGGCAATCGTGCGCACCGAATTCCAGCCCGGCCAGTTCTTCGGCAGCGGCGCGATGCAGCCGATGGATTATCTCGTCGGCCTCGCCGAAGGCACCATCGAGCCGCCGGCGAACTTCGATCTCGCCACCATCCAGCAGCAGGAGCTGGCGCCGACCTTCCGCTTCCACATGTCGCAATATCTCGCGCGCCGCGCCGCCGACTGGCGCGCGCACGGCTTCGCCGAGACGCTCGATACGTGGGCCGCGCTCAACGCCCGCTCGAAGTTCTGGGGCGACGACCAGCGCGCCGCCTTCCGCAACTGGGAAGAGACCGCCGACCCGCGCAATCCGCTCGGCCAGCGCCAGGGCGTCAACGAGCGCATCATGCTGCGCGAGCTATTACGGCGCGCCGACATGATGGTGATCCTCGAGAACAGGCTGGACGCGCTGGTGCGCCTGCATACGCCGTTCCCGCCGGCGCTGATCGGCGGCGCGGGACAGCCGGGCCTGCCGAGCAATCTCACTCTGGAATCGCTGAGCGGCCCGAACGCCGGACTCTCGGAAGTGCTCATCCCCGCCGGTTACGTCACGATCGCCTACGATCCCGTGTTCACCTTGAGCGCCGACGGACAGCGTTACGACTACACGCCGTCTAACGTGCCGACGGCGTTGGCCGAACCGGGCCTGCCGTTCTCGCTCGTGTTTCGCGCCGAGCCGGGCAAGGAAGACGTGGTGCTGCAGATCGCGTCGGCTTACGAGAATGCGAGCCGGCGGCGCATTCCGCCGCCGGCGTTTCCGCCGCTCTAGCCGGCGGCCCGCGTCGGCTTCGCCTTGACGGGCCGGCCGACGACCGCGCCGTAATTGTCGATCGGCAGCGGCTTGCCGATGAAATAGCCCTGGATGCCGTTGCAGGATTCCGCGGCGAGGAAGCGCAGTTGCTGCTCGGTCTCGACGCCTTCGGCGAGCACCGGCAGCGACAGTTCGCGGCCGAGCGCGATCACCGCGCGCACGATCGTTGCCGATTGCGGGCAGTGGTCGATCTTGCTGATGAAGCCCTTGTCGATCTTGATCTTGTCGAACGGGAACGCCTGCAGATAGGACAGCGACGAGTAGCCGGTGCCGAAGTCGTCCATGGCGATGCGCACGCCGAGGTTCTTCAGCCGCCGCAGGATGCCGACCGCATGATCGAGGTCGTCGATCAGCACGCTTTCGGTGATCTCGAGTTCGAGCCGCGCCGCCGGCAGACCCGTCTCCAGCAGCACTTCGTGCACGAGCTTCGGCAGATCGCCGTGCTGGAACTGCACCGGCGACAGGTTGATGGCGACGCTGAGATCGTTCGGCCAGGAGGCCGCCTCGCGGCAGGCGCGGCGCAGGATCCATGCGCCGATCTCGATGATCGCCCCGCTCTCCTCGGCGATCGGAATGAAGCAGCCCGGCGGCACGATCCCGCGCGTGGGATGATGCCAGCGCGCCAGCGCCTCGAAGCCGACGATGCTGCCGTCGATGCTCGCCTGCGGCTGATAGTGCAGGTCGATCTCGCCGCGCGAAATCGCCAGCCGCAGATCCTGCTGCAGCGCGCGCTCCTCGCGCAATTGCCGGTCCGTCTCCGGCTCGAAGAAGCGAACCGATCCGCGCGTATGCTCCTTGGCGTGATCGAGCGCCACGTCGGCATTGGCCACCAGCGAGGCGCTGTCGGCGGCGTCCTGCGGATAGATCGCGATGCCGATGCTGGTGCCGGCCTTCAACACGGCGCCGTCGACCTCGATCTCGGGATCGACCGCGGCGACGATGCGCTCGGCCAGCGCCATGGCCGTTTGCGGCTGCGGCCCGTCCGGCGCGATGACGGCGAACTCGTCGCCACCGACGCGGGCCAGGAAGGCGCCGTCGCAGGCCTTCTCGACGCGATCGGCCACCGCACGCAGCACCGCGTCGCCGGTCGCATGGCCGTAGACGTCGTTGATGGTCTTGAAGCCGTCGATGTCGAACATCAGCAACCCGCAGGCGCCGCCTTTCGCCGCGGCGGCCGCGATGGCGTCATCGAGACGGTCGTTGAACGCCGCCCGGTTCGGCAGGTCCGTCAGCAGATCATGGTGCGACAGGTGCTCGATCTGCTGCTCGTGACGCCGGCGCTCGGTCAGGTCGCGGATGACGGTGATGAGATAGTTGGGCGTGCCGTCCGCGTCCATCACGGGCAGACGCATGGTGTTGACGATGCGTTTGCCGTTGCCCGGCGTCGCGACGACGTGCTCGTCGAGCACGGCGATCTTGCCGGTCTCGATGAGCCTGCGTTCCTCGGCCTCGATGACGGCAGTCGACTCCTCCCCGGGCATGATCTCGGCCACGGTCTTGCCGAGCATCGCGTCGCGGCCGATGCCGAGGTAGCCTTCGGCGGCGCGATTGATGAAGCGGTAGCGCAGCGCCGGGACGTCCTTGACGATGATCGGCGACGGCACGTTCTCGATGATCATGTCGAGGAAATTGCGCGTCCGCTCCAGCTCGCGCTCGGCGCGGCGGCGCTCGGTGATGTCCTCGTGCGTCGCGACCCAGCCGCCGTCCGGCATCGGCTGGTTGACGACGGCGATGACGCGGCCGTCGTTGAGCTCGATGTCCAGCTTGAAGCTGCGGCCGTGACCGAGCGCCTGGTAGAGCTGCGCGGCGTAGCCTTCGACGTCGAGCGGGAAGGTCCCGGCGGCGATGCGCGCGTTGAGGAGATCGCGGCTGGTGGCGCCGACCCAGATCGCGCCGGCCCCGAGCTTGTACATGTCGACGTAGCGCTGGTTCCACATGACGAGCCGATCGCCGGCGTCGAACATGCAGAGGCCTTGCGTCATGTTGTTGAGCGCGCCCTCGAGCCGCAGGTGCTCCTTCAGGAGCTTGCGGCCGCTCCGCCGCGCGCAGCACACGCCGGCGGCGCAGACGACGCCCGCGACCAGCACGGCGCAACCGGCGACAACCGCCGCCCCATTCACTGCCAACCCGAAACCGCCGAGAGCTCCGACCATGTGCCCGCCGTCCGCAAGCAGAATGACGGCCACAGCGTAGGTCGCGAGTCCTCGGCACACGTTAACGTTTTGGCGCTGCCGGCCGCAATCACGGGTTAGAGCTACAAAACTGTAAACTTTTCGCGGTAACGCAATGCCGGAAAAGGGTTTTCAGCCCTGCGGCCCCTTCAGGAACGCGAAGTCGCAGCCCTGGTCGGCGCCGAGCACCTCGCGCGCGTAAAGGTTTGCGTAGCCCCGCACCGGGGCCGGTTCGGCCTTCGCCCTGGCCGCCGCGCGCTTCTTCAACTCCGCCTCGTCGACCATGAGATCGATGCGCCGCTGCTTGACCGACAGCTTGATGCGGTCGCCGTTGCGCACGAGGCCGAGGATGCCGCCCGAGGCGGAATCGGGCGTCACGTGCAGCACGATGGTGCCGAACGCGGTGCCGCTCATGCGCGCGTCGGAGACGCGCACCATGTCCTTGACGCCGGCGGCGGCGAGCTTCTTCGGGATCGGCAGATAGCCGGCCTCGGGCATGGCCGAGGTCGAATGCGGGCCGGCGTTCTGCAGCACCAGGATGTCGTCGGCCGTGACGTCGAGCGCCGGATCGTCGATTCGCGCCGCCAGATCCTCGAGCGAGGAGAACACCACCGCGCGGCCTTCCTTCTCGAACAGGTTCGCGTCGGCAGCCGAGCGCTTGAGGATGGCGCCCTGCGGCGCGAGGTTGCCGAACAGCGCGACGAGCCCGCCCTGCGGCTCCAGCGGCTTGCCGCGCTCGGCGACGATGGTGCGGTCGACCCAGTCGTCGCCCTCGCCTTCGTGCGCCAGCCGCTCGCCGAGCGTCTCGCCGGTCACGGTCATGGCATCGAGGTGCAGCAGGTCCTTCAATTCGCGCAGCAGCGCGCCGACGCCGCCGGCGGCGAAGAAGTCCTCCATGTAGCCGTTGCCGACCGGCTTGAGGTTCACCAGCACCGGCGTCGTGTCGGAGAGTTCGTTGAGGCGCTGCAGCGACACCGGCACGCCGGCGCGGCCGGCGATGGCGGTCAGGTGGATAACGGCGTTGGTCGAGCCGCCGATGGCGAGCAGAACACGCAGCGCGTTCTCGACCGACTTGCGATTGATGATGCGGTCGGGCGTGAGCTGCGAGCCGATCATGCGCACGGCGAGCGCGCCGCTCGCCTCGGCCGCGCGCAGGCGGTCGGCGTGGACGGCGGGGATGGCCGCCGTGCCCGGCAGACACATGCCCAGCGCCTCGGCGATGCAGGCCATGGTCGAGGCCGTGCCCATGACGGCGCAGCTCCCGGCGGTGGTGGCGAGCCGGCTTTCGACGATGTTGATCTCTTCGTCGCTCACCTTGCCGGCGCGGTACATGGCCCAGAAGCGCCGGCAGTCGGTGCAGGCCCCGAGCCGCTCGCCGTGATAGCGGCCGGTCATCATCGGCCCGCCGATCAGCATGACCGCCGGCTTGGCGGCGGAAACGGCGCCCATCAACTGCGCCGGCACCGTCTTGTCGCAGCCGCCCATCAGCACCACCGCGTCCATCGGCTGGGCGCGGATCATCTCCTCGGTGTCCATCGACATGAGGTTGCGGAACTTGAGGCTGGTCGGATTGAGAAAGACTTCGCCGAGCGAAATGGTCGGGAATTCGACCGGCAGCGCGCCGGCCGCGAGCACGCCGCGCTTCACCGCCTGCAGGAGCTCCGGAAAATGGCGGTGGCAGTTGTTGAAGCCCGACGGCGTATAGGCGATGCCGATCACCGGCTTCTTGAGCATGTCCAGCGAATAACCCATCGACTGCGCGAAGGAGCGCCTGAGATAAAGCGAGAAGTCGCG